>Ga0315903_10001021_pt1 | contig 42223 bp, 53 predicted proteins | sample LakEriMetagenome_7_FD_203524 | JGI IMG/M metagenome (GOLD analysis project Ga0315903, IMG submission 203524) | Freshwater fungal communities from buoy surface, Lake Erie, Ohio, United States - Buoy 2 MA119 | ecosystem: Environmental > Aquatic > Freshwater > Lake | place: USA: Lake Erie, Ohio... | reverse complement strand
TGCTTCGCGAAGGGTTCGAAGCATCGATGCTTTGGCCCTCGCGCGGGCAGGGCCTAGCGCTACCTTTAGTTCAACATGTTCCTCACACCATCTTCCAAAGGTCTCAGCATCGATACCCCAAGATGCTAAGCACTCATCGATAAACTGCCCTTCTTCGCTCCAAGTGATCAATTCGCTAACAATGTTCTCGTCATACTCGCGGCTGACGATGCGCCGACGGGGGAGAGGTTGCGTCGCTTGGAAGCGCGCTAGCTCACGCTTCAATCTCGCGTTCTCTTCTTCGAGACCCTTGGCGCGTTCTTTGTTGTTCGCGTATCCAGCCATAGCGCTACCTCACTAACCGTTGCCTTCCGACTGACGTCGGCAAGCTACGCTTGCGTTGTCGATGTGGGAATGTCTGGGGGTTCTCGCGTCGCGCTTGTTTCGGCGCTCTTGCTGGCGGGTTCGGTGTCCCGCTTTTGGGTCGCTGGGGTGTATCCGCGCGCGAGGGATGAACGTCAGTTACATAGCCTGTCAAGTGAAACCTGTAAGCCTTTGATTTGTATGGGGCGCGGCGTGAGGTGTGCTCACGCTTCGGGCTTGGCGAAACGAGAAAGCCTGCGCAGTTTCCGAAGCTCGATTGCGGCCGCTTCGAGCGCGGCGGGCAGATCAAGGCGAGGGTCAAACGCTGGCGATGCAGCGGGCGTTGGGGCCGGCTTAGGCGCGGCGCTAGTCGGCCGCTCCAATGCATCGAACGCCGCAGCAAGCGCCTTTTCCTTCGAACCGTGAGCCTCTGCGGCGCGATTGATCCGTTCGGCTAGCGTCTGCTCTATACGCACGTTGAATTGTATCTTGCTCATTGCTCGCCCTTTGATTGCGTTACCAGGTAGCGCCCTTTTGCGCCTTCTAGGCATAGCTGGGGGCGCTAGCAGGGGGCGACGCACCGGCTAGGGGCGTGAGAAAAAGCGCATCAAGCGTGAGAATTCCTCTTGCATCGATCCGTGAGACATGCTCTTTAGGGCGTGAGGTTAGCTCACGGGCTGACCTCCCGAGGCATCCGACCCCCCGCAGGCATAAGGGCCGGACAGACACCTAGGGAGCCTTGACGGCGCTCCGGTTGATCGCAGCGCCTAGCGCTGATGTTCAATTGACCGGACTAGGGGAGCGAACCGGCTTCCCTTCCTGATGCACCTAGGGGGCGGCGCGCATGTTGTGGCGCGCGGCCGCAGTGTCGCGGGTTCCTCCTTAATCGAAACGGGGGCGGGTAGCGTATCCAATCGCTTCCCCCGCCTTCGTCGGCGCGCCGTGGTGGGCGCGTCTTGAAAATGAAGCCTTGGAGGGCAAACCACATGACCGAATATTCTGAAATCGAACTGACGATTATGGTCGATGAAGAAGGGCAAATCATCGTTGCGGACGCCGCTAACGAAGACTTAGCCGAGCGCTGGGACGCGCTGATCGGTGGAACGCCGACGCTAGTGCAGCGTCACGTGATCACTATTCGGGTTCCAATCCCCGAAGAAGTCACAGCGCAGACGGTGACGCTTGAAGCACCGGCCGCACCCGAGCCGGCGACGGTATCGTAAATCTAGGGGCGCTGGCGCAAGTCAGCGCCCCTTTTTTGTGGGCGCTTTTCGCGCTTGGAGGCAAAGCACATGAGCACATTGATTGCGATGGTCATCGGCGCGTCAGCCGGCATTCTGGCGACGCTCGCGGCAATCCGCATTGTTTGGGCGCGCGTTTGGCGCGGCGATATCTGACATGGAGCCGCAAGCAATCATGGGATGGTTAGGCGTTCTCGCCTTCTTCCTGATCATTCGAGCGATGACGAATTGACGGAAAAGGGTCGGCGAAAGCCGGCCCTTTTTTTGTGGAGGTATCACAATGTTTAATCCCTATGTGACTGAAAGCGCGGCGCGCCAAGCGATGCAATTCGCAGGCATTGGCGCGGGAGATCGCGTCGCAATCAGCATTGCCCGACAAGACTACATTGCGCACGTCTCGCAAACCTTCGCTTACGAAAAGCAATGGTGGATTGACGCCAAAAGCGCAGCGGCGCGCGGGCCGGTCGGCTTTTACGAAACATGAAGCAGGGCGCAACCTTCACCGGTTGCGCCCTTTTTCATGGGCGCGACGTTGCGCCTATGGAGGTGGAAACAATGCTGATCAATCACAACGCTTGCGTAGCTCACAACATGGGCGGGCGGACGTTTGAGGGGCGCGGAGATACGCCGCGCGATGCAGCGGCGGATTGCCTGCGCCGAATGCGTGAGGGCCGTTCGCGCTCAAAGCTGATCACGGTGCAAGCCGTCGAATTGACGGACGTAGGTTTTCAATTCGACGTCATCAATTCACCGCGTTGGAGCGTCGCGGCGCTCGAAAGCGATATCGAGAACTTGCCGCAAGCGATCTGAAACGAAGGGCCGCCGCAGAGATGCGCGCGGCCCTTTTTCGTGGGCGCTACGTCGCGCCTTGGAGTGGATCGCATGAAACGCACATACGATTATGAAATCGTCCCGATCGATAAAAGCGGCGTGCAATTGCGCAAGCTTTTGTCCGTCAAATCAGTAACCGGCCGGCTAGATCGGACCACGGTAGGCGCTTGGCGCTTTGACGACGTTTTCAGCGCGCAAGTTTACGCGCGGGCAAAGTTCAACGCCGAGCCGGCGACAATCACATAAAGAAAGGGCCGCACGCTTAACCGCGTTGCGGCCCTTTTTTTGTCAGCCGCGAATTCTCGCGGCCGTTGGAGGAATGAACATGCTTAATCCAGTTTTCGGACACCGCGCGAACGCAACACGTTTTGGCAGCGGGGCCGTTATTCTTCGAGCGCGAGGGCCGGAAGGTTTGAGCGACGAAGAGATTGCAGCGCACGCGCCTAGCGTGTTCGCAGAGGATAAGCACGCGAGCCGGAGTGAACGCTATACGTACATTCCGACACGCGAGATGCTTCGCGGGTTGCGCCAAGCCGGCTTGATGCCGGTGGAAGTGCGCCAGGGCGGGAGCCGCGACGAAGAAAAGCGCGGCTTTACCAAGCATCTAATTCGCCTGCGCAAAGCCGGTGAAGTTCAACAAGCTCTGACCCTCGGGGGGCTCTATCCGGAAGTTTCGCTTCTGAATTCCCACGATGGAACATCAGCCTATGTCATGGACGCGGCGCTAATGCGTTGCGTGTGTCTCAATGGCTTGATGATACCGGAAGGCGTCACGACGCAAGTTCGTGTCCCTCACAAGGGCGACGTGATTGGCGAAGTGATTGAAGGCGCTTACCGCGTGATCTCGGACGGCCCCCTTGCAATCGAGCACGCGGGCCAGATGGACGCCGCGAATCTCAACAGAAACGAGCAATTGGCGCTTGCCGCCGCTGCACGTCGCTTGCGTTGGGATGAGGGCGACCCACAACCGGAACCGGAGCAATTGCTTCGCCCGCGTCGCGCGGCGGACAACACCGGCACCGTTTGGGGCGCATTCAATGCGATCCAAGAAAACTTGATCCGTGGTGGCGTTGGCTACCAAGTGCGCGATGAGCACAACCGGGTTCGCCCGCGTGCATCGCGTCCGGTTCGTAACATCGATGGCGACCGCAAGATTAATCAAGCCTTGTGGACGCTTGCCGAGGAAATGAGAAAACTCAAAGCGGCGTAAGTCGCGAAGGGCCGGGGCAGCGATGCTCCGGCCCTTTTTTTGTGAGGTGAACCATGATCGAGCAAATTGAATACGTTTACAGTCGCCACAAGTCGGCTGATCGCGCTTCATGGGCGCTAGATGATTACATCGCGCAAGATATCGTCTGCGAAGCTGAGCGGCCGACATATCGGCACGCGCCGCGATACAAGGGCGACCCCTTGCCGTGGGTTGTGATCTTTCTCGATTGAACGAAGCCCCGCCCTAACCGGCGGGGCTTTTTTTTGTGGAGGTAAGCACATGCAAGCATCATGGATCGAATGCGTCAAAAAGGCATCGGACGAAAACCGGGCCGATTGGAACGCGCTAACCGACAAACAACGCGCCGGCCTAATTGCGCTCGAAGCGTTGCGCATGATCGTCAAGGGCGGCGATGCGATGGCGCTGGCGCGTGGCGTTTTGCACGCGGCGCGCATTGACGGATATTGAAACGGAAGAGGGTCGCGCTGAAAGGCGCGGCCCTTTTTTGTGAGGTGCAAAATGTGGTCAATCGAAGTGACAGACACATTCGGAGGCGAAGCCAATTATTCGTGGTTTCGCCGGTTCGAAATGACAGCGAAAGAAGGCGAGACGGCACAGAAAACAATGCGCCGCGCGCGTCGCGTCGCAGGGCTACATGGGCGCGGCGCGTGGTCAAACTATGGTGATCAATTCCGGTTGGACCTGAGCGGCGCGTGCGTGTGCATGATCGTCACGTATCAATACTGAAACGGAAAGGGCGCGAGGCTTCGGCTTCGCGCCCTTTTTGTTGGAGGCAACACACATGGCAGAATACACAATTGACGTCCGAATCTATGGCACACTCTACATTGAAGCGGACAGCGAAGCGGAAGCGCTCGAAATGGCGCGCGCTACAGAATACGAATTCATCCACCTAGGCCGGGATTTGCGCCTTGACGATGGCGTCAAGCTTTCGTCGGCGATGACAATTCACGGCCCCGACGAAGGCGACACGCCAAGCCTAAGCGACTGAATTAGAGCGCCCACGCCTAACCGCGTGCGGCGCTCTTTTCTTGTGGAGGTACTACAATGTTGCACACACTTTACCGCTTTGCCTGCGCTTCAATTTCGTGGCTTGGCATCGTTTCGTTGTTTGGCGCGTGGGGTTTTCTCGCCGCGCTCATGTCGAACGAATTTGCGTGCATTCCGTTTGCGGTTTTAGCTGGCGCTATTTTCTTTGGGCCGGCCGCGTTCGCGAACACATGGGAAAATGTAGGGGATTGAATATGTCGCTAATCATTGGCGGTCTTGTGTTCGCGTTCGCTTATGGCGTTTATCGCGCCGTTCGCCGCGTCGGCCAGGTGCTAGGGCAGATCACGTAAATCAGGGGCGCGGCTCGCAAGGGTCGCGCCCCTTTTTTGTGGAGGTGACACATGACGAATATGTCAATCGATGAATTGAATTCGGCTCTACGCAACGGCCCTTATGCGTGGCCCGGCGGATATCCGATTTATTTCATCATGGCGGACGGTGAGGCGATCAGCTTCAAATCCGCCGAGGAACACGCAGACTTAATGCGCGCCGCCATCAATGGCGAATACGGCTGTTGGCTTCCTGCTGTTGCTGACATCAATTGGGAAGACGCTGACCTTTATTGCGCTCACTCAGGCGAACGCATCGAAAGCGCCTATTCCGAATAACGAAGCGCCCGCCCTAACCGGCGGGCGCTTTTTTTTGTGGAGGTAGCACACATGGACAACCAATTGATTGACGTTGCAGTGTTCAAACATGGCGCGCGCAAGTTTCGCGTGCGCGCATTCTTGCCGGCGAATTCTTGGAACGAAGTCGGCCGCGTGCTCGAAGAGCGCTTACACGCAACGCCAGATGCAGCCAACCGAGAGGCGCGCGCGATGGCGAAGCGGCTAAACGGATCAATCTCAAAGCTTGCATAAACGAAGCGCCGCCGCAGCAATGCGTGCGGCGCTTTTTTGTGCGCGCAATTCCGCGCGCCGGAGGAAGATTTATGCAAATCAACTGGCATGAATTGCGCCTAATGCTGCGCCGATTTGGCCGCGCTTGTGGTGCGTCACTGCGGAATGCCCCGCTTGTCGTTATGACGCTGGCAATCACAGTGGCGCTTGAAACGTTTGGATGGGCTTACCTATTCCTAACAAACCACGAGCGCGCGCCAATCCTAGGGGTTCAAATCCCGATGGCGTTTATTGAGGGCGTTATCATTACCGCGTCGGGTTTGGTCGGCATGTTGGCGGCTTACGTCGCCGGCGAACGCCGCACCGATCCACGGCCGGAAGTGCAAGCGACGGCGTGGCGCGCGCAAGCGTTGGCGTTCGTCATGCTTGCCGCACCGATCCTAAAAGCGGCGGACGGGTTCGCCTTTCCGCAACAGGTCGATGCGGCGGAAGCCTTCGCGGCGTCCGATCAGGCGCGGGAATATGCCCGCGTCGCTCGTGAGAGCACTGACGTCATGGAGCGCGACCAAGCGCGGGCAAGGATGGCGCAAGGCATCACCCCGACGCGAGCGCAAATTGACGGAACTTGGTTCGCGTGCTTCGCGTTCGCCGCGTTTCTCTACGTGACGAACATGCTGGCCGCTTCGATGCTGTGGCGCGTCAAGCCGGAGACCCCGGCCGAGCGTACCGCACGCGAGCGTCGAGAAGAGCGCGAGCGCCGAGAGCGCCGCCAGGAGCGCGAGCACGATCTAGCGCTGGCCCAGCTAAAGGCGAAAGCCAAGGGCAAGGGCTGGTGGCTTGCTGGCGTATTCAACGGTCGCAAGAAGGCCGCAGCATAAGGGAAGGGGTCGGCCTTCGGGCCGGCCCCTTTTTTATGGAAGGTGATAAGGTGATAAAGGCGATAAGGTGCTATTGGCCTGACGTTGCTTGACGTTACCATGATTAGGGAGGAACCCGCACACCACGAGATCGACCACCCGGCGCGGACACCCCTCCACCGCGCCAAAATGGAACGGCCCCCGCGCGATTTCCGCAGCGGGGGCCGTTTTCGTTTAACATGCCGCCGTGATTATTCGGCGAACGTCTCGGCATTGCGACGCTTAACCGGGGCGAACCCATAGCCTACCGGGGCCAGTTACGCAGCGTCGCCGTGATAATCCTAAGTGGGGCCGAGAACACTAGCAGGAGACCTATCCCCGATAGGCTAACTTGCGCATTCGAACCTCATCTTGTTGGGCGCATAGCGCAAATAGATTTGGCCGGGCGCACCTTGCACGTCGTGAAACTTGCTTTTCCAGACTGCGCAAAGCGTGCGCGTGCATCCCGGCTTCGGATCGCCGTCTTCATCGCGCTCCGGATCACGGTGCACGGTGACGCCTAGGCTTGTCTTGTTGAAGAAGTAGGAGGAACCCGCGATTTCATACGGACCGGGCGGGCGGATTGCGCCACCGCGACCGGGTTCGATCTTACGAGGGTGCGCAACAATCGCGATATGCGCCTTCAATGTGCGCGCCAATCGATTGATGCGAGAGAGCGAGCGGCCAATGAAGTCGTGCTCGCTTTCGCCACGCTCGCGCGTTTGGATCAGTTCGCCCCACGGATCGAGCGCCACGAACTTAACGCCATGCCGAACGATCGCCGTCGTTGCCGCATCGAGGAACCAATCGATCGTCGGCTCAACGTCTTCAAGTTCATAGTCGCCGTTGCCGCTGGCGTATCCGTTCGGATCGATCGGAATGACGTGATCCTCTAGCCAATTATTCGCGGCGTCGATTTCTTCTCGCGTCCAAGGCTGACCATTGGGGCCACCGTCGCGCGGTCGTCCGATCCTGTATTGCAGCGCTTGCCGGCGATAATCGCGGTTCGGCATGATTTCCAGCATCGCCATAGCCACACGAAAATCCGGCTGGTTTTCACACAGCGACCATTTGATTTGATTGAGCAGTGTTGACTTGCCGTTGTTCGGGACGCCGGTCCACACGCTCGAATAGCCGGGCATGATGCCGATCCGCTTATCAACGGCCGGCGAAATTCCGGAGCGCCACACAATCGGATCAGCATCGGAGCCGGGCGGGTAATCGGAGAAGCGCCGCACACCGGCGACATTCACCCATCGCGCCTTGCTCACGCACTCGCGCAATCTCTCAGCGCCAAATCGAACAAGCACGTCGTTCGCGTCTTTGCAGTGATCGGGGAAGGGAACGAACTTGCAGCGCGCCGGCCCGAGCATCGTCGCCAAGTCTTCGATCAGCGCATAACCCTTCGCGTCAGCGTCGGCGCAGATGATGACTTGCCGCGCCCGATCCATCTTTTGCAGCACGTCGGCGATAAACCGATAGCGCCCTTGCGTCTGTTCTGGCGACGCGTTCTCGCTGCTTTGCGAGCCGTTCGGCATGGACATGGTGCGCGGATAGCCGGCTTGGATGACGGAGATCGCGTCGAGAATGCCTTCGGTTATGACCAACGGATAATCTTGCAAGCCAACATCATCGATCACGACTTCATTCCAAAAGCACATGACGCCGCCCGTATCCCGGCGGAATTGCTTCTGATCGATGCGCCGGTATTCCCGATTGACCGGGCGATCATTGCGCAAGAACGGGAAGGCGAGCCATTCGCCGTCAGAATTTCCACCGGGAGGTGGGCGGCTTTCTGGTTCGAACTTTAGAGCTAGCTCCAAGTCGATCCCGCGCTCTTCCAGAAAATCTATCGCCGCGTTCGTAAGCATCGCCATCCCTAAAGGTTCGCGCCCAATTACAGTGATTGCAGAATACACGAACCGCGTCGGGGTCCACCTGAACGCCTAAGCATTTCTGCCTTCGGTGTTCCGGCTTGCGCTCTGCGCTGCAATTGGGACAGGTTGAATATTGCCGGCCAAGGGTAGAACTACACATCACGCCGGCGGCGCGTGCAGCTTCGACCGCCTTCAAGCGCCGAGAACGAAACCGGTGTTTAAGCCCGCTTGCGTCGCGAGATAAATTGAAGCGCGAACGATGTGGTCTTTAACGCCGAGCTTCGCTCCGATCGCGGAAACTTCCACGCCTTTGCCTGATAGTTCCGCAACCTTTTCTAAAATCTGATTGCAGCGCCAGAGATCGCGCGCCTCTTGCGATTGCGGCCCGCCGCGCTCGTCTCCGTCATTGAAATAGGCATTGCTCGTGATCCGATACACGGAAGAGGTGGAGCAATTTAACCGAAACGCGATGTGCTTCGCTGGTGCTCCGCCGCTCCACATATCTAATACGTAGTTTTTTTCGATTGTTTCTTTGGTCATGGGTTTGTCGCTTGGAAAACTTGCATGGCCGCATTGATCAGCCACACGATAAAGAGGGAAGCGATAGACCACACGACGCAATAGTAGATGCACGCGGCGACTTGATACGCGCCGCGTGCAAAACTATTCACCGCGAAAATGCTATCGCGGTCACGCATCACGCGGCCAGCGCCCAAAGGGCTTCGGTCCCGCGACCGCCGCCAGCATCCTTGCGCACAAGCTTGCCGGCCTTCTTCAATCGGCTGCAAACTGACGACACGCTTGCGCCCTTGGCGCGGACACGTTGCGCGAGCTTGTCAGTCGTCGCGCCATTCTTGTACGCCGCAAGCGCCTTAATCACGCGTTCGGCCAGCGTCGGTTGCTTCTTTACTTTCTTCGCCATTTTCTCACTCTCACTATGCGGTCGATGCCGCTCTAAACCGCACGCAAAATGCGCGCGGAAGTCTGTCACACCATCCAAGATTGGATGCCGGCGGTATTGTCTTCGTCCTGATTGCCGCTCTGTTGCGCGCCACCACCGCCACCACCGGGGCTAGGCTTTGCGGCTGCTATGTACGTGCGCGGATCGGCGACTTCATTCAGCGCCGCCGCTATGATCACGCGCAGCAATCCAGGCTTGCCGATTTCTTTCAGCTTCTTGCCGAGTAGGGCGCGAGCACTCGCTTCCTTAACCCCTTGCGCGACAATCATTTCAACGCCCAATGCAAAAATAAATTTGGACGCTTTGGCGCGGACGTCGGCCATCTTGTCGGTAACGTCCAATAGAAGCTGTTCGTCGCTCATTATTCGAGGCTCCAAATACAAACGTGAAGCCAATCGCCATCGATGCTCCACTCTTTCGATGCGCGAAGGTGAACGATTTGCGCATCGTCCATGATCACGCCCGGCCAAGTCATCACGCGTTCGCCGCGACGCTTCTTGTGTTCCGGCATGAGCGCATCGAGCACGGCCTTCGCTACGTTGTCCGCGTCCGGCCGTTGCGTGTGATAGACGCGACCCTTCGCGCTCTTAGGGAGGGCAAAGCGCGCCGTTATGGATGCCGCCAGCGGCCCCGAGAGGGGTTCGCGCCCGGCCCAAACGCGCCGCGCCTCACTGCGCAGTGCGTCCGCATAGTCTCGCGTCGGCTTCGGGGTGTAGGCATGGCCCGCAAAGCGCGGCCGGCCTTGTCCCTTCGGCTTTATCGCTAAATCCATGACGAATTGCCGGACGCGCTCACTCATTGTTCGGCGGGCTCCAATGGCAACACGCCGTCATTGTCTTTCGCGGATTGCGCGAAATTGAATTCGCTCAACACGGATTGGAAATTATTCCAGCCGTCCATCCATGCTTGCCCTTCGGCGCTGCCCGGCGGATATGGCGGATTAAGCGGCGCGTCATTGATCGCAGCAAACCAGCCGCGCCGACGAGCGTCGGCCGTCTCGTCATTGTCGCGCGGAACGTAAGCGTCGAACATTTCAAACTGCACCGGCACACCAAGCGCGTTCAACACGTTGGCTTGTCGCTCGGCTCGCTCGCGGCGCGCGTCGTCGCTCACTTCATATTCGCTGATCGCAGCGCGGACGTCGGACCACCGCACGCCGGCCCCGCTCGCTTGCTGCACCATCGATTTGAGTAGGGCTTGTGCGGATTTGACCGCCGTCTGCCGCTTCAAAAGAAAATGGGTGTAGATCGCAATGGTGTTTGGATCGCTCATGCGCCGATACCTTTCTCGATTGGTTTGAAATCCCGCCACGCGAGGCGAACGCCTTCGGATTTGGCCGCTTCGAGCAGGCGCATCTTGTCATCGTCGGGGATTGTCCCGCCGGTGCCGCTAGGCTTCGGCATTCGCCACCGTCTAATCGTGCTCTCGTCTTTATCGAGAAGACGCGCGACGGCGCTGACGCCGCCAAACCTATCGATGATGCCGTTAGCCGGCTCGCAAGCGTGTTTCTGCATCACGCCCATGTGAGGCAAGCTCACGCTGGCGTCAAGAGTACCCGAAATGGGTTGTAAAGTTTTTGCGGTAATACTTGACGTTATCCCCAGTCGTGAGTAAATCTCATGCACGAGTGAGGGCGAATTGCCCTAGTCGATATGGGGGATCAGGGAGAGATCAAAATGATTGACACGCGTTGGCTGCTAAAGCGGATCGAAGAGAGGGGCGAAAGCATTGCGTCACTTGCTCGCGCCGTTGGGAGAGATCGCGCTGTCGTGCATCGCATTCTAAATGGCGATCAACCGATGCAACTTTGGATGACGCCAATCCTATCGGAGAAACTTGGGATTACAGAGACGGAGCTTTTATCGAGATCGGGGGAATTGAACCTCCCGCCGTTGTCGTGCGCGCCTATCATTCCTTGGCATTCCGTTGGCGCTTTTTCGATGACAAAGACGCACATAGAACTTTCGTCCAAATACGAAAGAATAGCGGTTCAAATCGATAGCGATACGCTGATCGCCGTTAGGGTAAGCGATAAGTCGATGGACGGTTTATTTCCGGAAGGATCAATCGTGGTCGCCGATTACTCGCAAAAAGACATTCATAATTACGAGGTCGGCATATTCACGAGTGCTGATCATTGCGTTCTGCGGCGCTATCGAGTGCAGCGGCGCAAGCCTTACCTCGTGGCCGAAAGCGTTGACGGCATCACGGAAGAAGAATTTTGCGGCGACATTATTGGTCGCGTCGTCGCCGTGCCTTTACTCTCACGTCATGCGTGAGGATCCCTTGACATAGGCGTGAGGCTAGCTCATGTATCGGGAAGACGTCGCTTAGGAGCGCGTCACCCGAAAGCTAGTCGAACGACGCGAACACGCGCGAGGCGTTTGCTTTCCGGTCCTTGGGAGGCTTCCGCGTGGTCGCGCATCAATTGTTCTGCTTGGTCTCGGTCCATAAGGACAAGCGAGCGGTTCAAACCTTTAAGCCAATAGTCCGCCATTGGCTCGATCCGGAAAAGTGTCCGGCCCCATTTCTTACGCGGGTTCTCCACCTTGGCCGCATAGCGGTCGGGCCAGCCGATAACCGCATCCAATTCTTCACCCGACATTCCCAGCGCCTCGCGGTCTCCGCGAAGCGTGGTCGCAATGTCCGTTGCGCTGGTCACGATGACCGGAGCGCGTCGATTTACGATTTGCGGCGGTCGCATGTGATCGCTCCTGAAACCTTCAATAGTGCGTGGACTAAGGAAGTTACACCGTGAGCGCAACTCATACCCTGATAATGAACGTCACCATTGCTAGCGCCGTCATGTCGGCAATCGGCTGGTCTTTGGTTTTCGCTGGTCTCTGGTTCTCCACGCGCGAACGCGTGGTCAAGCTGTTTGAGGGCGACAACCAAGCGACGATCTATCTCGATGAAGTTCTCGGCTTGAGCGGCCTCGTGCTGGCGCTCGCCTCATCCATCGCTTTCGTTTCAACCACAGTGCTGACGGTGATCAACAATGCTTAAGCCTTCCGACTTCAACGCATCATGCATTTCAGACATAGGCCACGACGAATATCACGCGGACCCTTGCCCCATCCCATCGCTGAACCACACGGTCGCAAAAATTCTGATCGAGCGTTCGCCGATGCACGCCTATCGCGCGCATCCTCGCCTTGGAGGAGAAAAAAATAAGTCCAATCGCGTCATGGATATTGGTTCGGCCGCGCACGCTATGGCGCTTGGCGTCGGTAATCCGGTTCGATCGCTGAAATTCAAAGATTTCCGCACGAAGGCGGCGCAGGAAACGCGCGACGCGATGCTTCAAAACGGCATCACGCCGTTGCTTGAAGACGATTACAACATGGTCCTCGCAATGGCTCCGCTGTTGCGCGCCGGTATCGAAGACGTCGCGGGCAAGTCGATTGATAACTTGCTTCGGGAAATATCCGTGTTCGGTCTCGAAGATGGCATGTGGTCGCGCTGCAAGCCGGACGCCATGACGGCAGACTTTCGCCTGATCATCGACGCCAAGACTACGTTGACGGCGCACCCGGAAGATTACTCGAAGAAGGTGTTGCACGATTACGCAACGGCCGTGGCGTTCACGTTCCAGACGCTTGATTTGCTTGATCCGGAGGGCGTCGGCAAACGTCGATATGTGTTCGTCGTTCAAGAGCGCGATTGCCCCGAGGCTATCACGTACCACGAACTTGATCCGACCATGTTGGAGATCGCGCAAAGCCAGATGCAGCGCGCGCGCCGACGTTGGGCGCATTGCGTCCGGACGAACGAATGGCCGGCATACGATCGCGGGCCGCACATGGCCGTTCCCCCTCAATATATTGTCGATGAAGAAATGGGTCTCGCGCATGACGAAGCGATGGCCGCGCACGTCGAAGCGATGAAGAAGGGGGCTGTGCTTTGAAAAACGATCCGAACATGCAGCGCGTGTTGAAAAATAATCCGACCGGCTTCACGGCCCAGGATTTCACCGGCGCGCACGATGTGATCATGGGCGTCGGCGCGCTGTTGCAACACTTCAAGGATGGCGTTCTGCCGGCGATGGCGGAAGTCGTTCACAAGGATTTAAGCGACGCCAAGTCGCTCATGCTCACGCCGATCAAAAGGCGACGCGGGCGCAAGATGGTTCGCCTCTTACTTGCGGCCGAGATTTTGAAGAAGCGCGCCGCTGAAATGGCGCTGATCATGGACATTGTTGATCCGGAGGATGCACGTTGAGTAACGTTGATATGGCGGCGACCATTGCGCCGAAGTCTGACCAATTGAATTCCGACGACCTAATCGCCGGCCCACGCACGATCACGATCACAAAGGTAACGGCGCGCGTATCGTCGCCGGAGCAACCGATCGCCGTCTTCTTTGAGGGCGACAACGGCAAGCCTTATCTGCCTTGCAAGTCGATGCGCCGCGTCATGGTCGCAGTTTGGGGCGTGAATTCAGAGGCATATATCGGTAAGGCGATGACGCTCTATCGTGATCCGAATGTGTTGTTCGGCGGCATCGCAGTCGGCGGCATTCGCATCAGTCACATGAGCGGCATCGATGGCGAGAAGTCGATGGCGCTTTCGACCGCCAAGACTAAGCGCGTTCAATACACGGTCGCTCCGTTGGTCGAACGCAAAGCCGCCAAGCCAGCGGAGAAGTCGAGCGAGCCTAAGCTTACGCTACTCGGCAAGAATGGTCCGACCCAGGTCGCGCCGGCCAAGTGGCAAAGCGCGCTAGTCGATGCAATCTCGAAGCTCCCCTTCGATCGCGCCAAGTCGATCTACGAAGACAACGCCGAGTACATCGAAGCGGCGCGCGCGACGCATCCGGAAGAAGCGGATCGCGTTGAAGCGGCGTGGCAGGATCGCCGCGACGACGCGGAGATTTCGATCTAATGGGTACGAGCAAAGCTCAGCTATTGCCGTGGACGCCAGAGAACAAGGCGCTCTTGATCAAACTCTTTGACGTTGACGGGCAGTCGCAATCCTTCTGCGCAAAGAAGATGACGGAGGTAATGGGCCGTCCGGTTTCGGTTAGCGCAATCGCGGGACAAATCCGCGTGTTGCGCCAATCGGGACGCATGCAATGGACGCGCCCGGAGGACACTCAACGCCGTGTGCGTCGAGATAACAACGCGCGGCTCCGGCACAAGTCGAAGAAGGGGGAGACGAACACAAAGAAGAAAGAGCCGCCGCCGCCAAAGCCTTCGCTTGTTCGCGAAGACTTGTTGTCGCCCATCTCGCAAGAAGACGGCTCGGCAATGAACTACGACACGATGCGTCCCGGCCGATGCTTGTTTATGTTCGGCGATCCGAAGTTTGAATTTTCATTCTGCGGACGGCCGGTGTCATCGGAGCGCGGCCCTTGGTGCGCGGGGCATCATCGCGTTTGCTACCAAGAAGGAACGTCACGCAAAGCAAAGCGCGCGCCGGACGACAAGAAGGCAATCGCAAACGCAAAATTTAATTGGTGATCGTGTGATCAAACTCTTGACTATCCGTGAGGTATGCTCACGTATGAAGAGAAGCCGCGCCACGCTCTACCGGCGAATTAAAGCAGGGAGTTTCCCCGCTGCATTCGAGCCGGGGCGTTGGCGTGAAAGCGATGTGGACGCGCACATAGAAAAACGCGCGCCACAGTCACCGGCTTGGGAGGTGGATCATGTTGCTATCGAAGCTGCCCTTACACGTAGTCGCGCGCGGACCACGCCAAGACGGAACGTTCAACGTAATGTTCCGCGTCCGGAAGGATCGCCCCCGAGATTGGCCGTCGTCAATTCCGATCCCGTTTGATCGGCGACGCGGCAACCTATCCGATCCGGCCGAAGTATCCCGCATTCTAGCCGACGCGGCCAAGCTGACGGAGCGCCTTGAACGCGAGCGCGCCGGTGAGAAGGGCGATCGTCCGGACGCCGGAACCATGCCGGCCGTCGCCGCCGCGTGGCAAGCGTCGTGGGAGGGGGATATCCGGCCGCGAACTCAGGAAGCCTATCGCAAAAGCCTACGTCCGCTTCTGGCGTGGTCGTCTGTATTGAGACACCCGCCCGTCGCCCTGCTGACGTTGCCGCAAATCCTCACGTTCCTTGCCGGCTATAAGGATCGACCAGCGCAGCAAGCGGCGCTGCGACGTTGCTTGTCGGCGATGCTATCCTTTGCCCGCGCGCACGGCATCATTGACACACACCCGCTCGGCGTGCCGGTGCGGATCAAGCGCGCCAGGATGCAGCGCAAGCGCGCCGTCGATCTATGGGACGCGAAGATAACCCAAGCCTATGCCGACGAAGCCGACCGCCTTGGATGGCGCGGGCTGGCGAACATGCTGCATCTCATGTGGGAGACGTCGGCCGATGCGACGGACGTCGTGACGTGGCGCAATGGTGCGAACCTCCCGCCAGATCGTGACGTTATCGATTACACGCGAGGGAAAACGGGGGAGCGCTGCGTTATCCCGATCAGCGCCGCGCTCGCCGCGCGCCTTCGCAAGTTTGGCTTGATGCTCGTCACCGATCCGGCCGGCCGTCCCTATAAGGCCGAGTGCATCAAGAGCGACAACCAGCGTGGCGGGCATTTCCGCGTGCTGCGGAAGCGCATCATCGACGCCGGCGGGCCGTCGCGTGTGCTCGATCACTTGCGACACAGCGCCGTGACGGACGCGCTCACGAAGGGCGCGAAGCTGGAACACTTGCCGTCGCTGACGGCGCACCGTGGCGAGCAAATGGTTGAGGCTATCTATTCACAGATGACGGAAGCGCAGGCGCGCGCTGTCCAGATCGCCCGAGGGATTATCGATTGACGGTCGCACGGTCATAACTTACACGGTCGCACGGTCGCTTTCCGTTCCAAGCCTAAGTGTTTGGAATTAAAGCAAAAGGGTGATTAGCTCAGTTGGTAGAGCAGCTGACTCTTAATCACACGACGTCGAGCCGTAAGTTATTGTTTTCGCTTGGCTTCGCGCGACTTGGCTATCTCAAATAGCATCACGCAATATCAACGGGTTACGCTCGCGGTCGCACGTTTCGCTTAATCCCGAACGTGAGGGCCGCGACCACCAAGGCCGTCGCATACGACACGATGAACATGGCCGCGTAATCGTTCCACAAGCCTTGCCCGCCGCCCGCAATGAAGAAGCCGAACCGCACGGCCGGCGCGGCGAGGCAGATAAAGAAAAGGCCCCGCCAATCGGGGGCCAACAGTCCGGCTATTAAACCTATCAGCATGGGCGCTCCTTGCCCCGCTGACGCTAGAACGCAAAAGGGGCGGGGATCAACCCCGCCCCTTCGCCGTAAGCCCCAGCGCCCGCCTTATTGCGAAGTGGATTTCTTCGCAATGTAATCCTCGATACGCGCTTTCAGTTTCAGCGCGATCGTCGCTTGATACTTTGCGTAGAGGCTGGCGGCGTTTGCCTCGAAGACGCGAAGGGCTTTCGCCAGCATCGCGTTGCGCACGTCAACCGAATAGCCTTGCGCTCGAATGTCTTCGGCAAGGTCGAACGCTGCGGCCGAGATCGCCTTCGCCGCGACCTGATCAAGCTTCGTCAGTTGGACGGCCCAGCGCGCCGGGCCGGGCAGAAGGCCGGTGAGGTGGCCGACAAGGCCGGCGGCGACTGCACCAAGGGCGACGATCGCTTCGGCGACGTACTGGCCCCAGGGGAGGTTGACGGTCGTGTCATCGGCTGCGGCCGGCGCAACCGCGCCGAGGGCGGGGGTCGCAATCAGGGCGACCGCAATCGCCACGTATGCGAACAAGTAAGGCTTCGAGATTTTCATTTAGGGTCTCCGATCAGAGGAGATCGGAAAGTCCGCTTTGTGTGCTAGCGCCTCAACGCACCATCACGGATGTGGCGTCGGGCCAATGATGAAGCCCATAATATTCTTGAAGAAGAAGCCGATCAAGCCGACGACGCCACCGAGCACGGCCGTCGCACCCATGACCGCGCCCTTTGATACCGTCATCTTGGTATGCATTTCGCGGACCAATGTAAGCGTCTCGTGCTGATCAGCTTCGAGCGCCTTCACTTGGGTTTCCAAGACTGCAAGTCGTTCTTCGGTGCTCATGGGCAATCCTGATCTCATCAAAGGTTGTGGATCACTACGCACTCAACGGCCCCACGAGCCCCAAAGCTCCTGATCCTGATCCTCCATATCCAAGGTTCCCAGGTCCGGCGAACCCATGTCCGCGCCGTCGCCCGGCCCCCACCAATAGCCCTGTTCAACGCGGCGCGCGCGGCGCGCAAAATCGGCTTCGGCTTCGGGGTCAACCATACGCTGCATGTTGTCCCAAACCAGACGTTCCATCGCCGTGTCCGTTGCCCAATGGCGCGGGACGAAGTTCTTCACCGTGCGGATTGCTTGCCGGCCGGTGTGTGTTTCATCTTCGCCGCCGGATAGCGCGGTCCCGGCTTCGGTGCCGACGTCTTTGACCAGCGTGGCGACGTCGAGCAATGCCGACACGGTAGGTCCGCCGGCTTGGCCGGCCGCTTGAACCGTCGTGTCAGCATCGGTCATCCCTCGAATGTAATCGTGAAAGAAGCCGAGCGACACGGATTTCCAGAACACGCGATTGACGAACTCCGGATCGGAAACGTCCGGCGCTTCCTTGCCTTGCAACACGTCCGAGATGATGACGCCAAGCCCCACGAGAACCATACTCGGCATAACCATCCCGAGAAGGTAGTAGCCTGCGCCGGCCGCGAAGCCGCGCGTTCCTTTGCCGTTGGCGTGAAAGATTTCCGCCGCGCGATACGCGTGGTGTTGGAAGTGTGAGATCGAATAGGTTTTGAGTTTGGCGATCGACCCCAGTACCGTGCCGGTGATAGAGCCCGGCTTGAAAGGGATCACGCGCGCCGAACGTGGCGTGCCGCTAATCGTCGCCGCTTCGCCTTCCTCTTGGATCAGCGTTAAAAGCCGGATTGAAACCTCTTCGCCTTCCGTTAATCCGGGGCGCGCGCGAACGTTTGAATTCACTATCGAGACGCCAGCGATTTCACCAGGGCCGATCACGTTCACACCCCGGCGGTTCACGCGCGGCGCGGCTTGAATTATGGCCCATGCATCGGCGTCGATATCGTAGCGTTCAAGCATTGTGCGAAACGCTGGCGGCAGTTTGTCGAATGCAGTGTTAGCGTGGCGCGTCACCTCATGAAGCACGCCCATCGTCCACATAGCGCGCAAGCCCATCGTCATCGGTTTAAGGCCGGTGTAGGTGAGGGCGCGGTCGGTGACGTATTGCGAGATTGGCGAGCCGAGAACCGTCGCGTGATCGCGCGCCTCGGCGTTCATCACAGATAAGCCCGCGTCGATTTCAACGCCAAGCTCAACCAGCGTTTGTGGATCGGTCGAAAGCTTCACCGCGTTTACGAGATCGCGCATCATGCCTTGCACGGATAGCGAGCGGAACGCGCGCGTCGCCGCTTGGTTCACGACGTCACTCCCGATAAGGAACGGCGTGAACGCGAGCATCTTCGCATACATAAGATTGTTGATCGTGCCTTCGACGTGAGCCCAACCTTTGTTGAGAGGGCGTCGCGCTTCGCCAACGAAGTAATTCCAGGCGCGTTGTGTGGCGACTGACTTGTCGGTCGCGTACTGCAATCGGCTTTCGGTTGTCAGCTTACGGCCGATATCATCCATCGTCGGGAATAGCGAAGGCTTCCCCATTTCCGCTTGCTGCGCTTCATAAAGGATCATGCCTCCCACGTTCTCGCCGTCGCCAGCGAGGTAGCGGATCGTGCCGTTTGAATGCGGCCCGAGGTATTGCATCGCCGCTAGATCGTGATTGATCGTGCGAAGATAGCTCGTCATCGCTTCGAACGGGTTCACGCCCGAGCCAAAGCGACTGCTATATTCCATCCATGACGACGCATCTTTGAACACGATCATGCGAGGGTCGGCGTGACGACGCCATGTCGCCGTCCCGTATGTGCCTTGCATCGTCGGCTTCTCTTTGCTCGCCTGCGATGTGATCGACGTCCAAGCTTCGTCAAGAAAGTCTTCGAACTCCACCGCCGAGAACGGCATCCCGGTTTCAGGGTTCGTCATCTTCGCCATGTCAACGCGGGCGCGAATGTAATTCTTCCATTCGTCAATGCCGGCGCGAGCAACGCGTATTGCATCGTGCGTCTGTGCCAAGTGCCAATCAGCGCGAAACGAAACATTGCCGCCGGCTTGATTGAACTGATCAATCTTGCGGGCAGAGATACGACGCCACGCGTCGGCGAATGCCTTAGCTGTAGCGTCTCCGGTGTTCTCACCGAATAGCTCGCGAACAACCAAGTCCATGCGCGCGCGATTGTGACGCACGCCGCTAATCGGCGTTTTTCGGAACTCATGCATCATCGCGCTAAGTTCTGCGAGATCGAGCTTCGCCAAAGCTTGCGCGCGAAAGTGAACGCGGTTGATCAATTGAAGCGCGTACTCGCCCACATCGACTTCGCCCTTGCGATTACGGAAGCGCGCCATATCCGCGTCGATGCGGTCGATTGCCTCTTGCTGCAAGCGCGCGACGATCTTGCGATGCTGCGCAAGCGCGATCATTCCATTCAAAACGGCTTGGTTCGCTGTTCTCTCCGCTGATAGATTGCCGTGCGGCGTGCCACCGCCGGCCGCTGCGGCTGCGGCGTACTCTCTCGCCCATAGCCGTTCCATCGCTTTGCGGTCCTGTTGGTGCAATCGCCCCACGGCTGCGGCGGTTCGTGTGCATTTGATGATAGCCATTAGCGGCAGTGCTCCAACATCGTGACAACGCGATCTAGCCGTTCCGCTTCGGCGCGCGCAACGCTCGCTGGATTGTTTGGGTCGATGCGATCGGAACCGGCCGGCCGCACCGCTTCACCGTTGAACATAACGATTTGTTCTTGCGGTCCGAACTCGCCAGCATCGACGGCGCGAATGTAAACACCGTTCGCGCCGTCGCGCTGCGCTGCGGCGATGATGCTATCGAAGTCAGCCTTCGTCCGCACCGGGGTATCGCTCGCGTCGTAGATTGGGCCGCGCACTTCATACGCCTCAATGTCGCCGGCAAGGCCAGCGTTCTTTACGTTCGGCGTGGTGAACATTAGCCCGTCTTGCGCGCGCTTGCTCTTGCCAAGATAGACGCGCGTTTGAAGCCAGCCGCTTTCCGCCTCTGTGACCGCTTCGGCAAGGATGCGCGGCTTGTCGCGAAGCATGTCGCGCAAGCGAACCGGGATCGAGCGAACGTCTATCGTGCGCGGTTCGGTGTTCGCCGCGTGACGTAGCGCGCCCATCGCGAGGAATTGCATATCTTCAAACGTCAGCGCGCGGTCAAGGTGTCGCGTCCAAGGCAGAGTGCGCCACGCCCACGCGCGAACCGAATTGATCACGCGCATAACGAAGCCACGGAAGCCGTCGCTCATTTGGTCCGGATCGGCGTAGGTCAAGGCATACGCCACCGCCTCGCTCCACACTTGGCTTTCCGGAGTGCCGCGCTTCACTGCGATATTGTAGCCCGACACAATGTCCGCGTCGCCGGCTTCGTAAAGTTTACGCGCGTCCATCAAGAAGCGATCATAGCCTTCGGGGCCAAGCATCTCCGGCATACCAACGTGCTCGCCCACCTCGTGAAGCGTAATGCCGCGCACCAATTCAGGGGGGAGATTGTCGGCGACAAGCCACGATTGCCCGCCTTCGGAGTAACCAACCGTCCCGTTCGCTCGCGCGAATGCACCACGACGCGGCGGCGATTGCAGTTTGCTTTCGACGTTCTCGATTAGATCGAAGCGCGCATCATTCAGCGCGCGTTGCTTATCCGCGAGCGCCGCCGTGCGTGGCGTGCGTGTCTGCGGAGCCAACGCGTTAAGCTGTTGCTGATTGTAGCCGCCGCCGCTCTCGAAGCCGTTCTTCTCGGCAATGTCGCTACGGATAACGGCGATGCCGTCGCTCATACCTTTCTTGCTGACGACGCGAACTTTCACGTAGCCGGCTGGCGGATCGATTGCATCGAACATGCGTGAATACAGGGAGCGATGCTTCTCCGTCAGCCCAACGAAGCGATAGACCGGGCGCGAGAATTGCGCGGCGTCGCGGTCTATCGCGGCGGTTGCCATCGAGAGAGTTTCGATCGCACTTGACAGACCTTCGCCGACCTTCGCGTCGATGACTTGAACGCCGCCCGGTTTAAGGATGCCGAAGTTCACGACGGCCGACGCGCGCGGATCGATTGCCACGATCTCCGCTGCCATTGCGCGACCGGTGGACGAACGCCACGCATAGATATCAGTGAACCCGAGCCCTTCGCCTTCTGAAATGCGAATGCTTTCGAGCGCATCGGCCAAGGGCCTACGCTCTGCCGGCCCCTTCACCGCATCGAACAAGCGAGCATAGAAACCGCGACCGCTGTCCGGCAATTCGCTGACGGACTGCACAACGGTAAGACGCCCGCGCTCCAATAACTTCTTGCCGTAGCGCGGGAAGTCGCGCTGCAATTGGCGCATGACGTTTGCGACGCTGTTCTTCGGCGCGCGTGGCGCTGCATCGGCCGACGCAAAGCGCACGTTGCGCGGGCGTGAGTAGGCGCGAAGTCCCTCTTCGCCTTCGCCACCGTCGAACGCCGCCATAAGATCGGCAAGTGCGGCGTCAGCCGTCTTCAACGCTTCCTGATTAGACGCATCGACGTCAGCGCCTAGCTCGCTTTGCCACTCATCCCAAAGCTCATCCATGTTGCGGCGAAGCTTGGCGATAAGGGGAACGACCTCATCGACGACGCTGTAAGGGTCGCGGTATTTCGACCCCTCATCCGGAAGGTCACTCCAAAGCGCGCCGGCGCGGTCGCGTATTTCCTCCGAGACTTCGGGCCACTCTAGGCTTTCGTTGGGCGTGTCGCGTTCGCTGTCGATGTGGTTAAGAAGATCGTGAAAATCTTCGTACCACATCGACGCGTTTTCGCCGAGTTCATTGAGCGCTAGTGAGACGTCTTCTCCGACGAACATATCATCGAAGTTTGAGAGAATGGCGTCTAAGTCTTCATCCCAATTGTCTTTGAACCAATCGGGGTCAGAATTAATGATCTCTTCGAGTAGCGCGCGCCATTCGCCTTTCTTTGCAACAACGACGTCTGATAGTGTGGAGATGTTTTCAAGTTCTTCGCTGCGAATTTTGCGGATCGCTTCGATTGGTTCGGTAACACCAACCGGGAGGCTATTCGTCTCGCGCTGCAATTTTTCAATTGCCTCTTGGAACACACCCCAAGGCGCATCAAAGCTATCGAATGCATATCCAACACTTGACGGGTCGGCATCGGATATGCGCTTCGACGCACCGTCACCGATAGCAAACTGCCCGGAGCGCGCACGCTCAACCTCTCGAAGCACCTTCTTGCGCGAGCCGAACGGCGCGTCTTCAATCGCGCGCTCCAACCACTTCTTACCCTTGTCGCCCATGCGATCGATTGCATCGATCAGATCGGCGCGCGCGTCGGCGTAGCGCTGCACTGCATCTTCGCGATCAACGAAGCGAGCCGCGCGCTTGATGAACTCATTCACCTCTGACGTTGACGGAGCGGGGCGCTTCACCGGAACGACGGGCGGCGGCGGTTGAACGCCGTTCGTGTCGCGCCACTCTTGCGTGAACTGCGAAAGGAATTCGGCGCGCGTGCGGGCATTGCCGTCGCCCACCGGAAACATGCGCTGGATTTTATCAAGCTGCGGGATCGTCGCGCTTTCGATTGCGGCGATCAGCTTGGCTTCATCCTCGAAGTCGAGCGGGTTCCAAATCTCAATCTTGGCGTTCTGTTCAACCGCTTCGGCGTGCGTGGCCGGAGCGTCGCCCGTCGTGTCGCCGCGCAAACGTGCGCGCGCTTCCGTCTCCATATCCGGAGTAGGGCGCGCGTAAATTGCAAGTGCGACGTCCGGAACCGTAGGATCATCAATGCCAAGCGCGTCGAGCGCCGCTTCGATGCGGATCATGTCGGCTTCCGGAACGTGGCCGATCGCATCCGGCTCCGGCATGTCGGCCATATCGCCACGCATGGCGCGCTCAATGGCGATCTCTGCGAGCGCTTGGCGGAACGCTTCGCCGTCCGCGTCGTGCGCGTTAGCCAAGTCTGCGGCGCGCTCGTGCTCTTGCATACGCTGTTGCGGCGGATCATTGATCGGTCGCGGCGGGTTTACCTCTGGCGGGCGCTCTTGCATGAGACCGATCAAACCGCGCTCATTCAGCAAATCGACAAGCCCAGCGACAAAGCGATCGGACGCAATCTCCGGCTTAATCTTCTCGCGTGCCGCTGTGTCGGCGATCTCTCGAAGCAAGCGCGACACCGCACTAGGCCGCGTTGCGAGCATATCGAGATTGCGAAGCAGGGCTTCGGCTAGGTCGGCGCGGCGCGCACTCTCTTCCTTGCGAATGATATTGCCGGCGCTTTCGAGCACGTCAGCGTTGCGAGCCGCGACGTCAAACAAGCGCTTGTCGTTTCGCAGCGTGTTTCCGGCAATGCGCAGAATTTCGGCGCGCTCGCGCATTCCGGAAAGTTCCGGAGCGTCGCCGAACATGGACAATTGCGCCGCTTCCGAACGGAACACTTCGGCTTGCATCGCCTCATGCACGATAAACGAAGCCTCGCGCACAGAGCGCGGCGGCTGTTGCTGGAACATCGTGATCAGCGGTTCATGGATTTCAGGGCGTGATCCGGCGATCTCGCCAATTGCGGCCGCAAAGTTCGGATCAACAACGCCGGCGCGCACCGCTGCGAAGGCTGCATCGCTAAGCTTCGAGATGCCGGCGGCGACGCGGAAACCGCGACTGCGCTGCGGAACCGAACTATCGATTAGCTCCGGCGCTTCGCGGAGCAATTGCGCCGTGTCGATTGGATCGCCGGGCGTCTCGCGCAAGTTCTTCTGCGCTGCGAGATTGCGAACCTCGCGCGTCGTCCATCCGTCCGCTTCTCGATAAAGGTAGCCGTCGAGCCAAACGTTCGCTTGCCCGGCTTGCGCGGCCGATCGTGCGAGTGCGCGGCGCTGGTGTCCGTCCGCAATGACGCGGCGACCATCGGCGTACTCAAACACCTTGACCTTGCCGGCGCTTGCGGGATCGAACGTCTCAACGCCTTCAAGCACGCCGGTCAATCCGTCCGCGCCTTGTGATCGCTTGTATTGGAACGTTTCAGCGTCGGCTTCGATCTCACGCGGATCGAAGCGCATAAACGTTCGCTGGCGCTCTTGACCGTTGAAGCGGATTGTTTCGACCGTACCGGGATCGGGGGCGGGAGTGTCGTCCGCTGCGGCTCGCGCGGCCGAGACCTCACCCTCTTCGGCAACGCGAACCGGCCGCGCCTCAACCGGGAACTGATCGCTTTCGCCGTTGATGAAACGATCGGCCGCGTTGATGTAGTCGGCCAATGCGATCGGATCGGCGACGTCCGGATCGGGGAACGTGCGCGCCGTCGCCGCGTCTCGGCTATATGCAGAGACAACAAGGCTTTCCGCTTGGCCGGTAAGCGCGCGCTGAATGTCGCCGCCCGGCACATCATCAAGAGCTTTTGGAGTGAGAGGAAACACTTCTCTGGGGCGAAAGATAATAACATCCTCGCCCACGGAAAACCCATCGAAACCAGCGGCTCGCATCGCCTCTTGATTGTATCTGCCGTTTTTAAAGAATGGCCGCGCGTCCTCTCTATTAGCAATCCGCAAGTTAGCTGTTACTTCGCGAACGTAGTCGCTCCCGCCAGCCTCGGCGTACCTCTGAGACCTTTCACGATCGCGTGCAAAGAATGTCGGCACATTGTTGAATTCCCCAAACGGCCCACTACTTGACCCATGATAAAGCGTCATCGGCCGCGACGGCGGCAATTGCACGCCACCAGTATTGTCGGCATCGCGCGCTGAATTTCGCCCCTCTGTCACATCATTGGGGGTAACGTCAGGCAACGTCTCGCCTTGGCGAAGGCGAAAGATTTGGTCGGCTAGTCGGTCGATTTCCGCCTGATCAACAACCGTGAGCGTTTGGCCTTCGACCGTCACCGGGGCGCTGTCGCCTCCATCGTTAAGCCTGCGGATATTTTCTTGAAGCGACGCCACCCGCGCGCGGAGCGGCGGGGTATCCATTTCAATCGGCGGGGCATCGCCCGGCGCGTCGAGAACACCGCCAGCAACGTCGATCGCTGCGCCAAAGCCGGCGGCGATGATGAAGTCCAGCGCGATTTGTTCGCCAGAATATTCCTCGCCCATGCGTCGAGCGTCTTCGATCAAAACAGGTTCGATCACCGCTTGACCAACAATGTTCGACAAAGCGCCGGAGATAGCTCGCTCCGCCAGCGTCATGCCGCGCGCTGCGCCACCGGACGCAAGCTGTGCAATTTGCTCCGGCGATCCAGAAGACAAGCCGCCAACGATCATACCCGGAGCGCCGAGCACGCCGCGCACTAGCTGATTAACCGAGTTGTCGTCGCCAAGGTATCGGTGATAGTCGTCGGTGACGTCCCGGCGCAATTGAGCGGCTAACGCATCGACGCGCGCGCGGTCTCCGTAGCGCTCCTGAATTGCAGCAAGGCGCGGGTCGGATGCGGCGAGACGCGCAAGCTCCGCGTGCCACTGCATACGCGGATCGTTGACGGCCGACGCATATCGATCCGTTCCGGTGCCGCTCGTGTTGAGAATTTCTCGATTGAAGTAATCGCCGATGCCGTCAGCGACTAGCGGATTGCCGAGACGTTGCCCCGTAATCCGGAACACTTCGTCGTCAGCATCATCGTAAACGTCGCCAAGCGCAGTGATATTGCTGCGCGTGTTGTCGCGATATCGACCATAGCGAAAGTTCGTGACTTGATCGTAGGCAAGCTGCGGATTGCCCGCCACCATGAGCGCCGGGTTGCCGCTCGATCGAAGCAACGCGTCTGTGACGATTTGCCGGGGATTGACGGAAAGCGCCGCCTCTGGCGGGCTCCCTTGCTCTACGTCTTCGTCCTCGGTGCGGTCGGTGAATTGTAGCCCATTCATGGAACTACTGCATCACGTCTCCTCTCTGCTAGCGACGCACGCAAACGGTTGATGTTGAAAGCGTAGGGCTGACGATCAGCGCCGGTTCCAACCATATAGCGCGCGCCGTTCTCATCGATCAGGAAGTATTCGCCAAGCTCGCGCCCGGTCGGGACAAGACGCGCCTCGCGCCAATCGCTTACCGCGCCGCCCATTGGAATGCGGCCGTTTCCCGCCTCGCTGAAATCGCCAAGCGAAAGGCTGCGGTACACTTGGGAGAATTGATCGCGCCTGATCCAATTCGGGATCACGACCTCATTGTTCACCGTGACACCGCCGTAGCGCGTCCCTGCGTTCAAGCGGCGTCCGGTGTCCGCTACGCCGCCGAATGCGAATTCGCGGCCACCGATATTGCGGGAGACGCCACCAAGTACGGATTGAACCGCGCTGCGATATGCGTTCTCGTATCGCGACGAACTCTCGTAAATGGCGGGGTCTCCGATCGCGCGACCCTCATAATACAAATCCGCCGCGACCTGAATTTCATTCAATTCCTCGGGCGACATGCCGCGCATGTTTTGTTCGCCGAGAACTTCGGCGATTATCGTGTTCTCAACGCCGGCCGGTCGATTAGTGGGGAGGTAGGTCGATCGGTTGTAACCCTCTTGCTGCCGCGCCTGAATTGCGTTCGTCATTACGCGAGCCGTGCCGGACGATGCTTCGCCGCCGCGAAGGTAAACGTTCCCGATCGCCGCGTATTCAGGGCCGGCCGCGCCGGCGATCTCCGATAGAATGCGCTGCGCACGCAAGCGACCACCGCCCGGCTCTGACGCCGCTTCACTGACAATGCCGCGAATGATCGAAAGCGCGCCTTCACCGCCACGACTGACTTCGGCCGCAAGGGCTTCGCGTTCGCCGGGCGATAGGTACGTCAGATCATTGCGCCCAACGTCGCGCCCGAAGCTTTCGACTTGGCGAATGCGCGGACCAAGCCCCTCATAGAGCGGGGCCGGCGCTTGCCCTTGGTGCAATTGCATGCCCGTCACGGTGTCGGCGCGAAGGAGATTGTCGCGATAGCGTTGCGCCTCCAACAAGGCGACCGCCGCGTCGCCATCGCCTTGCTGCGCAAGCTCGCGGAATTGGCCGATGACGCCATCGATTTGCGGAAGCGTAGCGCCTTGGAGCCGGCCGCGAACGTTGTTCTCGATAACAAGCTCGTTGAATTCTCGCGCGCGCGCTGCACTGCCGCTCGCTTGCACAGCTTGGCTTAGTTCTGCGATCTCGTCGTCGGGGATGACGACGAATGATTGCGCCATCGCATTCGCGCCGGAGAGAAGGTCGCGCGCTTCGTTGTTCGCTTCGGAGCGCGCAAGGCGGATTTGCGTCGCAAGCTCACGCTCGGAGCGGCGACGTTCGACCTCCATTGCATTGATGCGCCGGCGCGCTTCATTGAACGACGCGTCGCGCTGCGCTTCCGTCAATACAAGCTCTGGATTGCGCATCTGTTCTTCGACAAAGGCAATCGCTCGCGCTGCGCTTTCAGCGTTGCCGCCTTCGTCCTGATACATCGTGATCGCTTGGTTCGCGACCTGATTGGCAGTCAGTCGAGAGAAGAAGTTTCCGCGCCGGAATTCCCATTCATCGCCCGTCACGCCGGACAATGGATTTTTCATAATCGCAAGGCCGGTTTGCTCGTATTCGGAAAACGCGGTTTGGAATTCCTCTGAATTGATATCCTCGTAGCCCGTCAGTCGCGCTTCCATTTGCGCGAGGCGCGCGGCTGCGTTCGACGCGTAAGCTTCGATTGCGCGATTGCGAAGCCGCTCCCCGATGCGGCGCGTCGCTTCCGTCTCGCGCTGTGTGAGAAGGGCGTCAAGGTGTGGTGCGAGATCGTCGGGCGCGTTCTCCATGAACCCGGCGCGAACGCCATCGAATGCAGAAGTGAACGCTTCCGGACTGTCTGCGTGCTCGCTTTCAATCTCGATCAGCCGTTGATCAATGTCGCGCTCCGTCGCGAGCAAATAGCTCTGCGTCATTGCGTTGTTGTAGATTTCCGCCTCATCGGATAGCGGCGCGCGCAAGCCATAGCGACCCTCGCTCGCGTCTTGTAGTGCCGCGTTTTGCGCCGCTTGATTTCGAAGCGGCTGCAATTTGTCCATGATGACGCCGGCGGTTTGGCTCAACGCTTGCCAAACGCCAGCCGTGTCGCCAACGGGGGAGTTAATCGTTTGAACCGACACGACGCTTGACGGCGCATCGAACATACCTGTGCGACGAACTGCCATGTTAACCGCCTGTTACTTTGGTTCCGGAACGTGTGGTCGGCTGGCGCTTCTTTAGAACGCCAGTGCGCGCCGTTGTTGGGCTCGTGCGCGTCGGCATTTGCCCGATAACGCCGCCGATGCCTTCGGCGAGCGCGCCGATTGCATTGATCGTGCCTTCGGTTTTTGCTGCCTTCGAACTCTGTTGCGCCGCCCACATCGCATTCTTTGCGCTAAGGCTTCGCAAGCGCGCGTCGAGAACTTCGTTCGCACGCGAGCCAAGACTTTCGCGCGTGAAGCTGCGAATAATCGCGTTTCCGGTCGGGCTATCGCCAAGCAAATTCTTGCCGGCGCGCATAGCCATGATTGCACCGAGGTTCGCGTTCAATTCGGACATGCGCTGCGCCGAGATTTGCTTCGCCTGCAAATCCGCTTGCTTGCTTTCAAGCTCGCGCATCCGGGCTTCGGCATTGAACTGCCCTTGCGCGGCGGCGCTCTGCGCCATTGCGCCATAGACTTGCGTACCGGTGCCGACGGCCGTCGCGGCTAGCATAGCCCAAGTAAGCGGTTCGGCCATTATCGCACCTCTAACGTCAGCACGCGCACGGTAAATGGCGCGGCTTCTACTTGTGTCAGCGCAAAATCCCAATCGCGCTTTCGGCCCATGTATTTCTTCTTGCGCCACCCGGTGCGCAATGGGGGCGGTTCGGAGATATCATCGGCGGCGCGGTACGGCGAAAGAACTTGCCCCATCGCGTAGAAGATGCCGCTATCTAGGATATCAATCGACGCACCGGCGACGCGTTGATATTCGCTAGGACCGAATTCCGGATCGATTGGGGGCCACGGCTGCACCGTGACGGGGAAGCGATCGCCAGCCTCATAATCACGCGGGCCGGTTGTCGGCGATCCAGTGATCACGCCGCCGGCAGTGCAGTCGTAAAGTGAGCCGAGATCGGCGCGGCGCGCTTCACCGTCAACCGTCTTGCGCCAAACGAGCGCAATATCTTGGCGGCTCGCGAGCGTGGCGCTTGTTGGCGTCGTCCCGCCCGCGTGCGAGATCAGGATCGAATTATCAAGCAGTCGATCGTTATCGAACCGTTCCAGCGTGTATGAGCCGGAGCGGTTGACGACGGCGTGAACGCTCCCTTGCCAATAGCATAGGTCAACAAACGAACCGTTGACCGTGCTCCAAAGCGACGCGCCGGCTAGCTCACTGTCTCGGCGATAGTGGACGACGCAAAGCGCGCCGTCGTTATTGACCGCAAAGATATAGCGCTCCGGCCCAAGGTCGGAGCCATCGACAAGCAACATACGCGAGGGTGAATTGAAGAGGGTACTCGATGCGCCAAGCAATTCAGTGCCGGACCACGCGCGGCGCAATTGCCCCGTCGCCGTCAAGAGCATAAGGCGATCGGCTTCGGCTTCGGCAAACACAACGCCTTCGGCCGTCTTGACGGTGTTGCAAGCCGTCGCCTTCTCGGGGCCGATTGGAAGGAATTCGACGTTGGCCGGCGTCAACGGAGAGCCGGGGCCTTCGCCGACGTAATAACACCCGTTGTCGGTCAGCGTGATTAGCTGTTCCATCGACACAAGTTGAATGACGCGCTTGCCCTTAGCATCGCCGGGGCCGTCGATGATCGCCTCATCATCTAGGCCGGAGCCAGTGTCAAAGTCTTCCGGTATGCCGATCAGCGACATTGCGTGAAGCTCTGGCGCTCCGGCGAAGTCGGCGAAAATCAAGCGATCCTTGTGCGACAACACCGCTGACGGATAGCCTCGATAGGCGGAAAGCAATTGCTCTTTCCATTGCACGGTGCCGCCGTTTGAACCCGCCGCGCCAACGGCCGTCAGCGGCGTTGCTCCGGCGGGGCCGAGTAGATTGTTCGAAGACGTGCTGGGGTCGGTGAACGTGTCCATAAGGATCACGTTCAGTTGCGTCGCAGAGACAATGCTTGCGACTTCCATTTCGATATCGCCAACACTGTCTTGCACGACTTGCCCGGCCGCGAACCCCTTCGTGCTCCCAACGGTCAAGAGCCGCGTCGGGTATAGCTCTTGAATGACCGTCGCCGTTACTGTGTCAGCGTCAGTGAACGCCGTTACCTCAACCTCCCGGTCAAGCAGGGTGAAGCGAACGCCAACGTGCGACGCGTTGAAAACCGCGCCACTCGCTTGCAGCGTAATGCTACCCGTCACGCCGCTTGGTGTGATCGTCTCGCCGCGCGTTTCGCGGAAGCGATAATAAGGCCAGCCGCGCGAGCTATCCGTTCGCGTCTCGAATGCGAACGCGGCGATTGAGAACGAAGAGCCGGCTTCGCTCCAAGTCAATTCGCGCGGGGCAAAACCACGGCTCGCGATGATTAGTCGATCGTCGTATTGCGTAATCTGCATTGTGTGCAGATACGCCGCCGCGATGCCGGAAGGGTTGATCGTTGAAAGGATCGTGCCGGCCGCGTTGATGACGTCGATTTGCCCGTCGCGGAACGCAAGTAATCGCTCCGTTCCAGCGCGCGAGAGAAACGGCACTACGCGGGAATTACCCGAAAGCGCCAGCACGCGCGCCAAGCCCGGCCGGCGCGCAAAGCCGCCGCCGTAGGTCAGGCGCACGTTGCGCATGCGCTTTGCGGTCAAGCCCCATAGGTCGGCGTCCGCGCGCCGCTCGAATTGCGGATCGGCTTCGCCGCCCTCGAAGCTATATTGGACAACGTTGCGAGGACGCCTCATGTGCGATCAACCGCTCGATTGCGCCACGCGCGAAGCATCGGGCTCCGGTTGTTCTTCTTCGGCGGCGACTGACGCTTGTCCCGGTTCATCGCTCGCGTCATCTTGCGCATAGCGATATCTTCGCGCTCCAAGGCGCGAATGCGTTCCTCGAATGCTTCGAGCACGCGAGCGACCATAAACTCTTGGACCGCGCCGGCGAAGTCAGGGGGCCAACGGGTCTCGCTCGGCCACCAATTGTAGATAAGCGTCAAGTCTTCGTCGGCCGCGTCTTCGCGGTACGTGTAGATTTTGTTCTCAACAATTTCGTAGGCGACCGCCTTGCCGTAGGTGTCGATCAAATCGCGGACATTGATGCACTCGGCCGGGATTGCGTACTGCGTTTTGTACGGGGCCGGTGGCGTATCGACCTCGCGCGTCACCGTCTCCCAACGCGTCGCGAAGCTCCAAGCGTGCGCGCATAGCGCTTCCGTCACGAGACTATCGTAGAGCGCGACCGCCGCGATCACGTCGTCGCTATCGTCGGTCAGGGATTGAGGAGGCTCCCCGCCCGCTCGAATAACTGCCGCTTTGATGATGCCAAGTTTGTCAGCCATGACGCATATAAAAAGAGCCGGTGCGCTGATTTCTCAACGCACCGGCCAAGTTGGTCCCAGGGAGGGTAGGGACTATTATTCCGCCGGCGGGGCCGGCTGTTCAGGGGCCGGAGCGGGAGCCGGGGCCGGAGCCGGTTGCGCAGCGAGCGAACCGAGAACGCCTTCGACTTCCGACACGCGCGAGGAGACAAGGGTCAAGCCCTGATCAAGCTCTGCCGCGTCAGCCTTAACCGCGTCAACGTCGGCCTTAGTCGCATACGCGCTAAGGTCGGGAGCCGACTTAGCTTCAACCGTCGCCACGCGAGCTTCAGCCGCCGCCAAGCGAACTGCGAAGTCGCGAACTTGGTCGATCAGCGCCGCAACGCTATCGGCCGTGGCGGGGTCGATCGTGCCGGCGATCGCCGACTTGATAGCTTGCGCCTTCTCCGCGCGCCGCGCCGCCGCCGTGGCGAAGGCCGCGTGCGCTTCATCGTTGAGCGGTTCCAGATTGTCGCCCGGCTCGCCCTCGAAGTTGATCGTAGTGCCGGCTGGAACCATCGTGTCGTTGATGAATGCCGGGCTTTTCGTTTTGTACTCAGCGGCCATTTTGCACCTGCCTGCTAGAAGAAAATCCAGATCGAAGGGCGGCGAGCCGAAGCCCGCCGCCGCCCGATTAGTAGTTCACATACCCACGCGGGAAGGCGAACTGACGGTCAATGTTCGGCGTCAGGAACGCGCGAACCTTACCGGCCGTCATCGGGCCGGTCGCAACCGTGAAGTTGAGACCCAAGTAGCGTTGCGTGATCTTTTCGATCGGCAAGCGCCCCTTGAAGATCGTGTAGCCGGCAACAAGCGTCGCCTTGCCAACCACGCTCGCCAACGTTTGCAGCGTGGCCGGAGACGAAAGCGACGCGTTGTCGTCGTCAACCAGATCGACCGTCAACGTTGCCGCGCCCGCCGCCGTGAACGCTTCGGTTGCCATGACGATCAGATAGAGATCGTCCAGCAAACCGAGATCGCGGTTGTTGGCTCCCAAATCAATCTTGTCCGTTGAGACGCGCGTCGCAGTGATTGCGTCATCCCAATCGAACCGGGCTTGTTTATCGATAATCATTCTCGCTGTCCTTCCTGTTTCAGCGTTGTCTAATCCCGGTTCAGGATTAGGAGATCGTGGCTTCCGAGTTCAGAATTGCATCGCAACGCTTCACTTGAATGCCGTCGAACATCATCACGCGCTTTCCGGCGACCGTCTCGAAGGTCAGATTGGTGCTGACGCGTTCAAGAATGCCAAGACGCAAGGCCGTGAAAATCGTCTTGTTGCAATAAAGCACTTGACGACCGCCGGCCGGAGTTTCGACGCGCTCGATCAATTGGATCAAGTACGTGATCAGCGCCTTTTGGTTGTTCACCGTACCGCGAACATCGCTCACGTCGATGTTGCAGATACGGCCGCACGAACGCCAATCGCGAAGCGTCAAGCCCAGCTTCCAAGAATACTTGGACATGAGCACGGTGAAGCGCGAGCCGTCGCTTTCTTGGCGAACTTGACGGCCCAGGTTTTCCGCCGAGAGGCCAGCCATCGTACCCTTCGGGTAGATGCCGTGCATCGTGGTCGGACCCCAGCCGCAAAGCCAGATCGACGTGTTATCCGAAGACGCACCGCCGGCGCTCACGACGTTCTCAGACGTGTTCACACCCGAAAGGGCGTTGAAGCGCGGCGCGAGACCGTGGAACTTTTCCGGCGCAGTGGTGACGTTGCCGTAAAAGAGCGTGGAAGCGGCTGCTTGCGACATGCCTTCGATGTGCGCGGCGTCTTCTTGCATACGCCACGTATCTTTGTCGTCGCCGGCGAGGTTGTATTCTTCCTCGTCCACTTCGCCGAAGTCTTCCAACAGGCCGACGCTATCGCGCACCGAAGCAACGGTGCCTTTGGTCGGTTGCACGCCTTGGTAAAGCGCGCGCCACGTCGGCGTCGGAAGGCCGGTGCGAATTTTCGACTTGTGGCCGGTGCCGTCGTTGCACGCGACCCACGGCATATCATCCAGAATTTCATTCTTCTGGTTGAGAATTTCGACAAGCATCTTGTCGGTGGCCGAAGAAGCCATATCGACAAGCGTCGCGTAAGAAGAACCCACTGTTGCCATTGTTAACTAGCTCCACCGCCCATGCCGCTGTAAAACACGCGGCCTTTGTTTGAACCCTCTTCGCCGCCACCGTTGAGGGGTGCGGGACGCGGGCCGCTCGCGTGTTTCGCGAGAGCTTCGATGATCTCCACCTGTTCGGCAGTGACCCATGTATTGCGGAAGCGTTCGGCTTTTTCCTTGCCGACGACGCTTTCGATGTAGGATTGAGCGCCAGCGATGCGCTCCATGTGCTTTTCGCCGAGCTTCTTTTCTTCGCCGACAATCGCCTCTTTGATCGCTTTCGCTTCGGTCAATTGGAAGCGCGCCATCGCCGTAATCAGCTTGGACGCTTGCGCTTTCGGAATGCCGACAAGTTCGGGCGCGAACGCTTGAACCATCGGGTCTTCTTGGTTGATCTCGAAAACGACGTCCTTCGCATCCGGATCAAGGTCGGCCGGAAGCGTCCAATCGATATCCTCGGGCTTGCCGATCAGAGACGTTTGGAATTCGGTTTGCTCTTTGATGCGCGGGATCAGCGCATCCATTTTGACGGAGCCGGCTTCGGTGTCCCAAAGGTCTTCCGGCAATTCATCAGGACGCGTCGCCTTTACGGGCGCGTTCTGATCGACAACCGGCGGGGTGTTGCCACCACCGCCGCCGTTGTCGTCACCGCCCGCGTTTTCGTCGCGGCGGATCAGTTGGTGTAGGCGATTGAACTTTCGCACTTGGTTCCTCGATCAGACTTGAAATCTGGTCAAGGAACCTCTTTCGAACCTCGTTTGCCCTCAACGCACTATCGCTAGCGTCTTCTGCTAGCGTCTTGCCGTAGCTCTGCGCGATCATCCAATCGAAGAAAATCGCCCAATCGCCGACGTCGGGGCGATCCTTTGAGAGCCGCGTAATAGCCGAACGAACGGAGCTAATGTCCGGTTCGACGTCGCCGCGAAGGCGGCGAAGGCGAGAGATCGGATCGCCGGCGATGCGCTTTAGTCTCTCGTGTCTCATTGTTGCGGGGCTTCCTGTTGCTGCATTTCTTGCGCTTGCTGCAACACCTGTTGAACTTGTTCCTCGGTGCGGACCACAACCAAATCGTCGCCGATCTCAGCCTTGATGTTTTCAATCGTGGCGCGGCCGTCGATCGCGATAACCGAAGTCTGTTGCAGCGCCGGGCTATTGGTTGACGCAAGCACGCGCTCTGCCTTCGCGACCTTCTCGAAGCTGCGAGCTTTCGCTTGCGGCGATTGCGGCCGCAATGTGATCGCCGTTGATCCGAGGGTAATCTTCGGAAAGATGCCGTGCTTGGTGCGCTGCCATTGGTGGCCGGCGACGATCGGGACGACCCATTCGCGCGTAATCTTGCCGCGCGGAATTTCCCAGCGCTGTGCGGCGCGGGCGCTTTCGTCGGCCCATTGCGTCGCTGACGGCGGGGTGTCGCCGCGTTGCTCCGGCTTATCCTGATAGAGCGCGTGCTTGATCATCATGCGCAAATCTTCGCGCGTGTAGAACGGCGCATTGAATTCGCCGTCGCCGCTAATCTTCTGCACCTCGAAGCCTTCGCCGAGTTGAAGCCAATCGCCGGCGCTAATTCCTTGTTCCAAGTTCGCGCCGCCGTCTGGATCGGAGTAGGCGTGCGCCGGATCAGCAACGTTGTGCATTTGCGCCAGCACGAGCGCGTTCAATTCGTTTAGGACGCGAGCCGGCGCGCACGGCCACCATCCGGGGCCGATGCCGTAAGCGGAATTTGTTTCAGTGCGCCAACGCGCGATGTAGATCGTTTCCGCGCCGTTTTCGTTGAAAAGCTTTTCATAGATAAGCTCGCCTTCGAGCATGACGACGCGTCGCCATTGCGTCATGCCCGGCTTATCCCAAACACGATGCACGCCATCGACAAGCGTAAACATCGCATCCGGCTTGGCGTCTTTCCAGCGCATGCGAAGATTGAGCGAGAGCGCATCTTCTTTGATGTACGGGCCGTAGTTGGCTTTGATTATACGCTTCTCAACCTTGCCCTCGGTGAAGCGACCATCCGGCGCGCGGTCGGGACCGATATCCAAAAGCAATTGCGCAGTCGGAAGTGGTTCGTAGCAGATCGGTTGCGCCGCGCCGTATTCAAGGCGGCGAATTCCCATCGTGCCGGCGACTAGATCGTGAAAGCATTCGTCGGCCGCGTCGTAATAATTCGACGCTTCGACGTCCTCCCAAAACCAATCAACGGCGCTTTTGATTTGAACCGCAATCTTCTTGCGCTCCGGCTCCGATATCGCCTTGCTTGGCGTGTGCTTCACCCAAGGCTCATGCGGGGGTGTGAACGTCGCGATCATATCGGATGCGAAGTCGTCGGCCGTTTCGGCAAACGTCAAATCGAGAATGTCTTGAATTTGGTCCTCGGTCAGCGGCGTTGTCTTGGTCTCGCCGACGCGATCGCGATGCGGCATCGCGAGCCTGTAAACTTCGTTGATGAACGGGGCTCGCATGTCCCGATCGCGCCGAGCTTTTGCTAGGCGACGCTTCAATTCGGTCTCTTTTTCGTCGGCCATCGTTTACACCTGCCGAACCATGTTGCGCCCGCCGTAGCCACCGCCACCGCCGCCGCCACCGCCGCTATAACCGCCGCCGATGTAAACGCCGCCGCCGCCTGATACCGGAGCGGATAACGTGGCCCCGCCAAGCGCCGGAGCTCCCATGCCCGCGCCTGAAACGCCAGCCATTGCCCGGCGCGCACCAAAGAGGCGCATGACGGCGCGTGTGCGGCGGGTCAGGAATGAGCGGCCGGCTGCGGCTTCTTCCGCGTCGGCGCGGGCTTGAGCGATGCGAATACGCTCCTCTTCCGCCTTTCGCGCGTCAGCTTGAGACTTACTCTCTTTTGGTGCCTTGGGCTTACTCACGTGAGAAAATTCCCTACATACGCCTAAATCGTCCCGGTAAGGTCTGACGACGGCTAGGGAGGCTCAACGCACCATGTGGACCCTGATTATTCCTCTGATCCTTGGCGATGCTAGCGCGCCGCCCGATCGTATCGAGCATCGGATCGAATTCGCCACGCAAGCGGGATGCGCTGCACACCGCGCGTACCTTCGTGCGCGAGAGGAAAACAATGCGCCGGCAACGTACAGTCGCGACATGGTTGACACTGACGCGACCGATCAACCGCTTGGCGTCGATGCGCGTTGGACATACGAGCGCGCCGAGATTGGCTATTGCGCGAGAGGGTCTTCGGTTCCGTTGGAGCGCTGACCAAACGTGACCGGAGTATCAGGGAAGCGGTCGGTTAGTCGCTCCCAAACCTGTTGCGAGCTTCGCGGTCGAGAGTAGTTCGGGATTTCGATCCGAACCGTTTGGCCGTTCCGTTGGACCGTTCGATACATCACGGCGTTGTTTGCGTCGCGCCGGGGCTCCCAAAAAATCGGAGAGTTCGCATTGCGCTCAGCTTCGTTGAAGTACTCGAAGCCGTTTTGACGCTTGAACCCGCCTTGCGCATGATCTCGCGCCATGTTGAGACCGTTCGGCCCGCCAAAGTGACCCATGTAAAGATTGCGTTCGGTCGGTTGGATATTGTTGCGACGCAACCATTCGGCGTTTGTGCGCGCGATCTCAACCGCCATCGCGCCGTCAATGCGCGCGTCGCCGCGATACTCGTTAAGTTCATCCTGATCCATCGACGCAATGCCGTAGGTCTCACGAAAGCGCGGATTTTCCGCCCATGAAGCCCAAGTGTCGTCGATGACTTGAAAGAAGCCGGTCGCAGAGGACGTGCCGGGTGTGGCGTTCACGTTGCCACGGCTTTCTTTGTTCGCCAGCCGCGCGAGAAAGCCGGCCGGAGCGCCACTGACGCGTTCAACGTCACCGAAGATATCCTGAATGCTTCGGCGCATGTCGGTGTTCCAGCGGACCAAACCGATGCTATCGTTCGCCAGTGTGTAGCCGACTGCCGGCTCTTGGCCGGGGTCAAGCTGCACGCCATTCTTTCGGATCAAGTGCTGGCCCATCGGGATATCGAGCAAGCGCGCTGACGGACGATTGTTCTCTGCAAGCACGGCGCGGCCGAATTCGTGACGCAATCCAAAGCGAACCACGTCGCGGCGCGCTTCGCCGATGCGGCCGACGCGGTTCGTGCTGGCGTTCTCAACCGCGCGCGCACCGCGCCCAGCGTCCGCGACCGGGGCCATGTTTGGCGAGCGTCGATAGTAATCGGCGAAGCTTTCCCCGGCCTGCGGTTGCGCGGGGTCGGGACGGCGACGCGCTGGTGTTGCGCGCTGCGGCCCCGATCGATTGCTTCGCGTGCTGTCCAAAAACGTCATACGAAAACTTCCTTCGCGCCGGCTTTAAGCAGATCGCGCCACAAACCTACTGGCCTAAGTGCTAGCGACTTTGAGCCAATTGCGTAACGCACCGCCGAGACGCACCACATTCCGATTTGGATAGGGGAGCGGCGCGTCGGTTTCCAATCGACGGAAAGAACGCGCGCGCCGGTGCTGCGCATGTACGTCAGCCATTGATCGAATTCGGCCGAGCGAAGCGCGACGATCGCCACACCGCCACGATTTACGTCATAGACGAGCCAACGTTCGCCGCTCGCATCGTAGAAGAATGCCGAACAGTGCAAAAAAGCCTTCGGCGAAAAGAAGTCGATCAGGTGTTTGCGCTTCTCTTCGCCGTTGAACATCACATACCAATGCGATGCCGGCATGATTGGTCCGCTTCCGTCGAGCGCGTCCCTCATGGCTCGCTCAAAAGCATGGATTTCGCCTCTTCGATTTGGCCGATCATCACGTATCGGATTGTATCGCCGCCGATTGGAATACGATCGTACTGGAAGGTCTCGCCATCCGAGCAAATCCCGCGCACGCTTACGGCAGTGATAGCGCCGCGCGCCGTTTCCTCTCGAAGCCAATCGAGAAATTCCAGCGCGCGTTGCGTAATTTCTTCGTTGCCGGGAACGATCGGAACAATATCAGCGCTCATCGGAATTTTCTCCGTCCAAGTGTAATGATCCGGCGTTGCTTCGGGATTGCGTTTTGAATTCGCGGCTTGTCGTGTGCTCCTGCTGATTGAAGCATCTCTTTGACTTCGCCGCCGCCCCAAAACGCATACTGCCCCGCCTCGAATGGGTGAGAGTGTGAGTTTTTCACAATCTCTTCGACAAGCTTCATCCCATCCGGGGTTTTCACGCGACGCACTTGCGCGCCGCCATCGAGCGCCGCGATGTAACGCTCGCATCGCGGGTGAACGCGCAAACGCGGCTCGCCATTAAATTCAGTCGCGAGAACCTTGCGGTTCGCTTCGAGACGCTTTTCGGGATTATCTTTCGCCGCCGGCGCGCGCATCGTTAGGCCGTGTGCGGCGTAAAGCTTGAACGGCGTGCGCGTGTCAGTCGAGCCGCGCCAGCCGCCTTGCGGATCGCCCCATGCCGTGTATCCGCTTTCGACCACCCAAGGAAAGCGCTCCATCATCTTCGCTTTCACGAGCGGCGCGAATTCATCGGTGCCGATGTTGTTTCCGCATAATTCATCGAACGCGATCCAGCATCCGTTGATGATTTGAAAGAAGATGACCGCCGGCGTTAGGCCGTGGTCAGCGCCAAGGATCGGCGCAATGCCGGGCATCGGCTCAACGTCGCGCGCCGTAACGTGGCGCTCCCGGCGAAAGTTTGGCGTGGCGGGCGCTCCTAGTTTCTGGCGAACAACGCGGCCCATTAGGTCGCGATCGATTTCGTCTTTCGGCTTACCGCCGATCAATTCGATGTATCGAGCGGCGCGCGGGATCGGCGTTCCCTTTTCTTGAACTTCGCTCGAAAGTCGTTCCATTTCCAATGTTGATCGCACGCCATCGGCCATGTTTGCCAAGTTCTCGGCGTTCGGATTGACTTCGTATCCGCGCACAGTCTTTCCGTCCGGCGCGAAGATTTCTCGCAGCGCGGGGGGTTGCATGAAGAATTGGACGTTTGCCGGCTTGACATACTGCATTCGCTCCTCTGGCGGCATGTCGAGCGGAAGGGGAATGTCGCCGCGCATGTACCTGATCCAATGATCGTCGGTGAACGGCGCGTTCAAGTCGGCGACCAAGAATTGCGACAAGCCTTCTCCGGGTTGCAGCGCGTGCGCAATGTCGATGCGACGCGGGTATCGCCCGGTGCGGGTTGCGATTTCAAACGCGAGGCGGCGCGGATAGAATTGCGTCTCGTTGATCCAAGCGCCGGTGTATTCTTTCGATCGAAGTGATCGGATCACATCGTCGCTATCGTCAAGGAAGCTTTCAAAGACCACGTCGGCTTCGACGTCGAGAAACCGCATTTCGTGCAAGTACGGTTCGGTGTCGTAAAAGCGGCCGTAGTGCTCCGGCGGAAACCAGTTGAGCCACGTTTCAACGGTCGATCCGCGAAGGTCGGGGTAGGTGTTGCGCGTGACGAGCCATCGCGAACGCCGCTTGCCGTCTTGCTGACGCGGCATTTCGCACATGGCTTTGTAAAGAGCCATTGCGCTTGTCGTTGATTTTCCGCTTTCAACAGGGCCTTGGATAATTCGGATCGGCGATGTTGAGAGTAGGAATTCCGCTGCGATTGGGCCGGGAGGGGTGAAGCGCATATACCTAAGTGTCCGTTTTATCCCGACGCTTATGCGCGCCGCGCCGTGAACCAGGGGCGAATGTGCCTATTAAGGCGCGTCTTCCGCTTCCACGACATTGCCGGTTCGGGTGAAGGTAATGTTTGACCCGCTACTGTCTCGGGCAATTTCAATCGTGAAGGTGCATGAGGATGAACCGTTAGACGCAAGGCAGTTCCACAGCCTAGCCACATTCAAGGGTCGCCAAGTTTGCACACCGTTGTCGAAAGCGCCCGCCGTGGCAGTCGCCCGTATCCAATACCGCGCGCCGACATTGTCGAATTTTGGTGAGGCCCAGTCCGCGATGTAGTAGGGCGAGACGCCGTTTTGGTCGCCCCATATTTCACCATTAGGGCGGAACTCGACCTCGCCCTTCGCGCCGCCGCCGACCGTAAACTGAGAGACGTTTAGGGCGGAAAAAGAAACTGCCACAACGCTTTCTGCGCCGAACAACGGCCTATAGACGCCGGAGACACGCGACCAAGCGTCAGGCACTCTTCGCCAATTGCCGGATACCTTTGTGAAAACACCGACAAGACGCCGTTGCGTCCCGCCAACATTTACCGACGTGCCGTTAACGCCGTCTAGCATTAGCGGAAACGAAGTGGCGTCATTCGGGTTCGGGTAATATTTATTCTGCCACTGGTCTAAACCCAACGGCTCCATAATTCCCGCACCCACTCTGATCGGCGTGATCGACATTTAGCCACTCACAAGCTGAATGACGCCAGTGTAGTTGATCGTCGCCGTCGCCGCGACCGCCGGCGTGTAGAACGCCAAGCACGCATCATCATAGACGCGTTGCAGATTGAACGCGCTATTGATGCCGTCGAGCACAAACGGGACGTTCGCGACCGGGAAAGGCATCATCGCAATCGGGTGGCCAACCCACCAGTTAGCGACGCCGGTGACCGACGTAATCGTTGATTGCGCGACGTTCGTAAGATAGCGCGCGCCGGTGTCGGGAGAGTTGAGCGGAACGAACCACGCGCCGGCAACAAGCTGCACGCGCCCAGCGACGGCTGACACCGGAGCAGCGTAGGCCGCCGCCGCCTCGGCGGTGTTTCCGTCTTGGTCAACATACGTGACGGTCAAATTGTGCGCCGTCGCCGATAGCGCCGTCGTGATCTCGCCTGCGATGAAATTGCCGGGCGCGAGCGCCGCCGTCTGGTAACGGTCCGGACGGTTCGACGCATCGATCGCCGTGCTCGTTGCGGTCGCATGGTTGTAAGTCATGTCCCACAAACGATCGTACAGCATCAGCGATGACACGGAGTTCGCCTGCCCGGTCCATGTCGTCAGGTGCAGCGTATCGCCGCCAGCCGCATTCTCTTGCTTTAGCGCGCCGGTGGTTGTGCGCGTCGTCTTGCGCCCCGTTCCCGACGTGCCGCCAACGCCACCGGTCGCGGGCAGTGTGCCGAACGCCCAAGGTGAACATGCGTTGCCGACCGTCGTCGCCGTCGTCGGCGACTTCGAGAACAAAAGCATTTGGCTTTTGCCGCCCGTCGTTGCCTCGCTAATGAGATCGGACAGAGACGAAAATCCGTGCAGCTTGGAGCGCTGTTGCTCCATAAATTTGCGAAGCACGCGGCGCTGACGTTGCTCCGCGAAGTCGATCAGGTTTGCAAAGCCACCACCTTCGATCGGCCCGCAGAAGTCACCGCCTGGCCCAACGTAAACCGCGCCAGGAACGCCAGCCAAGGCAACGGGCGGACCTTTCCAATCGCGGAACATTTGCGAATAGACTTCCGTCTGCCCCTTGCCG
>Ga0315903_10001020_pt1 | contig 42240 bp, 74 predicted proteins | sample LakEriMetagenome_7_FD_203524 | JGI IMG/M metagenome (GOLD analysis project Ga0315903, IMG submission 203524) | Freshwater fungal communities from buoy surface, Lake Erie, Ohio, United States - Buoy 2 MA119 | ecosystem: Environmental > Aquatic > Freshwater > Lake | place: USA: Lake Erie, Ohio... | reverse complement strand
TTCACAGCGAGAACAACCACGGAGCGGGAACTTGGCGTGGCCGTCGAACGCGAAAGCAATCACTTCGACGAGATCATGCGGCGGCTCGACAAGATCGACAGGAAGCTGGACAGTCGATGACCGCCGCCGACCGAGCGCACCTCGTGGCCGACCTGGAGCGCGACGAGGGCGTACGCCCGTTCCCGTATTGGGACTGCTGCGGGAAGCCGCTGCGCGAGTGTGCCTGCACGCCGAAATGGAAAGGCAAGCTGACCGCCGGCATTGGGCGCAACATCGAAGATCGCGGCCTGTCGCCAGACGAAATCCGGTATCTGCTCCAGAACGACATCGACATTGCCATTGACGATATGAACCGGGGCATCCCGTGGTGGGACCGGCTGGACCCGGTGCGGCGGCACGTGCTGGCGAATATGTGTTTCAACCTCGGCTGGCCCCGGCTGCGCGGGTTTGTCCGCACGCTTGCGGCGATACGGCGCGGGGATTACGCGGCGGCGGCGCAGGGGATGCGCGAGTCCCTGTGGGCGTCCCAGGTGGGGGCCAGAGCGGAGCGGCTGGCCGTCATGATGGAAAGCGGTAAGCGGTTAGCGCCTTTTGTGCTATGCTTCGCGCCATGCGTATCACGCTTGCGGGGGTAAGCGTTAGTCTCCTTCTTCTGGCTGGGGTGGCCGAGGCGCAGAAGCCTGTCGGGCTGTTCGATCCCGGCACCAATCCGCCCGCGTGGGCGTCCTTCGGCACCATCACGGATACGGTGTCCGATGACCGCTTCCGTGAGGCAGCGGCGATGAGCCGGGCGCGGGGCTTCCTGTGGGTGCTCAGCATGGGCCACCACGAGCATCCTGCCACGCCCATCGGCCCGCACGCCGAGCGTGTCAAGGCGCGACTGGCGGCGACCGGCCTGCTCCCCTACGTGATCGCGTTCAACGTGGGCGAGGAGTGGTATGAGCAGTGGCTGCACGGGGCCTTCTCGCACTACGGGCTGGTGCCGAACAACCTCGACGGGACCGCCATCATCCATGACTGGCTCGGCAAGCAGCACGCCGCCGCCAAGGCGGTGCTCGGCCTGCCGGTGATCTGGATCACGACGATTGCGGGACCGCCCGGCGCGGGCTTCCGCCCCGTCCCGGCGCATACCGACTATGTGGCGCTCGACCCGTATGCGCCGAAGGGTGGCGACTTCCAGTCGTTCGTGCTCGGCCCGCTGGCGTATAGCGAGCAGTCCACGACGCACCCGCTCATCCTGATTCCGCAGTATTTCGCGCAGGAAGGCTACGCGCCGCTGACGGAATCAATGATCGCGGCGTATGCGCAGGTGCTGGCGCGTCCGCGCTACGCCGCGATGATGGCGTTCACCTGGAAAGACCGGCCAGTGCTAGGGATGACCGGGCTGGAGAACCTGCCGCTGCGCGCCGCCGTGGAGCGGTCGATTGGGGTGAAGTGATGTCGATCCCGAATTGTAAGCACATCGTCGAGGACTTGGCGGCGAAGTTCCCGCAGGAGTGGTGGAGCGCGCACCGTCCGAGCGGCGGCGGTCCCGAGACGGAAGCCTTCATTCGTCGTCTGGCGTGGGTGCTGCACTCGACGGTCGATCCGCGGTTCGGCCTTGTGGGCAAGCGCGGCAATCCAGACGACATCTCGGACGACGCGATCTGTTTCGACGGCTTTTCGGCCCTCGGTGACGTGGACCCGACACGCGGCAATGTGCCCGTGACGGTGCTCGATGTGATCGGCGGCGCAGGTGGACCCAATCCCACTCCGCAGTGGGGACCCGCAGGACCAGCGACCCCGCGCCCGCACGCGGCGTGGGTCAAGCCGGTGCCGGTGGGCGATTCGAGCAGTGGCGGCGGCGGAACCCCCCTTCCCGCGCCCCCTCCGACGCCCCCGGCCCCGGATCTCTCGGCCATCACGAAGCGGCTCGATGCGCTGCTGACAGCGATCAGTGAGATCAAGGCCGAACTGGCGGTTGTGCGTGCGTCAGTCGATGCGGCGCACTCAGAGGCGTCCACGGCCGCGCATGAGTCCACGCAGGCGGCGATCCGCGCCAGCGACATCAAGAAGCAGATCGCCAACCTGCCCGCGTCGAGCGCGCCCACGTTCCCGCCCTACGAGGGGAGCTTCTTTGGCCGTCGCGTGCGGCTGGAGCCGAAGTAATGCCGAACTTTCTCACGGAATACACGCACATCGACGGCACGCAGTGGGCGGGGCCGACGCTGACGGCTGATTCGCTCGACGAGGCGCGGGCGGCGGCGATGGACTACCCGATGCAGCCGCTCGAAGTGCTGGGCGAGCTGGTCGAAGTCGTGGACGCGGGGCCGGACACGCGAAAGGGCAAGGCCAACTAATGCGCGGCGAACACTGGCTCTTGCTGGCTGGTCTGCTCGGCATCATCGGCGGCTTTGAGTCCGAGGTGCAGCAGTGGTCGGACTTGCTCAACGTCAAGCTCGTGCTGAAGGCGGCGGCGGCGTCTGGGCTGCTGATTCGTGCGGCCTACGTGCCCACAAAGGAGCGGCCGTGAAGCTCCGCATCAAGATCCCGTGGCGCAAGATCGCGGCGAAGGTCGTGCCGTGGCTGTTCGAGAAGATTGCGGAGCAGAGTCTGGAAACGGTCAAGAAGCGCAAGGAGAAAGCGGCCGATGTTCGACCCAACTAGCGCGTTCATCGACTGCCCAAAATGTGATTCAGCGCGCCACGTCGAGCGCGTCAAGGGCGAGCAGTGGTTCTGCAACTGCTGCTCGCATTCGTTTGCGGTGCCGTCACCAGAGGCTGGGACCGTTCCCCGTCGCAATTCAGCGGCGGGCAGCGGAAGCTCTCGGGCGGCACTGCAATTCGCTGCGCTGGTGCTCGCGCTGTGGCCCGCGATGGGCTATGCGCAGGGCCGCGTGTTCTACGAGCCCGGCGACGGCAGCAGCGGGGCCACGACCGACTGCCGCGTGACCACGACCAGCCGCGACGGCGTGCCGCATCGCAACGGCTCGGCGCTCGAATGCGGGTGGGACGGCACGCTCGGCTGGCAGGACTCGGCCAAAACACGGGAGCTAGAGCTTGCGTCGGTGCCGATGACGTCGGAACGCCTCATCTCTGCGTGGTTCCGCGTGGATGCCAACGTGGACGCCAGGGCGGGGTCCAAGCTGATGCGCGTGGGCTACGGCTCGGCCAACGAGATCATCGTCTCGTGCCAGTTCGAGAACAGCCCGGCCACGATCTGGATGGGCGTGAGCAACCACGCGTCGTATTGGGGCGGCGTGGCGGCGGCGCAGTGCCGCGACGGCTGGACGCGCCTCCGCATCTACACGTCACCCACGCTGGTGCGGCTGTGGCTGAATGACACGCTCCTGCGGGAGTGGTCGGGCGCGTTCGCCATCAGCAGCATGGCGACGTTCATGAGCCAGTGGTCGAACAATCCCGGCTGGGAGCACGACGCGCTCAATCACGTCTACTGGGACGAGATCGAAATCTTCACCGACGCGGGCACGGGCGGCTCGGGCTCGATGCGTGACGGCACGATGACGCAGGGCGGCGTGGTGACGCCCCCGCCTCCGCCGCCTCCACCTCCCCCTCCGCCTCCGCCGCCAGACCAGTGCGTGGTGGCGCCGCTCGTGGTGACGGGCGTGGCGTGGCCGGGCTCCGCCGAAGGCACGCGCTCCGGGCGATTCACGTTCAGCGTGGCGGGCGTCGTGGTGACGCTCCAGAGCGCCACATTCGAGCACAACCCCACACGCCTTGTGATTACGGACTCGCGGGGCTGCACGGCGACGGTGACGCGGTAAATGAGCCTGCTCTACGACGCGGACGGCGACAAGTTCGAAAGCACGTCGAACCTCTCCGTGCCCACGGCCGGGACCACGGTGACGTGGTTTCAGTCGTCGTCGGACACCACGCGCCAGACCATCTACAGCTACGACGGCGACGGGCTCGGCACGGGCTACCTAGAGATGGCGTGGCGTGCGGATCAGGTCGGTGACTACTTCCTCGCAGAGCGCGAGCGCGGCGGCGGCGCGACATCGATTCTCCTACAAGCGAACGCCGCCAACTACACCGTGTATGGCCTGAACAAGTGGCTGTGCCTCGTCTGCCGGTGGGACACGGCGGGGGCGAACGCGGACCAGTCGATCTGGTTGGGCGATGAGTCCACGCAGCCCGCCGCGCCCTCGGCCTACACGACGCAGACGGTCGGCAGCGGGTCGGCCGGCACGACGGCGGGGTCTGTCACGGTGGGCAACTCGAAGGTGACGACGACGCGCTGGGTGCGCGGGCGGATCGGGTTCCATGCGCTGTTCCCGTCGCGGCTGTCGGACAGCGACGTGAACGCGATCTGGAACGGCACCTATCAGAACAGCCCTTCGGTCTGGTGGTTGCCGGGCGCGAACGGCACGACGAACGTGCCCGACTCGGCGGCGGGGAATACCGGCGTGATCACGGGGCTGTCATCGGCGGATCTGGAACCGGCGCGCTATTTCGCGTCGGGGAGTCCGCACCGGATGTTACTGCTCGGCGTGCGGTGATGCGATGCGGATGCTGGCGCTGGCGCTCGTGCTCGCGTCGGCGTCCTGCCCGCACCACGAGCCGCCGCACGACCAGCCGCTGTGTAGTCAGGCACATCCCGAATACCTCGGGCCGTGCCGCCTTTACGTAGAGTTGCGAATCCATTATGGCGAATAGCGCAATGACGGAGGCGCAGGGCCGAGAAGCCCTCGACGCCCTGGCGGTCTACGGCACCATCACAGACGCGGCAGCAGCCCTCGGCATCCCCCGCAACACGTTCGACAGCCGCGTGAGGAAAGCGCGGCTCATGAAGATCGACGAGCCGCGTGACTTTGAGGTAGACGAGCTGCCGTCCGAGCTGCCCACGGCGGCGGAACTTCTGGAGCGGCGGCGGCAGCAGTTCGCCCGCAAGGCGGCGGCGAAGGAAGCCCGCACACTGGTGCCGGTGAGGGTCAAGATTGACGGCCCGTTCGGGCTGGCGCTCGGCGGCGACCCGCACCTCGACGACAACGGGACAGACATCGCGCTCATCGAAGAGCACATCCGCCTGATCAACAAGACGGAAGGGATGCTCGCCGGGAACGTGGGCGACTACTCGAACAACTGGATCGGGCGGCTGGCGCGGCTCTATGGCCAGCAGTCCACGAGCGCGGCGGAATCGTGGGTGCTCGTGGAGTGGTTCATCCGGGCCGTGCCGTGGCTGTTCCTGATTGGCGGCAACCACGATCTGTGGTCGGGCGACGGCGACCCGATCAAGTGGATGGCGAAGCAGGCCCGCGTGTCCTATGAGGCCAACGGGATGCGGCTGGGGTTGACGACGCCGAAGGGCCGCGTGATTCGCCTGAACGCTCGCCACGACTTCTCTGGGCGGTCGCAGTGGAACACGGCGCACGGCGTGGCGAAGGCCGCGCAGGGCGGCTGGCGCGACCATCTGCTCGTCGCCGGGCACACGCACCAGGGCGGCTATCAGATCGTCCGTGACCCCTCCTCGGGGCTGCTGAGCCACTGCCTGCGGGTGTCGAGCTACAAGACCTACGACCGCTACGCGGACGAGAAGGGCCTGCCGAACCAGTCGATCAGCCCGTGCCCGATTGCGGTGATCCAGCCAGACGCGGCGGATGACTCGACGCGGCTCGTGACGATCTTCCACGACGTGGAGACCGGGGCGGAGTTCCTGACGCACCTAAGGAAGCGCAAGAGCACGAGGGGCGTGTGAGGACCATCAAGGCCGAGACGTTCAACGCCCTGATGGCGGAACTGCGTACCGAGTTTGCCAACGGCAAGGTGTATCAGGCCGAGATTCACAGCGACGGCGAACTCGTGGAAGGGCTCTACGAACCCGCCAGCGGCGCGGTCTACGTGGACCCCGCCCCAAACGTCGTGGACACGCTGCTGCACGAGTTGTTGCACCGCCGGTATCCGCGCTGGGGCGAGAAGCGCGTGAGCGACACGGCGCGGCGGCTGGTGACAGCCATGAGCGACGAGGAGCGGCGGCTGTGGTACCGGGCGTATCGGCGCGTGGCGAAGCGGCGACGACCGGTCAAGGTGGAAATCGAGTAGGGCGGTGGAGCCGCAGGCCGGACTTGAACCGGCGACCCCCTGATTACGAATCAGGTGCTCTACCAACTGAGCTACTGCGGCGCGGGATCGGACTGTAGCATGAGAAACCCGAAGTTTGCCACCTTGACGGCGCAGATGAATGCGCTTCATGACAAGAAAAACGCGGACTACGCGTCTGACGCCAACCCCTACAGCAACTTTGAGGAAGCCGCCCAGGTCGCGGCGGGGTTCTCGGGCGTCGATGCCGTGTTCGCGTCCCTCATCGGCGTGAAGCTGGCGCGCCTGCGCGAACTGACGAGGGCGCAGAAAACTCCGAACCACGAGAGTATTCAGGACACGCGCACGGACTTGGCGATGTATGCCGCGCTCTGGGCGAGCTACCACGCGCCAGCCGCGTTCATTACTAATGAACAGCCCGTTAACGCGGCCACGATAACTCCCATGGCCACGATACCTCGTCCCACCTACGACGAGCGGCGCAGCAACCTGACGCCCTGTAAGTGCGGCGCGATCTTCACGCACCCGCACCTCTGCGATGCGAACGAGAAGTGCATGGCGGCGCGGCACCCGCACTTTCTCACAGACGTGGAACTGCGGCGGCGGAACCCCTAGCACAGCTTCTTGTTCAGACACATCCCGTCCGCGAGGTCGCTGATGCGGTTGGCGATTTTCTGCAACAGCATATCGTCGTAGCTGCGGCTCTGTGCCGACACGGGCGCAGTCATCCAGGTTGACGCCACGTTCGCCCAGAGTCCGAGTGCAATCGCCGCCAGCAGCCGCTTGGTCGTCTTGTCCATGATGTGCTCCTTAGTCCCGTGGATGAAGGTCCGAAAGCCGCTGCACCAGGTCGCGGAAAGCGCGTCGGCCCGTTGCGTCGATCCGCCGATACGACGCGTAGAGCGATTCAAACTCTTCGTCGCGGTTCGGCGTGGCGTCCGACAGAATCTCGACAAGGCTCGTGCCGAACAGCCGCGCCAGTCGGTCGAGCGAGTCGATGTCGGTGTTGTGTTTGCCCAGCAAATACTTGGACACGGTGGGCTGTAGCCAGCCCATGTGTGCCGCGATGTCTTGTTGGGACACGCCCTGCGTGCGGCGCAAAATGCGTATCTTGGCGCGTATTTTATTGCCGAGCTTGCCACTCATAGACGGACCCAAATTGGCCTTTTTTAAGGCGGTTTACGCTTGTGTTCACAGCACGGCCGTGAGACAACTGGCGGCGTCTGGAGGCCCCCCCCACTTATGGCTTCGCCGTTGTCCGTGATCGCTTCTGTCGCTCGTCGTCTGTCGCCGGCAGTCCGAGTGCTATACGCACGTCTGGGCTTAGACCTCCTTCGTGCAACAGCAGCAGGTAAGCGACGGCGCGGTCGCGCTCGCCTTTCCCCATCTCCCGCAGGTATTCCAGCGCCCGCCGCAACTGCGCGTCCACGGGCGGCTCGTTCGCGAAAAACCGGAGGAACACGATCAACGCTTCGCGGGTCGAAACGGGCCACGCCCTGACGTAGCGCAGCAGTTCCGCTTCGGCCGGATTCAAGACCTTCACGCCAGACCCTGCATCGGCCAGCAGTTCAGCAGGGTCGATCCCGCACAACTCGCCCACGGCTTCGATGACGTCGAGGGTGACGGGCTGTTGGCCGTGAATGATGCGATTCACCACGGACTGCCACAGCCCCGTGCGCTTGGCAAGCGCCACCTGGGTGAATGCTCGCCGCTCCCATAACGCCTTGATCGATTCCGCCGCTCGTTCCGCGAGTGTGCGTTTCACGCCTGTAAGCCTCGCCAACAGTGACGGGCCGCGTCCACTAAATTTTGCTTGACGTGAATTCGCAGCGCGTGAAATACTTCATTTCATGCGTAAGCGACCGGCTCCCACGAGCCTGCAAGACTGGATGGACCGCAACGGCGTCAATCAAGGGCAGCTCGCCCGTATGGCCGGGCTGGGGCAAGCGCACCTGTCGATGATTCTGCGTGGATCGCGTCAGTGCTCGCTGATTAAGGCGCTTGCCCTGAGCAAAGTCACGGGCGTGCCTGTGGAAAACCTTGTCGCGTGGCCGAAAGTTGACGTCACGCGATACGATTCACGGGTGTCTCGAAACGAGACGGGTGATCGCTCGTGACAAACACAAGGTCCGATAATAAATCTGATGTCATCTACGCGGTAAGTGATAATAGCCGCCCTCGTGCTAGGGCGTTCCGCGGATTGACGAGGCGTGATATTTCGCCGAGGACTGTAGCACGGTTCCACGCGAAATACGAGCGCAAAGAAGGGCAATGCTGGCTCTGGACTGGCGCAACGTTCCGCCAGGGCTACGGCATGTTCAATCTCGGCCGTCATCACGACGGTCGCCAGCACACAGAGTTTGCGCATCGCGTGGCGTATGTGCTCGCCACGGGTAGCGACATCCCCGCTGGCCTGCCGCGCTACGTCGTGATGCACGCGTGCGACACGCCCGCCTGCGTCAACCCGGCGCACCTGTCGCTTGGCACGCAGCGCGACAACCTGCGCGACGCAGTAGCAAAGGGCCGCTGGCGTGGTGGTCCTCCGCGCCGTCTGTGCTTGACCTGCGGTAGTCGCCCCGCGCCCATTTCTAGCCGTTCTGCTGTTTGTGCCGTATGCCGCGAGGCGGAGCGCGCCATTAAGCGTGAGTTGTCCTTGGCCAGAACCAGCGCGGCCACGCGGCAGGTTCGGTTGCGGGCGGAGGAGCGGGCGGTGTGGCGAGAGGGGAGGGCGTCATGACTGAACGGAAGCCGGACGACGAGAACGACGGCGGCGCGGTGGTAGTGGCGGTGGGGCTGATGGCGCTGGCGCTTGTGCTGGGCGCGGTGGTGGCGGTGGCGGTGCTGGTCGCCAGAGTCGGGGGGCAGTGATGCGGACGTTCGGTGATGGGTGGATGCACTTCTGGCGCGTCTTCGGCCACGACTGGTCAGGGGAGGGGTTTCTCGGGTTTCTCGTCGCGCTCACGGCGTGGAACGTGATTACCGATCTCGTCGTGGTCGCCATCAAGGCGGTGTGGTGATGCGTAGCGTGTTCGCGTGGCTGTTCGTGCTGCTGATTGCAGCGGTGTTCGTGGAACTCGGCTTCCGTGCGTTCGACGCCGAGTGGGACGCGCAGATGAAGCGCAACGCGCAGATGCGGGCGCTGCGGGGGGAGTGACATGGCGAGTCTCTACGGCACGACGTGGTGGGCCGAGCCGCTGGTGCAGCGTGACCGGGACGCGTTCATGCGCGCCGTCGCGGCCAAAGCGCCCGAGTGGCTGGAGCGGGAAGCGGAGATCAACAAGCTGCTGGGCGGCTTGCAGACGGTGGACTACATGGTCGGCACCCCGGCGCGGCGGCGCGGGTTCTCGACGGGACGGGCACAGGTGATCGGATGACGCCCATGTTCGGGATGGTAATCACTGCGGGCTTCCTCTGGTTGAGCGTGTGCCGGCCGGAACACGCGGCAACGGCGCTGTTCTGGTACTCGGCGGCTGGTTTGGCGGCGAACGTCATCGTCACCGCGATCAAGCTGCACGAGGCGAAGCGATGAGCGCGAAAGTCCTACCGATGCGCGTGGAGCGCGCCGAGAGCGACATCACTGGCCTCGTGTTTCATCTGGCCGACCTGAACGGGGAAGCGTGGGCCAGCTTGTCGCAGGAACGGCTGGCCCAGATCGAGAACATCGCACGGCTGGCGCTGTCGGCCGTGAAGGGGAGCAGCCATGAGTGACCGCTGGGTGCTCAGCTACGACCCACGCGAAGGGGAGGTGGAGCCCGCCGAGTGGTGCTCGCGCCACGGCCAGCGGGCGGAGAGCTGCGGCCCGTGCTTCGACGAGGCGCGGGACGACGAGGAACACGAGTTCTGGCAGCGCAGCACGCCAGAGGACGACGAGCAGATGGGCGCGGCCATGTCCGCGAGATTCCAGAAGGGGGCGTAGAGATCATGCCGATTTATGCGAGTGCCGGCAGCGGCACCAGTTTCACCCCGGCTCCGGCCGGCACCCATCAGGCGGTCTGCGTCGATGTCATCGACAAGGGCCAGCAGCCCAACCCGTTCAAGCCCGGCACCACGCAGGCCAAGATCGACATTGCGTGGCAGATCGCGGAGACGCGGGACGACGGCAAACCGTTCCTGGTGTTCAAGCGGTACACGCTGAGCCTGAACGAGAAAGCCAGCCTGCGGCACGACCTGGAATCGTGGCGCGGGCGTCCGTTCACGCCCGACGAGGAGCGGCGCTTCGACGTCGAGACGGTCATCGGCGCGAACTGCCTCATCAGCGTGCAGCACAACACGAAGGGCGACAAGACCTACGCCAACGTGATGAGCGTGATGCCGCTGCTCAAGGGGATGTCGAAGATGACCCCCTCGCCGGACTACATCCGCGTGTGCGAGCGCGATGACCAGAGCGACAGCAACCACGACGAGGTGCCGCCCGAGCGCGCCTACGTCGAGACGATCACGGAAGACTCGATCCCCTTCTAGTCATGGCGATGGTCATCGATCTGGAGACGGTGGCGATTGACGGCGCGGGCTCCCTCGTGGAGCCCGTGTCCGCCCCAGCCAACTACAAGGACGAGGCCAAGATCGCGGCCTACATCGCAGAGGCTCAGAAGGCGCAGCTCGACAAGGCGGCGCTCTACCCGTGGACGGCGCGCATCGTGGCGCTGGGCTGGTGCGAGGAAACCGACGAGATCGAACACGTCGCCATCTGCAACAGCGAGGCCCGCGAGGCGACGGTGCTCCGCGAGTTCTGGGAACGCGTGGTGGACAGCCGGGGCAGCGTGACGCACCTCGTGACGTTCAACGGCAGAAGTTTTGACCTTCTCGTGCTGATGGCGCGCTCGCGGATGCTGGGCGTGACGGCTCCGGTCCTGAACGTGGACAAGTATCGCAGCCCGCACCCGGACCTGATGCAGATCCTGACGTTCAACGGGGCTATTCCGGCGCGCTCGTTGGGGTGGTATGCGCGGCGCTTTGGCTTGAACACGGACGACGCGTTCAGTGGCAAGGAGATCGCGCAGCTCGTAGCGGATGCCAACTGGGACGCCGTGACGGCTCACTGCGCCAGTGACGTGCGCCTGACCCGTCAGCTTGCGGAGCGGTTGGGCGTGCTCAGGCCGAGGCCGGTGGCGGCATGACCAAGGCCACCGTGACGTTCGAGGAGTCGCAGGACGACGGATTCTCGCAGCGCGCCGAGGTGTCGTTCACGTTTGCCGAAACGGCGACGGTGCCCGACATGCTCAACCTGTTCGAGCAGGCGTTGCGGGCGGCGGGGTTCAGCGTGGCGCACGAGGGCTTGTCGGCCAAGCCAGAGCGTCACGACTGCGAGGCGTGGCGCATGGAGGGGCTAGGGTGCGCTCGCTGCAACAGGATGGCGCAGCCATGACCGGCGACGAGTGCGACAGCCCGACGTGTGGCCTGTGCCACATCGACGCGTGCGATCTCTGCGGCGAGCCCGTGGCGTTCGTGGATGACGAGGGCGAGGCGTGGTGCATGGTTTGCTGGGACGCCTACCAGGCCGAACGCAACTTCGCCGCGTTTGAGCGTGAGCTGTCCGCGTGGCACGGCGGCGACGACTGGCAGGGCGGCGAGGCGTATCGGCGGCAGATGCGGGAGGCGGGGCGATGACAACGGCGGTCTACATCAAGGACGGCGTGGTGCAGCTTGTGCTGACCCCCGAGAACCAGTGGGAAGAGGACGCCATCAAGTCGTTCGAGGAGCGCGGGGCCGTCGAGACGGAAATCTATCGCGGCCAGTTTTACAACTGCGTGGGCGGATGGACGCGATGGAAGCGGCAGTCCGGCTACGGCGACGATGGCGACCGTAGCCTCATCCTGCGAACGAAGGCCAAGCCGTGATCGTCTGCCCCCACTGCGGCTCTGAGTTCGAGCCGAAGGGCCGCTCGTCGCAGGCCAACCGCTACCTGTTCGGCGTGGTCTACAAGCTCATTGCGCGGCACCTAGGCTACACGGTGGACGAGATCCACGACGCGATGAAATCGAAATTCAGGAGCCGGGAAGACCTAAGCACGGGGCTGGTGATCGTGCGGTCCACGCGCACCGGCTCCGAGGACTTCTGGGAATACGTGGACAGCGTGCGGCACTGGTCGCACACGTTTCTGGGGCTGTATATCCCGGCCCCGAACGAACATGAGGAGGCGGCATGACGGCAGCACAGCGGGCGACGTTGGAGATCGTGTTGGCGTCTGCGCGTGAGGACGATCCGGCCGATGTGGTGCCGAGCTACGGCTACGAGCAGGCCGGGACCGTGGCCGACGCCCTGCGGGCCGCGCTCGGCACCTGCGGGACGTGCCGGTGGCTGGTTGACGGCTTGTGCTTGCCCGAGGACCGGAACCACCCAAGCTACCAGCAGGGGCGTCCGATGGCGATCACGAGGCCGGACTGGTTCGGCTGCACGGGCTACACCCCGAAGGAGGGCGCGTGAGCGGGCTGGCGTTCATCGTGGGATGTGTCTTACTGGGCGTGTTTATTAACAACGGCTTGACGAACATAGCCAACGCGATCAAGGGGCGCGACTAATGCCCGCGCACATGCTCCCCAAGCCCCGGAAGGGCGACGCCCAGCGGATGCGGCGTGCCCGGCGTCGGCTAGCGGACACCCGCGAGAAGGCGGCAAAGGACGCCGCGAAGATGCGCGATGGGCGGAAGTGCCGGATGCCTGGATGTGACCGCACGCAGGCGCTCCACGCCATGCACGTCCACCACAAGGGTCTCGGCGGCGACCCCACGGGGCTCAGGAGCTGGCAGCGCAGCGACTACGTGACCGGGTGTGCTCGGCATCACGGGCTACAGCACGCAGGCTATCTGCGGATGTTGGTCGGCCCTGACGGCGGGGACGGGCGCGTGGAGTTTCAGATGCGGATTTCGTTACACCGGCCGTGGTTTTCGTTCGGCTGGTCCGAGCCGTTCTAACTAACCCCTCCCCGCGCATCTCTGAGAGAGGGGGCGCGGGCGGGTCGCCAGAAGCGCCGTGTGTTGCGGCGTGGAGTAGAGCGCGGGGCCGGGGCGCGTGGCGGAACCCCGGCAGTTTCTGATCGACGGAGGGCGGCGAGTAGGTCCGTGCAAGGGGCCTGTCATCGCTGAGATCCCGGTGGCGCGTGTGCGGTTTCCGGATGGACCGCAGACCCCGCCGGTAGGCGCTGGCCCCGTCCTCCGTCGTTCAGGCGCGGCACGAGAGAGACCCAACCATGAACAGCACCTTGATGTTTTCGAAAGCGTCGGACGAGTGGAGCACGCCGCAGGAGTTCTACGACGCGCTGCACGCGGAATTCGGGTTCCAGATTGACGCGGCGGCGACACGGGAAACGAACAAGTGCGCCGCCTACTACGGGCTGGACAGGGGCGGGCTGTCGTCGAGGCCATGCTACGGAGACGCATTAGCCGGTAACTGGTTTGGCGGGCCGCACTGGTGCAACCCGCCTTACAGCAAGTGCCGGGAGTTCGTCGCCAAGGCCGCACAGGAGCGCGTACGGGGCGTGCTGACGGTCATGCTGGTGCCGAGTCGCACGGATACCCGCTGGTTCCATGAGCACGTCTGGGACGCCCAGACTCACCGGCCCCGCCTAAGTATCGAGGTCCGCTTCGTCAAGGGGCGGCTGAAGTTCGGCGGCGCGGCGGCTGGTGCGCCGTTCCCGTCGATGGTGATCGTGTTCCGGCCGTAGTCGTTTCACGATTACGCTTGCAAGCGCGGGGCGCTTATGCTTTACTAATATTCACTCTCGCGCTCGCCTAGACCCGGCCGGTCGAAAAGGTGTCCTCCACACACCCTGGCGAGCGTTCTACCAACCCGTGGAGCCCGCCGTGGAGGCCGGGGCAATCGACAGTTTGTAAGTCTCCACACCGCGACATGAAGGCCGGGTCAGCCGGTTGAACGTGTCGCCGGGTCGGCGTATGTGGGGGCCTGAGGCGCAGGCGGCGGGCCACGAGACGATCCCTCGTGGAATCAGCATACGCAGGCTCGTGATCGTAGTGACTGACCGAGACGACTGACCGACCGACCGAGAGGGCAGACGCGCAAGCGGCTGAAGCAGGAACGGAAGATCTTGATCTTCCTAATACTGCCCTTGAGGGAGGGAGAGAAGGAGGCGAGGGAGGGAGCGCGGGGAACGTGTGTCTTGTTGTTTTGAAGATGGAATTGAGAGATCGGAAAGGAGAAACCCGATGACAGACGAGACGAAAGCCGACGCCATTGCCAACGCGTTCAACGCGATGCGAGCGCAGCGGAAAGCGCGCACGGCCGAGATCCGGCACAGCAATCAGAATTTCTGGTCTGAGGCGGCTGATCGTGCAGACGCCAAGGCGATTGGCGCGGTGGCGGCGCTGCTGGCGGTGTTCAAGTCGTGACGGACTTCGAGCGGTTCTGGAGCGCCTGGCCGAAGCGGGTGAAGCGGCAAGCGGCGGCGGATGCGTTCCGCTGGGCGGTGCAGCACCACAACGGGGACGGGCAGTTGCTGGCGCGGATGCTCGACACGATCGCGTGGCAGCGGACGTTCTACGGCGGGCCGCAGTATCTGCCCGATCCGAACAAGTGGCTGCTGGAGTGCCGCTGGGAGGACGAGAACCCGGTGGCGGTGGCGGCGGCGCAGGAGGACGCGCACCGGGCGGCGCTGCGGGCGGAGGAGAAGGCGCGCATCGCGGAACGGGAGCGGCGGGCGGAGGAGTGGGAAGCGCGGAAGCGAGCGGCGAGCTAATGGGCAACCGGGCGCACTGGGCGATGTTGGCGAAGTTCCCGTGGTTACGGCGTAGACCGAGAGGGTTTCAAGCGGACGGACCGCAGCCGTGGATTAAGCGTCTGTGGGCGCGGAAGCTGCGCGGCAAGATGCGGCAACTGCTGCGCCGGGACCATGACGACACGTCATATCCGCGCCGCATGGGCGACCGCTGGAGTTGGTACTAGATGCCCTTCATCGCCAGCCTCGGCCGTCGCCCATGCAACGCCTGTAGGAAGGTGCCGCCAGCGGGGGAGACGATCTACCAGGGCGACATCACCGGCATGACGTGGTGTCTCGCGTGCGCGGATACGACGCTGCACATCCGGCCGAGCACGGAAGACGCGCCACGGCCAGCGCGGGTGTTACCGAGTAGTTGGGCTCGCATCGGCCCGCAGGCGGTGCCGTCGTGGTTCGAGCGGGGGGAGGACTAGATGGACACGCGAGAGGCCGGCCGGAAAGGCGGCAAGTCCAGCGGCGACACGCGACTCGTGAAGGGTCGCGAAGCCGTGCTGGCGTGCAAGACGAAGCGCGATCTGCTGGCCGTCGTGATGCAGCTCGAACAGAAAGCGTTTATGCGGGGTTACGTCTCCGGGCGGCGCAAGGGCATAGCCGAGGCGCTGGGGGAAGCCGACGCGCAGCACGCCACGCCGGGCACGCGCCGGGCGGATCTCGGGCAGAGCGTGAGGCTGGCGTGAGCAAATACCACGCGGTGCCCACGGTCATCGACGGCATCCGCTTCGCCTCGAAAGCCGAAGCCCGACGCTACCAGGAACTGCTGCTCCTCCAGCGTGCCGGGGAGATTCGCTGGCTGGAGCTGCAACCGCGCTACCGGCTGCACGTCAACGGCTGGAAGCTGGGCGAGTATCGCGCCGACTTCCGCTATGTGACAAAGGACGGCGAGACGGTCGTGGAAGACGTGAAGGGCGTGCTGACGCCCATGTATCGATGGAAGAAGAAGCACGTCGCGGCCGAGTACGGCGTGGACGTGGTGGAAGTGCGGTAAAGGGGGAGCGATGGACGAAGCAACGAAAAACGCGCTGAACGAGTTCGTGCAGCAGGCGATTTCCGCCACCAAAGCGGCCGGGCAGTGGTCGGCGGAACAGGCTCCACTATTGGTGCAGGAGTGGTTGAGCTGGCAACTGGCGGAGTCGGCGGCGTGGATGGTGCTGGCTCTGCTGGCTGTTGTTCCGTGCGCGCTTGGACTGCGAATGCTGCGCGCCAAGCACGCGGAGTGCGCGGCGAGTAAGGACTGGTCGGTCAGGCTTGACACGCTGGACTACAACATCGCCTCGGCGCTTGTTGCGATTATGGTGGCGGGCTTGGTGTTTGCCGCGTTCGTTAATGCACTGCACGCGGTCAAGGTCATCGTCGCCCCGCGCGTGGTCGTTGTCGAGCAGCTTGGGCGGTGGCTCCAGTGACCGGCGAGTATCCCCCTCTCACCGCGCCCCTGCTGCGCCGTGAACGCATCCGGGCGGCACTCGCCCAGAAGTGGCACGAGGACTCATGGCCCTACGAGCTTCGCCGCTATGTGCGGCGGCTGCGCCGGACGAGGCTGGTGACGGCATGAAGAAACTACCCGACAGCACGCTCAGTCTGGCCGAGGTCGGCGCGGCGTTCGCGAGCGTCATCGATGACGAGCTAGCGGCGAAGCGCGACAGTCTCGCCAAGCGCATGCGGGAAGCGCGAGAGCGCGCACAGCACGGCCGTTTCTGGCGCGACATCGCCACCAGGGCGGCGGCGGATGCGGCGGTGACACGTGCGGGAGGACGGGCATGAGCATGTTCGACGTCACCTTCTGGAACCCGTGCCTTTTACACGGCCACGCCTACGCGCACGTCGGGACGACTGTTGACGGTCGGCAGGTGCATGTCTGCCCCCGGTGCGGCACTCAGTGGGAGCAGTGGATGTCTAACGGCACCGATACGCCGCCTAGCCCTGCGCGTCCTTCTGTGCGCGTCGTAGGGCGGCAGCGGCCAATCCCGCCTTGCGCGCCTGCGCCTGTCGCTGTTCGGGCGTCTGGGCCATGCGGGCGGCTACAGCCTTCTTAGCGTTTTCGCGGGCGGCGGCGATCTTCGCGGGCGTCTTGGCGCGGCCCATCGCGGCGGCGGCTTTCTGGCGGGCGGTCGGCATGGAAAGATTTTAGCACGACCCAACGTTTTTATGTTGACAAGCTAAAGAGCGTTGGGTAGAATCCTTTTATGATCAACATCCCAATTGCGCCGCGTGCGTTCGCTGAAGGTCATCAAGCCGCGTGTGCCGGGGCTGCGCGTCTCGCGCCCAACGGCACATCGAATCGTGCCGGATGGTTGCAGGGTTACGACGCGGCTAAGGCTGAAGCCGACTCGCGTATCGATACCCTGCGCGCTGATGCCGTTGCGGTGGATGATGCGGCCCTCGTCATTGCTTGCGATCACGCGCTCGGTCGTGACGTGGTGTTCCGCGGCCCGGCCAAGCCGCACGAGATTGCCGCCGTGGCCCGCGCTCTAGCCATGAGCCGCAGTCAGGCGCGCCGCGAGGTTGAGCGCCGAATGGGTGAGGTGAACCATGGACGTTGACATCACGTCGGACGACGAAGAGCGCGGATTCAACAGCAACGATGTAGACGATCTAGTGCGGCAGATGCGCTACATCTCGCGTCGGCTCATGGTCACGGTCGAGCGCATCGAGATCGCGATCCGAAACGAGCGCAATCCTCGTCAACCCGTGGACACGCCTGTCGGTCCGCCCTCGTGTGGCAATGGTGGGACGCGATGAGCGAGACGACACCAGGGGAGACGCCCGTCGAGCGACGGCTGCGGGAGATGTCCAAGGAGCTCGAGCGCTTCGATCCGGCAGATGCGCTCACACTCGACGCGGGCCGCGAAGCCCTCAAGATTGCCCGCGAGGGTATCCCGAGCTACTTACAGAACGGGGGCTGCTCGAACTGCGGCGCGCTGCCCCACACGGCGACGTGCCTCGTCGGCCAGTTTGCCGCCCTGCTCGCCCGCTGTGGGGAGGACGCATGAGCGACCACGAGACGCTGCGGAAAGCCGCAGAAAGAATTGAACGGCGCATGCTGCCGCTGCTGGATGCCCAATTCCGCACGGATTCCCACTGGATGCGGCGTGAGGGCAATCGGTCAGAGGAGGACGCGGCCGAGACGGCGGCGGTGTTCGCTCAGGCTCTCGCGTCCAACCGGCACGATCACGCGGCTCTTGTCGTGGCTCTGGACGCCCTCCGCGCCTGCCTCGCCGGGGCGGACGCCCTGCGCCGGACGTGCGGGACGTGGCAACCGATAGAGACGGCGACGAAGACTGGCACGGCCTTCGTCGGTCTGACGTGGAACAACGAGACATGCGCTGTCTATTGGTCGCCTACGCATGAATGCTACCGCTACGCGGGCGACGGATGGCGCAGCGGAGACGCGCCCAGACTGACCCACTGGATGCCCCTGCCTGACGCGCCCAAGGAGACAGATCGTGGCTGACCCGATGACGAGAGACGCGATGATCGAGAAGCTGGACGATGCGCGCCCCAACACCTGCGGGGAGTACGTGCGGCGCAGCGGCTACAAGAGCGGCGCTGCTGATGAAGACTGCGCGACGTGCGAGCGTAGTCCACAGGCGCACCGTGACGATGTAGCGATCCGCGAAGTCATCGCCGCCCTGCGCGCCGCGCCCCCCGCAGACGCCCCGGACGGGCTCACGCGCTATCGCTTGCGGTGTGCGTCCTGTGGGCAGTCGTTCGATTCCGTGCGCCTCTACACGGGTGGCGGGAAGGACTGGCTGCACGATGCCGACGAGGAGGGGTCTGCCGCGTGTGGTCCCGTGGTGGTGGATTGCGTGGCCGCGCCCCCCGCAGACACGCTCGACGGACCACGCGCCACGACGGCGCTCGACCGCGAGTACGCCAAGGCGCTCGACGTCATCAACCGGCAGCGCGAGGAGATTGAGCGGCTGAAGGCCGCGCCCCCCGCAGACGCCGGGGCACCGCCCGCGCTGGTGGCGCTCGACGACATTGCGATGTCGGCACGTCGTGGACTGGCCTTCGGGCATCAGGCCACGCCTCAGACGCCAGAGCGGATGATCGAGCGCAAAGAACAGGCGCTTAGCCGGATTCTGGACATCTGCGAGCGACACGGCGTCACGTCGTCGGTGCTTCGTGGGACGCCCGCCCCACCCGCCGCGCCGCCCGCCGAGGCGTTGCGCGAAATGCAGCACGCGCCACGGGCTGACTGCGATGCCGAGGGTTGGCACTTGTGCGCGCCCGCCGCGCCGCCCGCCGAGGAGACGGACGTTCAGGCCATCGCGGCGGTTGCATGGGAGTGCATCAAGCACTGCAAGGGCTACGACATGCCGCCCGTCATGTGCCCTGCGCATCAGGAGCAGGCCAAGCGTCTCGCCGCGCCGCCCGCTGATGCCCGCCGCGATTGCACCTGTCTCGGCACATGTCGAGGCCCGGACGGTCTGGGCGAACGGTGGAAGTGCGCGCTCGGAAAGTCCGCCGCCCCGCCCGCCGTCCAGGTGGGGGAGCCGATGCCGGCGGTGCAGGTCGGGGACGTGGTCATCAGCAAGCTCGGCAACCGATGGACGGTCACGGCCGTCGATGGGCGCCTGCTGCTGTTGCACAACGTGCCGCCCGAGGCTCCAGACGCGAGAGGCACCACCGCCAGCGGCCCGATGCCTGAGTGGGCTGCTGCTGTCGAGCGCAACGGCCAGCCCCTCATCTGGCGGCGACGGGAAGGAGCGTAGGGACATGGCGGTCAAGGTCGTCGGAGAGGCGCCCGAAGCGGTGAAGCAGGCGACGTGCCGCCACTGTGCCGCCCGTCTCGAATACGCGCCGGTAGACATGCAGCGCCGAGACGGCACCGACTACACGGGCGGGGCTGATGGGTGCGAGTGGATCAACTGCCCACGATGCGGACACCAAGTGGTGTTGCGGTCGTGGTGAGGCGCGGGGGTAGACCATGACCGAGACGCTGACACGCTGGAACATCGAGCCGGTAGACGGCGACCTGTGCGCCAGAATCGCCGAGCGCCCTGACGGGCCGTTCGTGCGCTACGAGGACGCCGCCGCCGCCCTCACCGCCGCCCACGCCGAGCGAGACGCGGCCCTGCGGGCTAAGCGCGTTACGTTCTGCCACTTCTGCCTCGTGAAGATCGACCTGAACGGCATGACGCCTCCGCAGGCGCTGGACGCGCTCAAGGAGCACTCGCTGACGTGCGCGGAAAGCCCGATCGTGGCCCAACTCACCGCCGCCCTGCGGGAGCGAGACGCCCTCGCCGCCGAGCTCGCCAAACTTTGAGGCAGGGGGAGGGAAACGGCCAATTTTTGGTCCGATTTTTGGCCGGGCGATTTTTCAATCTGGCGCGACGTCCCAGCGTGCCCGCGCCGCCGCCCTCGCACGCGCCTGGCGGACCTCTGGCGGGGTCTGATCCCGCAACGCCTGTCCGCCGGCCGATTGGCTCTGGCGGCGCTCTAGGCCAGCCTCTAGCAGCTCCACGGCTCCCGCCACGAGCGACAGCCCACGCCCACGCGCAAAGGCGCGGACACGTTCCACCAATTCGGGCGACAACGCCCGAAGCATAAGCGACGGCATACACTGCTCCTCTATCGGGGCAGACGAGGCCCCGCCAACGCGCCAGGATCGGCGCGCACGTCTTCACGACGAGCGAACGCTAGGATATAGCGGTACCCTCACGAGAGGACAAACGACGAGCCGGATCGCCTCCTCTCGGGGGGGGGGGCGATCCGGCCGATGCGCGCTAGGACGTGCTACAGGTTCCAGTACACTTCGATTCGCACAATCCCCGCGTGCAAAGAGACTTGGCCGATGCCGTAGTCGCGGCAGAAGGACGCGTGCCAGCGCGTGTCACCGCTGCCAGGGTAGATACGGGAGAGGTAGAGACGGCAGATTTTCAGATCCATGATTCGCCTCCGGCCTAGTAAACGGCAATCCCGCGTGAGTAGTAGGCCGACGGGTCCGCGCCTTCGGGCACGTCGCCAGGGCGCAGGACGTAGAGCGCGCAGCCACGCGGATCGGTCTGGATGTAGGCGGACAGGTTGCGAGCGCCGATATACTCGGCAATGGTCTGCCCGGCCGGCTTCGTGGCGATGTCGCGGTAGCTCTCGCGGGCGTTCCGAGCGTTGATGATGAACGCCAGACGCTTGCGCGCCCCTGTTTCCATGTCGCGGATCGGGAAGCGCCGGCCGGTTATGCTGTTGATCCAGTAGGGCCTGTCCGTTGCCTCGTCGCGTTCGATACAGCCGCCATCGGTCCCACACTCGCGCTCAAACCATGAGCGGAGGCGGATCGAAATGCGGCGGAGGGATTCGGCCTCGTCACGGGTAAACCCCAGCGACATCAGCGTGTGTTCCTGGTGCGTCTGGCGGATGGCTTCTTTCTTCGTCATGATTCCTGCTCTCTGCCCCAAAGGGGCCGGCGTGGTGGGAGGCGGTAGGCGCTCCGCTCGGCAGTCGAGACGCATCCCGACTGCCGACGCAACGTCTAGGCGCGGCGGACCCGGCACAGCTGCGACCATTCGTCCCCGAAGCGCCCGGTATACGTCTGGCCGTTCGTAGCGCGCACGCGGATGGCTACCGTGCGAGAACCGGTGAGATTGTTGCGAAAGACGCCGGTCACGGTGCCGGTCCCGAGGAGGTCGCCCATCCACGTCGTGAGGCGGATGGCTTCCCCCACGAATGGCCGGCCCGCCTTGGACTGATCGAACGTCACGTACCCCGCATAGCGGGCGGGCGCGGATGCCCACGTCACGATTTCAGCCGCAGACGTGGCGCGGTTACGGGCGTCGATGTCGGAAAGAATCTGCGTATCCATGTGTCCTGCTCTCTGGCGTTTCCGCCCGGCGTGAACGCGGTCTCCATCGACCGTGAGGACATCGTAAGCGCACTAAGCATGTATGTCAATCCCTAAAACGCATACCCTCAAAAATAATTGCATCCGTGTGCAGTCGCCCTACGCTTGACAGATGCTTGACACAGTGTGCTAAGCTATACCTCATACGGTAGTCAACGCTTCCGATAGGACGTCCCACGCATTGCCCCGACGATCCGCACGCTCTACCACACCACCGATGACCGCTGCCCCGACTGCGGCGCAGCTGTCACCAGCACCAAAACCCGACACGGACACTGGGTCTACCTCGACCGACACGCCGAGCCTGTCCGTCACGACACGTACCGCCACTACCACCCCAGCGCGGTTCACGCCTGCCGGTCCTCCAGGTCCAGGCCGACCGAGCACACTCGACGCCTATCCCGAGAAAGCCCAGCTCGTGATTGAAGCGCTCGGCCGCGGTCACTACGTCACCCACGCCGCAGACCTCGCCGGCGTCCACGTCGATACCGTCGAACGCTGGATGACCACGGGGCAGAGCCACCACGAGGCCGGGCAGGATTCGGTCTATGCGCGTTTCTACACGCAGGCTAAGGCCGCCACCGCTGCGTGGCTAGATGGACGCCTACAGGCCGTCCAAAGCGCCGGAGAGAAGGACTGGAAAGCCGCTGCGTCCCTCATGGGACGGCGCTTCCGGGGCTACTGGTCTGAACAGCCCGCACAGGGCGAAAGTGGCGCGTCTGGCGTGACGATAAACATCGGCATTGCATTACCAGGCGTGGCGCAATCCTCGCAAGTGATTGAAGGCGCAGTGGTTAGCGTGCCTGAGCTTGACGAGTAGCGCAGTTGACATAGCGCACATTATCAGACACTACGCGCATGACAGCCCAAGCGTAGAGGGCATGCGGCAGGGCGGGGGTCGGCGACGGGACAGCCGGGGGACCCTAGCCGGTAGCCTGTGCTAGTGTGGCCGGGGGATTTTCTATGAGCGAAAACGATCCGTTGGCGCGGGCGCGGGCGCAGTTCACGCGGAGTCTGGAGCCGGTGTGGTTGCCGCCGCGTCCGGTGGAGTTGCGGCGGTTGTCTCCCGAGGAGTGGGGGCGTGGTGCGCCGGTGGTGCCGTCGTGGGTGGTGACGTTTACGGCTGGGGACGCGGTGCGGTCGGGCCGTGAGCGGCTGGGGGAGTGATGCGCGTCACGGTGCAGGCGTGCGGGTGGTGTTTGCGAGTGCCGCTGAATGAGCGGGATCGGACGGTCTGTCCCAAGTGTGGCCGGTGGGCTCCCGTGAAAATGCAGGCGTACGCTGGTGATCCGCCGCCGATGTGGCGTGAGCCGTGTGGGCGTGTGACGTGGGACTCGGGGAGCCCTTTTCATGCCTCGCGGTAAGCGTGTCGCGCCTGTGAGCGTATGCCTGTGACGGATGAGCGCCGCGTGCCACTCCCGCCCGGCAAGACGGCGTGGCCCCCGGCGGCGACGTGGTCGGAGGGCTGGTGGGCGGCGTGGCTGCGGGGGAAGGGCTGGACGGACCCGCAGATCATTGAGTATCTGAACCAGCGGCGGGCGTTGACGCTGGCGGTGACGAAGGGCAAGGGGAAGAGCGCCGAGAAGGTGGTCTTCTACACGCCGACGCCTCGGGCGGTGCAGTTCCACCTGAACCCGACGCCCAATCTGTTCTTTGGCGGCGCGGCGGGCGGGGCCAAGTCGTATACGGCCCGGCATGACGCCTACATGCGGCTGCTGACGTTGCCGGGGTCGAAGCTGCTGCTCCTGCGCCGGAAGTTTACCGAGCTGACGGATAACCACATCAATGACGCCCAGCGGGAAGTCGGGCGGATGCGGGAAGCGGGGATTCCTGTCCGGTATCTCAAGGACGAGCGGAAGGTGATCGTCGAGCGCAAGGGGCAGGATGACGCCTGGCTGCGCTTTGGGCACTGCGAGAACGAAGGGGACGAGGAGCAGTATCTCTCGTCGGCCTACGAAGCGGTGTATCTGGATGAGGCGGCGACGTTCACGCAGAAGCAGGCGATGGGCGTCCAGTCGCGTCTTCGGTCCACCTTGAGCGACCTGTGCATGTTCCGGTGCCTGTCGAATCCTGGCGGCGCGCAGACGCTCTGGCTCAAGCGGTTCTTCATTGACCGGGCGGTCGGACCGGAAGAGCACGAGGGGTATGTCCCGGAGGAGTGGGCGTTCATCTCGTCGAAGCTCTGGGACAACCCGTACTACATGGACCCGGACGGCACGTGGTCGAAGTATGCCCGGCGCTTGCAGGGCTACGGCCCGGAGCGTGCCCGGCAGATGCTCGACGGCGACTTCGACGTCATCGCGGGGCAGTTCTTCGGGGAGTTCCGGCGCGACTTGCATGTGCAAGACTTGGGCACGGTCGATCCCGAGGTGCAGTGGTTCCGCTGCCTGGACTGGGGCTACAACGCGCCCGGCGTCTGTTATTGGGTGGCCTGTTTGCCGGATGGGCGGTTATACGTCGCCCACGAATACGTGTTCCGGCAGACGATTGCGGCGGACGTAGCGTCCGAGATCCGCCGGCAGACGGCGATGCTCGGCTGTCAGATCCGGTATACCGCCGCCGACCCGGCGATGTTCAACAAGACGGGCCACATCGGGGAGTCGATGGCCGAGACGTTCGCCCGGAACGGCGTGCCCCTGAAGCCGGCGAACCACGACCGGGAAATCGGCTGGCAGCGGGTCCGGCACTGGCTGAAACCGGCCCCGGACGGGAAGCCGTGGCTCGTCATCAGCCCGGCGTGTGGATACCTCGTGCGGACGCTCCCGGCCTTGGTGAGCGACGAGCACAAGCCGGATGACGTGGACACCGAGGGCGACGACCACGGCGCGGATGCGCTCCGCTACGGCCTGATGAGCCGCCCCGCGCCGACGGTGTTCTCGAATGAGAAGCCCGCCCCGAAGCCGGGGACGGTCGGGGCCTTGGTGGCGGAAGCGCGAGCGGCGGCGGGGCGGAAGCGCCGGTTGGGCGCGCAGGCGGTGCGGAGGATGGCATGACGGTGCGCGAGTCGTTGCGGGCGGCGTATCTCGAATCCGGGCTGACGCAGGAAGAAATCGCGTTCCGGGCGGGCGTGGCCCCGAAGACGCTCTGGAACATGCTCCGGGGCAAGCCCGTGGCCTTCGACAACCTCTACGCCGTCGCCACGGTGCTCAAGCTGACGATCCGGGCTGAACGCTTATAGAATGGGGGCACGGTGACAGTCAGAGAGCTAATCGAGCGGTTGCAGGCGTGCGACCCAGACGCGACCGTGCGCGGGCACGACGGCGAGCCGGTGCTGAAGGTTGAGCAGCACCCACCATTTGCGTTCTACAGCGTGCCGCGCCGTGCGCCGTATTGGGATAACACTCCGCCCACCCCGCCCAGCCACGTCGTGTTGTCGTAACCCGTTACCGTGACGGCCGCTTGACACGCTGTCACGATGACGGCGCGTGGCCGATACCCCCTTCGCCCTCCCGAAAGACGGGCCGGGCTCGTTCGAGTTCTGGAAGAAGGAAGCCGACCGCTCGAAAGCGTGGTGGGCGAACCTCGCCCAGAAGCGCGAGTGGGACAACAACACGAAGGCGTATCTCGGGCAGACGCTCGACGGCGAGCCGCTGGCCGATACGGTCGTCGTCCCGAAGGACTACAGCAACGTCGAACAGAAAAAGGCGCTGCTGTTCTTCCAGGTGCCCGAAGTCACGCTGACGGCCAAGCAGCCGGGCGTGGAAGCGGCGATTCCGCTGTTCCAAGCGGTCCTCAACGCCAAGCTCGGCCCCGATGACATCAACGCCGGGGCGCTGATGGACGAAGTGCTGTTCGATGTGCTGTGCCCGGCGGGCATCGGCGCGTCGAAGATCGGCTACGAAGTCGAGCAGGACGGCGAATCGATGGTCGATCAGCCGGTGATGGACCCGATGGGTCAGCCGATCGTGGACCCGATCACGGGCCAGCCGGCCATGACCCAGGTGCCGGTCCCGAACATCGTTCGCGAACGCTACTTCTGGGAGCGGATTCCGATCAAGTCGCTGCTCGTGCCGGTGGACTTCCACGGCGCGGACTTCGACAAGGCCCCGTGGCTCGGGTTCCGGTTTGAAACCGACCTCGCGCTCGCCGCTCGCACGTATGGCGTCGAGAAAGACCAGCTCAAGCCCGCCAAGAGCGACGAGGATCTGCGGATCAAGGGTGACCTCCAGATCGAAGCGTCCGGGGGCGAGAAGGTCAGCGGCTACGAAATCTGGTATCAGATGAGCCGCTATCACGAGGACGTCGTGAACGGCGACCTCTACGGCCAGATCGTCTGGCTGGATGGCATGGACGCCCCTGCGGTGGCCCGGCCGTCGCCGTATCAGACCGTCCAGAACGGGCGGCTGGTCGGCGGGATGCGCGGGAACCCGATCCACATCCTGACGCTGCGGTATGTGAGCGATCAGGCGGTGCCGGTGTCGGATGTCGGCATGTCGCGGGGGCTCGTGAGCGAGCTGGGCAAGGGCCGCACGGACATGGTGACGCAGCGCAAGCGCACCGCGCCGATTGTCGGCTACGACCCCGCGCAGTATTCCGTCGATCAGGTGCAGAAGATCGCCTCGGGGGACATTCAGGACTTCGTGCCGATTCCGGGCTTCGGGACGGCACAGGCGGCGATGGGCGAGATTCGCCGCGCCAGCTTCCCCCGCGAGAACTTCACGTTCAACGACTACATCGACCGAGACATTCAGGAAGTCTGGGCGATGGGCTCGAACCAGCAGGGCGTCTCGGCCAAGGGCAAGCAGACGGCCACGGAAGCGAGCATCCAGCAGTCGGCCACCCAGACGCGCATGAAGCGCGAACAGGTCATGGTGGCGCGCTGGTTCGTGGCGGGCGTGCAGAAGCTCGGCGCGCTGATTCAGCTCTTTGCTGACGAACCGGATTACGTCGAAGTCGTCGGCCCTGACGGGGCGCGGGCGCTCCAGTCGTGGGACAAGACGGCGATTCAGGGCCGCTTCGCCTACAACGCGAAGCCGGATTCGACGTTGCAGCTCGATGCGGCGTGGGACAAGAAGCAGGCGATTGACGAGTATCAGTTCTTCCGCAAAGACCCGCTGGTGAACGAGCAGTATTTGCTCAGTCGCACGGCGCGGAAGATCGGCGCGGACCCGGCGCAGTTCGTGAAGCAGCCGCAGCCGCCCTCGCCGCCGCCGACCACGCCGTCGTTTGCGTTCAAGGGCGAGGATCTGAACCCCGCCTCGCCGCAGTTCGCCATCGTGCTCGAAGTGCTCGCCAAGGGCGGCATCCAGATCAGCCCGCAGGCGCTCCAGCAGGCGCAGATGGTCGCCGCGCAGATGCAGCTTGTGGCACAGGCACAGGCGCAGGCCGAGCAGGCGCAGAACACCGAGCACGGCGGGATGCAGCCCGAAGCGGAACCCCTGAACAAGCATCAGGCCAACCAGACCGAGATGCTGCCCGGCGCGGGCATGGCGGGAGCGGTGCAGTGAGCGATCGCTGCGAGAAGTGCGGCGCGGAGTTGCAGGTCGGTGACTGGCCGTTGTGTGGTGGCAGGCACTCCCACGGTCGGCCGTCGTTCAAGGTGTTTCAGGACTCGATTCCTGGCGGGCTGTGGATCGAAAACATGGGACCGACGCCGGTGAAGGTCTACAGCAAGTCCGAGAAGCGGTTCGAGATGGAGAAGCGGGGGCTCGTGGAGTCGGTGCGGCACATTGGCGAGCAGGGCTCGGACAAGTCGCGCCACACGTCGAGGTGGGTGTAGGTCATGGCGGAAATCGAAAAAACCGTTGGCACGATTCTCGGTCCCGATGGGGCACCGGCGATTGTGCCCACGCTGGTGTTCACGGCCGACGAAGCGCGGGCCTTTCGGGAATACCGAAAGATTCTCGTGAAATACGGCCTGAAGGAAGCCCTCTACTGCAACGACTGCTGGGAGGGCGGCTTGTCTGACGGCTGCGAAGCGTATGTCACGAGCGGTCAGATCCTCGTTAAGTGCCGGTGCAAGCTCAGGTTCCACCAGGGCTACACGGCGTGAGTCGAAATATGCGCGGCACGCGTGCGCGTGTAAGCGCCGGTCGCGGGGCGTCCCGGTGTGACAGGGGCGTAGGACAGCATGAGTGATGACTTTTCGGGCGTGATGAGTGCGATGGCGTCGGGTGATTCCGGCGGCAGCGCTTCGGCTGAGTCGCCGTCAGCCGCATCGTCAGAGCCGGCGGGCGCAAGCGCGCCTTCCGCAGAGTCGTCCGCGTCAGCGACGACCCCGGCCGAGACGTCCGGTGCCACACAGACGACCCCCGACCCCCTCGAAGGGCAGGCGGTGCCGTATGTGCGGTTCCGTGAGGTGAACGAGAAAGCGAAGACGCTGGAAAGCACGCTCGGCCGCTACAAGTGGGCCGAGGCGATTCCTGAACAGGCCGCGCCGGTCATTACGCAGTTCTACCAGGACTTCACGCGTGATCCGATTGGCACCCTGCTCCGGGAAATCGAAAGTGCCGCGCAGAGCGATCCGGCCCACGCGCAGTCGATCAAGTCGGCGGCGGCGCGATGGCTGGGGGCGGGACGGGGACAGGCGCAGGCGCAAGCCGAGGCCATGCCCGAACCGGACTTGCAGGCCGGGGACGGCACGCTCGTCTACAGCGCGCAGCAGGCGCAGAAGCTCCTCGACTGGCGGGATCGCCGGGCGCAGGCGCAGATGGCGCAGCAGATCCAGCCGTTGCAGCAGTTCGCTGCGAAGCAGCAGGCCGCCCAGATCCGGGCGGAGATTGCCGCCAACGCGCAGCAGTGGGCGCAGTCGACCTACGCGCAGTGGTCGAAGCGTCCGCACTTCACGGAATACCGCAAAGAGATCGCGGGGCTCATGGAGCAGCACGGCTACAGCGTGGCGGATGCCTACGCCGACGTGCTGACCCAGCATGTGCTCCCGAAGCTCTCGGCCACCGAGCGGTCGTTGGTGGTGGCGCAGATGCAGCAGAAGGCGGCAGCGGGGACCACGAATCCCAGCCGCACCCCCGCGCAGGGGTTGCCCGCACCGAAGACGTTCGCGGAAGCGATGCGGCAGCAGATGGCGGGGTAAGGACGGAGTGAATCATGCCTGACGTGAATCAGGGCCAGCTCATCGCCAGCGCGTGGGAGAAGGTCATCGGCTCGACGCCGAATGACAACATCTTCACGTCGCGGGCGCTGTTCTACGCCCTCGGAGAAAAGGGCTTCAAGGAAGAAGCCGACGGCGGACGACTGATCGAGTTCCCCGTGGAGTTCGCGGAGAACAGCACGTTCAAGTCGTACGACGAGATGGAGACGCTTGATACCACGCGTATCAACGTGTTCGACTGCGCCCGCTACGAGTGGAAGACCCACGCGGGCACGGTCGTGTTCAGCGACCTCGAAAAGCTGCGGACCCAGGCGAGCGCCGGGAAGTTCGACTACGTCGAGGAGAAGCTGAACAACGCGAAGGACTCGCACATCGCGGATCTGAACCGGGCGGCGTTCGGGGACGGCACCGGCAACGGCGGCAAGAACATCGAAGGCCTGCGGAAGATCATCCCGACCGACCCGACCACGGGCACGGTGGGCCAGATCAACCGCGCCACCTACGCGTTCTGGCGCTCGAAGCAGGCGACGGGCACGAAGACGAGCACGGCGTTCGACAACGTGCGCAGCTCGTGGCGCTCGGTCTACAACCAGTGCTCGAACGGCGGCACGGAGCACGCGCCGACCGCGATCCTGACGTCGCGCACGGTGTTCGAGGGCTACGAACAGACGCTCACGACCAACGAACGCTTCAACAGCGACTCGACGAAGAGCCGGGGCGTCAACGGCGGCTTCTCGAACGACGCGCTCAAGTTCAAGGGCGCGAACGTGTTCTACGACGAGGACTGCTCGCCCTCGGATTCGGCCTACTTCGTGAACCCGAAGTTCCTGAAGATGGCCTACCTCAAGGGTGCGTGGATGAAGATGAAGGACCCGGTGGAGCCGAGCAACCAGCTCTCCATCGTCTACAAGCTCTTCACCATGGCGAACATGGGCACCGGCAACTCGCGGCGTCTGGGCGTCGTGACGGCCATCACCTAACAAGGAGTCACGACAACCATGTCATTCACGGGTGGACTTCAGTCCTTCGGCCTCGACCTCTACGAGTCGTCCACGACTCAGACGCATCGCCTGGGCGAGCGTGCTGAGACGGCGGATGGCCGTGTCTTCCGCTACGCGAAAGCGGGCGGCTCTGCGCTGGTCGCGGGCAACATGCTCCAGGCCCCGGCGCAGATCACGAACCACCAGCAGCTGACGCCTTCGGCGGCGGCACTTGGCGCGACCACCATTTCGGTGACCCTCGGCGCGACGGCGGCGACGGAAAACCAGTACGCGGGTGGCTACGCCATCATTGACACGACGCCCGGCAACGGCTACGCGTATCTGATCTCCAGCCACGCGGCGGTCCTGAGCGCGGGCGTGATGACGCTGACGCTGGCGGAACCGCTCAAGGTGGCGCTGACGACCTCCTCGCGGGTGAGCCTCCAGGCGAATCCCTACAACGGCGTCATCCAGTCGCCGGTCACGACCCTGACGGGTGCGGTGGTCGGTTGCGCGGTGGTGCCGGCGGCGGCGTCCGAATTCTGCTGGATTCAGACGCGGGGCGTGGCCCCGGTGCTGGTCGCTGGCACGCCCGGTGTCGGCCTCGCGGTTGTCGTGCCGGCCACGGCGGCGGGCGCGGTGGTCATCGACGGCGCGGCCACGGCCACGCACGTCGTCGGCAAGATGATGGTGACGGGCGTGGACGGCAAGAACCAGGCCGTATTCCTGCACCTCGAATAACACCTGAGACGGGGGCGCGGATGGGCCGCGCCTCCGCTCTCGCTTTCAGGAGCGACATGGCGAAGGAATCGACGGAATCGGCGGTGATTGCCGAGATGCGGGAGATGCTGGCGGCGCAGGCCGCACAGCTCGCGGCGCTACAGGCGCAGTCGCCGGGCACGGATGCCCTCAAGCTGCTCGCGGAGCGGTCGGCTCCCCGTGAGAACCCGGACTACAACGAAGTCAGCGTGTTCACGCACCCGGAAGGGCAGCGCAAGCGGCCCAAGGCGGAACTGTCGCGGGAAACGTTCTTCTGCGGCTCGCGGGTGCGCGGGGACGAACTGACCCCGGCTGAGATCGACGCGTTCAACGCCATCACCGTCTCGCGCACGGCGCGCAACGGGACGTGGACGGCGGAAGTGAAGCAGAACGGGCAGGCGCAGCAGCTCTATGTCACGGTGCCGAGTCGCACGGTGGACGAGCGCATGGAACTGCCGGGCTCGCTGCTGCTGATTCTCCGCGAACTGCGCGACGGCGCGGCCTCGGTCGATCCGATGTCGCTGGCGCAGGAAGTGGCGCAGCTCAAGGAACGGCTGGCGGCGCTCGACGCGGCGTAGGACATGCCGTGGACGTGCGCGCAGACGGGCGACTGTTGCACGGTGCCGGTGGTGATGACCCCGGCCGAGGCGCGGGGGCTCGTCGCGGCCACGTCTACGGAGTTGCATTGGAGGATCGGGCCGGGCGACAAGGTGTCGCTGGTCCGCACGGACACGGACGCAACGTGTCCGCTGCTCGGGCCGGATCGACGCTGCACGGTGTATGCGGCACGGCCCTACAACTGTCGGCGCTTCGCCTGTCTCCGGGACCAGGGCGAGGCGTTGGTGCCGGGTGGGCCTTTAGGGTGTCAGAACGCCGAGCGCCGGATGGGGGACCGGCAGGCACGGCGGCAAGTGATCCAGATCCAGCGCAAGGCGCAGGTCTGGGCACGGAAACACGGATGGACTGATGACGCTTTCTGAGATTCTCGCGGACGTCGCTCGACGGCTCAATAAGGCGTCGTCGCTCGATACCGCGACCTCCACGCGGCTGACGGCGTTCATCAACCAGCGCCACCGGGAACTGCTGACCCTCCCGGACTGCCAGCAGTTCCGGGACGATGTGACGTCGTTCGATACGGTCGCCAGCCAGTCGCGCTACGCGCTGCCGCAGGCGGTCGCCCGCGTCCACCGGATGTGGCAGGCGGGCGACGAGCGGCGGCTGTCCGAGCAGTCGATGGACTGGTATCGCACGGCGGTGCCCGACCCCTCGGTGCAGACCGGCGACCCGGAAGTCTTCTGCGTGCAGGGGATGACCCGCGTGGCGAAGCAGCCCGCCGATGCCTCGCAGCTCTGGGCCAAGAGCACGAGCGCGAGTGATACCCAGGTGCTCCGCATCGAAGGCGTCATCACGGGCGGCTATCAGCAGATCGCCAATGTGACGCTCACGGGCACGACGGCAGTGCAGATCGGCTCGCTGGCGACGTGGATTCAGGTCGATAACGTCTACCTCGCCACGGCGGCGGTGGGCACGGTGACGCTGCACGAGGACTCGGGCACGGGCACGGAACTGGCGCGCATCGCCATCGGCGCGACGATGCCGCACTACTGGACGATCCACCTCTGGCCGACGCCCACGGACGCGCAGACGCTCACGCTGGACTATGCCCGTGAAGTGCGGGACATGAGTCAGAACGCGGACGAGCCGCTGCTGCCGCTGGACTTCCACCGGATGCTGGTCTACGGCGCGTGCATGGACGAGTGCCTGAAGACGGACGATCCCCGCTACACGATCTTCGAGCGCGAGTGGGACAAGGCGCGGCAGGCGTTGCTGTATTGGATTCATGCGCGGGCGTCGTTCCGGCCGGGGCGCGTCTACGCGGGCGGCTCGAACCTGGGCGCGGCGTTCCCGGCGGGGCGGTGGTAATGGTGGGCATCTGGTTCCCTCTCGGCTTCGTGCTCGGCTTCGTCGTCGGGTGCGCGCTCAGCATTTTCTGGAATCGTCCCGTGCCCGTGGAGGACATGCCTTCAGAGCCGGTGCCGCAGGGCGTGGCCCCGGCGGGAGGCACGGCGGTGCTCGTGAACGCGGCGGGCGAAGACGTCTCGCGCCGTACGCTCACGCGCAACGAGTCGCGGATTCAGCGTCCCCACGGCAAGGGCCGGGCGGAGACGTTCGTCTATGTCGGCCTCCGGTCGGACGGGTGCCATGAGTTTCGGAGCGTGCGGTAATGGGCGTCTCGAATATCGCCAATCTCGCGGGCTCGTCGTTCACGGCGGGCAGTAGCGGCAAGATTCCGCAGGACGTCCACGTCGTCGATGCCAACGGCACGCCCGTGTCGTTCGGCGGCTCGGGCGGCACGTCGTCCACGGACGAAGCAACGTTCACGCCGACCAGTTCCACGGGCACGCCCGTGATGGGCGCGGTTGACGAGACGACGCCAGACGCGGCGGCGGAAGGCACGCTGGCGATTGTCCGCTCGACGCTGAACCGGGCGCTGCACGTCAACCTGCGCGATGCCTCTGGGAATGAGGTAGCGGTCGGTGGCGGCACGCAGTATACGGAAGGCGATACCGACGCCACGCTGACGGGCACGGTGGCGCTGATGGAGGGCGCGGCGAACGCAGCGGTGCCGTTGCAGGGCACGGCGGCGGACGGCCTGCTGGTCAATCTTGGGGCGAACAACGACGTCACGGTGACGGGGACGGTCACGGCCAATCTCGCCGCCGGCACGAACAACATCGGAGATGTGGACGTGCTGTCGCTGCCGGCGCTGGCGGCGGGCACCAACAACATTGGCGACGTGGACGTCTTGACAGTCCCGGCCGACCCGTTCGGGGCCAACGCGGACGCGGCGAGCGCCACGGGCTCCATCAGCGCGAAGCTCCGGTTCATCGCCTCAACGGGTATCCCTGTCACGGGCACGGTCACGGTCGGGTCACACGCGGTGACGAACGCGGGCACCTTCGCCGTCCAGGTGGACGGCGCGGCGCTCACGGCGTTGCAGGTCATTGATAACCCGGTGCTGGTGGACGATGCCGCGTTCACCCCGGCAACGTCATCGGTGATGATGGCGGGCTTCGAGGCCGACGAAACCGCCACGGACAGCGTGGACGAGGGGGACGCGGGCGCGGCGCGCATGACGCTCGACCGCAAGCAAATCGTGACGCCGCAGCCCCACACCAAGGGCGGGCTGTCGATCTTCCGGTCGCTGGACCTCGACGAGTCGGAAGAGGAAGTCAAGGCCACGGCGGGCCAGGTCTACGGCGTGTGGTTCACGAACACGGCGACCTCGACCCGCTGGCTCAAGTTCTACAACGCGACGGCGGCGAACGTGACCGTGGGCACGACGACGCCCGTGATCACGCTCGCGCTGCCCGGTAACACCTCGGACGACATCTCGGGCGTGTTCTCGTCCACGCACGGCATTGCGTTCTCGACGGCGATTTCGGTCGCGGCGACCACGGGTGTCGCTGACGCGGACACGGGCGCACCTGCCGCGAATGACGTCATCGTGAACATCTTTTACGCCTAGTCATGCTGTCGGGACTCTGGAAGTTGGATCGCAATCTCGGGGCCATAGAGACGGCCGGGGAGAGCTATGGCACGACGGCCGAAACGGGCATCCCGGACGGCTACACGTCGTATGCCACTAACGTGCGTCTGAGCGATTCTCGCGTGTTGCAGCCGCGTCCGGGGCTGGAGGCGGTGAGCACGTCTGGCGGTCCCACGGCGTCGATCCGCTACGTCTTCACGGAGCGCATCAACGGCACCGAAGCGATCTGGGCGGTGACGGGCAGTGGCACGCTGTCCGCGTTCCGGTCGAACACCAGCGTCACGCTCTCGGACACGACGGCCGATGGTCAGCCGTCCTTTGCCTGCCACAACGGCAAAGTGTTCATGGCGTACAACAGCGACCAGAACCGCTTGCACGTCTGGGACGGCACGAGCGTGCGGCGCGTGGGCCTCGTGGCCCCGGCGGCGGCGACGGTCGCCAACACGGGCGCGGGCGCGTATGCGGCCACGCTCCGCTACTACAAGATCCAGTTCCGCATCTACAACGGCACCACGGGCGTGACGTCGGCCACGTCGGAGCTGGGGCCTGTCGTGTCGTTCACGCCGAGCGGCGCGGGCACGGCGGCACGGGTGACGAAGCCGACGACCGTGGACGGCGCGACCCATTGGTGTGTCTACGGCAGCAGCAACGGCACGACCTACTACAACATCAGTGGTCTGATTGCGGTCGCCACGACGACTTACGACGACAACACCGATCCCGTCGCCTATAGCGGCGGCGTCATTGCGCCCGAGGCGGGCCTGTATGTGCCGCCGCCGTCGTGTAAGTTCCTGGCGACGAACGGCGAGCGCCTGATTCTGGCCGGGGCGTGGGAAACCAGCGCCTCGTCGGGACAGACCACGCCATCGCCCCGCCGGGTGTGGTTCACGCGCCCGCTGGGCGTGACGGACGCGGGGGACGACGAGTCCATCACGCAAACGTCGGCCTCGCGCTACTACCTCGACATCAACAACGAGGACGGCTCGGAGATCACGGGGCTCGCTTCGACGGTCGATGGCTCGGTCTACGTGTTCACGAAGACGAGCCTCTGGCGGCTGGTGGAGACGGGGCAGACCGACACGCCCTTCCGGCCCGAACGTGTGGCGTCGGGCGTCGGGGCGGCGTCCAACGACGGCATCGTCTCGGTCGATTCCACCGCGTCGTCCACGGGCGTGTACTTCATGTCGGACTCCGGGCCGTATCGCTACAGCCCGGCGTCTGGCTTGCAGTGGCTGGGCGAGGATTGGGTGATCCCCGGCTCGACGTTCGAGACGATTGCGGCCAGCACCTACGCGGCGGGGTATGACCCGCTGGCGCGTGAGATTCACTGGTCCACGTCCGCGAAGAACGAAACCCGCGTGTTACGGATCGACTTCATGGTCACGCGCAACGGCATGTTGAGCGGCGGCTGGTCCACGAACATCTACGCCGAGGGCTCGGGCAGCTTCAACACGCTGCGGGTCCGGTCGATGGCGGTCTACAACACCAAGCTCCTCCTGGCGGGCACGGCACTGGATGGCGGGGATCTGCTCGCCACGCCGAATCCGTCGCTCGGGGAGGATCTGTCGCAGACGTATACAGCGCGGGCCTACTCGCCCACGCGGACGTTCGGCGGCGGCATCAAGCACGCCCGTATCGACGAGCCGATCGTCTGGAAGCACAAGAACGCGGCGATCACGCTGACGTTCGTGCGGAACTACGGCGGCACGGACATCCTGACGGACACGGCCCCCGCGCCTGGCATTATCGGCGGGGAGGCCGGGCGACATGCGGCCAAGTGCGAAGGGCTGTCGTGGGCCGATGCGTATGCGCTGGCGGTGTGGATCACGTCCACGTCGGCGGCGTTCACTGAGCCGTGTGACATGGTGATCGTGCCCTACACCGACGCGGAGGCGCTGTGAGGATTCCCACGGGGCTGCGGTCGTTCCTGTCGCTGCGGGAAGTGGCGCAGACGATCAGCGACATGGGCAAAGCCATCTCGCTCGGCTGGGGCGTGGATCATCGCCCAGACGGCACGCACAAGTTCTCGTGGGTCGATGTGGCGCACGACGCCACACGCTACACAGGCGGCGGCACGATGACGTGGGGCGTCACCAGCGACGACCAAAAGTTGCTGGCCTATCGCATCGTGGGGGATACGTGCGAGGTGCAGTGGCGCATCGAGCGCAGCGACGTGGGCGGCGGCAGCACGCAGCTCAATATCCGGCTCCCGGATGGTATCCGCCCCACGAAGCGCAGCCCCGGCGTCCACTACTACGACGATGCGGGCACGGAAGGGATTGGACTGGCGCGGCTCAACGCGGAGCTGACGCAGATCAATCTCTACAAATACAACTCGGCGTCGAACTGGACGCTCACCACGTCCGATAACACCTGGACCGAAGGCACGATTACGTTCCCCATCACGCAGTAGGACGCCATGTCATACGAACGCTATAACGAGCAGGACGACGAACAGCAGCCGGTACGCCAGTGGAATCCGGGGATGCGGACGCAGCCGACGCCGTATCGGCCCGGCAGTGTCGATCCGCGAGACGCGGACCCGGCCAGCGGGTATGGCCCCGGCGGCGTGAGTAATCCGTCGTTCGGTCAGGGCGGCGCGATTCGCCCGCCGGGTGCGCGGCCGATGGGCGACGTGCAGAACGACTTCATGAGTGACCCGCGTCACGCGCACCTGTCGCAGCAGCAGCGGCAGGGCGCGTTCAACGGGCTGATGTCGATCGGCATGGGCGGCGGCAATCCGCTCGGCGGGCCGAACAGCGGCGTGACGGGCGGGGCCGACATGGGCACCCCCTCGGCCGGCGGCGCGGATCGGGAGTGGCGCAAGTCGCTGACCTACGGCGGCGGGCCGGGCACGATGAGCGGCTTCAACACGTCGGGCGCGGGCTATGACGACAAGGCCGCGAACAGCGTCAAGAATACGTTCGGCCGCATCGCACAGCGGTATCCGAACACGCCGGAAGGACTGCGGCAGGCCGTGAACGACCCCGACTTCAAACGGGCGTTCCCGAATGCCCGCCTCGTCGAAGGCGGCGTGGGCGACAAGATCGACTTCGGCGGCGTGCTGAGTGACTTTGAAAGCGGCTCGCCGGTGGGGGTCGTGGACGTCGGGCAGGCGTTCGACCTCGGCAACAACAGCGGGGCCGCGTGGGCGTGGATGCCCGAGGGGGAGGGTGGCGACATGGGCGGCGGCGGGATGGGCGGGATGGGCGGCGGCATGGGCCTGCCGAACCTCCAGACCATCCTCGCTGGCAGCGACCCGCTGACCGACATCATCAAGCGCATCGAGGACTTGCAGGGGGGCGGCACACCGGAGGCCGAACAGCAGGCGTTGATCCAGATGATCCGGGGAGAGGAGCTGATCTGATGACGCCAGACCTGAACGCGCTGGACCCGACGAAGCGCCCGCCGCAGCAGGCCCCGCAGGGACAGGCCGCGAACCCGTTCGGCGCAATCGGCGGCGCACAGCCGCCATCGTCCCCGGCCCCGGCCCCGGCCTCGCCTTTCGGCGCGCTCGGCGGCGCGAAGCCCCCCGCGCAGTTTGGTGGCGGCTTCGACGCCATCGGTGGGGCGGCGCAGGCCCCGCCCGCTGGGACGCCGCCTCCTGTCTCGCCTATGCCCGCGCAGCCGGGCGATGCCGTGACGCGGGCCACAACGCCCCTGCCCCCGCAGCAGGTCGGTCAGGCTCCGGCGACGGCGGCGGTGCAGCCGGCGGCGGCTCCTGCCGCCCCTGGCGACCCGAACGCGGCGCTCTCCCAGGTGCAGGGCGCGTTCCAGCAGAAGTTCGGCCGGGCGATGAGCCCGGAGGAACAGCAGGCGCTCGTGAAGTATGTGGGCTACACGGGCGGCGCGGTGACGCCCGAGACGTTGCAGAAGGCGCTCGGCGCGGTCGGGCAGTATTCCGGCAACCTCCAGAATCCCGGCCTCGGTGCGCCGGGCACGCCTGCGGCTCCCGGTGGCCCCGCGCCGACGACGCCCCAGAGCCTTGAGGCGCAGCAGCGCGAACAGCTCATGAAGCTGATTAAGGGCGAGGTGCCGGTGTCGCTCGACCAGAACAACCCGGCGCTCGCGGCGGAACGCGCCGCGTTCGACCGGGCGAACAGTCAGGCGACGGGGCGGCAGCGGCTCGCGGCGGCGGAGCGCAACGCGGCACGCGGCACGCTCGGCACGGGGGGGTTCGATGCGAACCTCGCGGGCATCGAGAACGATGCGGCCACGCGCTCGACCGGGTTCGAGGCGGAACTGATGCGGAACGAGCGGCAGGGCCAGATCGACCGGCTGATGCAGGGCCTCGGGATGTCGCAGCAGTACGGCGCGACGAACCTGCAAGGGCAGTTGGGACGCGGGCAGTTGGGCCTCGGCTACCTCAACGCCATGCTGGGCGACAAGCACGCCACGAACCAGTTGGGGCTCGGCCGCGACCAGCTCGGCTTCAACTACACGGCGCTTCAGAACCAGATGAACAACCAGGCGCTTCAGTCGATCCTGGCCGGGCTGTAGGAGACGAACAATGGCACTTCCACTGTTGGCAATCGCGGCGGGCGCTGGACTGATCGGCAAGATCGCGGGCGGCGCGGGCAAGGGTGCGGCGGCGGAACGGGCGAATCAGAACAACTTCGCCCAGACGCAGAATCAGCAGGCCCTCTCGCAGTTCGGCATTCAGCAGAACGCTCGCAACAACCTGCTCGGCCAGCAGGAACAGGCCACGCTGAACCGGGCGCAGCTCGGGATGCAGGCCCCGAACGTGCGGATGAGGCAGGCCCTCCTCGGCTCACTCATCCAGAACATGCAGAGCGCGAAGATCACGCCGCCGTCCGGTATCCGCATGGGGCAGGTGTCGGGCGGGATTGACCCCTCGGCGCTGCTGAACGCGGGGGCGCGGCAGGGCGGCGCGGAGATGCAGCGGCAGGCGCTTATGGCCCTGCTCACGAAGAGCGATGTCCCGGCGGCGACGGACTTCGTGCGGGATGGCACCGTGGCCGCGCCCCAGATGGGCGGCTACAAGAAGCCGGGGCGCGGCGAGTCGATTCTGAGCCTGATCGGGCTACTCGGCAGCGCGGGCGGCTCGATGGCGGGCATGGGCGGTGGCGGCGGGATGCCGGAAATGAACGGCGTCTCCCGCGCCGGATTCGGCGTCTAGGAGCCTGACATGGGCATCAGTGGACTCATCGGCGCGGGCGCAACGGATGCGCTCGACGACATCATCGTGCAGCGGCTCGCGCAGCAGAAGTTCCAGGAACAGGTGCGGGCGCAGCAGGCGCAGGAAGCTATCCAGCAGGCGCGGATCGCGCAGGACGCGCAGCAGCACGGCGACATGGTGAAGATCCGTGGGCGCGAAATGGACTTCCGCGACACGCAGGCGAACGAGGAGATGCAGCAGTCGGGCATCGCGGACATGCGCGCCCAGCAGGAGCGTCAGCGTGTCAACCTGACGCGCATCAACAACGAGGAAGAATCGCGTGCCGCCGAAGAGGCGTTCAACGCGGACCAGACCGTGCCGGCGCGTGTGCGGAAGCTGTTCAACGCGCAGAAGATCGGCGTGAAGAACGTCACCGACGAAGACTTCATGGACGAGGGCGAGATCGCGGCCAAGAACAAGCAGTCCGTGGATCATGCGCGGGCGGTCGCGGACGCGCAGGCGGGCGCGGCGGCACGGTATCGGTCGGCCCCTGAGCCGCCGAGCATGACGCCGGGGCAGAAGTTCGGGGCCACGCAGTCGCTCCGCAAGTCGTTCGATCTGGAGTCGCGGGCGGCGCGTGAGGTCGGGATGCAGTTGCGGCAGATGCAGGCGGGCATCGACGCGGCGAAGCGTGGGGACATGGCGGCGGGCTCGCAGGCGGTGCTCGTGACGTTCCAGAAGATCCTCGACCCGGTGAGCGTGGTGCGCGAATCGGAATACGCCCGGTCGTCGGCCGGGCAGGCGTTGCTGTCGCGCATTCAGGGCGCGGCCGAGCAGTTGCAGAAGGGCGGCGCGTCCGTGCCCGTCCCCGAACTGGAGAAGTTCGTGCAACTGGCGACGACGTTCGCGGCGAATCAGGCGCGTGCCGCCGCCGAGTCGAAAACGCAGATCGAGGCGATTGCGCGGGAATACGGCATCGACCCGGCGCTGGTGACGCGGGACGTGGACGGTCCCGGCGAGAGTGCGCCTGCGCCGCCTGCGGGCGCAACGCCCACGCGACGGATCAGGATGGACCGCAACGGCAACCCCATCGGGGAGTAGACGATGCCCATTGAAGTCGAAGTGGAAGGGCTCGGCGTCCTAGAGTTCCCGGACGACACGCCGCAGGACGTCATCAGTTCCTCGGTGCGGAGGATGGCGGGCGGGAACGAACGCGAGCAGGGCATCCGCTCGCGCATGAAGGCGCAGGGCGTGCCGGATGATCGCATCGAGTCTGGCCTGAAGTTCGACGCCGAGATGGATGCGGCTCGGGACAAGGCTCTTCCGGGCGCGCTGGCGCTCGGCGGCGGCTTCTTCGGTGGGCCTGCGGGTGCGGGCCTTGGCGCGTATGTCGGCTCTCGCGCCACGGGTGAATCCGTGGGCGACTCGGCGGTGACTGGCGCGGTCAACGCCGTGGTGCCGGCGGCGGTCAGCAAGGGCATGAGCGCCCTGGGCGGCTTTGTGAAGTCCAAGGCCGTGCCGATGGTCAGTGCCGCCGTGAAGCCGTCCGTGGCGCTCCTGCGGCGTCGTGCGGGCATCGAGGGCACCACACCGAGCGCGGTGGGCAATCGTATTGCCAACACGATTCTTAAGGAAGGGCTCAAGACGAGCGACGACGCGCAGGCGCTTGTTAGCGGGCTCGACAAGGAAGTGCAGGGCGTCGTCAACAGTGCGGGCGACAAGAAGCTCGACATTGCCACGCGCATCCCGCGCTACCTGGGCGCGCTCACGAAGCGCGTCGAGAACCAGATCACGCCGGGCCGTGACCGCACGGCGATCCAGAATTTCGGCCGCGAGCTGATCGAGGATTCGCCGCTGTCGGCGCGCACGGGCGAAACCGCCGTGGCGGACCCGTCACTGGAGACGGCGCTTGTCCGCATTCTGAACGAAGCACGCAACCTGGGCAAGCCGCCGCTTCGGGCTACTGGCACGACCGGCCCCTCGGCGTCGTTCCGGTCCGGTCAGCCGCGTGCGCTCCGCACGGACGTGACGCCCGCCGAAGGGCTCAAGATCGCCCGCGCCAAGAGCTTCTTTGACAAGGACGCCTCGGGCGCGTCGGTGGCCGCTGGGAAGGCCACGGAGCGGGCGTTGCGGGACAGCGTGAAACAGGCCGTGCCGGAAGCCGCGCCGCTGTTGCAGCGGCAGGGGCAGGCGCTCGACGCGGCGAAGGTGCTGGAGGACATGGCTGTCCGCACGGGCAACCGTGACGCTATGAGCCTGCCGGGCATCGTTGGCGCGGCTCCGTCATTGGCGCAGGGCAAGGTGCCGCTGCTCGGCCTGCTCTCGCAGTTCATGCGGAACAACCAGATGAAGGTCGGCCATGCCGCCTATAAATACGGCCCCAAGATGCAGCGCGGGGCCGCGCCGACCGGGGAGGCCGTTCGAGCAGCGCTCATGGCGCTGATGACGAACGAAAGCGAACCGTGACATTCGACCGCGCAATCGATACGGGCATTACTTCCGCCGTCGCAGGAGCCACGGCCGCAGGAGCGTTGATGGAGGCCGAGGTGACTGGTTGGTTGATACCCGTGGTGTCTGCTGGCTTGGCCGCGCTCGTGGGCTATTTCACAGCGAGAACAACCACGGAGCGGGAACTTGGCGTGGCCGTCGAACGCGAAAGCAATCACTTCGACGAGATCATGCGGCGGCTCGACAAGATCGACAGGAAGCTGGACAGTCGATGACCGCCGCAGACCGCGCCCACCTCGTGGCCGATCTGGAGCGCGATGAGGGCGTGCGCCCGTTCCCGTATACGGACACGGTAGGCAAGCTGACCATCGGCGTCGGGCGCAACCTGACGGATCGCGGCTTGTCTACAGACGAGATCCGCTACCTGCTCCAGAACGATATCGACATTGCCATCGACGACCTGAACCGTGGCATCCCGTGGTGGGACCGGCTGGACCCGGTGCGGCGGCAAGTGCTGGCGAATATGTGTTTCAACCTCGGCTGGCCCCGGCTGCGCGGGTTTGTCCGCACGCTTGCGGCGATACGGCGCGGGGATTACGCGGCGGCGGCGCAGGGGATGCGCGAGTCCCTGTGGGCGTCCCAGGTGGGGGCCAGAGCGGAGCGGCTGGCCGTCATGATGGAAAGCGGTAAGCGGTGAGCGCCTTTTGTGTTATGCTTCGCGCCATGCGTATCACGC
>Ga0315903_10001019_pt1 | contig 42254 bp, 51 predicted proteins | sample LakEriMetagenome_7_FD_203524 | JGI IMG/M metagenome (GOLD analysis project Ga0315903, IMG submission 203524) | Freshwater fungal communities from buoy surface, Lake Erie, Ohio, United States - Buoy 2 MA119 | ecosystem: Environmental > Aquatic > Freshwater > Lake | place: USA: Lake Erie, Ohio... | reverse complement strand
GACACTTGACCAAACGCAAAACCTTTTATCGAGAAGCAGAATATCCCTACACCCAAGAGAAATTGGAGTATCGTTAGGTTGACACTTGCTCAATCTCAAGTATAATTGTTATATGAAAATCTTGACCTTAGACAACTGCAGTTATGAATTGGACAGTTTGCCCGAACAGATCGACGACCTGCGTTTTGGTGTATTCGACAACGGCAACCCCGATGAACCCGACTATCACTATATACCATTGATATTCTTGGAATCGTTTACCAGCCCTGCCTTGATACTACAGGTGGGCCGGCATCGTGTAAAAATGCCCTTGGACTGGAAGATCTTGATAGGCGAGCCCGAACTGGGCGACCTGGAAGTGTTGCCCTTGACCAGCCTGAATGATCGCGGGTTCAAAGCATTCCAGTTCAATCCACTGACATCGTTCCGTCCCAGTTTCCTTGACACGCAGATCATTGATGTATATCATGAGATCACTTGGTATGCTCCCAAACTAAAGAACGGACAGATGCTGTGTGTGCCGCTAGATGATGAACCCAATCCCGAATGCGTGTATTTTGTCAAAGACATCAGCCGCAACTGCGAAGTGGTAGACTATAGAAAGGCCTGGTAGTGGCCGAGCGAGATAATTTTTTGTGGGATCTCTTGGCTGCCATAGATCGCAGAGATCGCGGGTACTATGATCAGTTATCTGCAGAAGACCGCAAAAAGTTCAGTGGCTACATGGCCTTGCGCTGGATGAGTTATGTTGATGCCGCTCCAGACGTACAGTCAGGATATGTGCAACTGCTCAATCACTATGCCAACAAAAATATTTTCCTTCTCAGCCGGCATCCTAAACTGCAGTGGTATATGCTGATCGCAGCCAGTCCGGGCCTGGGACGACAGCGGCATTCATGGCCGCGTGTGAAAAAATCCCGGGAAACCCGACGCACCAAGACTCTGCGAGAACTGTTTCCTGAAATCAAAACAGCCGACGCAGAAGTACTGGATCAACTGATAACAGATGCAGATATCAAACAATATCATAGAGACCTTGGACACGACAAAACATAAATGCCAGCACTGTGATCGAGAGTTCAGCAAAGAATCCACACTGCTGGCGCATCTCTGTGAGCCCAAACGCAGGTTCAACAGTCGCGGAGAAAAACCCGTGTTGCTAGGCTTGCAGGCCTACATAGCCATCAAACGCAGCCTGGGACAGCAGGTCGCAGACGAGTGGCAAAGTTTTGAAAACAACAGTTTGTATCGTGTGCTAGTTAAATTTGGCAGATACTGTGTGAGCAGTAGAGTGATCGCTTTCCCACACTATGTGCGATGGCTACTGGCTCCGGAACAACGCCGACTCAAGATCGACTATCACTGGAGCAGCGACAAAATCTACGAGGAGTTTTTGCTTGCACATACTCGCAGGGAAGATGCCAACGATGCTGTGGCCAGAGCCACGGAAACCATGCAGAGTTATTCAAGCCTGGCCAACTACAGAGATTACTTTAGATATCTCAATGCCAATCTCATCGTACAGGATATCACGGCCGGACGTGTCACAGCCTGGACTGTGTTGAACTGTGCTTCAGGACACGAGTTTGTGTCAAGATTGGATTCAAAGCAACAGGAAATCATTTACGCCTGGATTGATCCTGACTACTGGCCACAGCGTTTCCGTGACTACGCAGCCACACAATTGAAAATAGAACACGATTTGCAACAGCAGGGCCTATGAAAATCGCCGCAGACATTGACATAGACTTAGCCAATCGCGATCAAGTGCTGGCTCTGATTGACTACACGGCAGCCAGCCAGCGCAAAAACGATCAGTTGGTGCGACACAATTCCGGCATCTACATCACTGACATTCCCCGAGATACTCTAAACGGTTATGCCAGCATAGATTACCAACAGGCCGAACAGCGCGGTTATTTCAAGATCGATCTGCTGAACAACACAGTGTATCAACTGATCCGTGATCAACAGCACTATGATCAGATGCTGGCCGCCACTCCTCCCTGGGAACGCTTGTGTGAAGATGTTGAGTGGTCTAAACAGTTAGTCCACGTTGGAAATCATACTGATTTGTTAATTTCGATGCGTCCCAACAGTATTCCCAGGCTTGCCGCTTTTATATCGGTTATACGTCCAGGAAAAGCACATCTACAAAACAAACCTTGGTCTGAAGTGTTTGAATCAGTTTGGGATGGCGACAGTAGCAAAGGATTTATATTTAAAAAGTCTCACGCCATCAGTTATAGTATGTTGGTTGCTCTGCATATGAACCTAGTCCATGCGCTTGACCAAGGTAATTGACTTACGTTTGATCTTTTTGCGGGCTATGTCGTTTAGGCTGGTCACCGGTCCCAAGAGAACTTCGATATCTTTGTTGATAAAAGTCTTGAGAAATGGGCGAAATATCTCCCAGTCCTGTTTGAGAAAAATATTGATGGGTATACTGCGATTGCTTTCCCACCACCACACATTGGCCAGTTCTACAAAATTGCCCTTGAGTTCTGCATCAGCGATACTGCCATAGTCGTACAGGGTGGTTATGATGTCATCAGAGTTCTGTACTATGCCCACGTATTCAGTGCCAGCATAGCGCAACAGCGTCAAAAACGGGTACTTTTCTTTTAACAGATTCTGGAAATCATTGGGCATAAATATATAACTATGTACTCAAGTTCAGCATATTTAGTGGACCAAAAATCCATCGTTCTTCTTGTTGACACAGAGTTAAATACAACGTACAGGTGGAGTCCAGTGTTTAGTAAGAAACTTATCATCAACAAAGGTGTAGACAACGTCCTGAGTTTTCAGTTTCTTAACCAAGAACAAAAGCCAGTGGACATCAGCTTGTTTAGTTTTACTCTGCGATTGATATCCAACGACGGTGAGAATTTGCTCTTGGCCAAGCAGATGGAAAACATCAACAGCCGCTTGGGCACCTGCAGGGCCATAATCACAGCCGCAGAATCCGTGGCCATTCCGGCACAGCCCGCCAGCTGGAGCATAGAGCGTGCCAGCAACAGCATCATAAAATCAGTGCGTATCACCGACCGTGGTCGAGGCTATACTTCGGCTCCCACGGTGTCAGTATACGGCACCGGTACCGGAGCCAATCTCTCTGCCACCATCACTGGCGCAGTGGATCAGTGTGTGGTACTAGATGCCGGTGTGGGCTACACGCACACTCCCAATATCACATTTGCCGGCGGCGGAGGCTTCAGTGCCCTGGGCCTGGCACAAATCACCTACGGTGTTGAATCGGTGGAAATCACCAATGTGGGTGATGGTTATGATCCCGATGATGCCAATACTGCTGTGACGTTCAGTCCGGGCCTGGGCGCCAATGCTGCCCTGCAGGCAGCCAACACAGCCAATGCCACCATAACATTTGCAGGCAACAGCATAGTAGAGATCAACATAGTAGACGCTGGCATTTACGATGCACCACCTACTGTGACCTTTAATCCTGGCGCAGCCAATATCAATACTGCAGCCACTGCTGTGGCCTATCTAGCAGGCAGGCTAACAGGCATCACAGTGGCCAATGCTGGTCGTGGCTATACCGGAGCACCGGCTATCACTGTTACCGGTGGTGGTGCCACCAGCCAAGCACAGGCCACTTGCAATCTAACCAATAGACTGGATGTGATAACCATACGCAACGGTGGACAGAACTATGTGGTGCCACCCATCATTGAACTCACTGGTGGAGGCAACGCCAACTTGATTTCGCAGGGCACAGCAGTGGCCACAGTGGGCGGCGATGCGCTGTACCTAGCAGGTTATGTGGATGATGCAGCCACTGCCAGAGGTTCAGTGGACATTGTTGATTCAGTGTTTCCCAGATTTACTGCCAGCGAAGACATCACCATACCTGTGACCAACACTGGTAATACTGCTGCCATCGACGGTGTGAATCGTCCCGTGGCCTGGACCAGCATCATACAAAGCAACGGTTCACCACAGAGCACTTTCCAAGTGGACTTCCGCAACTACTCAGGTGTGGTACAACTACAGGGATCCTGGGAACCCACCAACAACGAAAATGATGGTCAGCCAGTGTATTGGTATCAGATTGGCAATGTGCAGTACTACGACAACAAATATGGCAAAGAGTATTTCAATGCCGAAGGCTATCATCCTTATGTGCGCATCCGTTTCGCACTGCCACCAGTGCCCATAAATGTGGCCTACTATGCCAATGTGGCTGCCAATATCTATGGCAACTCGGTAACCCAAGTACTCTACAGAGATTGACACTCACCATTTTATCCTGTAAAATAACAGGATGCTAGATATACTTGGCCGCATGAATAGAGTAAAACGCACAGCGTCCGGCTGGCGCAGTTTCAATGCCATCTGCTGTGAGCACACCGAAGGCAAGCCTGATCGCCGGGGGCGCGGTGGCGTGATTGAACACGACACAGGCTGGACTTATCACTGTTTCAACTGCGGATTCAAGACCACTTACACTCCGGGCAGGACCTTTAGCTACAATCTCAAACGCCTGCTGACCTGGGCCGGATACTCCGATGAAGAGATCAAACGTGAGCAGTTGGAAAGTCTCAAACTGCGGGACATACAGGACATAATCGCACAGGAACGTCGTAGTCGTCCGCTACCCGAGTTTGAAGAACAGAGCCTGCCGGAACTGGCAGTGGAAATAGATCCTGTGGATCCTGACCACGAGCCCTATAGACTCTACTGTGAATCGCGTGGCATTGACATTGACGACATATGGATCACGCCTGAAGCACAGGGCAGAGAAGCCTTCAGGATCATAGTGCCTTTTAGATATCGTGGTCGCATAGTGGGCCATACTTCAAGATACTTGGATGATCGCCGCCCCAAGTACATCAGCAATCAACAACCGGGCTATGTGTTCAATCTAGATGTGGTCCGGCCCGAGGATCAAGTGATCGTTGTGTGCGAAGGCATCTTTGATGCGCTCAGCATCGGAGGCGTGGCCTTGATGCACAATGATCTCAATGAGGATCAAATAGCTATACTTAAAAGTCTTGACAAAGACATAATTATTATTCCAGACCAAGACAGTGCTGGCTTGAAACTTGCGGAACGTGCTGCGGAGCAAGGGTTCACAGTCAGTATGCCACTTTGGGACACCAGCATCAAAGATGTGAATGATGCCGTATGCCGCCATGGCAGACTCGCCACCCTTGTTTCTATACTCCGCAGCCGAGAACGCAGTCGTTTGAAAATCGAATTGAGGAGAAGAGAAATTGAAAAACGAATCAGCAGTAATTGAATTCACCATTGACATGCAGCGTCTTTTTTTAGAGATGGCTGTGCAGGATCACGAGTGTTTTGCTCGTGTGCAGAACATTTTCAACCCTGAAAACTTTGATCGTAAACTACGCGATGCAGCCGCATTCATCAAAGAACACGCTGACAAATACAAAGTGGTGCCCGACAGGGACAGTGTTCGAGCCAAGACTTCAGTAGATCTTGAACCCAGGCCCACTGTCACACAAGAGTGGTTCTTGGCTGAATTTGAAAAGTTCACACAGCACAGAGAACTAGAGCGTGCCATATTGAAGTCAGCAGATATGCTGGAAAAAGGCAACTTTGGTCCTGTGGAAAAGATCATCAAAGACGCCATCAATGTGTGTCTAGCACGTGAACTGGGCACAGACTATTTCCACAATGTGCGTGAACGACTCATGGCCATCAAGAGCAACAATGGCCAACTCAGCACAGGCTGGCCTGTGCTTGACAGCAAACTCTACGGTGGCTTCAATCGCGGAGAACTGCAGATCTTTGCTGGGGGTTCGGGATCGGGCAAAAGTCTGTTCATGCAAAATCTAGCAGCCAACTGGGTCATGGCCGGACTCAGTGGTGTGTACATCACGCTGGAACTGTCGGAAGGCCTGTGCTCCATGCGATTGGATTCCATGATGACTGACATAGCCAGCAAAGAGATCTTTCGCAACATCGATGATGTGGAACTGAAACTGGGTCTGCTGCAGAAAAAGTCTGGCAATTTCATGATCAAGTATATGCCAGCGCAGAGCACAGTGAACGACATACGTGCTTATGTAAAAAATCTTGAAATTGAACGTGGTGTCAAAATTGATTTCATGTGTGTGGACTATCTGGATCTCTTGATGCCAGTGTCGGCCAAGGTATCGCCCAATGACCTGTTTGTGAAAGACAAATATGTGTCAGAAGAATTGCGTAATCTGGCCAGAGAATTAAATGTGCTGTTTGTCACAGCATCGCAGTTGAATCGATCAGCAGTGGAAGAAATAGAATTTGATCACAGCCATATTTCCGGAGGTATTTCCAAGATCAACACTGCGGACAATGTGTTTGGTATCTTTACCAGCAGAAGCATGCGAGAAAAAGGCAGATATCAGATACAACTGATGAAAACACGTTCCAGTTCGGGCGTGGGTTCAAAAATTGATTTGGAATTCAACATAGAAACCCTGCGCATACGCGACTGCGGTGAGCAAGAAGATGCCAACTCTTTCCGCAAGCCCACGGTGAATATACTAGATAGCATAAAAGGTACCAGCAAAGTATTGACTTCAAACACAGATTCTGATGATGTGCCCAAGGTCACAGCCGATGTACAAAGTACCAAATTAAAGGCCATGTTAGGAGCAATTAAACAAAACAAAAACTAACGGGTCGCTAAATATTACATCGCTGGAACCAATTATGCAACGCAAGACTCGCAGTTTATTAGAAGAATTAGATGAGATGTATCAAGAGCGCGATCGCCACCATATCGTGGAGAGCCGCGCCAGCAACATCATCAACAGTGCCATACATCTATTGGAAATGATAGATCGTACCTATGACACCGAAACTGCGGAGAATCTCCAGCGCAAATTGCTCAATGCCATCCGCACTCGCGATCCTGAGCGTTTCCGCAGAACCATAAGGCGCCAAGATGAAAATTAAAGAAATATATCAACGTGAGCAGATCACTGAAGAATCTTGGACAGACATAGCCAAGGCTGCTTATGCTGGCGCCACTGGGCAAAAGGATAAATTTGGCGCAGACAAGCCCAATCAATACAATGCAGAAATAGCCAAGTCACAAGAAGGTGCAGACTGGCTGACCAAGAATTTTATCGGTCAAGCCAACAAGGTAAAGGCCCCCACCCCCGAATCTTATCAACAGATAGCCCAACAATTGCTGAATCAACTGTTAAGCAATCAAACCAGCAGTTTCCAAAATATTTTATCTAAATTGTCTAAAAAAAGTCCTAAATTTCAAACCCTGCTGACAAAAACAGGTCTGGGCCGCCCGGGCACAGATATAGAGACCTTTATAGATGGTGTAAAATCCAGTTTTGGCAATGTGCCAGAACTCAACAGTCAGTTAGACAAACTAGGCACCACACATGATGAAATTATTTCAAAGGCAGCACAATATCAAGCTGGCCAGAAAATTGACCCAGCACTGCAACAGGATATGGCAGGATTTTCAGCTGCTTGGTATAATTTGCCAGCCACTCTGCAGTATGCTGCCGATCGTAGCATCCAATCTGGACGCTATGGCGAACGCTGGGTAGATGCTGGTCAGGGAATCGAAATCAAACCTGCTTCGGTACTGGATAGAAGCATCCAGGCTAGATATCAAAACGAAGTTTATTTTTATGACAATCGCAGCAAGTCTTGGCAGGATAGTGCCTATGGTCCTGTGTCTCCAAATGTGGCATTGCAATTAAACACTGCCTTGACAAAAGTCCAGGATAAAAATAAATTTAACTCAGTTAGTCCAGGCACCGCAGATCAAGCCAGTGGTGCACCAGCCGCTGCGTCACAGTCATCACCTGACAGTACCAAAGCACAGCCACAAGCCGGAATGGATTCCGATCGATTTGGCAATATGGTACAAAATCTCACTAACAAAAGCACAGCAAATACTACAACAGCAGAGCCACAAGCCGGGATGGATGCCAATCGATTTGGCAATATGATTTCAAGTCTTGCTGGGCAAAATGCTGCCAGTTCCGCAGGAAGTACCACAGCACAGAAAGCACAATCTCAGGCAGGTTCCCAGCAACCGGTGATGATCAAAGGTAAGTCAGGTATGGAATTCCAATACAACGACAAAGACAAAACATGGTCAGCATCAGGAGAGATCATATCTGACCCACGCATGGTACAACGTTTAAATCAGTTAGCATTGCCGCAGTTCCAGAATCGCGCCATGGGATTGAAAACCAGAGGCGGCGCAAAATAATGTTTTTAGTTGAAGGCGGCAACCAATTCAAAAATCCCAAGACTGGCGAAGTCTTGACAAGATCTATCAAGCAGACTGATGTAAAACCCACTGTGTTATGGTTGGAACAACTCACAGGATTACCCTTGTTGGACAACATGCTGGGCAGCACAGGTCTGCGTGCCGAGTCCGGCGACATAGATCTAGCAGTAGACAAAACTCAAACACCCAAATCACGATTATATGGCATACTAAAAAACTGGGCTGAGAGCCAGGACCTGGATCCTGCTGTGGTCATAGCAGGTGGTACTGCCCGAGATAAAAAACCCACTGAATATGAAACCATGAGTTTCATGGCTCCTGTGGCTGGCAAGCCTCAACTGGGATTTGTGCAGGTAGACTTTATGTTTGAGCCCAATATCGAATGGGCAAGATTTGCCAAACGTGCTGCTGCTGACACACAGTACAAAGATGCTGTGAAGCACATCATACTCAACAGCCTGGGCAAGGCCAGCGCCAACAAGAAATATCCCCAGGGTTACACATGGTCTGGGCAGTACGGCTTGAAAGATCGTGCCACAGGCGAAATGATCACAACTGATCCTACAGAAATAGCAGAGTTGATATTGTACCCAGGCGCAACACCCAAAGATCTCTCAGGTGTGGAAGCAGTGGTCACGGCCCTGCAACGAGACCCCCAGCGAGATGCAAAACTGGCACAAGCCCGTGCTGATCTAGAGCCCAAGGGCATAGAGTTACCAGCCATCCAAGAAGGCACGCCCGGCTGGTATCGCACCATGATGGGCCGTTTGGCCTAACCAAAACACCATTTTTTCTCCTGACAGGTAAATACTAGCAGACCCAAAAAGGTCACATACTCAAGGAGATTTATCATGGCAATTTTTACACGCACCAATGGTGATGCACAACCAGTATTTGCACTAGACGTACAAAACGGTCCTGTTTCCAGCACCAACATTTCCACAGGCTCGGGCAACACAGTTCAGCCCGCTGGTCCCAAACTGGACTTTTGGCAGTTTGCTGTTGCAGGTGCTAATGCCGCAGGTGGCATGGGCGTTAACGGCGCTGTCAGCAACGTTCTGCAGAGCATTCAGCAGTTGACAACTGTTGCTATCTATCAGGTAGACACAGTAGCAGGTTCGGGCAACACACGTGGTTTCCTCTCAGTAGCACTGTATGACACAGGCACATTTGGCAATGCTGCACAAGCATTGGCTGCTGCCAACGTCACAGGCGAAGTTGTTGGTACACCCACCAACGTTGGTTTCAAACTGGCTGCTTCCTAATTTACAGACCCAGGAGCACTTTAAAAACCGCGATTTCACATCGCGGTTTTTTTATGGCATAATTATTGATATGAGTGTTCACAATGATCAAGAGTATGTTTACGAGTCGCCAGATGGTGGTCAGACCATTTATCGTAGGCGCAAAAATCAACCCACTGATACCAGGGAAATGATCCAAGAAACCATGGAAAGTCACCACGTGAGGCAACAGCGGCAGAATCTCTGGATCAACATACATCAGCAGGCCCGTAGTGATGCCGAACTCAAAGAATTATTGAATCGTGCGGAAGTTTATTATAGATTAAAATATGAATAAAGTCGTTTGCTATACCTTGTTTGACTGCACAGCCACTGGCATATTGAATCATGCCAAGGTCACTCAATTGCCTCTGACTGATCGGCAGGGACACATACTGTCAGATCAAACAGCATTGACCAAGGCCAGGAACCAACAGCGCAATTGGGAAACACTTACGCAACTGATCAGTTTGCGCACTCAGGTCACGATTTATTCCGAACCACAGATACTGCAGGACGCCAGTGTCGCAGTCTTAGGACTGAACCGCAGGGCCGGCAGAATCTGGACTTTTGAATTTGGCAGCGAATTTGCTGATATCTATGACATCAGCGGCAAACCTTTGGCAGCACTCACGCAAGACTGCGACGGCGTACCGCTGATCACTGGCCTGGAAGAAGCAGTGGAAAATCTTGAATCCGTAATCAAAACCACGGGTGCTGTAATCAATACCAAGTTTGTTTATCAATAATGGAAAACGCTAGATTTGAAACGCTGAGAAAACTGGCACAAGAATCACGGCGCCATCCGGAACTGCTGTTGCGCACCCACAGGGGTTATGCCATATATGCTGCTTATGAACTGATACCGCACAGGGGCGAAATACTGGTGATAGAGCCCAGCCAGCGGGTGCAGAAATTCCACACCATGAAATCTGCACTGCGCTATTGCACAGCCATGAAACACCAGGATTTTCCAGCAGCTCAGCACATACGGAATTTAGATCAACAGCTGAGCCGGGCCCAGGCCGATATTGACATACACATGACACGCATACAGAACATGATCCATGTTGGCTTGCACGAATCCAAACTGGGCCAAGCGCAGGCCCTGCGTGAAAATGCTCGAATTCACCTAGACAAATACCCAGTTGTCACTAAATACTTGCAAACTAAAAGGATTACCCCTGATGAAACTCACAGACCTCGCACTTAAAAATACCAGCAAAAACACAGCCGGTATCATTGAAAGCCAATTTGGTAAAAAGTTAGCCATTGCCAGCCTTGACGCTGCCAGAGCCCGTACCATGCTAGAGCAGGTAAGTCGCACCATTGGTGAATATCGCAAACAGCCAAATTTCCATACCAGCCAGCGCAGTGCCGCTTACCTTAAAGCTGTGATGTTGGAGCAGGCTTTGAAACAACGAGTTCAAGAAGCACTCACACCAGGTCAGACAGCAGCTCTGAGCCAGTTGGCTCATCCAGGAAAAAGCATGGCCAATCCCTCAGCACAGGACAAAAAAGACGCTGAATCAATCATGGCCTTGATCAAAGGTGCACCAGGATCGACCTCTGCCACTGGTGGCGTATCCTTGGGCGAAGAATACGACGAAGATGCTGTCATGGAACTCATGGCCATGGCCGAAGACGACATGGAAGAAGGCATGAGTTGCAGTGTGCGCGAAATCAAAGACCGTGTGAACGAAGCAGCCGAGCGCGATGGTGGTCGACTGCATCTGCGTGTGTATCCACAGATGGAGCGCAAGATCGCAGTAAAACGCATTGTGGAGTCAGGTGTTTATCAGATCAAGAGAACCTTGCGCGAAGCTTCAGAAGTGGAAACCGCACAGGTAGTGTTGGCCGCGCAGGACATGGCTGACCGTATGCAAAAGATGATTGAGCAGACCAGTGAAATGCTGTACAAAGAACTGCCAGCGTTGACTGATTCCATCAAGTACGAACTCAGTCCAGACAAAGCACAGGCATTCAATCAAACAGCCGCTGCCGGACTTCAGGGATTGTTAGAATCACTGCAGGCCAGCAAAGGTCAGATGGACACAGCATTGGCAGGACTCACAGGTCAGGCCACAGGCGCAGGCCTAGCACCTGCCCCGGGTGATATCGCCGGAGCTGACATTGGTGCCGAATTGGGTGCCGAAGCCGGTGCTGATCTAGGTGCCGCAGCCGGCGACGAGTTATCTGCAGTAGATATGCCCCCTCCAGAAGAAGAAGTTGCTGCAGATTTAGGCAGCGAAGAAGCTCTGGGCCGCGCAAGAAAGTAAACCGTGCGTTTACGTGAGTTTGCAACAGCACCTTCTGCCATTCCAAAAAATGATCTGCTGAGGTTAACTGCCCTGGCAGAACTTTTTATGAATCAAAGCGAAACAGCAGGCGAAAATGCCACCATGGATCTGGATGCATTTCTACAGCACGCCAAGAACATGGGTATGTCTAATATCAGTAACGATAGTTTTATCAATGCCAGTACCGCTGCACCTTTGAGTAATGTGATTAGAACCATTGACAAAGATGTGATATATTTCCGTGGCGCCGATGAACAAACGGCTGCCGAAGTGCCCACAGCATCGGGACCTGCGCCCACAGACAACAAGGCCATAGTCAGCAAAATGGCCAACCGCGTGGCCCGACAAGCTACCAAATAACTTGACTTTTCAATAGGAGGCTGTTATGTTAGAAACTATATTTTGGATCATAGTAGGTATGTTCATTGGTTGGAATTTCCCACAACCCGAATACGCCAAGGCATTCCAAAAGAAATATCTACAAAAATACATTGATCGAATCAAAGCAATATTATTTTTCTGGAGATAACGATTTATGGCCTACAGTGACAAGGTGATTGATCACTATGAGAATCCACGTAACGTGGGTTCCTTTGACAAAAGCGATGTTGACGTAGGCACCGGCATGGTGGGTGCGCCGGCCTGCGGTGATGTGATGAAACTTCAAATAAAGGTAGACGAAAATGGCATTATTAGAGATGCTCGTTTCAAGACATATGGCTGCGGATCAGCCATTGCTAGCTCCAGTTTGGTCACTGAGATGGTTAAAGGAATGCACTTGGACGCTGCTAGTGCTATTCGTAACAGTGACATCGCTGAAGAATTAGCTCTGCCCCCGGTGAAGATACATTGTTCGATTCTGGCCGAGGATGCCATCAAGGCTGCTATAGAAGACTATCGCAAAAAACATGATCTCAGTCACTGACATTGCCGCTGGCAAAATTCAAGACTCGATAACCCGCCGTGGTCGCGGTCTAGGCATCCGTGTGGGTGTGCGAACCACTGGCTGTTCGGGTCTGGCCTATACCCTGGAGTATGTAGACAACGAACAGGGCCAGCACTGTATAGCACACTACGATGATAAGGGTGTTAGAATCTATGTCAAGCCCGAGCATCTGGTGTATCTCGACGGCATGACCATTGACTATCAGAAACGTGGGCTCAATGAAGGATTTGAGTTTATCAATGACAATGAAAAGGATCGCTGTGGCTGCGGCGAGTCATTTAGAGTTTGATCAAAATCATTGACAAAATACTCACAAGATAGTACTATTGTCAGATGTTATCCCGATATCAACAGCGTTACGATTACCAGCCCATACCCAGAACCACAGTAGAAGGCCGCAGGCTTTATACCACACCCGAGGGTCACGCTGTACCGTCGGTGACCACCATACTTTCAGCCACTACACCTGAGGAAAAAAAGCAGGCCTTGCAGGAATGGCGCAGACGTGTGGGCGTGGAAAAAGCACAGCAGATCACCACCGAAGCAGCCAATCGCGGCACACGTATGCATACCTATTTGGAAAAGTATGTGCTAGAAGGTCAGCGGGTGCCAGAACCAGGCAATCCCTTTGCCAAGCCCAGTTGGCACATGGCCAACTGTGTGATCGAGCAGGGCTTGGATCGTGTTGAAGAATTCTGGGGCATGGAAGTGCCCTTGTATTTTCCACAGGTTTATGCTGGCACATCTGATGGCATAGGACTGCATCGTGGTCAAGATGGCGTGGTTTCTGAAAGCATCCTGGACTACAAGCAGACCAACAAGCCCAAAAAGCGCGAGTGGATTGATGATTATTTCCTGCAGTTGGCGGCCTACGCAGAAGCTCACAACGAAGTATACGGTACTGCCATCAACAAGGGTGTGATTTTGATGTGCGTCAAGCCCGAAACAGATCGCGATGGGCTGATGACGGGCACGCCCGAGTATCAAGAATTTGTGGTAGAAGGCTTTGAATTTGAGCTGTACAAGCGCCAATGGTGGACCAGAGTAGAGCAATATTACCAGCAAATCGCTGAGGCCTAAATATCACTAAATATTGTCATAGGACTTGAACTATGGCAATCACCCAATACACGCAGATTAATAACAGATCGGGCCTGCAGCGCGATCTTCCACAGTTAAGCACAGCCGAACTGGGCTGGAGCATTGACACACGCAGATTATTCATTGGTAACGGTACCATCGAAGAAGGTGCGCCCGAAGTTGGCAACACTGAATTATTAACTGAATATTCTGACATTTTTACCATCGCTGGTGCTTATACCTATAAAGGTGAAGAAGCCGGCTACACAGTAAGTTCCAGTCCTACATTTGCTTCTGCTACCTGGAGCGCCGGCAGCACCAGTCTCACAGTGTTAAACAACACCGGCATCGCCCTGGGACAACTGGTCATTGGTCCGGGACTGGCACCCAATACCTTTGTGACAGGTATCAGTGGCAACAGTATTACCATATCTGCAGCCACAGTGCTGGATGCTGATTCCTATACCAGCATAGCATTCATCGGCGGCAGCCTAGTGACCTATGGTTACTGGAGCACAGATTACACCACAAGTTTAATAGTAGGCGATGCCACAGGCATTCAATCGGGTATGAATGTTACCGGATCGGGCGTTCCTAGCAACACACAAGTTTTAGGATTGACCGCAGGCACACCTGTTTCGGCGTCATCGGTGACTTTCACTCTAGGCCAATCAAATTTTAATGTGGCCAGTGCTGCGGGTATCTTGGTAGGAAGCAAAGTGGCAGTGACATCTGGTTCTGGTGTGGTCCCCAACGGCACAGTAGTGACCAGCATCGTTGACAATACCATTTACATCAGCCAAGCCATAACAACAGGTGGAACAGTCACAGTACAATTTTCATATACAACATTGACACTGAGCCAGAACATTGGCGTGGCACCTGCTGCTCCAGTGCAATTGGTATTTCATACAGACAGCACTAGGACACTGCAGGAAAAATTAGATGACACAGTCAGTGTTAGAGACTTTGGTGCTGTAGGTGACGGCGAGACCGACGACACTGCTGCCATCAATGCTGCTCTCAATCAACTGTATTGCGTGGCACCTTACAACACAGCCGAACCGTCGGCTCCGCTCACACGCAGGATCTTGTTGTTCCCAGCAGGTCGTTACATAGTAAGTTCGGCGCTGCTGATTCCTCCCAACTGTACTCTCAGCGGGGAAGGATTAGATCACAGCATCATCGAAATGGTCAACAGCCGCACAGGCTATGGCACCTGGGCAAATGCCGCTACTGAAATTTCTGTTGCAGCCACATCCGGTGGTGCTCCCAGCGTACAAAATCTTACAGTGGGTATGTATGTAAGTGGCAGCGGCATCACATCGGGATCTCAGATCATTGAAGTTGACACAGCCACAGGCAATATCACTTTAAATCAAGCACAGTCGTCGGTGAGAACCAACGAACCCTTGACATTTACCACGCCAGCTGATTATGTGGCTCGTACTGCCAGCAGTCTGCAGGAGATTGGTTCGGCCATAGACACCACTGCTGGTGTCAATCCGCAAAACATCCTGATCAGAGACATGACGTTCCGCAATCCCAGAACCATTTATGTACAAGATGTGTTCTTGGTCGAGCGTGCCAACAATGTGAGATTCGAGCGTGTGGCATTTGCGGGCAACGGTAGCACTACCAGCAATACCGCCGGTGTGTCCTTGAATCAAAGTCAAGCAGCATACAGTGTAACTTATCCTACAAAGAACATCCAATTCGATGCTTGTAAGTTTACAGGCATCAGTTATGGTATTTTAAGTGATGCCACTAGCCGTAATGTCAGCGAAGTCTACTCTACCCAATGCATCACAGTCAGCAATGGATCTTTTACCAATCTCAGACAAGGCATCCTCAGCAACACAGATGATTTCAGTTGGATCATAGTCAACAATACCATGGACGCTGTCACCCAAGAAGGCATCAAGTTTGCCAGTCAGAATACACAGACATTCTTGGTCAGTGGTCAGATGATCACAACTGGACACAACATATTCTTGAATGTGGCCGGCGGCGATGTGCCTACCAACAATATCATTTATTTTTCAAATCGCAACTGTCTAAGCGTGGGCGATATGTTTGCCCGTACAGATGTACAGGCCAGAACATTTGCAAGAATTTACTTAAACACGCAAACCAGTATAGCGTTCCAGGGCACAGAAGCTATAGCTTTGGGTCAGCGCATACTCAACACCAGCGTTACAAGCCCGGTGGGCGCCAATATTATTGCCAACATTACCATACCAGCTGGCGTATTGCTTACAGGCAACAGTGTGAGCGAAATTATTTTCAATGATCGTGGTAATGGATATCTACCTAATCTAATTCCTAACGTAACCATAGAAGGTCCAACGCTGAATCCCAATGGCATCACTGCCACGGCCAGTGTTGTAATAGGCCGTCAGATGGATCAGGCCAACACACAAATCACTGCTGGAGGTTCAGGTTGGTCAGGTAATGTCTCAGTGACCTTTAGTCCACCTACTATAATTGGCACAGCCAGCGTTGATACTTTTTATGGATCCTGGGGCGGCAACAGTTCCACCATCACACTAGAGCCTGCCAGTCCCAACATACAGATTGGTGCCACTATCGCGGCACAGGGAATACCACTGAATGTCATAGTGGGCAGTGTCAATGCCAATCTTATTACCGCCGTGTTCAGTGCCAACGTCTATGCAGGCGCCAACGGTAATGTGCAAATTGGGGTAGCCGGTGATCCTGTTACAAGTTGGATAGCCAATGGTGTAAGTCAACCCATAAGTTTTGGTTACGGCATTCTCAACGGCACAGGTGCTAGATCTGCCATAGCCACAGTGGATGTGGCACGTGGAGTTTCTGATTTTGTAGTGGCCAACATTGGCCGTGGTTACCCTGAAAATGTTTCAGTGTCTGTGGCCAACACCACATTGAGCAATACCTCATCACAGAGTTTTGGCAATTGTGTGGCCAATGTAATAATCAAAGGGTATGGACTATCTCTATATCAAGGCAATGCCACGGCAGGTAATTTAACCATTGGTTCGGGTTATACAGCAGCTAGCAATGTGACTATAACATTCCCTGAACCACAGGGAGGTAATTCCAATCAGGCAGTATCCGTAACAGGTTCCTGGAGCAATGGTAACAGCGTCATAACATTGACCAGCAGTTATACCGGAATCACTCCTGGCGGCAGCATCACTGGAACATATATTCCGGCCGATGTTGTGGTAGGATCGGTAATATACAGTCCCAGTGGTGATATCATCTATCCTGTTTATGAAGCCAATTCTGTACCAGTATCATTTGCCAACAGCCAGTCAAGTCAATCTCTTACTGTCATTAGAACTATCAGTGTGGCCAATGGTTATGTCACTGCCACTGGCAATGGCACAGTAGGATATGGTGTAGCCAACTGCACTGTGACCAACGGTGGTGCTAACTATGTGAGCGGCAATACCTATACAGTGGTGTTCACCAGCCCAACATTTACAGTCAGTGGATATCCCACTGTGGCCAACGCTGTGTTGGGATTCCCCATTGATACAGTGACACTGACCTCAGGCGGCAATCGATATGCATACATGCCAGAAGCACAGATCACACCATTGCTGACTGGCGCTAACACAGTCAATGCAGACATCAGAGTGTTTGCCAATGTAGTTTCATTTACCATAACACAACGCGGCAATGGATACAGCATTGGGGACATATTAGATATTCCTGCCAATGGTGCAGTGGCAGCCAACAGCAACGCTAGAATCAGTGTTGCCAATATCTACGCCGCAGTAAGTAACATCACACTCAATGCCAATGGTAATGCCTTTACGTCAATTCCTACTTTGACATTTGCCGCGCCCAACATCGCGGGCAATACAGCCACTGGCAATGCCACGGCGCAGATCGTTACTATTACAGCAGCCAATCGTGGAGTTGGATACCAGGCCACAAATATGCTGACATTAGTGGGCGGTGACGGCACTAATGCGCAGGTGCAGGTCAATACCACTAGGATCAAAACAATCGCAATGGCTGCTAACGCAGTCGCTGACCCCAGCAAATATGGTGCGAACTTATTTGTAGGCAATACTGTTACACTGATCGGAGGATCAGGCACAGCTGCCAATGTCACAGTCACTAGATTGCGTATCAGTCCATATCTATTGACCAACGTGGCAGTTGCCGGTACTGGCTATGCCATCAATGAAACGATTTATTATGGTAATACTGGCAATTATTCAGTTCCTGCAGAATTAAAAATTACCTCGACTGATGCCAACGGTGGAGTCACTGCGTTTACCTTCAATGACTATGGCAACTTTACTACCAATTTCTATGGAGACAGTGGTAATATCGTAATTGGCGGTAATGCCAGCGGCACAGGAGCAATATTTAATTTCACGTTTGGCATACGCAATTTCTCAGTAGCCAATACAGGAAATTATATAATCAATAGTCAACTATTTGATGTCCCTGGTAATGTCATTGGCGCCACACCTACAGAAAATCCTTACTTTGACGTGACCTATGAGATAAACAATTTCACACTGACCAACAGTGGAAACTTTATTGCCACACTACCGGCACTGAGCGCGGTCACCACTACCAGTAACAGTGTTGCTGGTACGGGCGCTACATTTGACCCAGGCTACGGCATACGCAGCATTAGATTGCTCAACGGTGGCAATGGTTACTATAACAACAATGCACCGGCGATCACAATCGGCGGCGGTGGCACAGCAGCCAATGTCACAGCCAACTTGAACAGCATGGGATGGATAGCCAACGCTAATCTTGTGTTCGGTGGTCAGTACAGTGCTTTCCCTGCCAACAAAGCCAACACACCCTTGGCCGCTAATACAGTGGCCAACACCATTACACAGACAGCATTTGTCAATGCTACCATGGGCGTACAGAGTTTGGTCATACTCAACGCAGGTCAAGGCTATCAAACAGCACCTAGTTTGACTTTCACTGGTTGGGACATCAGCACAGTCAATGCCACTGCTACCACTACTAGAGCCAATGCCAACGGTATCGTGGTGGGCATTACAGTTTCCAATTCAGGAACAGGTTATGTGACCAGTCCCACATTCTCTGTAACGGGTGTAAATGTTACATCAGCAGTGGGAACAACCAATCTCAACACAGTGGGCAACTTGTTCTTCCAGTTGAGCAACATCGGTGCTGGTTATTGCGTGCCTTATGATGGTCCTGCAGCCAACAGCATACTGGCCAACACAGTGATCACTCAGGTTTCTGGTCCAGGATCGGGTGCTAACATATTGAGCATATCACCAGCAGCCAACAGTTACAGCGTGATCAGTGTGGGTGTGAGTTTTGATGCCAACAGCAACACACTATACGACGGTAACGGATATGTGACTGCTCCGGTGGTCACGGTTGAACCCAATGCTTTCCCTAATATAACAACTGCTGTGGTATACAGTCAATTGTCCAGCACTGGTCAACTGGCCAATCTAATTTTCGTAGATCGTGGTTATGGTTATACTCAGTTGCCCACAGTTGCTATATCTTCTGATGGTTTAGTGGGAACCAATGCTACCATAGCATTCTCTTTGGAAACATATGGTAATGTGTTCTTGTCGGGACTGATCGGAGGTTCAGGATATGGTAATGCACCTAATGTAACCATCGGTGGCCCAGTTTCTAACCTGTCGGCCAACGCCAGTGCTTATGCTATTGTGGGCGAGTATCAGCAACCCTTGATAATTGATACCAGAAACAATCCCAGTACCATGATTAACTATGCTGTGCGTCTAACGGATGGAGGCAATGTCTACAGTCGCTCGGGAGTGCTGAATATAACTGGTGGACAAACCTACAATGCTGTTTCCGGTGGTACTACTATAAATGTACAAAGTGATGATGATTTTACAGAAAACTATGAATCTGGTTTCCAACTCACAGTTACCAACGCACCGGGCAATGCTATCGCAGTGATTGGTTATGACAACAGCAACGCCAACAGCAGCATTTACAATGGTGCTGGTACAATGAAGTTTTATATCGACGAAATAGTAGACAACAATTGAAATATCCCGGGATCTACGAAGATCGGCTGGTAGCCTGGCACGATCTTCGTTGTAGCACTTTGCCAGATCAAGACTTTCTATTGGAAGTCAACGATTTCTGGCAATTTGCTCCCGAAGTCAAGCCCACATTCGATTGGCGCGAACCACAAAACTGGCCAGATCCCTGGGACCTTATACGCGAAGATGATCAAAGTGATCTTGCTCGCGGTTTGGGAATCGTGTATACTATTATTCTAAGTGGTAGAAACAATTTAGTTGAAGCGGCAACGCTGTCGCTATGCACCGATACAGCGGTTTTAGAAACCAATTTAGTCATAGTGGAACAGGGAAAATATGTATTGAATTGGACTCCTCGCGAGATCGTAAATATTAACCTCCAGCAGTTGTCAGTCATACGTAGTATACCAGCAGTAGATTTAGTCAGCAAAATAAGGTAAAACAATGATCACAGTAAGCAAACGCAACGGCCGTCAAGAGCCATTGGATTTAGAAAAATTACACAAGGTAGTATTTTGGGCCACCGAAGGAATCACAGGAGTTTCGGCATCAGAAGTAGAAATCAAAAGCCACATACAGTTTTACAACGGAATCAAAACAGCAGACATACAAGAAACCCTGATCAAGTCAGCAGCTGATCTTATTTCAGAAGAAACGCCCAACTATCAGTATGTGGCTGGTCGATTGATCAACTATCATTTGCGCAAGCAGGTGTATGGACAGTTTGATCCTTGGCATATCCACGACTTGGTCAAGAAAAATATCGAGCGCGGATTCTACGATCCCGAACTGGCCAATTATTATTCTGCGGACGAGTGGGATCGGCTCAACAGTTACATACACCACGAGCGGGACGAAAGCCTCACTTATGTGGCCATGGAACAGTTGCGTGGCAAGTACCTGGTGCAGAATCGTGTGACCCGCGACATTTTTGAAACGCCGCAGATGTGTTATATGCTGATCTCGGCCACACTGTTTGCAGGATATCCCCAGAACACCAGGCTCAACTGGGTGCGAGATTACTATGATGCCATCAGTCAGCATCAGATCAGTTTGCCAACTCCGGTCATGGCCGGTGTGCGCACACCTGTAAAACAGTTCAGTAGTTGCGTGCTGATTGAAACCGACGACAGTCTGGACTCTATCAATGCCACAGCCAGCAGTATCGTCAAGTATGTGAGCCAGCGTGCTGGCATCGGAATTGGCGCTGGTCGCATCCGCGCACTCAACAGTCCTATCCGCAATGGCGATGCTTACCACACAGGCGTGATACCTTTTTACAAACATTTCCAAACAGCAGTCAAAAGTTGCAGTCAAGGTGGTGTGCGGGGCGGAGCAGCCACACTGTATTATCCCCTGTGGCATTTGGAAGTAGAAGATTTGTTGGTGTTGAAAAACAACAAAGGCACCGACGAAAACCGTGTGCGTCACATGGACTATGGAGTGCAGTTCAACAAAGTCATGTATGAACGACTGTTGTCCGGCGGAGACATCACTTTGTTTAGCCCACACGATGTTCCTGAAATGTACGAAGCATTTTTCAGCGATGTAGATCGTTTCCGTGAATTGTACGAAGCCGCAGAACGCAACACACGTCTGCGCAAGAAAAAGATCAAAGCAGTGGACTTGTTCTCGGCATTCATACAGGAGCGCAAAGACACAGGTCGCATCTATCTCATGAACGTGGATCACGTGAACAATCATTCATCGTTCAAGCCTGACCTGGCCCCTGTGCGCATGAGCAATCTCTGCTGTGAAATCACGCTGCCCACCCGACCTTTGGAACACATCAATGACGATCAAGGTGAGATCGCCCTATGCACACTCAGCGCCATCAACTGGGGAGCGTTCCGCAATCCCGAAGAAATGGAAAGTGCTTGCCGCTTGGCTGTACATGGATTAGACGCATTGTTATCATATCAAGATTATCCAGTGTTGGCCGCACAATTGGCCACTGAAGGTCGTAGACCCTTGGGCATTGGCATCATCAACTTTGCATATTGGTTGGCCAAAAATGATTATACCTACAGCGATCCTGCCTGTTTGGCAGAAGTGGATCGTTGGGCACAGCATTGGAGCTACTATCTGATCAAGGCGTCTGCGGATCTCGCTAGTATACAAGGCGCCTGTCCCTTGAGCGATCAAACCAAGTATGCCGATGGTGTATTGCCCATTGATACCTACAAGCCCGAAGTCAATGAACTGGTGCCGCACAAAGAATACTGCGACTGGCAGTCCTTGCGCGAACAATTGCGCACAGGCGGTATCCGTAATTCCACACTCATGGCCTTGATGCCTTCGGAGACATCGGCGCAGATCGCCAATGCCACCAACGGTGTAGAACCTCCACGCAGTTTTGTATCTATCAAGCAAAGCAAAGATGGTGTGCTCAAGCAAGTGGTTCCCGAGTATCGTCGCCTAAAAAACAAATACGAACTGCTTTGGGATCAAAAGAGTCCCGAAGGATATCTCAAGATCATGGCCATACTGCAGAAGTACATCGACCAGGCCATATCAGTCAATACCAGTTACAATCCGCAGTTCTATGAAGAAGACAAGATTCCCATGAGCGAAATGATGCGCCACTTGGTCATGCACTACAAGTATGGCGGCAAGACACTGTATTATTTCAACACCTTTGACGGCGCCGGCGAAGTGGATGTAGATAAACTACACGCCAAGTCGCAGATCGTTGAAGCACCAGCAACCCTACAGGAAGATGACGATTGTGAAGCCTGCAAAATCTAACCCCACAGTATTAAATTTCCGGCGTCAGAATCATGACACTGGATCAGCCTTTTTGGATCCCGAAGGGTCCTTGGGTATGCAACGCTATGATACCATGAAGTATCGCCAGTTTGAAAAACTCACACAGCAACAGTTGAGTTTTTTTTGGCAGCCGCAAGAAGTGGATGTCACACGTGACGCCAAAGATTTCAAGGATCTCACAGAACATGAACAACACATTTTCACCAGTAATCTCAAGCGCCAGATACTGTTGGACTCAGTGCAAGGCCGCAGTCCAAATCTGGCTTTCCTACCGATCTGCACTTTACCTGAACTAGAAACCTGGATCGAAACCTGGAGTTTTTCAGAAATCATTCACAGCAAAAGTTATACACATATCATACGTAACGTGTATCCCAACCCCAGCCAAGTGTTTGATGATATGTTGGACATCAATGAGATCATCGAGTGCGGCAACGACATCAGCAAATACTATGATCGCTTGATCCGTGGTGTGCAGGCCTATCAATTACTGGGCGAAGGTCGCCACACCATTGACGGAGAAACCCTAGACGTTGACGTTTATCAACTGAAGCGCCTGCTGTGGTTGTGCCTTAACAATGTCAATGTGCTGGAAGGCATTAGATTTTACGTGAGTTTTGCCTGTAGTTGGGCTTTTGCTGAACTTAAAAAGATGGAAGGCAATGCCAAGATCATCAAACTGATCTGCAGGGACGAAAATCTGCACTTGGGCTCCACGCAAACTCTGCTGAAACTGTTGCCCTCAGATGATGCAGATTTTGCCAAGATCCGCGAAGAAACACGCGATGAATGCACACAGATGTTTGTGGATGCAGTCAATCAAGAAAAACGCTGGGCACATTATTTGTTCAAAGACGGCAGCATGATTGGCCTAAATGAAAAACTGCTGAATGAGTACGTGGAGTGGACTGCCAACAAACGCATGACCGCTGTTGGCCTGCCCAGTCCTTTCAAAGGTGGATCCAATCCGTTGCCGTGGACGGCCAAATGGATCGCTGGTGCAGACGTACAGGTAGCGCCACAAGAGACCGAAATTTCCAGTTATACCATTGGAGCAGTCAAACAGGACGTGACCCAGGATACTTTCCGTGGTTTCAGTCTTTAGCAGGCATAATTACATAATAACAACAAGGAGCAAGGATGTTAACCGTTTATTCAAAGCACGTTTGTCCCCATTGTGTCAATGCTAAGAATTGGCTCAAAATGAAAAAGATTCCTTTTAGGGAAGTGAACATACAAGAGGATGATGCAGCACGTGAACGTATGCTGGCCATGGGCCTGCGCACTGTGCCGCAGATATTCATTGGAGACGAACTGTTTGTGGTAGGCGGTTACTCGGGCTTGATCAAACTGTCAGACGATGACTTACAAGTCAAGTTAAGCACACCCATTGACCTAGGAACACTATGACATACGAAGCACACACAGTATATACTTTTAAATTGATCACCGGCGAAGAACTGATCTGCCGCATCATCGAAGAAACCAATGAGAACTTTAGGATTACCAAACCACTGACCTTGGTACCCAGCCGCGAAGGCCTAGGCATGACACAAAGTATGTTCAGTGCCACCTTTGATAAAGATGCAAGATTGAACAAAACAGCCATCGTGATTGGTCCCAGCGAAACACGCAAGGACATCGCTGACAGTTACATCGAAGGCACCACGGGCATCAAGACCGTGACCAAGCCCAGTATCATCACAGGATAATATAGTGCCAGCAGTGAACAGGATAGGTGATGCAGATTCGGGCGGTGGCAAGGTCACTGCCGGGGTCAACAATGTGATCGTCAATGGTAGACCCATCAGTGTGAATGGTAAACCTGTGTCGGGCCATGCGCCGGGCATACACGCTGGACCTGTGACAGCCAACGGATTGACCAATGTCATTGCAGGCGGTATTCCTGTGAACGTGATTGGCAATGCTGATACCTGTGGTCACGCTAGAGCCGAGGGTTCTCCCAATGTCGTGGCAGGATAATCATGGCAGCAGAATACACTGGTATCACACTAACTGCTGGACAAGGATTACTCACTAATCAAGGTATTCGCACACCTCCAGCATTGATCAATGCTGTGAGCAGTTATCAAAGTATTGCCATAGTCAATCAATTTAGAAGTCTAGTGTCCAATGCGATTCCTGTGTTGGACGATTCAACATTGGCCAATCTACAGATCTTGGGCAGCAACAATTTTCCTGCGCTGACCGATGCCATTCCGGCCAACGGTATAGCCAATGTGGCAACTTATGCCACAGGACTGTCGGGTTATGTGTTGGATCGAGCCAGCAATCTCATTGGCAACATCGACGGAAATCTTGATCTTAGTAAATTTGCACAGATTATTTTTACCAGCAACGGTTATATCAGCCAAAGCACAGCCTACATCTCCGCTGCCAACAACAGCGGTTTGTATGATCCGGTGTTTGCATTTCCTGGACAGACTGCATTGATCACTGGCAACTTCAGTGACCTGTCAGACGATTTGTCTGCGTTCTCACAAGACTGTGCCAACATAGGTTATGCCATCAACTGGAACAATCTAGTGAATTTTGGCAATCCTTTGTCACTGTTACAGACATTGAAAATGAAAAACGGGCTATTGCCCTGTGTGATCAATGCCTGTGTGCTGGCTGGTCTGTCGTCGGCCACAGTTTATTCAATCAGCACTCCCGGAGCCACAGCAGATACACAAACCACGGCAGCAGTGTATCTGGCATTTACCACGCTCAAAGACGATGATCTAGCACAGGTCAAGAAAATATTGGCCTGCACAGTTTCAGGCATGACCACAGTGGCAGACTTGCTGGATCTAGCCAAACTTTTCCCCAACAGTTATCGATCTTTTGTGGTCGAAATAGGCACAGCAGTGTATCGGGTATACAGTGATGCCACCACACTGGACAAGGATCTCCCTTACCTTGGCAGCAGGCTCAACCTTGTGGTGCCTTATGTGCCAGGGCAGGCTGCTATCGCATTTGGTATGCAGGCCAGCCAGATCAAGGGCATCAATGCGCTTTCCAGTGCCCAAATCTCAGTCACAGTAACAGGGCTTGAAACACTTGCAGACCTACCATTGATCGCTGCATTTGATCAGTTTGTGCCAAACTCGGTTAGACAGTTTTACAGCAATGAATTTGGACAAGGCACCGGACCAGGCAATACCTTTGTGGCCTATGATTTGTTAGGCACAGCAGTGGGCGATCCCGAGACTGGGTGCTATGGCAACATAAATCCTGTGATCTCACAGATACCTTCTTCGGCCACTGCTGACCTAAGCCAGACATATGTGCAAATGGAAAATGCCCTGACTGGGCCCAATCCCGACACAGTTTTTGACACAGTGTTGATCCCACAGGCATCCACACAGATACAGGCCCTGGTGTCATATGCCGGTACCACCACCGCCAATGTTGCCACCATTGCCAATCAACTCAACAGAGAAAATGAATTTCTTTATGATGCTGATGTTGATTTTGCTGCCTTGACTGACAGCAGTTTGAACAGCACCCTAGCACTGATCACAAATCTACATTATCTAGCCTTGGACAATACCACTAGAGGCTACAGCGATCTGCTCACTGCCTTGGCCGATGATGCTTCTTTGTATGGTCAGGCCATAATCGCCAGCCAACGCGAAGGTCGTAACATAGTTGAACTGGATTCTGCTGGAATTCAGCTGGATGCTGGCCTTGATCCAACTCCTGGTCAATAACTGACCACATATCATAAAAAATAGCCTAAAATGTTGCTATAATCTTCGGTTGTATAGTACAATCTACTAAGTAAATTATACTTCGAACAAAAGTATTCCCTTAAGAAAGGAGTATGTATGGTAGAACGTAAACAAGATTCAGTGTTGTTAGCATTGATTACTTTAGTTCTTATTATAGCGGTGTTGTTGCCCGCTTATGGTGTAGCAAGACAGTTGATTATACAAAACCCAACTGTGAAGATTGGTCAGGTGACAATTTTGTTGCCACGGATTTCGGGCCCAGAGTGGAGATCAGTTGACATACGACAACTCCAGTGCTTGGCAGATAATATCTATTACGAGGCCAAAGGCGAACCAGATCTAGGAAAAATCGCAGTAGCTCGCGTGGTCATGAATCGCGTGGAAGCCGGTTTTGAAAAAGATCCTTGTGCTGTGATCTATCAGGGAGCACCTGGTGGCAAAATCAAAGCCGCAGATCGTCGCGGTGGTTGCCAGTTCAGTTGGCTTTGTGGTGGCCGCACGCTGTCCATTCCCAACCCAGAAATCTGGAAACGATGCTATGACATAGCAGTCAAGGTCCTGGTGTTTGGCGAATACAAAGAAGTGGTCAACGGCGCACTGTATTTTCACGCCAACTATGTGAAGCATCCTACGCCCAATAGAGTACAATATCTTGAGCAGATCGGAAATCACAAATTTTACAATTTTAAATGATTCTTTTTTGTTGACAAAAAGTAGCATTAGTTTTAAAATTGCAAGATGAAACCATACAGTGATTTCCGAGCCTGGGTGCATCTACTTTGGGTAGAAAACTGCGAGGAGCATTTTGCGCTCGCAGAACCCGTTCTGGATGCTAAAGAATATTTCCAAAGATACAAGTTTTGGTTGAAACGGGAATATCAGCACCAACAGCGCAAAAAACAGCGAATGATTTTGGAAAAACACATCGTTGACCAAAAAATCGCCAACAGTTATAATCATAAGCATAGTATTCCAAACTCCACAAACACATAAGGATCTATTTTGGCTACTCGTAAACAAAAAGAAGAATTGGTCAAAGTACTTAAATTTACTCCACGCGACATTGAAATCACGCTCAGTGGTTATGGTGGGGAAATAGTCCTGGGCCGTATCACAGAAGCAGCCTATGATTTTTGGCAGGATCGCGATGACCTTGATGACTTTGTGTTCGACTGGGATGGAGAAATGGATGTGCCCGTAGACGCACGGTTCTGCACCGACGGTGCTTGGCACGATGTAGATGATATTTGCCATGAGTCGGGTTGTGAAGCCGCGGACTCCAGTTACATCACGGTGCAAGACCTGCTGGAAGACAAAACCCTGTTTGAATCCTCCTGCGATGTGGAAGGTTTGTCCGCCAAGGGCGTAGACATATCCAGTGGCAGTGTTTATCGTCCCTCACAAGATTTGGAATCGGGTACCTGTGTGTTTCTGGGGCAGAGTTTTGAAAAGGGCCTGTTCTTCAGTGCCACCGTCAGGATTACGGAACCTTTTGATGTCAGCCGACTCAGCATTGGTTACACTGACTGCGATGGCTGGAGATTGATATCCAGCGTGGAGTATGCAGGTGAGGACCTGGATGGATCCGGTGCCTACAGCACCAACGGCAAAGGATCCAATTACAATGTGTTCCGTGTGGAACGCGATGAGGAAGCGGATGATTGGGATCCTGCCACTGAACTTGACAAAATCTCCGCGCCTGATGTGAATGACGGTGAACCAGAATTCTGGGAAGGCATTGAAACAACGCCTTGGCACTCAATGGACATCAAACCTGAGCATCGAGGTGAATATCAGGTGTTGACCGGTACTTGGCCTTTTCCTGGTCGTGCTGAGTGGACTGGAAAGAAGTGGAAGTCGGTGAGTACCACTGACACCAAAGCATTAACACATTGGCGTGGCCTAACTCGCTCCGCTGATTAATCTATCGTGCCGCGTAGCAACGGCTAGTCCGACCCGGACGAATGAAGCGGTGTAGCAACCGCGGGTGGTCCCAGTCCAACCCAACTGGCGCTGGCAAGGCGATACCGAGTGCTGTCGCGGAGCGGGTGCTCTGCAAGAATCTTGTTCTGCTGAACCACCAAAGGGCGATGGCTATCTTTGGAGATGTGGGTAACCAGAACTCTTGTGTGAGTAGTAAAAGACCGCCGGGCACTGTCAGAGCAGTTTTTTTTGGGTAGCGAGCAGAACAGGTTACTGCACCGGACTGTAAATCCGGCGCCTCAGGCATACGGGGTTCGAGTCCCTGGCTACCCACCATACCTTCCGGTGTAGTACAATGGCAGTATAGGGGTCTCCAAAACCCATGATGGGAGTTCGATTCTCTCCACCGGAGCCGGCCTGCACCCTTCGTCTAGAGGCCTAGGACACTGCCCTTTCACGGCGGCGACACCGGTTCGAATCCGGTAGGGTGTACCACGATAAGTATCAGTATGATAGCCTGTGTGTGTAGAAATATCCATGACGAAGACTACGCCAGTGACGAACAGTTGCGTGAACGTATCATGTGTGATGATTGGGCGTGTGGACTTTGTCAACTGCGTTATGAATTAAACTCTGCACCGGTACCAGAGCGGTCCAATGGCGAGGTCTGCAAAACCTTCGATTCGTAGGTTCGAATCCTACCCGGTGCTCCAACCAATAAAATCTATAGGCCAATTTTCGCCTAGTAAATATCCCCAAAGGAGGCTGTGTGCCCAAGATAGACGTAGATCAAGTGGAAAAGTTTATTGCTGCTCAAGGTCCAGGAACAAAAATCTATCTAGGCGCAGACTCTGAAAGATTCCGTGAAAGCCGAGTCTGGTGGGCTGAATATACCACTGTGGTGGTGGTGCATATCAACGGCAAACACGGATGCAAGATTTTTGGTGAAGTTGATCGCGAGCGAGATTATGATGCACGCGGTGACCGTCCCAGTATGCGTCTTATGAATGAAGTGTATCGTGTGTCGGAATTGTTTCAGAGATTGGCCCTGGTGTTGGCCGATCGTCCAGTAGAAGTGCATTTGGATATCAATCCCAATGAGATGCACGCCAGCAGTTGTGTTGTTCAGCAGGCCATTGGATACATCCGTGGTACCTGTAATGTAATACCCATGGTCAAACCACAGGCGTTTGCAGCCTCATATGCTGCAGATAGATTGCGTGGGTTAAGTTTGGCGGCTTGAAAATGCACTATGAATGAGTTAAAAATTTTTAGACAAATTCAAATCCCAAAATTTGTTATGGATCCCATCATGGCAAATGAATCCTTTTTACAGATAGTAGACTTTTTACAATGTTGTAGAAAGGATTTTGATGCGTGGTTTAGTGAACTCATTCATAAAAAAATTCTTACCGACGATCATAATTGGGTAAACTACACAGTTTATAAGCAAAATGTTGTGAATAATTTTCCCTGGCACAATGAACTTGGCGTGGGCGGATCAAAACAAATAATGTCAGGCTCCGGTGCTGGTATAATTTGGATCAGCGGTGACGTAGATGCCGGTGGCGAACTTGACATCCTACACGACGATCAAATACAGCAATTTCAATTTGAACCTGATACGGTGTTTGTTTTTCCAATAGATACGTTTCATCGAGTAGAGGCTTACCATGGTAATAGGCCAAGAATAAGTCTTAATTTTACGTTTGAAGAAGTTTAAAGTATATGCGGGAGTAGCTCAGTTGGTAGAGCGCAACCTTGCCAAGGTTGAGGTCGCGAGTTCGAGACTCGTCTCCCGCTCCAACTCTAGTAAATAATCACATGAAGATGTTGATTGATCTGCATCCTTTTGTGTATAAAACGGCCATACCTTGGCCCAGTTATGCCCGGCCCGATCAATGGCAACAGGCTGTTGATCAGTACAATGATTGGCTCCGAATGTATGTTGGCCCTTGGCTGCAGACCTGGGCCTGGACTGATAGCCTAGATCCCGACAAAGTTGGTGTGGCTTTCAAATATGATCAAGATCGCATGATTTTCGTTTTGGCCTGGACAGGCCTTGACAAGTCATAAATTATTGTTTAAACTAATAACATATTGGCTTATAGCTCAGATAGGTAGAGCAAGGCACTGTTAATGCCTAGGTCCGTGGTTCGAGCCCACGTAAGCCAGCCAAACACCAAGAGGACGCAATGAAAAAACCCACATCAAACTATCGCATGACCCGAGCAGCCAAAACCTATCTAGCATTCAACTGGAATCGTCCCAACCGACGTGCTCGCAAGCAGACAGTGATTGAAGGCGAGTTATATGGCGCCGAAGTTTTCAAAAGCAAAACACGCAAGGAAAGTTCAGGCCAGCCTGCTAGCGATCTATAAATGATATTTTGGGGAATCAACGCACTGAATCACGACAGCAGCCTGGCTATATTTCAGAATAAAATTTTGGTTCAGCATCTTAGATCGGCCAGCGACACAGAAATAACACAGCACATGATAGACACTGCTCTGGAAATAGGTAATCCGAGCAAAATTTATTGGTATGAAGATCCGTGGCGCAAAAAACTTCGCCAACTTCGTGCAGGACAATTTGCTGATGCAATAGATCTAGCCGAAATTCCCGAAATATATCTCAGTCAATTTGGCATTGCTGATGTTGACATAGTCTACGGCGACCATCATGGTAGCCACGCAGCGGCTGGTTACTATACCAGCGGTTTTGAACAGGCTGTGATATTCGTAGCAGATGCCATTGGTGAACTAGATACTGTCAGCATCTGGCAAGGGCAAGGTAACGATCTTAAAAAATTATATTCAAGACAGTATCCATATAGCCTTGGATTATTTTATTCTGCATTTACCAAACTACTGGGTTATAGGCCCACAAAAGACGAATCTCAGATTACTGCATTGTCCGAATCGGGTACTGCATATCATAGTCACGATCTGGTTAAATCTTATTTAAAACATAATCTGCATCGTGGTATCCAATATTGGCCATACACACTGAGCAAACAGGACATTGCAGCCGGTGTGCAATCTGTGTTTTTAGAAGAATTAGAAAACTATATTGTTACAGCTAAAAATTTGATCAATACCGATAGTTGTGTGTTTATGGGTGGATGTGCCTATAATGCACCTGCTAGAAAATTATTCAAGGGACATTATAAAAATACATATACTATGTATTTGACTGGTGACGCAGGCAGCAGTATTGGTGCAGTTTTGGCACAAACTCGTGAAAGAATACCGTTACCGGACATTGACAGTTTCAAGCCGACTTAGCTCAGTTGGTAGAGCAACTGATTTGTAATCAGTAGGTCGTCAGTTCGAATCCGACAGTCGGCACCATTTTCCATAGTTTTTTTTAATATCAGCCATAAAAATAATTATTAAAAAAATCTATAATTTCACTTGATTTCCTAGATAATTACTATTACAATGTTGTAATGCAGCATAGGGCTGCTGACCATTCTAATAGAAAAGGAAACTAAGATGAAAACAGTAGGAGATCAAGTAACCAAATTTGCAGTAACAGGTGTCAATCCCGGTCGGGATGATTTCTTTACCATCACAGAAGAATCATTTGCTGGCAAATGGAAGGTTGTGGTTTACTATCCCAAGGACTTTACATTTGTATGCCCCACAGAGATCGTGGCATACGACCGGTTGTTCTCAGATTTTGCTGACCGTGACGCAGTCCTGCTCACAGGCTCAACAGACAATGAGTTTTGCAAACTGGCTTGGCAGGCCTCACACGAAGATCTTAAGAAAATCCGACATATCCAGTTTGCTGACACACAGCGCGGCGAACTGAGCTTGATTGATCAACTGGGCGTGTTCTACGCACCTGCAGGCGCTGCACTTCGCGCAACATTCATCATTGATCCAGACAATGTGATCCAGCATGTCACAGTGAACAATCTCAACGTTGGTCGTTCCAGCGAAGAAACCCTGCGCATACTTGATGCACTGCAGACCGGTGAAAAGTGTGCTTGCAATCGTGCAGTAGGTGGAGAAACACTGTAATGACTGCCTGGGTTGATAAACTGAAAGAAACCATTCCTGACTATGCCAAAGACACACGTCTCAACATAGACGCGGTGGTCAAGCGTTCAACGCTGCCGCAGGAGGAAGCCGAAGCAGTGGCCCTGGCAGCAGCATTTGCTTCAGGTAATACTAAGTTATGGACCTGGATGCAAAGCCAGATTGCTGATCAGAAAGAAGCAGAAGCCGCTGTCACAGCCGCAAGCCTCATGGCCATGAACAATGTATGGTATCCCTATGTTGAAATGGCAGAAGATGCCAACCTGTCGGGCTTGCCACCACAGTTGCGTATGAATGCCATCGCCACGCACGGTGGTACCACACGTGAGCGTTTTGAAGCATATGCACTGTCTGCCAGCATTGTTGGCAAGTGTCACTTCTGTGTCAAAGCACATTATGAAACACTGAAGTCAGCGGGCTACACGGTGGAGCAATTGCGTGACATTGGTCGCATAGCTGCCGTGATCACAGCAGTGAGCCGAGTGCTGGCACAATAGTTTGGTCGGGCAGAGGCGGTCAAAAGGTGATGCCAAAACGTCACCTTTTTTCTTGACTTCTTGAGTCGTGTAATACATAATAGTCAAATGAGATCGAATTATTGGAGTTGCTCACGTTTTGCTGATTGGTTGCGCGGCACACCAAAGTTGTCGGCTGGCACCAGTGAGCAATGGCGCGATTGGCGTCGCACTGCCAAAACAACTCATTCATTTAGATATTGGCTGGCCGAACAAGGCCTTGATCACTTGCAAAATATTGTGATGTACATACCCGACAAGATTTACGCTGTCAAGTATTATGTGAACAATCGCTGGGTCACGGGCACACATAAACTCACAGCACACCCAAAGGACATCCGGCCGGGTACGTGGTGCGATGTGGGCAATCGATTTCTTCCCTGCTTGTTTAACGAACTGGTTGACTTTGTGGAAGTTGAGCAGGCTTGGTGGAACATTGCCTGGGACCCGGAAGCAAGAGAAAAATATCACGCACCTTTTTATGCCCGTGGGTGGTTGCGTTGGCGTACCTGGAGATCACGCGAAGCCGGATTGGATGCTTTACGCTGGGCCGCAGGTTTAGTCTATGATGAAGACTCGGGTGTGAATCCCAGCCACCCTGACTATGGTCAGCCTACACCGCAGGCCAAAAATGCTGTGGAGTGTATCAATCTGTATCTTTGGTGGACCCAAATGCGCCCTAACAGGCTGGACCCACATGATGTGTCAGGTTGGAGTGATTACATCAACAGCCGCCTGAATGACAACAAGAATGACGACTCGGTGTTTGGAATATGGGAAAGCAACGATGCAGTGGATCGGCGCCGTCGCACAGACATGATCGATCAAGTGCAGGAACTAGAGCAGAGATATGAGCAAGAAGACGAAGACATGATGATACGTCTGATAAAATTACGTCAGTTTCTTTGGACTTAATAACTAATAATATATCACAGGAGAGTTGACCGAGTGGCCGAAGGTGCTCCCCTGCTAAGGGAGTATATGCCAAAAGCGTATCGTGGGTTCGAATCCCACACTCTCCACCATCTTGAAGAAAGACAATTATGAAAAGCACCGCAGAGAAAAAACCTCGAACAACTAAAAAAACCGTGACCAAGGTAGCGTCTGTCCGGGATCCAAAATTAGAAAAATTACATCAAGATTTCGTTACTCAGGGATATGCTGTGGCCAAGGGCATAATCGAACCACAGACCCGTAAGATCCTAGCTGAACAATTTAGAATGCACCGCAGATGCCAGCATTTTTATCATAAGATTCCCATAGATAATACAAAAGCATTTGCTGACACACAGGTGCCCTGCAGTTTTGCCCACTACAGTTTCTATGCCTTTGAAGCATTGATGGTAGAACTACAGCCGGCCATGGAAGTGGTCATTGGTAAAAAATTGCATCCTTGCTATACCTACGCTAGGATAATGTTTGCAGGAGCAGACATGAAGATACACACGGATCGACCCAGCTGTCAGTACAGTACCACAGCCTGTATCGATTATGATGTCAAAGAACCTTATCCTATCTATATCAAAAACTACGCTGGCAAAACTTCGGGTGTGATCTTGGAACCTGGGGATATGTTGATCTATCACGGTACTGATTTGGAGCACTGGCGAGAAGAATATCAAGGACGTGAACACATACAGGCCTTTCTACACTACGTAGATGCTAGAGGCAAATACAAGGACTACAAATACGATCACCGTCCCATGTTGGGACTTGCATCTGATACCAAGAGTGGACAAAAATAACTCTGCCAAAGGCCGTGACAGTTTTGATATGCAGACCGGCAACAGCTTGGTTTCGTTTATCAATCGTAATGTAACGCCTTATCCCACTGAAGTTGGAGCACCTGCATTTGATCTGGTGCCGGTAACTCAGCAGAAAGATATCATGCTGAATGTGGCTAGACTGCACGCTCAGCAAGAATATGATCGTATCATGCAGTTGGTATCAGTTCTACAACAGCAGGCTGCTGGAATCAAACGCAGGCTAGATGTTACAGATTGGGTGCATTCGGCCCGTTACGATTTCCAGATTTATCACAATCAGTGCTATTGGTTGCTGCAGGATAAGTCACAAAATACCTTACGATTGAGTATGCTGGGACCCAACGACTGGCACGCCAGCGCACCAGATCATTATCAATATCTTGCCAGAGTCAAATGGCTAGGCGACTACAGTTGGATAGAAGTAGATAGCCAAGGTGTACCGTTGGCATAAATTATCTCAAGTTCAACAAGCCCGCTACATAATAGTATGAAAACACAAAAAATATCAGTGATACTGCCCACACGCAAGCGTGCCCGGGCCTTGGTCACTAGTCTTACCAGCATCTGTAACAACTTCTCTGGTGACGGCGAACTAGAAATACTCATAGCATATGATCGTGATGACGACGAAAGTAGAAATTTCTTTGCCACGGTCTGGCCCGATCTCAACAGATATTGGCCCTGTGTGACACTGCAGATTTTTGAAAGTGAGAGGTACGGTTACACCCAACTGCATCGCTATGTCAATCTGCTAGGCAGTCATGCCACCGGCAATTGGATCATGTTTTGGAATGATGATGCTGTCATGTTAACAAACAACTGGGATCGAGAAGTACTGAAGTATCCTGATTATTTTGGATGCCTACGTATGCAGTGCATCAATCATCAGCATCCGTTTGCATTGTTTCCTATCATACCGCAGGGCTGGGTCAAACTGTTTCGAGAAATTTCACCGGTGGTACATTCAGATTGGTGGATATACAATGTCACAGCACCACTCACTCGTATGCTCAATATCCGCGTGGATGTTTATCACAATCGCGCAGACATCACTGGCGGCAACAACGACGAAACCTATAGAGAAACCAGTTATTCCGCTGACGGCAAAGATCCTACCAATCCTGTGGACTATGCACACCCAGATCGCCAGCGCGATCTTATGACCTGGCGCGAGCGCTTGGCAAGACACACAGGACAAATCCAATGATAACAGAAGAAATCAAACACGAGTTAAGTACCCCCGCCGCCGAAGCCACACTGGCCAACATCCGCGAATACTGGAATCGCCGACCCTGCAACATCAGGCACAGCACACAGCCCGTGGGCACACTAGAGTACTACCAGGAAGTCACTCAACGTAGATACTTTGTAGAACCGCATATTCCACAATTTGCTGGATTTGACAATTGTTCAGGCAAAAGTGTGCTTGAAATTGGTGTAGGCATAGGCACTGATGCTGCTGAGTTTGCCCGTGCAGGTGCCGACTACACAGGTTTTGATTTATCAGACGAATCAGTGAAGTTGGCCCAGCAGAGATTTGAGGTAGAAGGATTGCAGGGCAGATTCCTAGTAGGCAATGCCGAAGAGATTGGCCAGATATTCCAAGGTCAAAAGTTTGATTTGATCTATAGTTTTGGAGTGATACATCATTCAGAGACACCACAACTGATCATTGATCAACTGCATCTATTGCTCAATGCCGGTGGCGAGGCACGCATCATGTTGTACGCTGAGAATTCATACAAGGCAGCATTGATACGCGACGGTCTAGAACAGCCAGAAGCACAACCAGGCTGTCCCCAGGCCAAAACTTATACACACGAAGAAGTGTATCAAGCATTCAACCAGTTCCAGTCGGTACAGATCCGTCAAGACCACATCTTCCCTTACAGCATACCTGAATATAAAAATTATCAATATGTGAGAGAGCCTTGGTTCCAAAATATGCCTGCGGAAATCTTTGACTCACTCAAACGCAACTTTGGCTGGCACCTGCTGATCACTGCTAGGGTCTAAAGCCTTAAATAATAGATGTGGAAATTTTCGGCAGTTATACTGCTGTGCCTCACATCAGTGTCGGCACACAGCCAGGTACTGGTGATCTATGATCTTGATCGTAAAACCTATGTAGAAGGTCAACAGGCCAATCAAGTGATTTCAATAGCCAGCATCACCAAACTGGCCACGGCCATGGTGGTGATTGATGCGGACCAGGACCTGGACCAAAAACTCCGAGTGCGCGGCAGTGAATCCAGTAATCGCATACATCCAGGCATGACATTGACTCGGCGAGAGTTGATGCAGTTGTTGTTGATCACATCAGATAATCTCGCAGCAGAAACATTGTTACACCATTACCCCGGCGGCAACAAATCGGGTTTGGCAGCCATGAATACCCTGGCTGACAATATTGGTGCCAAGAACACTGTGTTCGTAGATGCATCTGGTATCGGCAGTGCAAACAAATCTACTGCAGATGATTTGATCCGGATCTTGGACAGATCCAGTCGATTCGATATTATAAAACAATTTTCAAACCAAGACGGCGTTGAAATCGCCATAGTCAAATCTGCCAAGAAACGCACTTGGATTGAAAAGATTATAGGCCGCGCTACCAATCCTTATGCTAGAGATCCGCAGTCGTTTACCACTGTAGTGGCCAAGACCGGATACACTCGTGCCGCAGGATTTTGTCTGGCCATGATCATAGAAATCGATCGTCGTCGTTATGCACTGATCAGTGCAGGCAATACATCTCGGGCGGCAAGAAAAGATAGCCTGGATCGTGCCTTGAGTCGTTTATCGCTAGGGCAACTAGAAAGCCAGTTTAGAGACGATGAGCATAATGGCTTATTTTAAGTAGGTAAGTGCCTACTAACCTAATTCGAAATCTGCAAAAATCGTTGACACATAATTTTAAAGATCTTATAGTAGAAGTAACCTATCGTGCATAGGTCCTTTAAACTTACTACAGAAAGATCAACCATGACTACTCAAACAAGAACCGTATCACGCGGACATAATCCTTTTGCTGCCATTGCCCGACAACAAAATGCAGCTTTGACTCCCACTACCAAAAATACCTACGAAAGCCTTACAGTTCGGGGACAGCGTGTCTTTTCCCATCCGGTGATCCAAGACGCCATAGCAGATTTAAAATCTCGACTAGGCAATCGCGCTCAATACCGCTCCCAAGATTTTGGTGAAGTTTTATGCGTACCTTTCTCACTGGTGGATATCAATATTGATATACAACGCGACGAAGATATCAAACACATTGCCGATGATATCCTTGCTAGATTTGACCCTAGGATATGTATGCCAGTGATGTGTACTAGATTGGCCAATGGGCGTTATAGTGCCTGGGAAGGCCAACAAACTAGCCTTACTCTTTATGTTTTGCATCTCGCTGGCTTGCTTTCTCCAGATACACAAATACAGGTCAAGGCATACGACGAATCTCTGGCTGTTCCTGGCACCACCTTACAAGGTGAAGCTGTTGGTAATCTTGGCTTTCGTATAATCAACGGTGGAGGTCGCAAGGCAATTGATGCATATACCCTTCATCGTAGTCGCGTGAACGGTGTAAGAATCTACAACAGCCAATTCCGTGAAGACTTACAAAGCGAGGAAATACAACAGATTCTAGAACATAATCATATGTTTCCAGCCAAAATGGCCGCTGCCGCACGTAATCAAGCAACGCCAGGAATGGTAACATACATACACGGTTGCAATTTGATCGCAGGACACGATACCGAAACTAAGAATTTTAATCTATCCAAAAAGGACCTAGACTGGACCTTGCGCTGGCATGATTATTATTATTCCAATGAAAAAGGAGTTGATGGCGGTTTTATCTTGGCCTTTGGAAGATTGGCGGCGGCGGCCCGCGCTCAAAATATTGTTCTAGACCAAGAAGTTGAAAAAGATCTACATGAATTATTTAGATCAAAATATGGAAGTCCCAAAGGATTCCACCGTGACTGTAAAGATAGACTTAAGAAATTCCAAACCCGGAACAATTTAGCCGACAGTTGGTCGGACAACTGCTTGGCTCCTATTTTAGTATTGGATTACTATAACTGGGGAGGTAAGTTGATATTGCCTCAAGTTTCAGGGCAGACGACTTATGCAGGAATATAATCATGAACTATCTTTATCTCTGGCGACATAGGTTTGTTGACCCCGATTCAGATTCTATTTTGGAAAGAACCTGCTTTGGTATCACTAGTAATCCCGAACGTAGGATACAATCTTACGAAGGCCACTGCGGTCATAAGGTTTACTTCTCAGCATTATGGTCCGGACCCGAACGACTGATTCGCGAACTCGAAATTAAGATAAAAGAAGAAAGCCATGACTCTAGATTTGTTGGTACCGGCAATTTCCGTTATGAATGGATCAATGAGAATATCACTTACGACGATTTATATGACTGGATCGCCTTGACATTGGTGCCTTCGGTAACTGGAATTTCCGAGTGCGATAACAAAACATACCTAGTAAAAGACCCGCAGTAATGCGGGTTTTTAAAGTTGACCAATAATTGCTGATATGCTATAATGTGTATATGGACAAATTCTTATACACTTTTGGACTCAGCCGAGATCAGCGTGAACTGATTGATCGATATCTTAGTCCCGCCACAGAATCCAGCACGGTCAAAGGCGTGCCCCTTGACCAGTTGGATAACGTCAAACGCCTTATCAAACTCTGTAGTCCAGGCCGAATCATCAGCGTGAAATATCGCGGACCCAGACACGATTGGACAAGAAGCACTTGTCTCAAACGTGATGCTAGATCGGCGGCTGTGTATGTTTACTAGACCAGACTACAGGAATTTTACTTGGCAGTTGAAATGGATCGGTACTGTTTTGACCCTGGCCGGTGCGGTGTTGACCAGCGTTGACGTCCAGCCCTGGAACGTGTGGTTGCTGAACATTGGTTCTGCTGTGTTCGTATGGTGGGCCTGTCGTATACGTGATGGTGCAATGATCACGGTGAACGTGGGTCTTTTGTTAATCTACTCAATTGGAACTGTAATTAGACTATGAATACCATCATTGAGCAGTTGGAATCAGACGCCAGCAGACTGGCCAAACAGGCCATAGTTGAGCAGGTGTTGACCCAGCAAGGTGTCGACGGCGAGTTTGCCCAAGGCGCACGTATGGCCTACGATGCCATGATAACCTTTGGTGTTAAAAAGGTTGCAGAATCTAAACAGTCGGGATCGGGACTGGGTTGGGCAGAGTTCTGTGAACTTGCTCAAAAACTGGCCACCAGGGCGCTAACTGGAGACGCCGCACGTGATGCCATTGCTGATGCCATGCGCCAGGCCACCCAAGAACAGTGGAACGGCTGGTATAGACGTATTTTGATCAAGGACCTGCGCTGTGGCGTTTCGGAAAAGACCATCAATGATGTGGCACAGCAATTGTTCAAGCAAGAAATCGTGCCTGTGTTTGCCGTGCAGTTGGCGCACGATGGTGCCAACCACGAAAGCAAGATCGCAGGTGAAAAGATGGTGGAGGTCAAACTAGACGGCGTGCGTGTGGTCACTATCGTACACCCAGATGGCCGTGTGAACCAATACAGCCGCAATGGCAAAGAATTCGTGAACTTTGATCGCATCCGCCAGCAGTTTGAATCCATCGCTGGCACACTCACAGAACCCTGGGTGTACGACGGTGAAGTTATGTCTAGTTCATTCCAGGATCTCATGAGGCAAGTGCATCGTAAAAGTGATGTGCAGGCCGATGATTCGGTGTTGCACCTATTTGATAGACTCACATTGGAAGAATTCCAGCAGGGTCAGTCACAAGAATCACAGCAGGCACGCACCCAAGCCTTGATAGGTTGGCATCACTCAGTGCGTGATCGCCTGCCAAATGTTCAGGTCTTGAGCCACGAGTTAGTGGACTTGGACAGTGCGGAGGGACAGCAGCGTTTTCGTGATATTAACCAGCAGGCCATAGCAGGTGGTTACGAAGGTATCATGATCAAGGATCCGGATGGTGTGTACGAATGCCGTCGTACCACTGCTTGGCTGAAATCTAAACCTTTTATTGAAATCACACTGGAGGTGAAGGATGTCGAAATTGGCACAGGTAAGAACCAAGGCAGGCTCGGAGCCTTGGTCTGTCAGGGTCAGGACGATGGCCGTGAAATCAGCGTTAATGTCGGTAGCGGTTTTACTGATGACCTTCGTAATAACATATGGGCTGATAGGAATGCAGTTATTGGTAACATGGTTGAAATAAGAGCAGATGCCATCACGCAAAACCAAGACGGTACATATAGTCTGCGTTTTCCGAGATTCCTGCGATTCCGTGGTTTTGTTCCTGGGGAGAAAATATAATGTATGTGATATTGTTGGCTGTTATGATTGCGGGGCAGACTCCTACTGCTACTATAACTCTTGATGGCGATTTTAAATCTTACTTTGAATGCCTGTATTGGGCCGGAGACTATGCCAACTTTGTGAATCAACAAAACGCTGGCTATAGAGTGATCAGTTATCAGTGCCGGGAAGCCACCCAATGAAAACCACAGTTGAATATTCTTACGCTCAGGAGAAACCCGATATGGTTTCTGTAAATCTTGACCTTCAAGGGCATGATCGTTTGATCAGCGCAGTGCAATGGTGCCAGGACAATGTGGGCGTGGAAAACTATGAAATAGAATCGGCTTGGCCTGCAGACAGACTGTACTTCAAATTCCGAGACCCCATACAGGCCACGCTGTTTAAATTGAGATGGTCACAGTAATATCTCCTGATTTCAAAACCAGCCGTGACTGGGATCAGATGACAGACTGGTTGCTGGAGACATTTGGCAGGCCCAGTCGCAGGTGGAACTACTATGCTGATGCCGATGTCATGAACATCTACTTCACGGATGAATTTGACGCCATGCTGTATGTTCTGCGGTGGGGCGGACGGATACAATAGTGGCCGATATCGTTTGTTGTTACAGTCGTCGGGGGCGCTGGCATTGTCTGCAGATAGTGGACGAATTGGCCTATGTTGATCGCGATTATGGCAGGGAAGAGCGTGGCTACGATTGGATGGAAGTGATTGAGTGGGCAGTTGCCAACACAGAGAATCAACCCAAAATACGCCGCATGGCCTTTGACCAATGGTATTTTCACAGCAGAAAAGAACTGGACAAGTTTGTCACAGTGCTGGTCATGAGATTTCCAGGATGCACACCACCATCAAGTTAACTGATCAGAACGCCGAGCACAAGGTCAGTTTTCTACAGGTCTATCAATGGTTGCAAGAAAATCTAGGACCAAGATTGGCCTGGCGATCTACACAGGTCACTGGCCGCGGGTGGACCATAGAAACAACTTCCATGTTGATGAACTGTTTGATAGTGAACATCGATGACTCTTCACAGGCCATGATGTTTATATTGAGATTTGGCGGCGAGATCATTCCACCAGAAGACATTGACAGCGAGTGGAAAAACAGTTAGTATAGTCAAGCATACCCGGGATCAGTGGCTGGATTATGGAGCGAGATGCGGTATAACACCCGTATCGTTTGAGTTCCGCGGCGAAGATCTGTAAGTCCACGAGGTTGGAGCACTGCTTTGGTATCTGCGAT
>Ga0315903_10001016_pt1 | contig 42335 bp, 25 predicted proteins | sample LakEriMetagenome_7_FD_203524 | JGI IMG/M metagenome (GOLD analysis project Ga0315903, IMG submission 203524) | Freshwater fungal communities from buoy surface, Lake Erie, Ohio, United States - Buoy 2 MA119 | ecosystem: Environmental > Aquatic > Freshwater > Lake | place: USA: Lake Erie, Ohio... | reverse complement strand
CGAGAGGCAAACGAGTCATTTTTCATCGGCGAGAGTCAGACGTGAGATGTTTGTATGAGCTGTGGTGGAGGTTTGGGGTGAGGACTGATCCTGTTTTCTGTGTAGATGGAACATATGGAACAGGAGGTTATCGTGATTGAGTCCGACAACGAGAGCGACGATGTGGTTTGTATGGATGATGAATGGCAGTTTTCGGTTTACGAAGAGGCGCCAGTGCCACCGGTTCCAATCCCGTTTTATTGTCAGCATCATGGACGCTTTGACTGTTTGTTGCATGCAGTGAGCAAGATGCCGGGCGATTTCACGTTGGAGGACTTACATAGCGCGGAGTTTCGTGCCAAATTTCGACCCAGCGTCCGGGTGCTGATTGGTGGTGAATGGATGCGACTCGATACCTTTGCCGGATCAGAGAGGGAGAAGGAGGAGGAGGATGAGGAGTTAGTTGCGGAAGAGGATAAGGATCTTTTGTTTGATTATTGAGTTTGCATTGAAAATCTGTCAATGAAAATAAAAACCTCGTTATGTAAATGAAAGAAACGACAGTCTAAGGGCTCTCCAACGCGCAGTAAGATACGTATCAAGACTGTCTTCGAGGTCCCAGGTAGTTCGTAGGCTGAGGGAGGGAATCGCTATGGTAGGACGAATTTCCGCGCGGATACGTTGCATCATGGCGAGGTTCTTGAGCGCATAATCACATTCGTCCGTGGAGGTGGGTGGTGGGATGTCATCCGCTAAGTGGGAACGAAGGCGGTTGTTATACCATTGCCGAGAGACTTCGCAAGAACAGGAGCAAGTGCGGCCGTATGCAGATTTGAGTGTTGCATAGAGTTCTGAGTCAGAAAGAGGAGGACGTGAGTGGTTGGGGGAGCACATTGGTTGGACGCGGGAATAAAATGGTGAACCTAGGGCTAAGAGTTAAAGTATCCAATGAAGGATAAAAGGAAAATAAGAGGCGATACAGGTGTGGCGGAAGACGGGTGTTGTCCGGGCGTTGTCGGGTGTTGTCCGGTCGTTGCCGGGTGTTGGCCGGGCGTTGGTGTTAGCTTGGCGAAAGCAAACGGACCATTTTTCATCGAGAGCAGTTAGCTGTGAGAGGTGAGTGTGTCATGATTTTTGAAAGAGTCTATTTTATGTCGTCGTATTTTGTAGATGTCCGTGTTAGCACCGGAGATTATTTTGATTGAGTCTGACGATGACGATGTGATATGTTTGGAAGACGTTGAGCGAATTGCAGTGGAGTTGCGTGCATCTGAGTACAGCGAGGTGTACGAGTGGAGCAACGCGACGATGGAGGAGTTGGAGGCGGCGGTGGAGTGTGGATGCAACCATCCAGGATGTGAAGCCTGCGTCCCGTGGGAGGTTATTGATGGTACTCTTCATGAGATGCTGGACCCAGTGTTTCGCTCGAAGCATCGCCCCGATACACGCGTTCGTATTGCTAACAGCGGGAAGACCCTTCGAGTCGATTACTACGCACGGAAAGCGGAGAAGTTTGAAGAGTGGCAGAAGCAAATGGCGGAGGAGGAGCGTCAGCTGGAGCAGATTCGTAGTCAGTCCATTGCGCGAAAGATGTGCCCAGAGGCTTCTGAAGCAGATGATGAGGCAGGAGATAGTGAGTCGAGTAGCGATTTTATGTGAATTTTGTGTTGAGAACCTCAAATTTAGCGAATATGATCATAACTGATACTAGACAATTAGAGGAAGCAGGTATTTTCGAGGCAAATGGAGTTCCATGTTCCGGCGAATCTTCTGCAGTGGCGCTGCAAGAAGATCACTCGGGATCAATTTACAAATCTGGTAGTGATGACACTGCGAACGGTGCCGATATGGGTTGTTAAGGACAAGTTTTTTGGGCTCCGAGTCCCGGTGGAGATGGTGGGGCGAAGCGCACCAAGTGTTCAGATCTTTGATCAACACTCGTTTATTGAGCGAACGTTCAAATTGATTGGTGCTGATGAATCCTATCAAGAGGAGGTTATGCCATTTTGTTTGAGACTGGTCAGACAGGCTCCCCATTACTATCAGAAAGTAGCAGAGCTAGCGGCGCGGTGGCCATTATATACGCGCTCCGTTAATCGAGAAGCTATGACGTTTGTAAAAAGGTTGATTATCATTAGAAAGTGGACTGAATTTGTTGACAGAATCACGGTGGATGAAGATGAGGAGGTGGATGGCTCAAAATTTATTCGGCAAGTAACGGTGACGACACCGACCCCTAGTGTTGTGGCCTATGGACTCCCACACTGTCAGCGTCTGCAATGGGTCAAGCGATTGATGAGCAGTGGAGGCAGAAGCAAGGGAATTCTGGAGGCTATGATCATGAAGGAGAAGGAAGAACGAAGCATGACGCCTCCATCCGGCTAATGAATAATGTGGTGTCTTGGTTTTCATTGAATTAAAAAAAATACAAAAAATTAATCGTCTAAGGGTGAATTGGCAATAGAGGTGTAGAGTTGACGCGCCAGTTGAAGATGGTGAACGAAGCGAAAGATGGCCAAAGCGTTGTCGGGTTTGGAGATTATAATCAAATCCATCAATCCGAGACTTATATCGTCACAATCTTCCATTATCATTGCCCGTCGAAAATCGTAGCGGTTGGATTTGTTGCGAAGGGAAGATTTGGATGGGGGGAGGCTGCCAATAGGGATGGAAGACTGAACACCTTGCAGAATTAGTCCTTTAAATGCAGAAATGATGCTTAGTTCACGATAGGTGTTGTGTTGCGTGGTGTCAAAGTGTGGAACAGGAGAGGCATCGAGGTCGGATTGAATACGAGCTTGAATGGACTGGTATAATTCCAAAAAATCAGGATGTTCGGTGAGTGAACACGTATGATGTTCTTGGAAATAAAGCATGGATGGGTAATCCCAAAGCGGTAAAAGGGGAAGGGTCGTCTCAGTCATTGATGTAGAAAATAAGAGGAGAATGAAGAGATTAGTCAAACAGGAGACTCAGCAGATTTTGGTTTCAATTCATTTTTTAGACATGACTGATCAGGAGCAGCACTCATTGGAACAGGAAGCGAGCATCGTGGAAGAGTTTGTTGAAAGCATGGAGACATCCACCAACCCTCGATACGTCCCGGACAGCGTTGAAGTGGAGGGCGGTGTTTATTTAAGCCGCGAGTCACATGAGGCGCTTAAAGATCGATTCAAGAATGAATTTAAGCGCTTCTATGCGTTAGCTCGGATTCAAATCCGAACGGAGGAGCGAGCAAAATTGCGTGATGCTGTTAAAGCGCTACGCAGAGCGACGGACGAGTTGGAGATGCAGCGCGCTCTTTGGATACGCACGCTGGTTCGTGGTGAGCAAGTGAATGTGCTTGCTCATCGTCGCAAGCCGAAGCCGTTTAAATAACTACAAATTTATCCTTTTTTGTTTTGAATGAAGATTCTTGAAAGGTTCAAATTGAAATTGAGAAATCATGAAAAAAGAAAACGAAAGAAAAATTAAGAGTCCTCCGGGCTGTTCGGGACGATTTCGAAGGTCTCATCATAGGTTTGCTGAGCAAGACGTTGACGGACTTCAGCAGGGTTGACGGCAGCACGAGGTTGAACGGGAGTGAAACGCATTACCGTCTGAGAAGCAGGAAGAACGGCGGCAACGGGCTGAGTTTGGCCATAGGTACGCTTTTGAACTGGAGCGGAGGCAGGAACGGAGTAAGGTTTGCGCTTCTCCACGAAGGTGGCGTCTTTAGATTCAGATGGAGTAGGAGCAATTTGAAGCATTTGCGCTTTGAGGAGGTCGATGACAGGGACCATTTCCGACCAGTGAAGCAAAAGGTATTCCCACTGACGAAGAGGAAGGAGGATTTCCTGGGTGTTGCCGTTGTAGGTAGTTTTCTTTAAACCAACAAAGAGAGCTGGGTAGCGACCCACAGGAAGCTGTGCGTAAAGGCTGACTTGGTGGTCGAGACCCTTCATCTTCTCAGGCCAGGAGACGCTAACGTATTCCACCGTAATAGATTTCTTAGGGGTGGAACCAGGACGAGGTACTTGTTGAGAGAGCTCAAAGATGGCGTTTTCGTTGGCCTGAACAATGCCAGAAGTAGCCATATCATCAGTCTGTGTAAGGACCAACGGATTCATGACACAATCTGTGCTGCCGAAGGTGTCGACGAAATGGGTGGCCAAAGAATTGACATCAATGAGAGATGCAAGATCAGAGGCGTGGTACTTGAAAGTAGGAGCAGTGTTGGAAGGAAGACGGGCAGCCATGGAGGATGGATCAAAAATGAGGAAGGCAAGCACAAATGCGAATGTTGTTGAGTATCGACATCTAAAAAAAACGAGTCTTGGAACCAAAAAAAGATGGAAAAGTTAGAAAAAAGGATCTATTAAAAAGTGTTGAGTATCAAACTAAACCATCACAAACACATTTTCTTAACAGTCTAATCATGACACAGGCAGGAGAAGGAGCAAACTTTTTACCGCCTCGGCTGCTTCCTCGACTACACGAAGTCTTGGGAAATCGAGATCGTACTGTTCAAGGATTAATTCAGCATCAATCCGCTCGTAATGTGTTGGAGGAGTTGGATCGAGCTTTGACACGCTACCATGAGGCAAGAGGACGACGGTATATAGCACCCCACCGAAACTTTGGAAGAGAACCTTATGTGGAACTACCTCCCTGGCAAGAAGGATTGGATGCTAGATTGGACCTCATATTTCATGCGAATGATTATATTCCTCCAACGCGAGGGGGTTTATTGACACGGACCATCCAAAAGGATTACCAGCGAGCGGCTGTGCTGACTGGGGCCAGGGATGAATCACAAGCGCGGCAACGAGGGGATATGTTTCGTCTTGGCGGGTATGATCCATTTGCGGTTGGAATTGTGACGAGTAGTGCACGGCTGACACGCTTTTTGCACTATTATGTCTTATCCAATGAGAACATGATAGTGGCACGAACGTCGGTAGTGTCGTTCCTTAGCTTGTTGGATGTGGACGAAGGCGCTGGGGTGGAAAGTATAGGAACGCGATTGACACGAGGAGATGCTAGCTTGCGATCCACCGTTGAATTTTTACAAGGCAGCCTGCAGCAAGTGCGGCGTGATATTAATCGGGCTTCGAGACTACTTCGGCGTGCGGCGTCATCCTATCCTTCACTTTTGGCGATTTTTTTGGATATGCAAAATGCAAGCTTGTTGGCACGAGTGGGAGTGCTACTGCGTATATTGGCCAACTGCAATATTCAAATGGAGATGCGGGTTGTTATTGGGCGTCGACGAAAAACGTGGCAAGGGCAGCGAACGGTGGCAACTATTTATCCTCGGGAGGTATTGGACGAAGTTCTCCGATTGGAACGTCATGTGATAGCGGGTGAGGAGGTGTTTCCAAGTGCTGGAGTATTTAACACGTTTGAGGACTACGTGGCAGCTCGAAATCAGTATTTTACAACGGCAGGAGAGCGTAATGATGGAATGTTGCCAAGAACGTTGGAAGAAGCGTTGGCCATTGATGGAGTTATCGATGAGGTGAATGTGCGAACACTTCGTATTGTGGTGGAGTCCTTTAGCATTGTGGACTTAAAAACACGTATACGAACCGCGTTAGCTCAAATATTCCAGCGGGGAGGCGAGTATTATGATAACGATTATGATGCGCTGATTGTTGAGAGTGTTGCGTTTACAGAGGTTCCGTCGAACAACTTGCAGCTCACCCGTCAAACACCCTACTTGCCAGATCTCGTGAATCGATACTTGCAGGAGTTGCGAGCATTTCGAAATGGGTCGGATGTGTTACGAGCGACTGGAAAGTTACAGTTACCTTGCATTCCTTTTACCGGTGCAGAAAGGGAATGTGTGATGGAGGCCTTTTTCAGCATGCGGATTTTGCAGAAACCACATCACGGATGGGATTTTAAGCCGTACGGAGAACGACGGGCCGAGCTGCAGACATCGATAGCGGAGTTTAAGAAAGATTTTGGTGAGGTGTTGGCAGGAATGAGTGTGGGAACCATGTCGTTGTATCGATGGTTGGACCTTCTTTTGGGTAGTGAGCTGAGTGAGACCATGACGGAGCCAGGCGTTATGGTTGCTATGTATAGTGGAATGGGACGGCCCTTATTTTGTCCTATGATGTGGATTCGAATGGTTGAACTTCGATTGGTGATTGATTTTCCCAAAGAAGGAGAGACTTTCCAAGAAGATGAGTTTCCTGATGGGCAGTTAATGTTGGTATACTACAAAGCACACTTGTTTGTATCAACTCTTGGGCAAGTACGCTCTTCGCTTCAGATGCCGGGCTCCTCCAAACAAAGAGTGCGCGATCTGGGCGAAAGCGGATTTGCACAACCATATCTTCTGCAGGCGAAAAGCGTGGTAGATGGACAGCATGCGGCGTCGAAGCGGGAAGCGCGCCGTCTGAAGAGTGTATCCAAAGGGGGTCCCGATGCGACTATACAAGGGAGTTATGATGCATTTACTGGTATTGACAATTTGTCGTATGATTTAGAGACAGACAACTGCGAGCGATGTTCTAAGCTCCAAGGAAAGCAGGTTCAGCACGCCTATGTGATGTCGTTTGTTGGGGTGGAGGCCAGAACCTTTGCCGGGGTGGAATGTGAACTTGATTATGGCTCGTGCGGTGGCGGAATGGCTCAGTACACAGGCTGTATTAGCCAAGCTTTGACGTATATGAAGAACACCATGGGGTTTCACTTGGTTGAAGGGGATCGACGTCCGTCACGTGCAGTGATTACGCGGATGCTATGGGCCTTTAATGGAGCGGCATTTGATGCGCACTTTATTCTAAAAGCACTCAATGGGTGGAGACAACCAGTGAAGGTTATTGAAATGAGTGGGGAGCTTATATGCGTCTCGGTCTTCAATTACAAGTTTGTGGATTTTCGTAAAATATACGATGGCAGTTTGGACAAAGTGTACAAGTCGTTTGTCACATTGGAGGGTGCGGAGGCCAATCGTCCTCCAGAATCGAAACTCAAATGTTTCCCTTATGGGTTAATTCATCGTCATATGAGCAATGAGTGGGTGACTGGGTTAGATTTGCGCAAGGAGGAGATTTGGGGAGGACGACGTGCGACAGTTTTTAATGAAGAGACCAAGACAGACGAGCCGTATCGACCTGACTTACCTTTGGGGGAGGCAAATGCTGTATGGTGGGAGGAGCATATGGATGAACGAGGCTACCGATCACAACAACTTTTGTATTACTGTGAATTGGATACAAAGATTTTACAGTGGTGTGTGAACTTGCACGTTCAAGTACTTTGTAAGGGCGAACTTCAAGGGAGACCATACAACTTAAATGGCACCATCACAGGACCTGGTGGAGCACTACGACTGATGGAACAATGTTTTCTACCAGAAGGGGAGGGGTTTACCGCACCACCTCAAGACCTACGGTTGGCTGGACTCTATGAAGAGGCCAGTGGAAAGGAGATCCTATTATCGTCTGTGTTGAGAACGGCCATGAAGGGAGGGTTGGTGGATGTATACTGCACGCACATGCATGATCCTGCCCGAATGCAAGCTTGGAAGGACCTAAAAGATACGGAAGGCATTGAGCATACCGTGGTTGGCTTGGATGTCAATAGTATGTATCCATATATTATGGCTACAGCAGAGCTCCCAGTGGTGTATGATGGAGTGGAAAGCCATTTAGAGACACCCATCATTATGGAAGGGCAGGATGAAGGTTTGCAAGGAGGGCTACAGGATTCCAATTTGTACTTATGTTCCATATTACACGGAGGAGAAGGCACTACCATGATTCGGGTGGGAGGATACTGTTTTTGCCCTAATTACATTCCCATGAGTTGGCAAGATCATGATCGAACCAAAGATGGAAGACCGACCACAGAATACAATTTTGTGTATGGTGTAGAGCTGAAAGGAGTGTTGTCGCGAGGAGGAAGGGTTATTATCCATTATCAGATCAAGTTCAAGACATCTGCAGTAGTGATGGATTTTGTAAAAGAGATTTATGCAAGGCGGGTCGCGTCAAAGACGAAAATGATGAATTTGTTTTGGAAGAAAATGTTAAACTCGCTTTATGGCAAATTTGGACAGGAGGTCAAGGAGGAATGTCATATCTTGGAGAATCTTTTGGATGTTATACCCCTGCTCAGCGAGCATCGGGTACTTACGGGCTTCACCTTTCTGGAGTGTGCAAACGATGGGTACGACCGGGTGTTGGTCAAAATTCTGGATGTGACCAAGCCAGTCATAGGACAGTTCTGTGCGGTAGCAGGACGTATTACTGCGGGGGCGCGCGAATACTTGCGAACGCTCCAAGAGAAGATGTCTCAACTACCGAATGAGATTGGGCTGCCGGCACGTCTTTATTATGGGGATACGGATAGTTTCTATATTGATGCGATGGTTCCACCATCCAAGCGTGTGCCAGGCGATGCCACTACTCGTTTTTTTGAGGAGTATATCAGTGAAACGGGCTTGGGCAAACTGAAGATAGAGACGGCTGGAATTACGGAAGCGCACTTTTTGGCGAAGAAGACTTACATGTATGCTAAGACGGTGAACGGTTTAAGTGATCAAAAGATCAAATGTAAAGGGTTCAACAATGAGTTTGTGGATTGGATGCGAATGCTTGAAGTTGGACGGACTGTCCAAGCAGCGGAGTTTGCATGCCGAGATGGGTTTCGACATAATTTTCGGTTGGGAATTTATCGCAAGGCGCCCAATGAAGTCAAGCGCATGTCTTATGGCAACTTGGCACGTCAAGCGCCTGGTCCGGACGGAGTTTGTAAGTGTTGGCCAACCATTGAAGCGTTTCTTCAGAACAAGGAGGCATTGAAGACCAGAGAGCAGCGGGATATGCGAGAGATGATTATTCCGGCGTTTGCGTAAAGTACATTCTTTTTTTAATTTGGATTCATTTAAAGAAAATTCGTGTGAACATCCTTTCATTTTAACGTTAAAGATGGCATTACTCAGCAAACTGCAAGAATTGGTGGCGGAACTCACCAAATTACAGTCAACGGATGGAAAACAGAATGAGGATCAAGTCATGACATTCATGGAAAATGTCAACCATCTACCGCAAAGGCAGGAAAGACGTTCAGCGCCCGTGAAAAGGGCCTACGTTCGCAAAGATCCAGAAAAGGTGCGACTCCAACGGGAGGGCAATGTATTGATCAATCGATTAAGTCGAGGAGTGCGTACCCGGGAGAAGTATGAGCAAGATCTTATCCAAAGTAAAGAATGGATGGATCTCATTCAAGAGCGCTTTCCTCATCTACAGTCTCGTGCCGAAAGTTTGTATCAGACGTTACTCAAAGATTTCCCAGAAGCGGTTAGATTTTCTAACCCCAAGATGGAGGTGGATGAGTCACCCGCGCGAGAAGAGTCTAGGAAAAGGCGAGCATCGGAGGGAGACGAGATGGAGGAGAAAGCTTCTCTCATGCCAATGCAGCCGTCCGGTCTTACCATGACCCCCCTTCCCAAGTCCGAGGAGACGTTAATTGTAGCCCAAGGCGAGCAAGGCCAATGGGTTAAGGCTCAGGCCCTCACCCAAAACGTCAATGATGGTCGAGCGCACAATATCACTCCTGTGGACTACCGCGAAGCGATGAAAGCGCTTTTTCGCCAAAAGAATAAATAAATGTACCAAAAGCTTCTATGATGTTCTATTTTTGGTGAGTCTCAACGAAAACTTCATGAGAGAACCTTCATTTTTGTTTGAACGCATCACGATGCAGCAAGAGAGGAATAATGGGGTGGATATCGTGGGACAACTGTTCTATCATTCCAAAGTGCAACGAAGCGAGCAGAATTTACTTGGCCTGCTGACATCGTGGGGTGAGGGTATTTGGACGGATTATGAAAAGGTCCTGCGCTACATGAGCGCCTTGAATCAATTGTATTTGAGCGAGGAATCGACGCAAGACGCGTACTTGCTAAGACTTATGGAACATCGCACCAAGCTCGGACGCGGCCAAGTGTATTTAGAACGCCCCAACCACGCTGCGGCCACCCGTCGATTGAACGAGCTGATTACGTTGCTGACGGCTCGTATCGCGACCCGAGCAGGCTTGATGGAGGCCTTTGGCTTTAATTTTGCACGAAACTCTATCTACGAGTTGGAAAACATGCTGATGCAGTATGAACTGTGCTATCTAGGCATACGGTGTTATATGTGTCGTACGTCCGGTTTTATCAAGCGGGAACCGTCATCCCCTCATTGCTTTGGGCTACGAGATGAGATTCGGGTGGAGGACCTAGAAGCTCGACCGGACTAGTATTGTTATCAAATGGATTTTGAATTTGTCAAAAAAAAGAAAAAATCCAGAAAAAAGTCATTAGACGTTAGATTACATCTGGGTAGTGCTGGAGTCGGAAACGGCTTCTACGACAGCACCACGAGGAACGGCGCGCTCGTCCGCGTTGATTTTGGAGGGGGTTATCTGTTCCTCTGGAGTAGATGTCTCCGTGAAGGTGTACACCTTATGGAAAGTGTCGCGAACGCCTGCAGGCAAGGCCTCTTCTCCAACATCCACAAAAAATCCCTCTTTGGAGGAGACTTTCTCCATGAAAGTCATGGCCAAGGTTTGCATGAGCGAGAACTGGAGAATAAAGTGTGATTCGGTCTCCCGGTAGTTAATACAGAAGCCACGCAGACGCGCCTTATCCTTCAACATGAGCATATTTTTGGTGTTGCGGGGGAGAATGACCGTGAAGACAAAATCGGTCAATGTGTGAACCGCCTTTTCCACCACGAAATGAGTTTTCTGAGCAGTTTGGGCGTTGCAAGAAAAAGAAAGGCGTCCGTGCGCTTCGTATCGGCCTGTTTTGATGCCAAACGATCCATTGAGAATGGCGTGCTCGCCCGTTTGTCCCTCAATGGGAATAGGGTCGGAGTGATTAATAGCCCATTGAGAGTACTGATGCAGAAAGGTTTGATCGAAGATGGCACGAAGATTTTGAGCGTTGGCAAAAGCCGAATACATCTTCTTGACAGCAACATACGCACCATCCATTAACGAACAGTTGTTGGAGGCTTCCTTGTGAACGAGACGCGCAGTAAACTTTTGGTAATTGCCAGAGAGAATACGGTTAACCTGATCGGTCAAGGGTTGTAGACTGCTGTCATTGACTTCCAAGTCGTAAAAGATGGCCGTAGCCACACAAACTTGTGCGTATTGTGGTGGAGCGTCGCCTTTCTTCAGGTCCAAGATGGAGAACAGGGCAGTCTGCAGGGCTTGGTTCATAGTGAGTTTTTCCGCCACAACCACATGATGGATTTTGTTGAGGTAATTCATGATCATAATGTAGAATGGCATATAGAAGGAGTGCTTGGCATGACCATCCAATAAGGTTGTTTGAATACGTTCAAACAAGACACGAATGGGGTCGTAGGCTGAGCTGACGAGCACATCGACCAGAGGCACGTTGTTGCTTTCCAGCTCTTCCATCACCTCCTTCTGGCTTTCCCCATTTGACAGTGTTTCTGAGGCGGCTTCTGTCTTTTGGTGATTCTGGGGAGTTTTCTTAGAGTCGTTTTTCGCCGCGGCACTTTGCTGCTTCAGCGAATGGGCAGATTCCTCGTGGTTTTCCATGGAAGCAGTAATGAGGCCAACAGCTAACAAAAAAATGAACAGCACCCCAATGTTGAAAAAGACGGTTCTAGAACGTTTCTTTAGACACAATCCGCATACAGATTTTTTATGTAAAAACACATTGAAAAAAAAAACAACCAAAAGAGAATTATTTGCGGTTGAGCGGCTTGTAGACGGGCTCGGCTGGAGAATAAGCGTTGAAGGCTGGGGTCGAATAGCCACTGTAAGGGGCCGCTGCGAACTTGGCACGTTTGGGGTTTGAGGTAAGGGCTGGATTTACAGGGTTTGCGGTGGTAATGTTGCCCAAGGTTCCGCCTGAGGGAGCAGTGGTTGTCTGCCCCACGCCTTGACCATGAATTTCTTCCAAGGTTTGAGAGTTCAAGAACGCGAGTTGGGTGGGGGTAGGGGCATTCGTAGGGGAAAACGTTGCAAACAAGCGGGAGGAAAGGATACCTGAGATGGGTTTGCCATCTGTGGTTTGTAGCGTGTAAGAAAAACTATCAAACTCTTGGGCGGGAACGATAAAGGGGCAAGACGAGTTCCATGAAAACACACCTCCATCAATATTGGCCTGTATACTCACGGGGATTAAATTGCCGGATCGACCATTGATGTTGCTCATTGCATTGATACTAAAGCGGATTCCTTCGAAGCGCAAAAAAAAGACTCCGGCCGCAACTATGGGAATGTCCTGAGGGGTCTCAATTCCCAGCAACGCCCCATTTGTCCAGGTGGTGATTTGAACAGGGTCGGAAGCATCGATCAAATTTTGTGATTCCAGATCGGTTAAATAATTAAAGGTTTGAAGTGGGGTTCGACCCCGACTGGTCTGCTGAAAAACGTTTTGTTGAAGAGGTAACGATTGTTCCAGCGGAAAGATCGGTCCTAAATTGATAAAGGGGTTGAACTGAGGAATGTTGGTACAAAATTTGGCAATTTTGCAGTGTCGCTGCTCTTCGAAAAGGGAAATCTGGGCAGAATATTTTCCATTCGCGTTTTTGGCGCGAAGTTCTGGCAATGTGGGTTGCGAGCACAAACCATCGTAGTAGGAGTTTGGCGAAACATTGATCCGAATCGGACAAATCTTATCACAATGAACTCGACCGGCGACAGGAGCTTGCATGACAGCTCTGCGCGTTGAGGTGTCGTTGCAAAGGAAGTTCAGCACTGCTTGAGGATCAGGGTAATATTCTGTTTGAAAAATCTTTGCCATATCGCTCGTCATGGCCAAAGCTAGTTCATGACAGTTGTTGTTGGCCAACGTGGTGTTAAACACCAACTGACCCCATCGAATCAGGTCGTTGACATAGTAATCCGCACCTGCTATGGTTGATGCAAACTCACACGACGTCAAGTAGCTCGAGTGCGTATAGTTTTGAAAATTTGGTGGGTTCCAGGTAGGAATGGTAGTAGCACTCATCATCGTCGAAGGGTTGCCTGGCGTAGTTAAGTGCCACCATAGTTGTTTGGCATCGAACATATCACTTTTATACATTTCGTAGGTGCCAGGGAGAAGAGCGCCGGTGGATGAATATTGGGGTAGTGCACTAAAGGTTTGTGCCATATGTTGCACCAAAAACGAAGCATTTCCATAGGCGTGGGTAGCGGGCAATTGAGCACCAGGGGTCGCAGTAAGCACATATTGGGCGCCATAGTTCGAAGGGTACGGTGTTCCGTACTCGCTGGAGTTAATGCCACAGAACCCCAAGTGGGAGCCGCACCAAATATTAATAAGGCGGGCTGCGGGCTCTTTTGGGCCCCGTTCAAAGATTTGGGCATCCCTAGGGTCGGAGGTTGATTTCAAATCTCCGTGAAAATAGTTGTCAAACCCGGGCCCACCCCCAATACCGCTATCGTCTCGCGTCTCGTGACATTGGAAGCCCCACGCTTCGGTTGGTGCAAACGTAGTCCAGGTGCTACCAGCCACAACGTTTAGTTGGGCCATATAGTTTTCGGACAACCAGTCGTGTGCGCTCAAGTTCTGCTCATTCACCGACACCTTGGGAGCTTTTTGGTTTTTGTTGACAATCATGTTGCGTAGCGGGTCCGGATAGTAGAGACGGTCGTTAGGATTAGCGTCATCCATACCAAATACACCACTCGTTGGATCTAAGACAGCAGCAATGGACAAGTAGGCAGCGCTAGATGAATAGTCGGTGTTGGGTTGGGGCGGGTGATACGAGTGAAAGCGCTGGTAATACATGGATTCAAACAGAGGTTCTTTCCCATCCAACACGTCAAACTGATGAAAATTGGAGGGATTGAGAATAGTGTTTGGAGTGATGTCCTGCATATCTATCTGAAACTGACCTCCATTCATGCTGCGTGATACCGGCAACGCAATGTGGGTGTGCTGGTTGTAAGGATTATTGCCAAACACTGCACTCATATGCAAATATGAGCCGCCCACAAGTTGTTCGTAGCGGATCCTATCCTCCGTGCTCACCGGAATGCCACCGTGAATAAGAAATTGCGAAAAGGCAATTTCCCCCATCTGCATAGGCAAGAAGCGTGTAACCGCTGGAAGAATGGCGGAACAGGGCGCGCCCGCCACCTTGAAGTACGGCATTAAATGAAACATTTTGTCTTTGACCAATCCGTTTGAGGTTTGCATGGCAGCTAAAAAGTCCAAAGGAAAATTGCCGGAAGGGAAAGGTCCTGCACTGGTGCTACTGGGAACGCCAGCCGTCGTGCTGTTCTCAAACGAGGAAGGCGACGTCAGGTACATGGGATTGTTGCAAGTAAAACTAGTGATCTCCTTCTTTTGGAAGATGGTAGAGGTAAAGTCGTACGCTAGCGGTTTGAACGTAGCACCCGGCAAGTTGACTCCATTGTCTGTTCCCGCATACCAGGGAGAAAAGTTATTTTGGGTGATGGATTCCAAATCATGTGAAGCCAGCGTGTGCTGATAAAATGGAAGTGTATCCAAATAAGCCAAGACGGATGCTTCGCTGTAAATATTTACCGTCGTGTCGGGGATGGTGGCTATGTTGATATCTGCATAGCTTACGTTTAGGTAGGGGCTTTGATTGCTGATTACAAAGGCGTCGGGGGAAAACAAATGAGTTTTTGTGTGAACGTCGTACACGAAGCCTTCTGCCAACTCAACGTATGCGTACTTGGGTCGAAGAATCTCAAGCTGGTTGGGTGAAAATCCTAAATTCTTCCAGAAGGAAACTTCTTTGGGATTTCGCACATCAGCAATACTCAAAACCTGCACTTGAGTTTCGCCTGGGATATTCACGTGCGAATAGATATTGAACGTACTCCCGATCAGGGAGCTGTTCACGGCCTGGTCAAAATACTTATAGTTGATATGGGATTGAAAGGTGGCAGCAGGATTAGATGGCCAGGAATAAGTGGTGGTCGGTAAGCCGTTAACAACAATTGGATTTTGCGAGGCAGCAAACGGGTTCGTCAAGCTGCCACCGTTTTGGACGACCCATTGACTGGAGTAGTTGTACAGAACCACCTCCGTCTCATTCAAAACGCCTCGGGCAGGTGTGTTTAGCGCAGCAGGTGTTAGCCCAAATGTTTGATTAGGTCCTAAGCCAGCCGTGTAGACGGTGCAGGCAGGCCAGGTTCCACATCCTACCAAATTGTCGGCTGCTGGTAGATAGGGGCAAGGATTGAGTAACAATTGATAGTCAATCGGGTGCAGCGCGGTGGTGTTGTTGTAGAAGGCTTTGTCCAAATTAAGTTGTTGGCCGTTTATGGTTTGACCACACGCCCCCATTTGGTACGGATCGCTTCCCACGCGTTCGTAAGAATTTCGTGTTTGGAAGATACTGTTGACGCCTGATACTAACGAAGAACCGACCGGTAATGGATTGGTCGTACTACCCAACGAAATTTGGGAGGCGGTGTTTGACAGCACCAGGTAACCTTGTGCATTTAACTCAAATTGAAGCGCGTTAGAGCCGCAGAGTTTACGAACGGGAGGTCCAGCAAAGATTTTGCAGACACGCCCCTCATCATGCTCCTCGCACGCAGCCCCAAAGCGATTCCCCAACGAAAATCGGGCAGATTCTTTTTCATTGGGATAGCGAGCAAGGTTGTCCATGCCTAACCAAGGCTGATTAAATTCATCTTCGTAATCACAGACCGTACATATATAGTTGCCGGAGGTAAAGTCCACATAGCGCAAAAAAGGAAAGTTTCCATCCGAGTCAGGTGTGACTAGTTGCTGGTTAAGAAGGATAAGAATCTCGGGCACACTGTAACTGCCCGGAGGAATGGTAAAGGTGTGTTTAAAGATCAAAGGCTCATCAAAGGTTTGTTTGGCCTGAGGGTCGGTCGAGCGTTGCATAATACAGGCCATGTGATAGGTTGTTAATTGTCGAGGACTTTGCGCATGTCCTTCTGGGAAATTCTGCAGGAAACTGTGAGAGAAGACCTTGCTGTTTCCATAGGACGTTGGATTGATAGGGTCCGCTGCCGTCCCGTAACACTGGTAACCATAACGGGTGGAATCCGAAGGCACGACGTAGGCGGATGGCGGAAAGTCACTTGTTCCAAAGGTCATAGGCACACACCGATATTGTGTTTCGGCACCATAATATGTGAAGAGTCCTCCGTTGGGATTTACTTGGGTGCAGGTATTCATACAACTGTTGGGGCCATAGGGCAAGTATTGGTACGATTGAGCAGACGGGACGGCACTATACTCTTGAGGTTGATCAGGAGCGGACAAATTGTCCGTGAAAGGTGGAAAGTTGAAGAACATAGACACATTGCCTTCGGTGGCAATATGATTTTTGGGCCAGCAACACGTACCATAGGCCGCTTGTGCCCCATGCGCCAAATCCATCATAGTGCATGGCACCGTCGGTTGGTTGGAGACGATGGCAAAGTTGTCATAATTGTCACGGCGGGGATTGTTCTTCACCAAAGGCGACGGGGTATTATAATAGATGGTGTGGGGCGGAGTAGGCCAGCCCGCAGAAATGAGAGCGGAGTACTGTTTGGCCAAAGGAACCAAGAAGTGTCCAATACGGGGCGTGTAAGGCTTTTCAGGATCGGTAAAGAGAGAATTCATGGCTGAATCGGCCGAATTGTTAATGGGAAAAAAGTACGGCTTGGTGCGCGTTCCGGCATCCATCAAACGGCGGTTGGCAATAAACAGGCATGAATTTAAGAAAGAGTCCTGCCAGTCCACATCCCAATTGGCTCCCATATTGCTTACGTCGTAAGGCGCTTCGGGAGGAAGCGGTCCGTCGGCTGGCAGTTTAAATGGTTTGCCTACGGTATTGGCGGCCCCACAATAGGTGTTGTAGAAACCTTGACCATAACACAATCCTACGGGTGAGATGTGATGGCCTTCAAAATCAAATCGTTCGTCGTTTGGTACATGGATGAAGGAAAAGGTGTCCTCGGTCGATGCAGACCATATGCCACCAACAAGAGAGGTGTTGTCGGGACCATACGGGTTGGTGGGCAGATTGGGAACACGAAAGGAAGGGTACACGCCCAGGTGAGGTGGTGGAACAAACATGTTGACGGTACCAATAGCATCTCCGAGCGTTCCTACATAATCGGCGCCTCCGAGGACCGACCCTACCAGCAGTGTGCCATTGGAGGCATGCCCTGGAATACCACACCCTTGTTGAAGAGGGTTGGTTTGAGAGCTGGAAACTTGCGTGTAGTCGCGACCGATTAAGGGACCTGTACCCCACTGTCCTAGAACCCACAGGGAGGAGGTAATCAAGGGATCGAAATAACCTGACGTTTGAGGGTTGCTGTAGAAAGGGTTGGGGCACGAATTATACAACTGTCCATACGGCCCAGCCATCATCCAGGGATAATTGCGAAGCTGTGGATGAATGCTCATTTCGTTCTCATAGCCTACCGTGCTGTTATACTCGGGATAAGGGAAAAACGACAGATCGCATGCGGTGCGGGCACATAGAAAGTAGGTGTGGGGCATCGACCACATTTGCATGCCGGCCCAGTAACAGTCAGCTCTGGCAAAGTTCCAGTTGTTGCCAGCAATGCCTTGCAGCTGACAATTTTGGTTGGGGGCAATAAAGGAAGGAATACCTCCGGCGGCAGGAGCGCGCCATGCTATTTCCCCGTGAGGAGGTACTTCTACAGCGTTGTTGATGTTCATGAGCCCGGGAAAGAGTTGCATCATATTAATTGGAATTTGATCCGCAGGCCCGGTAGCGTCCGCACCACTGGATTGCCCAGGAAAGAACGCATTTGTCCCTAACGTAAAGATTCCTGGTGCCTCTGCAATGCTCCAGCTGGCGTTTGAGGCGAACGTTTCGAACCCAACGGTTTGTAAAGGATTATATTCTCCTGTGGTAAGATTGGTGCCCCACCAGCTAGGCACCGCAAAATTGGAGAGCATGCGATCCACAGGCAGGTCGAGATTGGTGTTCACAATAGCCATGAAATAACAACTGGGGATAGGACAGGTTTTGTCATGTAGTCTGGTCATCCCAGAGTTGAAGTAGTCCGAGGGTTTGCACACGTCCCAATGCAGCGAAGCGCCTTCGGCCGCCTGTCCGTATTGTAACAAAGCTTTTTCTACAAACATGAGTTGGGGGGTGTGCAGATTCGAGACCACAGGGAGGAACGATACTTTTTCCGTCTTGCCTTGCGCATTTGTTTTGAACTGAAATGCACCAAAGACCGATATTATAGGAATGGTGTTAAGATCCATCGGGGTCACAATCGTATTATACAAATTGGTGTTTCGCACAAAACTGGACATCGTCAACACATTGTTACCCATACTCTCCAATCCGTAATAGTGTGCATAGGTCACCCATTTCTCTTCACGTTTTGGACACGGATCGATGGCTCCTAAATTTCCAGGCGCCGGGAACGTTCCTGTGAAATTAATGCTGCCCCACGATCCTAATGTAAAGCCAAATCCAGGGTCGGTCAGTGTATAAAAGCGGGTGCCGTTCGAAGAAGGGGAAACGAGAACCATCCAGTCATTATACTCGCCTTGGATGGTTTTTGTAGAGGGATACGTCCACTGCCAGCCAAAGGCGGTGGCGTTGTCTTGCACCGTTTCCCCTTCACTAAAGTTCATATACCACATCTTGCGACCTTTGGCTCCCTGAATTAAGCTCAAAAAGTAGGGAGCATCGGCTACGGCTGGCTGTTGAGCTTCTACGGCCATACTCATGGCTGGATTAAATGTTGCATCGGAGTCGCCGTATCCTGGCACATTGAAGCCGCCGTATCCTCCCGCAAACGTACAGTCGGATCCCTGCAACCCATACGATTGATTGACGGTATAATAAAACACATTGTTCGTGATGTTGGTACCCATGGCTCCTCGAGGTTGAAACGCGTTGAGTGCGTTCAAAGGGCTAAGGTAGCTAGCAAACTGTACGGCTGTAAAATTCCCGCTGTCCACGCTGATAGGCGGAATAGCAGAGCCCCATTCCGTGGATCCTGCGGGGTCGCTGCTAGCAGGATTTTTGCTGTCACCGCTGCGAAATTGTCCCGTGTTGTTTTCCACACTGTCCAAAATTTGGGGAAGAACCGCCATGGTAAAAGAATTTTCTCCAGCCTTGATCTCGATATTACTGCTCCTGACCGTAAACTCACCACTAAAGGTTAGAATGGAGTTGGGAATACTCATCGTTTGATCCAACGTCTGGGTTTGTGTGCCCAACCCACCAGGAATCCCGTCAAGGCTTCCACTTTCAACAATGTGGATGACGCTAATAGGCGGACCAATTTCTGCAGGTTCCATGATCCGGTTCCAAAAAAATGGTTTAGGGTAAAGAGAGCAGGGTAGAGCTTTATGGGATTTGATAAAAAAATATAGCAGCACACACAGACACGTAGTTTTACGGTCCTCTTTCAAAAAGCAATGGCGCCTTGAAAGTAGGGATCCGAAAAAAACTTGGAATGCAGGGGCGGATGGCGGGACGAAGAGGTAGGGTAGAACGCGCCTTGCGCCGCCGGCTCGTTTTGTTCGTAAATGGTTGGCAGGGGTGTGGCGGTTGTTATCGTCTTCGGTCCATAGGGTGTATATTTAACACCCGCCGAGCGGTAGGAGGGTGGAAAGCGAAAGCGGCCCATCTTTACGTTTAAAATGATGCAGTACGGTATAGTTAGTGGTTCTTTTCAAAAAAATAGAGGAAACATCAAAAATAGAAAGGTTACGAGGAAATGGAATAGCCACCAGGAAAGTTTTGTTCGACGCCCGCATTGTACGGAGAGTAAGTGATCGTTTCTTGACGTTGAAACGCGTAGCTGCGCGTCAAGGCGATAACATCGGTCGCCAACGCGGTAAAAAATTGAACCATCACCATAAAAATACCCAAATTCTCCACTGACGCTTTTAGGCCTCCGCCATAGCCCACCGGAAATCCACTAATCCAATTTAAAAGAGGTGCTCGGGACCCCACCAAAAGATTAGTGCATTTGACCTCAAAGTAAATGGTGTTATCAAATTCTGGCGGAAAGACAATCGTGTCCACGTGAAGGGAAGGCAGTAATGCATTGCCTTGATATAATCCAGCGTACCCTCGGACGGATATCTCCTCAAAACCGCTCTCACCAAACATGGGACAACGAAGGAACGCAATTTTGCCCTCCGAGACGACCGAATCGCATGCAGAAGCGACCCATCCTTCGTTTAAGGAGCTATACTGCACCAAGCTGATTGGGGCGTTCGGGGGATTTTGATAATTCTGAGGGTTGCTGTACCAAAAGCTTGGTAACAAATGAGGTTCCGGAAAATGAAGGGTTCGAATGGGATTGAAATCCACGTCTTCAGGTTGAGCAAACAATACGCGGCCTTTTAGCAAACCATACATGATTTGATTGGCTACCGACGTACCTAACAACAGATCGGGTTGCATGCAAATTCCATCACCGAATGCTTGGAAGGTGGCGAGAGATTCATAACCACCCTGCGCGAACTCTAGCATAGTGTTGGTCGAAGTGATGGCATATGGCACACTATAACCCAACCCCCCCCGTCGGCACGCAACGTAGGGTGGAAGCTGTAGCCGCGAAATGAATGTGGGTGCATTCAACGTTAGCACGTCGTCCTCGATTTGCTCGGCATACCCTTTAAAAAACGAAGGGACGGACTGCTCCGTAGGTGAATATGGATACATAGCGCGAGCCGGGATGGTGCCAACGACACCCGTCAGTCCGACAGTGGCTTGAAGCGACGTACTCTGGTTGTATTGTAAAGGGGCGGCGAACAAGGAAAAATCGTTGTATTGGTCTCGATAGAGAAATCTATGCAACATGCGACAGCTGGTTACATTTTGATTAGCGATGGACAAGGCAGGGTTGTTCGTAATCTCGTCGACAAAGGGTACGTCTGTCGACATATTCGTGTTCGTTGTTCGGAGCCGGTGTTGACAATCGATGAGGTCAAACGTCTTGGATACACCGGTAGCATTAAAGCGAGCCAAAGCAGTAGCTTGGGAGGATGGGCTGAAATAGGCCATAACGAAGGTGGTGGAAAAGTTGGTGATGTCCCAATCAAAATTGGTCATAAGAGGAATGCCCACCGAGCCGACCTGAAACTCTGTAACGGGAGGTTCCATGGAAGCAAAGGTAGGGTTGACTATATTGTTGGAGACATTGCCCATGATGCCCTTGAGGTAGCTCTTCACATCGTGTTCCGTGTTCACGCCACACCCGACCCCTGCAGAAACTTGCGCAAAGGCCAACCCTTGACGTTTGTCAATGGTGATGGTTAAGCCTATGCGCAAGTTGGGGCTCAGAGGGGTGTTTTTCAAAAGGTCGACGATGGCATGATTCAAAGAGAGGCGAAGCATGTGTTGGGCATAGGATGGATAATCGGAATGCAGCTTCTCTGCTGCACTGCTCCCTGGCTCCGACACAGGAAAGATGGATAGGTGTTTGTTGTATTTATGATGTTGAAGCCGATCAAACACATCTCGTACCAGATTTTTATCAGCACACTTGATATTATAGTCATTCAACAACAACGAGTCCTGCAGCGTTGGAAGCAAGGGATCGCTAATCACGTTTTCCAACAGTGCTTGGTCTTGTACATTATCAAACCGAGCTACGACCCCCGTGGGAAAACTAACCTCCAGCCCTCGTATGAACGTTAATGTTCCTAAGGTAGAACTGAAGCTGAACTGATTATGGAGTGAGTAGTTTCGTGATGTGGGTGTATAGCCCCCAAGATACAAACCACGCAAATCCACATTAGGGATGGCACGCACAGTGATACCGGCGGTCGCTTGACAATACGCATCCAATTGTGCGTACGACAGCGACGCAGGACTGGGCGGATCAGTCGCTTGTGGATTGGCGTTCGTTAATGAACCGGTATGGCAAGCGATCAAGGGGTTCCCGTTGGTTGCGTTAGTATAGGGAAGGTTGTTAAGGGTTGGTACCAACAGACCCGCACTTGTTGCATTCGTATAACCCGCAATTACAAACTGATCGATAACGGTCATATAGGCCCATCCTCCTTTCGCCCAGGTTGTGTTGGGTTCTGATACAATTTTCGGAACAATGTTCAAGTAAATTTGTTGAATGAAGCCCGCCGTTGGCAAAATCACCTCAAATTGAATGGTGTTGGGAGGCGGTTGGGGAATACGGCGGGCAGGAACCTGTAATTCCTGCATATATTGAATAGGGGAGACGCCTGCACATGTTTTAAACACCAAACACTCTGGAATCAAGACGGGCACTGGTGCCACAGGCAACACCACCGTCGCTGCAGGATTCATGGTTAGCGTAAAGAGTTGATTGGTGACAATAACGGTGTTTAGCTCTTGAGAAGGCGCAATAGCACCCACATACGCAAAACTAGGAGTTTGCAGTTCCGGAAAACTTCTGTCCACCAAGTACAGAGTTCCTTCATTGATTAGTGAAAAGCCTCGTTTGTTAAGCCTTTCGGAATCCTTGTCCGCCAAAATACAAAAGCGAGGTTTAAAATCCGGTCCAAGACTGATGCAGTTTCGTCCATCAAAAAAGGATCGGTCTGGATCTACCACACCCAGATCCGATAAGGGGTGACACATAAAAGGCAACTCGCACTCGCTTTTGACGAGTGGGTTGAATGTGAGTCGGATAGCCACCCCCGTGTTATTGAAAGAGGTCCCGGTACCTGCTCCGCTGGTCACGACCTTTAAAAACTTACCCGCGCTGATGGCCTCGTAATTATACTGGTCGGGTACGTTGATGCTCAGCGCATCTAAAAAGGCATTGGAGATGACGCTAGATTGTTGTTCTCCAGCAGGTGTGGCGGAGGTGGGATAGGCAAAGGTTTGAATCACCCCATTCAAATAAAAGTTAAAATCGTATGTCTGAACGCCATTGTTGAAATTGCTGCCATACACCAAATTTCCGTTTGGGTTCTTGTAGTTGGTCCCGATCACAAAGTCCTCAATTAATGCCGGTTGGAGTGTGTAGTTGATACTTTGCAAGAGACTGGTCTGCTCTTGCAAAAACAGCAAATTCACTTCAGGAAAAGTAAAATTGTCCTCCGTGCTCGCACTCACCTTGATCGATCGGAGCAGCACAATCAACTTTGGAGCTAATATCGTCAGATTGTACTCAGAGCCCGTTGTCCCAATGGCTGCATTGATCGGCTCCTCTTCATTGAGGCGGTTTTGAATCGGATTGATGAATTTCAGTCGGTCCACCCCTTGCTGATAGTAGCCCTTGCCCGCAAAAAAGGATCGAAGCAAGTTAAACGCGTTTTCCACGGTGAACGATAAGTTGACCCCGCCAGAATTAGCTAAATTCAAGCCTTTCCCAGCATTAAGCACCCCAATCGGAGGGTTGAAATAAACCGGCTTAAACCCGGTGGTGGGAGGTGGGGTTTCAAAGTACGACAACGGAACGCATGATTGGTCCACACCCCATTGGTCAAAATGGGGACTCACGTAAATGCCGTTAGTATGACCAATGAGATCATGTTCATGTTTGGTCATGGCCGTATACTTGAGGGCGCGAGCTACCCCGTTCTTGGATGAGAGGATGGTCGATGTAGAGCCTCGAAACATCATAATGTTGCTAAACAACCCGAGGGCCCCGGCCCCTCCGTCCAGAGAAATGGTGCCAGCGTTGTGATCGTAGTTGAAACAAACTTCAAAGCCTTTAGAGTCGGTGATCGCTACAAAACACGTCAGAACCATGGACTCGATGTAGGCGTTTTGAGGAGGGATGGCAAATTGAAAGGTCTGTCCAGAATCGTAGCGTGCGCTGGACTGGCCCGATTTGCTTTGCAAGGGTGCTCCACGAGAAACCGTGCTAGGCAAATACGTCACGCTGACAAGCTCTCGTTGAACGAGATTGCTCATTGTAAAGACTTAGGTAAAAAATGGGTTTTTACTTTAACGTTCTGGCTTGGGTGAATACAAAAGAAACAAGAAAAGGGTTTTAGGTTAAGATGGAGACCGAAGTGACCGGAACGCCTTGTCCTACGCTGGTTTCGCGAATCAGTGTTTTGTACTGATGGAAAATGGTGATTTGCATGTTCAGCATACTTAAGGCGTCGCCCGTATAGTACAGCGAGCAGTCGCCCACATTCACAATTTGCTGACAGCCGACCACCGCCAAGTAGTCACTCACTTTTTGTACTGGAAATACCTCCCAGGTTTCGTCAGCTTCGTCATACACACCGGAAAGCAGCGTTTCAAAGGATTCGTCCCCTGCAGCCACATATAAAGGTTCTAGCGCCGCTTGCACCGTGGGCTGATGAACCATGGCATCCAACGCTGGTGTGTTAAATCTTCGGCCGTTTGTAAGCAGCTTAGCGCTGATAGAATAGTCCCATGCAGGTCGCCCGAGTTGAAACGGGTTAAACGTGGGTTGGTTCGTAGTAGGGGTTCCATTTACTTGATTATAACCATCATCCCAAAAGCGCACGTAATTGGTGTTCGCATACAAGGTGTCTGCACCACTACCTCCTAACCAGCGGTAACCCAACCCATTCAAGGATGCTTGAGAGTTCATTTGTAAATGACCCAGCAACAAAATGGGTGTGACGACCGAGGTTTCATAGTCCTTTTGCAACGTGAATTTAAGGTTAAAGGTGGTTCCTGGAGCTACGTAGGCAGCTCCTCCCGCTGTTGGAACATAAAAATAGTCCAGCATGCTTTGACAACGTTGAATGAGCGTCAAATTGGTTTCCTTCACATTGTTTAAAGGGTTAAGCGGGTTGGCTCCATAGATGGCTCCCACCAAAGCATTGATGCTCTCAAAGTCGTACAAGGTGGGATAGCCTTTGCGAGGCGCGTAGGGATTTTGAGTCCATTTCGGATCATTGAACTGGGTCCACGCTGGTAAGCTGACCGGATAGTCGGTTCCAATGCGTGACAATAATTCCCAGGCTTCTTTTTGAACCACTTTGACGGCGCCTCGCGTCAATTCCACCCGACTAAAACCACAGAAGGGTATGCCTGGCTCGCACCCAAACACATCGAGTTCATTCAGCAGTCTCATGCCTATGCCGATGCCGTACACATTTTGAACCGTGGGGATGAAATTGATCATCTGGGGGTTGCCAGGAATGACAGGTACGTTGAGCTGAGTAAAAAACGGAACGACAATCCCCAACCCTTCCGCACTTTGCACCTCATCTGTTAACAACTGTCGATGCTCGTCACTAATGGTCCCTTTTTGAAATTGTAGAGAGATGCTGGAAAACTCCACCGATTTCGGATAGATCATCCGTGGACAAGGTCGGGTGCTTCCCAAATTGTAGTCGTTGTCATCCGTATCCATAGCGAACGGATCATTATAGAGGGTGATTTCGGTGGGGCCGGGGGTGGGGCCCGCTGCGTAGCCAGAGTAGCCTCGATGTGGGTTGACCAGGCCAGATGGCACCTCCCCCTGCAACGTCATATTTTTCATGCAAGGCGATTGTGTAGCTAACAGGAGACTGAGTCGGAAATGAGGTCGGGTAGTGCAGTTAGCTATAGACGCATTGCTTTCCCCATAGGTCACGCGGGTCCAGTTGGGTGTGAAAAAGTATTGTGTGGGCACCGGAGCTGCACACGTACTGGATTGAATAGCGTTCGGAAACGCTTGCTGGTCATTAGCTCCATTCGAACAGTTAAACATTTCAAATCCGGCAAATGCCCCGAAATACGCGTCGTGAACGGGCACCTCCAGCTCTACCGTACGAGCCAAACGAATCACCACGTTGGTGGTATCGGGTTCTCGTTCATCATAACGTAGAGACACCTCGGACGCCTCTAGCTCTGGAAGCACGGCATGGCGAGATTCGAGTTGGATGCTCTCAATATTGTTTCCATCAATCCAAATCGCAGTGGACTCGTGCCGTAGAGTTCTTCTCCCTCGCAGCGCCTCAGCCGTCGCGTTGAAGATCATCGCCTGACTCGGCACGGCAGCATTAGGATTCACCAACAAACCTAAGTTGTCCATGCTTCCGACGGGCCCATCCAAATACTCCAGTTGGGTATAAACCGTAAATCCCCCAAACAAAGAGCACATGGGGTATCCAGGCTTATAGGCTTGTTTCGCGTTCGTAGTGTTGTACATGGCCACCCCCTCTTCCAACGTCAGCGTCGCCGCTCCCAACACATCCTCCAATTGATTGGTAGTCATTCGAATCGCATTGACCAAAACACGCAAGACACACCCTGTATTGCCGCTGCGATAGGAAACCGGAGCGGGTCCAGGAACGCCTGTCGGGGTTGTGTCGCCAGGAAGAGCATTATAAAGCGACGGGTACATAGGTAACCATTGAATGTCTCGAATCAGGGGTGCGTTATTATAAAATACCTGACGCGTCTGCTCCGGGCTAAGGGAATAGTTTTTGTTGGTGGCGGTGCTGGAACCACCAGGTTGGAGCGGAAAATTGGTGGGAGCGTCCGTAAGTGAATCCACAACGGCATTGTAGTATCGTGGCCGATCTCGCCACATGTAACGATTGTGAGGTGCAAAGGTTAATGACAGCTGAACGGAGGCTCCCGCCTCCCCGCTTTTGGCACGTCCGCAAAATTGTTCGATCGGCCATGTATCGGTTAAAGGAAAAGCGAGTGGCATCAATACTTCCTTCGTCAAAATGATTTCCGATTTGGCTGTAGGCAAACGATACACAGGATCCAAATGAGTGTATTCATAACTAGAACATTTATCGGTGGCCCACGTTCCGGGAACAATCGTACCCTCCCCATCTAAGGCATCGGCCATATGGTACACCCCACACCCCATGCGCTTGTCGTAAAGCTTGGCCTGCAGTGGGGTCATCGTCAACATTTTCAACCAATTCAACGTGCAGTAGTTGGTTTGGTTGTTGAGTTGCGAAATGATCGTTCCATCGCTGCGCGTTAAGTCCATTTGTGTGAACAAATTAAGGTAACCTCCCATTCCCAAGTCTGTGGCATATTGCGGTGTGCTACCGCTGTAATTGCTAAAAATAACAGAGGCAGGCATGGGTACTATAGCAGGTGTGGATGCTGTGGCATTCCACGCCCAGGCCGCAGCAAGGTAAATGCCGTCTTCACTCATTTTGCTTGCGTTGTAGTTTTGACATCGTTCTATCTGCGGATAACACATCATGTTTGCCGTAAGAAAGGCATCGTAGGGATAAGCAGCATTGTTAAAGTACGGGTTGGTCGCTTGCGGCGCCCCTGATTCTGTGAAAAAGGAGTCGGCGTACGCCTGAGTGTTGAGTTGGGTCTTCCACAAAACGCCCATGGACGTTTTGCTAATGAAAGCGGGACTGGAATAGGGATTACCACCCTCAGAGAGGTACTTGATGGGAGCCGTCGGAGCACTGGCATAATAATACGGGTCCAACTCGGGTGGTTCTATCGTCTGCGATCCAAACTGTAGGGACTTCTCGGTGGGGCCGCTCATACAGGCAGCAGGATGATTGTATACCCCACCTCCGCCAACCGTGGGTAGCACGCCCACCGCTGGGAACGTCAAGCGCATAGTCATGCGAAGGTGCGGATTCAACATAAGCCCAGTACTCGACGGAATGGTAAACTGAGCTTGCGCGCCAGGCATGACGACTAATTGGTTGCAGGGAATACGTTGATTTAAAAGCGGAATGGTGGTGTCTTGGCTGGCCACAGACGTCAGGAACGTCTGTGTATTGGTAATATCCAAACTTTGACTCATCGAGTAACAGGCTTAGAGAAAAAATGAGGAGTATGTTTTAGATTCATCTGACCTCCTTTGCATACCAACACACATCAAGAACATTACTCTTACAAAATGGCTTTTATCTTGCGTGGGTTGGGAACTTTTTTCGCTACAAAGGGCTGCGGCTCGATCCCTTTGTTTCCTGACGGTTTGCGAATCTTTCCGTTGGCAATATGCGTACCTTTCGTGATGGGGTGTTGCCGCACAGAATTGTTGAACACCAGCTGTTTGCCTTTGGCGTTGAGAGCGGGTGGTCTGGGTGCCTCCATTGTTTTTCGTTGTTTTTGAAAGGAGATGTTGGTGGGTTGGCTGGTTAATGCTCCGGTCTGTATTTGAGGGGAGAAGGCGCTTTTAAAGGTGTCTTTCCGCAGTTTGGACACTCCTTGCGTCGCGTTGAAGGCTGACATTCTCGCGATGAAAATTGACACTTAACTCTATTTTTACACGAGCCCTGTGACCTAATCATCACGCCTTTTTGTCCGCCACCTTCTAGATCATTTTTTCGCTCCCCATCACCGCTCATGTCTTCCAAGATCACGAAAGCGCGTTCTAACAGCAGCGTCGTAAAGCTAGTCAAAACACCCAAGGTAGAAGCCGCGGCTGCTCAACAGGCTCTTGTCACTACTCAAGCCCAGGTTGTCGCCGATGACTCGGACTCGGAATTTTCCAGCAGCGGTAGTGAGTCCTCTCACATTGCAGCACTCCTGGACGCCACTTGTGAGAAAGCAGACGAGGACGTCGCCTCCAACGTCTACTCATTTCCATCGTTTGTTCAAACCCCAACAAAACGCTCTACCATTTACACCCTTACCCCTCGTCGGAACAAGACCATTGCTATTCCTTCAGGTTATCTTTTGGCCGCCCACCCCTTTCTCGTCAAGCCAGCCAAACGAGCGGCTGAGGACGAGGCTGATGATGCACGCCTGTGTCGCATTGGAAAGTATGTCGTGTCACGGGAGGAGTACTTGGTTTTCCGTCAAAAGGATCAAGAGACTGCTTTTGAACCAGCTCGCATCAAACAATTCCTTGACGTACTCATTCAGAAAGATGACGATGAACGCAAGCTTGCCATCGCTGCTGCCAGCCAAACTATCTTACATTTGAAGCAAAAGGCTGCCGTCGAGCAAAAAGAAGCTATCGAACTTTAAATGAGTCTGTTCTCTCCTCTCTTTCTCCTGTTCCGTCTTCGATCTATTTTTGGGTTTTTTTATAAAAAATCAAACCGAACACCCTTGTAAAGACAAAACCACAAGGTCATGATTACTCTTCGCTGGCCAAAGCCGCCGCCTCGCCGTCTGTGGCATAATTGGTGTTTTGGGGCACACCTTCCACCTGCGCCTGAACTCCAGCAAATTGAGATGACTGTTGCATGTTTGATTGAATCTGATTGGCAGCCAGCGCCTGAATGGAAGGTGCCGCCTCATAATAGGGGGGAGGGGTCGGAGGCTTTGAGGGAGAGTCGAATAAGCCATACAACGAGGTTGCCACTTGTGCCGCGCCCAATATGGCTCCGACCGGATCAAACTCTGCCGTCCCCACCTCACCAGCTCCCTCTAAAAGGTTGGCTGCGTCTTCACCCGAGCTGGTGGTTGTTGTTTTGGCTGCATTCTCCGCCGCATTCTCCGCTGCATTGGTCGCATTTCCGGCCGTTTTGGATTGGAGAGCGTTGCTAAGAACATCACCCCCTTGCGCCAACCCGGTCGTATCGCTAATGTCAGCATAATGTTGTTGTTGGCTAAGCTGAAAATCCTCGCTGAGGTTGGGGTTTGCACGAGGACCTGCGGCGCCAGCACTGCTAGAGGTGTTCGACTGAGTCTGCGGAGCAGTCGTCTCGACCTCGACGGCAGGCACCGCATACGACGGCCCCTGTATACCAGGCCCTTGGTTGCTCTCTGCCACACCTCCTCCTTGCTGTCCGCTCACCTCGTTGAACGTTTCGCGTGCTCCTCCAGCATTCGATGCATCTGTAGCATAAATGGGGGCATCTTCTTCCCCTTCGGGAGCGGGACCATCCGCACTACTGATAGTTTTAAGGTCCGCTAAAGAGGGAGGCGCAACAGAGGATTCTTTGGCCTCACTTAGTCCATCCACTACGCCTTTCACTAAGGGTTCCGCAGTAAGCGGTTCCGATTTTAGACCTGTGTCGGTGTAGGAAAACCCTCCACGGAGCTTAATCATCTCCGTTCGTGATAGAGTACGATACGCTTGTGTTAAAGGGTCGTTCTCATCCACTCCGTACGTTGGTTGATATGCTTCTCGAACATTAGAGATGGTTCGGCGTTTTGGAACGAAGTCTTCCTCTGGGGCAGCCACATTGGATAGATAAGAAAAGGGTTCGTCGGAGGCTTTCGGTTGATCGGCAAAAGGATTGTACGCATCTACAGCACCCACTTCGTTACCTTTTTTTGCAGCAGGCTTCATCAGGGAGCGCAGTCTGTCCAAAACACTGGGCCTCGGAGCAATGGGTTCGTCCTCGGGGAAGATGGACTCTCCTTTGTCCGCCCCGATACTTACCTCCGTTCGAACTGGCGCGGTTGTGGCTTGTGGTGGTTCCTGTACGATCGGACGAAAGCTTTTGGATAATCGTTCCTGCAATGCACTCAACGCCGAAGGACGGCTAATGGTGGGTTGGTCGGTGTTCAAGCCATCTACAAAAAAAGGTGCTTCGGGATCATCAGGCTGCAGTGGACGCTCACTCTCGGGAACTGGGACCGTCTGGTTAAGGTGTTGCTGTATGCTCGCCTTCACGGCATCCATTACCCCTCCTTTGGGTGCAATGAGATCGGTACCCAGCTCCGCGGGAGCAGCAGCGGGAACGGGAGCGCGCTTCGCAGCCAGCTGTGTCGCTAGCGCTTGTCGATAGGCTACGTCTTCGGGATCCAATGGAATGGGGGTCACGTAAGGCTCTTGACGTAGCGCAGTAGCAAACGGAAGTCTTGGCTCCTCCTCCTCCTGCATTTGAAACGGGTTAGTGTTTTGATCTTCACCCTCCGTTCGGATATTTCTTTGAGCATACTCCCGCTGCGGTGCAAGTGGTTCCTCCGTTAAATCCTTGGAAACGGAAGGGAATGGTGGGGCGGCGGTTCGTCGAATCGCATCGGCTGTGCTCCGCACCTGATCTTGAAAGGTTTGAACGTCTGAAGCCCCAAGACCGGCCTCTTCTCGAGCCGCGTCGACTTGTCGGTTTAAGTACGCACCCACCTGCGCCGGCGCTCGCCGCAGCTGATCCAGAAATCCACCTGTATCTTCAGATTGTGCTACTTGTTTGTAACCTTCTCTTAAATGGGCCAGGCCCAGTGCAACCACCGGCTGTGTTTTTTCGGGAAGATGAGCAATACCTTCAGTTAAAACCGCATCTGCTAAAGCAGCATGTGCTTGTGGATTGTCCGGATTTTCCAGGAATTGTTTGGCCGCCAGCGCAGTCGTGGCATTCTTAAATTTAAATTGATCTTGTAGTAGCTTTTCCACCGGGGGTGCACTATTCAACTTATCGGTTAAGCCTGGAGCCACTCGGTTTAGAATCGTTCCATAATCGGACGTCGTGGCTGTTCCCTCCAAGACGCGTCGGGTGACAGGATCGTCTATAGCATCACTGACATACTGTCTCAACAGAGGTTGAACATCTACCGCGGGCGCCTCCGGTGAGAGTGTATTTTGAAGATAAGCGTTCACCACCGGATGATTCAGCACAGCACTCGCATTGTCCATGTGAGTGTTGTCGTACCCAGCAGCTTGAAGGTCTGTCAACGTCTTGGCTACGAAGGCGCTAGCTCGATCTTCTGGAGTGGTTGCTTGCAACACATTGAGCAGTGCCTGTCGTTGTTCGTCCGTTTGATTAGGATAATCCTCCAGCAACGTGCTCGCAAATTCAGGGTTGTCCACGGCCTGTTGATGTAAGGCCTCGGCCTGTATCCCTAACGCTTTTGCTTTTGTAAAAAAATCATTGGCGCCTTCATAGTCTGGGAAATTTTTGGATAAAAACTCGTTGGCAATCTCATCCGGACTTCTTCCTACATAGTTTTGGGTGACCTGGTCAATCTGTTGCTGGATCAGCGAGGTGGCTGTTTTCTGTGGGTTGACGATGGCGCTTGTTGCCAGATCCAACTGTTCCGGTGCTACCCCTATCTTTTCCAGTGCTGGCTTTAGGAAGGCGTCGCGTAATTGTGTATACTTAGCCGCCCGTTGATCGGGTGTAGCAAATTTAATATTGCCCGGTCCGTCAATGGCTGCAGCCAACGGCTTTAATCGATCAGGTAATGCTTCTCGAATCAGGTTTTCTGCCCCGCCGGGTTGCGTGGCAGCCGCAGCAATCTTTGCCACTTGTTTGGCTTTGGCCGCTGAATTTAACGCAAAATCGACTCCCGGGACATTTTGGCGGGCTAGTTGCACCAACCTTGCACCCAACGGTTTGGTGCGGTCGGTAGCCTCCCACTTTTGTTGAAGAGCCTGCAGCAGTTGTCCAAAATCGCCAACCTTGCTTAGTTTGCTTTGCTCTGCCAGCTGCTTTTCATCGTTTTCAACTTGCTCTGCGTTGGTCGCCTTAGCCGTATTTAAAGCAGCGGCTGCCGACGACTGTGCCGCCTCATTCTCGGCAACAATTGGAGCGTTAACATTTTCCTGGAGGCTTCGTGGTCTAAAGCTCGTCATCCTCGCCTAAAGAAACAAAATCCAGCATGAGTGCCGTCAACCTACTACCACCCCGGTTCTCTGTACAGTCTGTCTCGATTGCTGCTCCCTCTAACCCTTTACCTCCAGTTGCCCTCCCTCCAAGCTCCGCTTCTGCCACGTTTGTTCGCTCCATGACCTTTTCGAAAAATCATCGCTTAGAGGCATTCCTCTACAATAATACGACGCCCCTTTTCGTTGAGGATAACGCCCTCGTTGGCTTACCTTTCCACAGTGGTTCCTTTCACTCCTTTGCCAACGCGTCCCCTATGAAACTCCATAAGATCAGCGTAGGCTCTGGTATGCATGCGCCTCCTAGCGATTATGTGCTCGCCCCTTTAAGTGTGCTAAATGCGCGTCTTTCTATTTATGTGCCAAACGAGCTAAAGAACCCAGTCCTCTTCCACGTCTTTCCCATACCCAGATCCCTCCTTAACGGTGCAGCCCTTGGAAATTTTACGGATATTTGGTCCACCCCTTCGTTCGAAGCTGCCTTAAACCTACCCGCCGGCTTAATTCATGTCTGCATCGAGCTTTACCGAAATGGAGCATTGACAGGTTCTGGTATTCCGTGGCTGATCGCGCCAAAACATCATCCTAATCCACAAGTTCACTTTCATTTATCCTTTTAGTTTTTTTGATTAAACTTTCAATTCAACCGTTAACGTTTCATTTTGCATCTCCATGTCTGACCGCTTAAATTCTCCCTTCTCCCAAATTAATGCCATCACCCATCATTACTTGACCAAACATGGCGCTCATGCTTATGATCCTCGTGTTCAACTTTTCCATCATCAATTTCTCGCCCAAGCCAACGACGCTATACAATCTGCTACCGGAGACGCACCAGGATTAGAACGCTTTTCCGCTGGTTTACAACAATTAAAACAACATGTGCGACCGCCTAACTCTAGCGTGCTGGTCGGGCCCGACTTGTCGGACCCGACCGACACCGCTGCGTACCCGACGCTGGCTGCCGCCCTGAATGGTCAGTTCGACTCCTCTCGAGCCACTTTTGAAAACATTGCAGACCTTCATGATGACCTGTTGCGTAATACCCGGGCGCTAAGTGTTACGCCCCATGCTACCAAACGACTCTTGGAAAATCATCGCCTCGCCGCCAACATTTACATTCGACAGACGCTTACGCGTCTGCGACATGCAAAAGGAACTACGCAAACGCACACCCTCGCGGTCCAACCACAAGGTGGTGTCAGAGATCGGGGCGACACGGAGGCCGCCGACGGTGAACTGTTTGATCAGGCTTCCTCTCTAATTGCTCGGCAGAATGCTGTTATTCGAAATCTCCAAGACAACCGTTCCAAAACCAGCTTGGAAGACCATGAGGCTGGAGAACCCTTTGATCACTCCACCCCTCGCCTCCGTCGAGCTCTTTATGAAGATGACGAAGAGTTGTCACCTTCAAAACGTCACAAACCAGATCCGAGCAACGATGAAACGCCCGAGGTGGCCCTACCCACATATAATCCGCCGGAGCTACCAGGCGCCGACTACTTCCGCTCACAGCGAGCAAGGGATGAGATTGCCAAGGCCCAGGCCGCTCGAACGTTGGACGAATACCGTCAAAGCCAAACCCAGGCGAAAGAGTCCGAACCTTCGCTTGAGGCAGCTGCCGCAGCTGCTAAGGAGCTTGGGCTCTTGGAGACCCCTCCCAAAGAAAGTAATAGTCTAGGTCTTCCCGACATAAGCCCAACCGCCATGGCCCAGTTTCTAGATATGCACGATGACAATCCCGCTGGCGCTTTGGACGAGCTGTTTGCGAAACAAGTCGATCCGACGCCGTCCGAACCAGCTCCTGCACAGAAAGCAGTGTCGTCTAGCCCTTCTGTTGTGAACGATGGCTTTGAAGAAGCTTCAACAGAATTACTTCCTCATGAAATGAAGAAGGCCTTTAACGACCTCACCAGCCGACAAATTGCGGTGGAATCTGCCGACCCCAACTTAATTGATGAGCGCAATCAAAAAATTCTTAACGCCAACGCAGCCCTTGTAAGTCCCAAAGCCCTTCAACAGTTTCTCCCCCAATTAGCCAATCCTTTGGTGGTGCCGCAACTGGAAAAGGTTTTTCAGCCAGAGGAAGAGGCGCGCCGCCCTACCACGAGAGCGGAGGCTGCAAGAGCCAGAAATATCAATTTGTACCTAGAGGGCGGATCCTTTGACGAATTTTTGCATAAATATGATAAAGACTTAAACGAGCGCACGCGCCAACAGTTAGCCCGCATCCTCAGCGATGAACCACACAACCCTAACAAAAAAATTGGGCTAGATCACCTTTCCAATAATAAGTCGGACCATGCCCACCTCCCTTTTCCCAAACTCAGCACTGTAAAAGACAAAGCTCTTCAAGCAGAGCTGAAAGAGGTGGACAGACGGCTGCGTGTGGAGCGCGTAAAGCACCGTCAACAAGTTGGCACTTTTGATAAGGCATACCATGTGTTTTCTTCCTATAAGTTGGGGTTACACCACCGCATTCATGACCTCCAGTCCGACCCGACCGACGAGAATTTGATGGCTTTGTACGATACATTGCAGCAACGCGAACAATACGCTGCACATGTGACGGACGGCAGCGTGTCTAATCCACAGCGAACCCTTCCCGTACAAGAACTGACGAGATACCTCCGTGCGCATGGATATCTCGCCTACCCACCCTCGCAATCCATACCTGACACGCCTCCTACAGCAGCTCCCTCCTCTTCCTCTCTGCTCACTCCCCCTAAACCCTTCCTTCATCCTACCCCTGGCTTTTCCGCCCCGATTACAGAAACTTTTCGCCATCCGAACGAGCCTCTCTCGGATCCTCAAGGCCTCGATCCTTCCGTCAATCTAGCCGGCCTTGCGCCCCAGCCGTTGGAACCGAATACAGAACTAGACCGCAGGCTCGTTCGTACCATAAACAGATCAAAAGCTGTTCAAAATCGGCTTCTAGCGGACCCTCCGAACGCTTCCGATATTAGAATCCCTAAGCCTCCTACCCCTCATCCAAACCCGGTGCCTAATCGTGGTGCCAATGTTGTGGCTAAAGCTCTTCAGTTACAAGATGAGTTCGAACGTCGTCGGAAGGAGGCTCCTGCCCTAAACGAAACTGAGGCCCTGGACGACACGGAGCCCATTGCATCTCCCACCACAAGAGGTCCAACAACGGAAGCCACTCCGCCTCTTTTTGAAAGCCCCATCGAAGACTTCCCTCCAGGAGCTATGATTCCAGACGATATTGAAAACACTCCCGAGGACCCGATGCTTACCAAACTTCAAGCAGCACAAGCTGCAGCAAGGAGGCAGGTTGACGAGTATAAAAAAACCGTCATTAGCTTACAACAACGCCAATCCTTCCATGATAATCATCGGGAAACGCTTGCGACGCTGCCCGCTGACTTCAGAGTTCCCTCACCGCACTCCATCAACTCTTCAGGATCTACCGCTGCCGCGGTGAATGAACTAATTCAACGGTCCCGTCCCCCTTCTTCTCACCGTCCCACCCCTGATTCCCTAACCTCTCAAGATTCGACTGCTGCAGCCATTAACCATTTTATTCGTAATGAACCCGTCTCGCCTCACGTATCGAATGGCCCTTCCTCCCCACAAAACACCAGCGTGGGTTCTCTCTTTGACCACCCCCTCATGGAAGGAGAGAACGGTCCTCGTCGGATCATTGATCTTACGACCACTTCCTCCGAGCCAACACCTGTGAGACCTTCTCCCATCGCTCTTACACCTTCCCCTCCTGCCTACCCCCAACCTGTTCGGGGGCGTATTCGTGCTGCGCGGAACATTCAACCTTCCCCATTGTTGATTAGTCCCGATGGAGCTGCCCTTTCCGACGTGTCTTTCGAGAGCGTTCAAGGGAATCAACTCACAACCGCAGCGGGCGGCCGGGTAACTCGGTCACGTCCACTACCACGTTCTCCGTCTGTCTCTCCTATTCAACGGACGACACCAGTGCGGGGCTCTCCTCTCAATCCCAACCGCCTTCCTCCTATCGCCACGCAGTCCCCGTCTCCGACGGCAATCTCTTCTCCTTCTCCTCGCCCATCGCTCCGACCTGGATCTTCTCAACGTTTACTACCACCCATCAAGCGAACTCCGGCCACCCCTCCGCCTGCGAACGATTCCACTGATTCCTTACGACCCGGTTCTGGCTTTGGTGATGACGATAATCGCTACGACGCACCCATATCTATAGAAGACTTTCAGGTCAACCCTTCCTCAGACACTCCTCCCGACCTCCGTTCGGGAGGTGTCGACCCCGATGCAGTCTTATCTCTTCGTAACCCTTTCGTCACACCAGACCCTTCTAATCAACGACACGCAGCAGCCGACCGCCTTGTGCCTGGACTTTTTCATGCAGGGGCGTTTGATTTGTTGACAAAGGCTGACACGGACAGGGTAGGCCCAGACGACTCCAACGCCATCTTTCAAGCCAAACGCTACATTGATGCTGAAATTCAACAGGCAGCCAAAAAGAGGCTAGAAGCTGCGGGCCTGCCGATCCATGGCGCCGAAACCATATCTGACGAAGCCTTAATTCGTCATCATACGGAGTATGGATTGAAGCATCAGCTAGGTGATGATGCGAACATTCAATTCCCGAAAAGTTTACAAGAAGCGTCTCACTTGGTGGAATCTTTAGGATTGGGAAAGGTGCCCGTTCTAGATCCATTTCACGCATCTAAAAACACTCCTTTTCAATCCAATGCTGCAACGGTCGCTGCGTCTCATGCCTACTACCTTGCCCGCGCCGTCGACGATGCTGCCGCTGATAATGATCTAAGCCGCTTAGGCCCGCTCAAGCAGTCTCTCGATACGATCCTTCGTTCAGACGTAACAAATCAAGATGCCCAGCCCTCTTTCGAGCAGGCTCAAATGTACGAACTCGCGCTTCATATGTTAAATGAAAGAATCGCTCCACAATCGCAAGAGCCTAGCATCGACCATGCTTCGGCTGCAGATTTATCAGATGCGGATCGTCGCTTGTCTCAAGCCCACCCACTCTCACCACAGGCCCCTGCTCCCGCAGCCCTCAACGCGTCCGCCGTAGCAAGCGATGTCCAATCGCTTTTGGCTGCCAGAAAGGCTGCAAGAAACACTAGTCTTCAAGTCCCTGAGCTCGCTTACCGTGCTTCTCTTAGTGTTCCTTCCGATGATTATTCGCTCTATCCCAACCCTAAACCTTATATACCAGTTGGTCCGAGCTTAGAACCGCTTGTTAAACAAACTCGAAGAGCCAACGCAAGTTATGTGTCGAACACAGCATCCTACGCTAGAGCTCGAGCTAACTTTGATTATTATAATAACGAGTTTGCTAGACTGCTAAACACCTCTAGCTTTGATGAGCCACGTTCTTTGGCGAAAGATCCATTAGCTGTCGATGTACCCGCTTTACTCCGAACGGGGCGTTTGCGTCCCTTTATCCCCACCAATCTTACACGAGACCTATCGGACGCAGACACCATTAACAAGACCCGAGCAAATCAAGCCTTTCTGGAGCGAGAAGCCAAGACGCTTTCAAAGCATTTCGCCCTTCAATCCAAAGGAGATGCTTTTAAACAAGCCGCCATGCTTAAACCTTATCGTGACGCCTTCATCAAAAATGCTGTCGCCTCATCCTTCTATGTAGGTCACGACCTTCAACTAGACACACACACCCAACGCCCAGCCACAGCCGCCCCTCCCAACGTCGAGCGCACTTTTAAAAATAAAAATCTGTCGTTGCTTGGAGGAATTCAAGACGATCAACGCATACAGCGCATTATTCAGCTGTTGGCCGGACAAGACCCTATCCCTTTCCCTTACGAAGGTCCTATAACTATCAGCACCGCTCGCAAAGCTACAAGAGATCTTCAAGGAGCGCTTCAGAAGAAGTAATTTCTTTTTTTGGCTTTCTTTGTTTCTTTTTTTTCTTCATCAAATTATCAAAAATCAAACGTTTTCATAAACGCATCTATCTCTTCTTCGCTGATGGCAATCGTGGTTGTGGTTTCCATGCACGCCTCACTCACCTCCTCGATCACATCCTCTTGGTATTGCCACTCCTCCACACTTAAATCTTTGATGTGGATACGGCGCGGCATACTTTGACTGAGCCATTGAGGTTGTTGATGAAAAAACTCACACATATACAAAAAGGGGCGCCAATTCAAAAAGTCGTTCACCGTTTGAAGTTCGGGGTTCGTCATAACCACACTAACTCCTCCCAATTTAGCATAAGATGTGGGCTGGACCTCTTGACCTGCCTCTGCTTTCCATTCTTTAAACCCACATTGTAGAAAAATGTTGGTGTAACGCTGCCAGCGCATCTTTTGGCGTTTTGATCCAGCTGGTTTGTTACGAAGCCGCAAATCCACCCGTTGACGACACCACTCTGTAAAAATCTCCAACCCTTCCTGTGAGGTTGAGTTAGGAATAGTTAGCCATAACGGGCTCTCGCCTTCCACGATCAGACGTCCACATTGGATGAGAAGAGCCACCAGGTAATAACATTTCCACTGATACAACGCTTCATGAATAGGGTGTTCGTCTAGATAAAGATCCAACCGCTCACTCAGCATACCTTTCACCAAAACGTAGTGTCCGGTTCCACTCGACCGTGTGCGATAGCCTTTTAGTGCATCCGGCATTTGAAACCCGTTCTTTCGCGACTTTGGCATCTAAACATCATTTTTTAGTAACATGCCTAAGTCAGCTCGAAACCGACCCAGAAAAAATGTTGCTTCTTACCCTCACATTGCCGCTCCACCTACCGCTCATTACCGTCTTGCCAAAATAAAACGCACCTCCGTTCGAAGAACAGAATCCCCGCCTCCCGTTAATTTGCCCTCCATCACCCCAACCGTAATCGATTTGACCATCAACCCTCCACCCGCCCCTGACTTTGACCATCCCCTCCGGAAGCTGCCGGAAGGAGACTATGGTTTACTTGATGTGGATTACACCAACCCTTTTCCTCCTAATATCACCCTTCCTGGCTCCGAAGACTTTAAACAACGGTCGGATCGTTGTGCAAAGGGATATCGCGTTCAACCTTACAAAAAGCCTATCAGATTAGGTGGAATCACTGGTCTTGTCGTTGATGGCGCCGCTTGGGCAAAAAAAATCAATGTCCATCTCGAAGAACAATCAGATGCTCTACCCACCGCCCCCTTTATTATTCTTATCTTTGGCACCATCGGTTCCGGCAAAAGCGCCCTGTTAAAACAACTGTGTGAAATGTATGCTCACCCTGACGCCTTCACAACTATCAGAATCGTGTCTCCCACCGCCGAAATGGATCCTCTTATGATTACCCTCAAGGCAAAACGCAACCCTTTGGTTAAATTTATAACGGACTCTGTTCCAGATGATGCCTTTTTTGCCTCCCTAGGCACCAACGTAAAAGCTCTATATGCACCCTTCATCAACTTGGCGGAAAAGGGTTTATATCACCGAAAAGAATCCCCTTCCATTTTAAAACTTAAAGATCGCAATCGGGACTTTCACGACTTCGACCATCCCTACCTAAATTCAGATGGAACCCCACATGGCGAGAAATTGCGCCTTTATGCCCACCCTTCCGATTCCATTCCCACATCTCATGACTTATATGCTGCAAACCTGACGCCAATCGCTGCAAAACGCAAAAAAATGTTGGAAATGCGCTCCGTTCCTGCCAAACCTAAATCTGCTGAGACTCAACCTTCTAATCTTATACCCAACCCAGAAACATTATACCAAGTTGATCTTTCCAAACCCCTGGACGTTTCCCAAACAACCCCAACTCGCTATATCGCTCAAATGAATGCCTCTCACCCTCACCAGCTAGCCTTGAATGAACAACTGTTGTTTCAATTTAATGCCTTACATCATCCCTCCGACGCGAAAGCGGTTCACCCTAAATCAGATCCGACCCTTATGGTTTTTGACGATTGTGCTTATCATTTCGCAAACAGCGGCAGATTTATGCAACTTCTTACCATTATACGTCACGCTCAAAGTTCGGCTATCTTTGCATGCCAAAAAGTCACTTCCGTACCACCGATGCTGAGGGCATTAGCTACCAACGTTTTTATATTCGCCGTACCTAACAAACGCGAACTTAAAACTTTGGAAGATGAGTTTGGTTCTGTAATTCCTGACTTCCTCGGTGCATACCACGCAGCTACTTCTGGTATTAACGGTCGTGAAAAGGACTTCCTTAACATCAATATGATCAAAAAGACTGCCTCGCGATCGTTTTTGGGGACTCTCGAACCTACCGATTCGTGTTCCCCTCAGACTGCACCTAATCACTAATCATTTTTTTGCTTATGCAAGATACACCTACCTCCCATCCGTCACCTTTAACACGTTCAAACGGCCAAATTGACGTATTCGAGACACACCGTGCTCGAACGGACTCTTTCACCGCAGCGCTAACCCCAATCTCCCTTTCACACCCTCCTTTGCGCCGTCAATCCACTAGCACTCGTCTTCGCAGCGCGTTTTTTCATTTTCTCATTCGTCTTTTTCGATGTTTTTCTTAATTTAATTTTTATTATTATTTCAACCCAAAGAAAAATTGAAAATACTCATGCATCCACACGCTCATTCGATCATTCATAAAGGTACGCATGCTCCGCCCCTCACCGCCTTGCCAAAACGCTGCATGCTTGAGCATCATCTTTCGATTGCATTGATACCATGCGACACTGATGCTAAAATGTTGGGCAATAATCCAGCGCTTCATTTCCAGAACTGTTAAATCATTCCCAGCAATCATTTCATGGAGAGGAATAAGTAACGCTTCTACTTTGCTGAGCAACCAACGCCCATCTTTCACCGCTTCTTCCTCCGTCTCAGCACAGTACAACTCCATCTCCATTCCAATTTAAAATGGTTTCTTACTCTTGTTTGCATTCATTTGTTGAGTCTGTTCATAAAAAATTCACACATGTTTAACTAGACCCAAACACAGGCGCACCCTCATGAAACACGGTTGGAGGTGTTCGACCTCGCTCCCAATCACGCTCCTGTGGGTCGTTATACTCCGCCTCCGACGCATCACTCTCAGCTGTATGATTGTTTGCGGCCGTAATCAGCGCCGCTAACCAGCCCTCACGACTACCTTGGTCTCCTGCAGTCTTCCCCACCTCAATGATGCGATCACGGCGTCTCTTCGGCCGCAATGGAGCTGGAACATATCGCACAAACTCAACATCGTCATCCTCGTCCTCCACACACTCCTCTTGCTCCATCTCTTCGGCCACAGTCGCATCATCATCCTCCAAACTGGGATCCGGTGAAGGCAATGCCGGTGTCTCGGTAAACCTAAACAAATCAATTCCTATACCATCACATTCTTCATCTATCAAACAAACTCGCTAGCCATCGGGTTTCGCACAAACGGCCAAGGCGCTTCCTTCATGATCGCAGTGAACTCCGGCTGCAAACCGCGCTTCACCACCATCTCATACAATCGACCGGCAAACGTCATAAGCTCCGATTGATAGGAATTGCGCGCATGAATGGGGTTGAAGAAACGCACAACGCGACTGTATCCAAACAGCTCCGAAGGAACCCACAGCCGAAACATAAACTCCTGCAGAATCATATCGTCATGTACATTCTCCAGAGTCGCCTTCACCAGCGTCCCAAACCCCTCGCGTGTCACATGCTTGTAGTTACCTACTTGTCCATCAAAAAAGTAATACTGCAATTGTCGCTGCGCCATCTACACAGAAAACAGGATCAGTCCTCACCCCAAACCTCCACCACAGCTCATACAAACATCTCACGTCTGACTCTCGCCGATGAAAAATGACTCGTTTGCCTCTCGTATTCGACACCAACGCCCGCCAACACCCGGCAACACCCTTTTCGGCCAACACCCTCTTTTTGTTCAAGCCGCCCTCAAAGTCTTTTGTTGCCTTTATTTTTGTAAAAAAAAACTACCTACAAAATATCGGCGCGCGAAATTCAAAGTTTTTTTGAAAATTGTGTTTAAATCATATTACCACGTGGGCGCTATATATATATATATATATAGTATAATATAT
>Ga0315903_10001014_pt1 | contig 42411 bp, 33 predicted proteins | sample LakEriMetagenome_7_FD_203524 | JGI IMG/M metagenome (GOLD analysis project Ga0315903, IMG submission 203524) | Freshwater fungal communities from buoy surface, Lake Erie, Ohio, United States - Buoy 2 MA119 | ecosystem: Environmental > Aquatic > Freshwater > Lake | place: USA: Lake Erie, Ohio... | reverse complement strand
CCCTGTGGCGCGCACGCCGGCGATCCATTACGTCAACCTCTCTGCCCGTCTGGACTCAAGAAGCGGAAACTGGTACGCCTACCTCGCCGCGCGGAACCTGACCGACAAGCGCTGGATCGAAGGTCTGGCAGCCGTGCCGGGTGGCGCAGGCATCTTGTACTACACGCCCGTGAACCAGGGTCGCAGCTGGCAGCTGGGTGCGGGCTTCAAGTTCTGAGCGGCGCAATGAGACATGGTCAAGATCGTCTGGTTGCTCAAGCGCGCGCCGCACCTTTCGCAGGAGGAGTTCGTGCGTTGGTGGCTTGACCGCCATGTGCCGATCGCGCGCGCGGCTCCGCGACTTCGCCGCTACACCGTCAACTTGCCCAGCCGACCCGACCACCTGGCCGGAAAGCCGGCCGACGAGTGCGAATGGGACGGTGTGGCTGAGCAGTGGTTCGACAACCAGGATGACCTGAATCAGGCTTACTCCCGACCTGTCTCGGCGTCCATACGGGCCGACACATTGGCACACGTGGCCCGGCTGGAGCGGCTGATCGTGCGCGAGATCGAGATCCAGCCGACCGCGGCGAGCGGCCGCGATGAACACTGAAGGTCTTCCCGCGCCAGAGTTCGTCGATCTCGTCGTGCTGGGTTCCGGGGCGGCGGCGCTGGCCGCCGCGGCCACGGCCGCAGGCTGCGGGGCTCGCGTGCTAGTGCTGGAAAAGACCGGGTTGCTGGGGGGCACCAGCGCGCTGTCGGGCGGCGAGATCTGGGTCCCCTGCAGCGACGCGGCGCGCGAGGCCGGGCTCGATGACAGCCTGGAGGCCTGCGAGACCTACCTTCGCGCCCTGATCGGCCCGGATCTGGAGGTCGCGCGCGTTCGGGCCTATCTGCAGGCCGCGCCCCGCGCCTTGTCGTGGCTCGAGGCGAACACCGAACTGCGCTACGCGCTGATGCCGCGCTCGGCCGACTACCACTCCGAACTGCCGGGCGCATCGCCAGGGGGGCGCTCGCTGGCGGTGCAGCCCTACGAGGGCGCGCGGCTGGGCGACGACTTCCGCCGCCTGAGGCCGCCCTTGCGCAACGCTCTCATCTTCGGCGGCACCTCCGTGTGCACGCGCCTGGACCTGCCGCACCTGCTGGCCGCCGGCCGCCGCGGCGCCTCGGCCTGGCACGCCGCGCGGTTGATCGTCCGCGGCGGCTTCGATCGTCTCGCCGGCCATCCCCGCGGCACGCGGCTGACCAACGGCAACGCCCTGGTGGGCCGGCTGCTGGCCACCCTGCGCATGCAGCAGGTGCCGCTGCGCACGCAAGCGCAGGTGAGCAGGCTCCTTGTGGAGGACGGACGGGTGGCCGGCGTGGCGCTGGCCCCGGGTGAGGGTGGGGGCGAGACGCTGATCCGCGCCCGCTGCGGGGTCGTGCTGGCCACCGGCGGCTTCTCGGCCCACCCCGATTCGCGCAGGCAGCACTTCACGCACGTGGGCCGCGGCGCCGATCACCAGGCGCTGCCGCCGCCCGGCAACACTGGCGATGCGTTCTCGCTGGCCGCGCCGCTGGGGGTGGAGGCGGGCGCGAACGCGATGAGGCCGGCAGCGTGGACGCCGGTGTCCCTGGTGCCGACCCGCCACGGTGAGCCGGCGCCCTTTCCCCACTTCAGCGACCGGGGCCGGCCCGGCCTCGTGGCCGTGGGGCCGGACGGACGGCGCTTCGTCAACGAGTCGCTCTCGTATCACGAGTTCGTCAGCGCCATGATCGAGCGCGGCCTCGACCACGCCTGGCTGGTGGCCGACCACCGCGCGCTGCGCCGTTACGGCCTGGGCGCGGTGCGTCCCTTCCCGTCGCCGCTGGCGGAACATCTGCGCAGCGGCTACCTGCTGCGCGGCGGCGATTGGGCTGCGCTGGCTCGGGCCATGGCCGTGCCGGCTGACGCGCTGCGCCAGACCCTGGAACTCTTCAACCGCCACGCCGCGCACGGCAAAGACCCCGCCTTCCGGCGCGGAGGCAGCCTCTTCGAACGCCGCTGCGGTGACGCCGAACACAGCCCGAACCCGGCCCTCGGCCCGCTGGACACGCCGCCGTTCTACGCGGTGAAGGTGCTGCCGGGCGACATCGGCACCTTCGTCGGCCTGCCCACCGACGGGGCAGCTCGCGTGCTCGATGCCGAAGGTCGCGCCGTGCCGGGCCTGTACGCGGCGGGCAATGCGGCGCACAGCCTCTTTGCCGGCCACTACCCGTCGGCCGGCATCACGCTGGGTCCCGCCTTGACCTTCGGTTGGCTCTCTGCGCGCCACGCCCTCGGGTACGGTGCAGACTCGGTCAACCCTATCGACCTCGAAAGCGGTACTCGAGATGCTTGCACAACCACACTCAGCGCTTGATGGCCAAGTCGTCGTCGTCACCGGCGCGGGCAGAGGTAATGGACGCGCCATCGCCTGCGGCCTGGCATCACTGCGGGCAACCGTCGTCGTCGCAGACATCGACGATGCTGCTGCCAAGAGCACCGCGGCGATGCTGCGCCAATCAGGAGGGCAGGCTCGAGCAGTTCGCTGGGACATTGCCGACCGAGCGGCAGGCGAGAAGGTTCTCGAAGGTTTACGCCGCGACGGCCTGACCGTTTCCGTGCTGGTCAACAACGCCGGCATTGAGGCTCGCGGCAGTGCCGGTGAGCCAGGCTACGAGGAGGCTTGGCGTCGAGTGCTCGGCGTCAACCTTGATGGCACGATGCGCGCCACGGAGGCGCTTCTGCCCGATCTGCGCAAGACTCGCGGAGCCATCGTTAACGTGGTGTCGGTACAGGCGCTTGTGGGGCTGCAGCCCCATGCATCTGCGTATGCGGTTTCGAAGGCTGCAATCGCCCAGTACACCCGTTCACTTGCAATCGAGTTGGCGCCAGACGGCGTACGCGTTAACGCCATCGCTCCAGGTTGGTTCGAAACAGACATGACTGCCGGTACCCGTGCGGACCCGGCGCGATATGTTGCGGCAATGACGCGAGTGCCCATGGGTCGCTTCGGCGATCCCGCTGAACTGGTGGGACCGGTGGCATTTCTTGTCTCATCGATGTCCAGCTATGTCACGGGCATCGTCATGCCAGTAGATGGAGGTTTGCTGGCGTTATGAGCGACACCATCCGCGCTGGGACCCTTGCGCTCGGCCACGGGCATACGATGTATTACGAGGATTCGGGCCGACTGGATGGCGTGCCAGTGGTGTATCTGCATGGGGGTCCCGGAGCCGCCATGGAGCCGCACATGCGCGGGTTACACGATCTTCAGGCCACTCGGTTCATCATGTTTGACCAGCGAGGTTGTGGTCGATCTTCGCCACCGGGTGGGCTGGCTTTCAATGACACGGTCCACCTGGTGGAGGACATCGAACGCCTGCGACGTCACCTTGGAATCGAGCGTTGGATCGTTTCGGGCGGGTCTTGGGGCAGCACGTTGGCGTTGGTGTACGCGCAGGCGCATCCCCAGTGTTGCATGGCGCTCGTGTTACGCGGGGTCTTTCTCGGCACACAGGCTGAGATGGACTGGCTGGCTGAAGGTGCACCGAACTTCTTCCCCGAAGACTGGTTCCTGGCCACTGGCGTCGGGCCCGGCGAAGCCCCGCTCAAGCGGCTGAAGGAGCTGCAGCAGGCCGTACTGGCACCAGGTGATGACAAGGCTTCATTGCGAGCCGCGCAAGCGTTGGCACGATTTGAGTGGACCGCCTCGGCCATGCAAGCTGACCGATGCGCCATCGACGCCGAACTCACGCCTGGCTACACCTCTGCCTACCAGCGGGTTTGCTGCCATTACCTTCGAAACGGCTGCTTTGTCGACCCAAAAGCGCTCTTGACTGGCCTCGAGCGGATCCGGCATCTGCCCTGTTACATCGTGAACGGCCGTTACGACGTAGTGTGTCCGCCTGTGGCTGCTTGGCGCTTGAAGCAAGCCTGGCCGGAGGCTGAACTGGAGATTGTGCCCATGGCTGGACACACCTCCACCGAGCCAGCCATGGCAAACGCACTTCGTGCCCTCATGCGGCGCGTGACAGCGAGCGTGGTCAGTGTTCAAGGGACAGGGCTATGAACGAGCGCACCACATTTGATGCTGCGTTCGACGTCATCGTCGTTGGCGCGGGATCTTCGGGCTGTGCCGTAGCAGCGCGACTGAGCGAGGATGAGTCAATACGCGTTCTGCTGCTTGAAGCCGGAGGCCGTGACGGTACACCGTTGTTTTCCGTGCCAGGAGGCCAGGTATTCGTACGTAACTGGGATCGCTACGCCTGGCGATATGCCTGTACTCCCGATCCCTCTCGCCATGATCGTGTCGACGAATGGCGGCGCGGTCGCATCCTTGGCGGCAGCAGCACGATCAACGGCTTGATCTGGGCCGTGGGGCTGCCCTCAGACTACGACGCGTGGGCGCGCTCCGGTGTGCAGGGCTGGAGTTGGAGCGAAGTAGCACCCTGGTTTCGCCGCATCGAGCACTATGCCGAGGCCTCGGCGGTCGAGCGCGGGCGCGACGGCCCGGTAGCGGTGGAGCGCTTTCGCAGCCCGCACGCCTTGATGCCCGACCTTCTCTCGGCCTTTGCCTCAGAGGGCGTCCCAGTGGTCGATGACATTAATGCTGTGGAAGGTACTGCCGTGGGCCTCGTGCAGACCAACCAGCGGCGTGGGCTGCGCCAGAGTGCATCGGTGGCCTACCTAGACGGAGTGCGTAAACGACCGAATCTCCAGGTATGGACCGGCTGCCGCGTTGACCGTGTGCTGTTCGAGGGGCGTTGCGCAATAGGTGTAGCCGTACGCCGAGATGGCCACCATCTCAACCTTGCGGCTCGTCGCCAGGTCGTTTCGTGCGCCGGCGCGATTGCCTCGCCGTTGCTGCTAATGCGCTCGGGTATCGGGCCTGGTGGACTTTTGCAGTCGCTAGGGCTGCCGGTGCTAGTGGAGGCGCCCGAGGTGGGACGGAACCTACAAGAGCACCCTGAGTTGTACGTGGAATACGAGGTTGACGTGCCGACCTACACCCGTCACCGACAGTGGCTGCGGATGGCCGGCATCGGACTGCAATGGACACTGTCGCGCCGCGGGCCTGCCACCTCGCCCGGCTCGCACCTGCTGGGTTATGCGCACAGCGGCCGTGCCGTGGATGGACCACCCGATCTGCTGCTGTTTGCCGGACCCTGGGGTCGGCTGGAGGACTCGCACGCCTTCACTCGAGGCACACCAGTCTTCTCGCTGTCACCGTCCGTGGCCCGGCCGCGCTCGCGTGGTGTGATCCAGCCGACCGGGCCTTCGCCTGACGCCCCGCCGCACATCGAACCGAACCTGCTGGCCGATGAAGAGGATCTGAGAACGCTAATGGACGGCGTGCGCCTGGTCGATCGCATCGCCCGCGCAGCCCCTTTCGCGCGTCACGTGCGGCGCCGCCTGGCACCATTGATCAGCCTCGACGACGAGGTGGCTCTCGAGCGCTTCGTGCGCGAGGATGCGAGCATCTGTTACCACGCCTGTGGCACCTGCCGCATGGGAGCGGATGAAGGTGCGGTACTGGATGCAGAACTGCGCGTTCGCGGCGTACAGGGTCTGCGCGTAGCTGACACCTCGGTGATGCCAGCGATTCCGTCAGGCAACCTCAACGCGCCCGCGATCATGATCGGCGAGCGCGCGGCGGACTTCGTGCGCAGGGATTCTTGATGGGAACACTGACAAGGTCGCGCCGCCTGGAGGTCGAGCTGGAGCGCTGGCCGCTGCGCCAGCCGTTTGCCATCTCGCGCCACGTATTCATCGACAGCCTGGCGCTGACGGTGCATCTCCACGAGGCCGGTCACACCGGCCGTGGCGAGTGCGAGCCGCACGAGTTCGAACAGGTCGTCGGCCTCGAGGCGCAGACGGCGGTGCTGCACCAGGCGTCACAGCCTGGCTGGCTGGACGGGCTGAGCCGCTCGAACATCCTCGATCGCCTGCCTTGCACGCCCTGGCGCAACGCGCTGGACTGTGCGCTCTGGGATCTGGACGCAAAGTGCAGCGGGCGGCGAGCCTGGTCTCTTGAACCTGACCTGGCAGTGCGTGTGGGTGAGGCAGGGCCGGTGCAGACGATTTCCACTATCGCCTTGGATGACCCGCAAACCATGGCCGCGGCCACCGCGCGTTGCACCGAGGCGCCGTTGCTGAAGATCAAGCTCGGCGGAGCCGACGGGCTGGATGGCGAACGCCTGGAGGCGGTGTCGGCCGCCTGGAAAGGCCGCCCGCTGCTGGTCGACGTGAATGGCGGCTGGATGCCAATCGACCTGAAGCGCTGGCTGCCCTTGGCGCAGCGGCTGAACGTCGTCGTGATTGAGCAGCCGTTGCCGCCCGGTGCCGACCACGAGCAGCCCTCCCCGCCCGGAGATCTGCGGTTCTGCGCCGACGAAAGTTGCACTGACCGCCAGTCGTTGCCACGTGTAGCTTCTCATTACCAAATGATCAACGTGAAGCTCGACAAGACCGGCGGCTTGACCGAGGCGTTAGCGCTCATCGAGAACGCCACACGACTGGGCCTGCCCTGGATGGTGGGCTCCAACGGCGGTACGTCGCTTGCCATGGCACCGCTGTATCTGCTGGCCCACGGCGCGCTGTGCGTCGATGTCGGCGCCGATCACCTGACCCGCGACCGTGAGCCGGGACTGGACGTGCGCCAGGGCTGGTTGCACCCTCCGTCGCCCGCCCTTTGGGGCTGAACCCGACAGGACACGCAGTACCTTCGATGACTCTCATCCGATCCCTTGTCTGCGCAGGCTGGCTGGTTATGGCTGCGGGCCATGCCACTGCGCAGGCCCCGAAACCCGACCCAGGGCCTGGCGAGCTCTGCCGCGCGCCCGAGTACCGCCAACTCGACTACACCATCGGCCGCTTCCGCGTGGTGGCCGAGACCGGCGAGCGTGCGGGTGAGCTGCGCGTGGAGCCCATCCTCGGCGGCTGCGTGCTGCGCGGCCACTGGCGCGGCGCCATCGCCGGCAGCGGCGAGGCCACGACCTGGTTCGACCGGCACAGCAGCCAATGGCACCGCGTCTTCGTCAACGACGACGGCCACTCCTTGCGCCTGTCGGGCCGGGTCGAGGGGACGCGGCTCGTGCTGATCGGCCGCAACGCCTTCTTCGACGGCCGCGTCGGCCTGCACCGCATGACCTGGCAGCCGCAGGCCGACGGCTCGATCCGGCAGCGGTGGGAGTTGTCACAGGACGAGGGCCGCAGCTGGGAAACGCTGCTCGCCTCGATTGCCATCCCGGAGCGCTGACACCATGAACCCTGCCCAGACCCCCGCCACGTTCACCGTCCACATCCCGCTGCGTGACGGCGTCACACTCGCTGCCGACGTCTTCACGCCCAACCCGGCCGAGGCGCGCCCACTGGTGCTGGAGATCACGCCCTACAACCGCGGACCGCAGGGCTTGAGCTTCCGCAACGAAGTGCTGTTCTGGATGGCCCACGGTTACGCCATGGTCATCGCCGACTGCCGTGGCAAGGGCGACTCCGGCGGCACATTCGCCTTCATGGCCAACGAGGGCCGTGACACCCACGACGCCATCGAGTGGCTGGCCGTGCAGGCCTTCTGCAATGGCCGCATGGCGATGCGCGGATCCTCGTACACCGGCACCAATCCCTGGTACGCGGCGCGCGAGCGACCGCCGCACCTGGTGGCGATGTCGCCCAGCGCCAGTGCGGCCGGGGGCAACCAGGACATCACCTGGCGCGGAGGCATCTTCTCGTTCGAGCATTCGCTGCACTGGGGTTCGCGCACGCGCGAGGGGCCGCCGCTGGTGGTCGGCCCCGAGGTTGACTGGCATGCGCTGCTGACCCACCGGCCGGTGATGACGGTTGACGAGGTGGTCACCGGCCAGGTGCTGCCGGTCTATCGCGACATGGCGAGCCACCGCCTGCGCGACCCGCACCTGGCGGCGCTGGAGTTCACCGACGCCGACTACGCACGCAGCGACGTCCCCTCGCTCGCCTTCAGTGGCTGGCAGGACGGTTGTCTGGGCGGCACGGTCAAGCACTTCCAGTCGATGCGCCGGGTCTCACCGGCACGGGACCGGCAGCACCTGGTGGTCGGGCCCTGGAACCACCACGGCGCGCCGGACGGTGGCCACGCCTGCGAGACCGAGCAGCCCATCAACCCGCTGGGTGACCTGCACCTGCCGCCGCACGGTTTCTTCGTCGCGCGCGAGGTGGTGCGTGCCTTCTTCGACCACCACCTCAAGGGCGAAGGCCGCTTCGAGCTGCCCCAGGCGCGCCTGTACCTGACGGGAGCCGACCGCTGGATCGACAGCATCGACTTCCCACCCGCGTTCGCACAGTCCCGCCGCCTGTACCTGCGCAGCGGCGGCCGTGCGCAAGGGCTGGGCGGTGACGGGCGCCTGTCGTTCGACGCCCCGGGCACGGAGCCGTTCGACGTGATCGTGCACGACCCGATGCACCCGGTGACCTCGCACCTCCCGGATGCCGACGGCGTGCCGCAGACCGTGCGCGAATGGCCGCGCGACCTGGCGCCGATGATCGACCGCCCGGACGTGCTGGTCTATCTGAGTGAGCCGCTGAGCGAACCGCTGGCCGTGCTGGGCGAGGCGGGCATCGTGCTACACGTGGCCACCGACGCCCTGGACGCCGACTTCTTCTGCCGCCTGGAAGACATCGGCCCCGACGGCCGGGGCATGCGGCTGGGCATGCACAGCGCAGCCCGCCTGCGACTGGCGGCCCGCAGCGGTATTGACCGTGACCAGCCGGTGGTGCCGGGTGAGCCGATGGAGATCCGGCTGGAGCTGGGTGCTCTGGGCCATGTCTTCCGGCCAGGGCACCGTCTGCGCCTGAGCGTGTGCTGCAGTTCGTTCCCCGAGACTTTTCCGAACCCGGGCACCGGTGAGCCGGTGACGACCAACACCGCCGCGCCACGTGTGGCGCGCCAGACGTTGTTCCACGACGCGACGCGGGCGTCCTGTCTGGAACTCCCGGTCATCGACCTTGCAGCCGTTCCCGGCACCACCGCTCCGGTGTGGCCCGGCATCAAGGGATAGGAGCGCGATCGTGTCGTCGACCCCCCAGCTGCTGACGGTGCGCGAGATGGCGTCCTTCGCGGCGCCTTCGGCGCTGCTATTCCTGTTCCGCGCCGCGGCCTACGTCATCCCGGCGCTCTACGCACAGCGCTTCAAGTTCGATCTGGCCGACATCGCCGGCATCCTGTTCATCATGCGCACGGTGGAGGTCCTGCTGCAGATCCCGATCGGCGTCATCTCCGATGCCACGCGCCACGCCCGGCATGGGCGCAAGCCGCTGGTGATGCTGGGCATCGCGCTGGGCAGCGTGGCGACCTGGTTCGTCTACGTGCCGCCGGACGGCGTGGGTCTGGTCTACCTCGGCATCTGGCTGTCGCTGGCCACGCTGGCGGGTTCATTGACCGAGGTGGCCTACGGCGCCTGGGCCACCGAGATCACCAACGACTACCGCGAGCGCGCGCGCTGCGCCAGCTACCAGACCTGGGCCTCGATTGCCGGCAAGGAGATGTACGCGCTGGTCCCGCTGCTGTGGTTCCTGTCGTCCAACCGCATCACCTTCGAGTCGCTGCAGGTGACGGCCTGGATCCTGGCCACCATCACCCCGGTCGTTCTGCTCTGCGCCTGGCGCTGGGCCCCGACGGGCGACATGCTGGTGCCCATCGACCGCGTCTCGCTGCGGCAGATGGCCGATCTGGTGCTGCGCAACGGGCCGTTGCAGCGCGTGCTGGTGGTGCTGATCCTGTGGGAGCTGGGCACGGGCTTCATGTTCGGGCTGGACTTCATGCGCATCGACTCCTACCTGAAGGCCGGCGAGGCGGTGCCGCTGCAGAGCCTGTTCGGCGTGTGGGCGGCGATGGCCGGGCTGGCGGCGCTGCAATGGGTTCTCAAGCGCCACGAGAAGCACCATGTGTGGGCGGTGTCGATGACCTGCCTGGCCTGCGTGCTGCTGGCCCAGCTGGTGCTGGCGCCGGGCATGCCTTACCTGGTGCCCCTCATCGTGGGCGCATGGATGCTGGTGGCGGCGACGGTGGCCGGCTCGCTGGTCGTGCCGATGTCGCTGGTGGGTGACCTGGCCGATTACGAGGCCCTGCGCTCCGGCCAGCGTGCCGCGGGCCCGATGGTCGCCATCACGCAGATGACGCTGAAGCTGTTCGGCGGTGGGGCGGCGGCGGGGGCGTTGTGGGTCGTGAGCTTGTTTGGCTTCAAGCCCGGACAGGACAGCTACGACGCGACCGCGGCCTTTGGCATCCAGTTCCTGTGCCTGGCCCTACCAGCGATGTTCATCGTCGCCGCCGCGGTCGTGGCGTCTCGCTACCCGATCACCGCGCGGCGCCACCGCGCCATCGTGCGTGGCCTGGAGCGGCGCAGCCGCGCACGCCTGGCCCCCGTCAAGGAAGGAAGCTGACGATGGTGGACGTTCCCTGGCAGCGCCCTCTGCGCGTGCTGGCCTTCGGCGACTCCAACACCTGGGGTTTCGTCACCGATACCCGCACCGGCAACCCCTCACGCCTGCCGGACACGACACGCTGGCCCGGCGTCCTGCAGGCCGCGCTCGGCAGCGGGGTGCAGGTGCTGGTCGACGCGATCCCCGGCCGCCGCAGCGACCGGGATGCCGATGCCGACATGCCCATCGTCGACAAGGTCGCGCCTTCGGCGCTGAACGGCCTGCAGCATGCGGAAGCAAGCGGTCTGAGCCAGGCCCCGCTGGACCTGGTGATCGTGATGCTGGGCACCAATGACCTCGCCATCCTTCCACAGCGGCCTGTGGAGGCGATCGCGCAGGCCTGTGCCCGCGTGGGGCAGGCCCTGGTGCGCGGTGCCACCGCCTTCACGCCAGATCGGATCCCGCACGTGCTTCTGGTCTGCCCACCGCCACTGGGGGGCGACGGCAGCGCCCTGACCGAAGTGCCCGGGTGGCCGGCCATCTGGGAGGCCTCACGCGAGCTGGCGGCGGCGCTCGACCGCGTCGCACGCGCCGAGGGTCTGCAGGCCTTCGATGGCGGCGCGGCCACGCCCATCAGTGGGCCCGATCGGGTGCATCTGGATGCCGATGATCACCGCCGCCTGGGCCTGACCCTCGCGGACCGCGTCCGTTCCCTGCTGCCGTCCACTGAGCTTGGTCTCGAGACCCACATCCAAGGACCGAACCCATGAACACTCCGACCGATTGGCGCACCCGCACTGCCGCCCTGCACAAGGACTCGCGACCCGCCATCGGCGGCGAGCGCGTCTCGGCGTTGGCCACCGCCAACTTCGAGACACGGCACCCGCACGACGACACGCAGGTGGCGACGCTGCCCGACTGTGCGGAGCCGGACGTGGACCGAGCAGTGGCAGCCGCGCGGCAGGCCTTCGAGTCCCGCGCCTGGTCGGGCCTGGCACCCGCCGAGCGCGCCGAGCGCCTGTGCGCCCTGGCCGACCAGGTGCAAGCCCATGCCGACGAACTCGCCTTGCTGGACAGCCTGGAAATGGGCATGCCCATCGCGCAGGGCAGCGCCGATCTGCGCGATGCCGCGGCAGGCGTGCGTGCCGCGGCACACCTGGCGGAGAGCATCGACGAACGCCTGCTGCCCAGCGCGCCCAGCACGCAGGCCCTCGCGCGCCGGACGCCGCACGGCGTGGTCGGCGCGATCTCGCCGTGGAACTTTCCGGTCTACGTGGCGCTGGACAAGGTGGTGTCCGCTCTGGCCATGGGCAACACGGTGGTGCTCAAGCCGTCCGAGGTTGCCTCGCTCGGTTGCCTGCGCCTGGCCGACCTGGCGTGCGATGCCGGCCTGCCGCCGGGTGTGCTGAACGTCGTACCCGGCCGCGGCGAGACGGCGGGCCGGGCGCTGGCCCTGCACAAGGACGTCGATGCGCTCAGCTTCACCGGCAGCACCGCCACGGGGCAGCGCCTGATGGCCTATGCCGGACAGTCCAACCTGAAGGCGCTGATGCTCGAGTGCGGCGGCAAGTCGCCGCAGCTGGTGTTCGACGACCTGGGCGATCTGGATGGATTGGCCGAGGCGCTGGTGCAGGGCTTCACCTGGAACAGCGGCCAGGTCTGCGTGGCCGGTACGCGCATCCTCGTCGCGCGGCCGCTGCTGGAGCCGCTGTGGGAGCGGCTCCAGCAGCGGGTCGAGGCACTGGCCACGGGCGACCCGCTGGACGAAGACACCACCTTGGGCCCGCTGGCCAACCGAACCCAGGCCGAGCGGGTTCGCGGCTGGCTGGACCACGCCCGCCGGGACGCCGTGCGCATGGTCAGCGGCCGTGCAGCCGAAGGCTTCTGCCACGTCGCCCCCACCTTGCTGCGCGACCTGCCGCACAGCCACCCGTTGATGCAGGAGGAGATCTTCGGCCCCGTGGCCGGCGTCATTCCCTTCGACGACGAGGCCGAGGCCTTGCACCTGGCCAACGATTCCCGTTATGGGCTGTCTGCCACCGTCTGGACCCGCGACATCGCCCAGGCCCGGCGGCTGGCCCTTCAGCTGCAAGCCGGCTCGGTGCAGGTGAATGCCTCGGCATCGCCACCCCCTTCGAACGTGACGGGCCTGGGCGCCGAACCGGTCAAGATGTCCGGCTTTGGTCCGGAGGGCGGTATGGGCGGATTGCTTGCCTACACGCGGCTGCGCAGTGTCGTGTTCAATCTAGGGTGAGCATCGTGAGCAAGGCCAATTCCGCGCGTGTCCGTTGTAGAAGGTGTTGACGCCGAAGTAGACGAGCGCACCGTCCTGGATGCCCCCGTTCATCATCAGCGGGCCAAGCGTCTTCGGGTGGGCTTGTTCAGGCCGTACGCTTGCTTTCCTGGTCCTGCGCTTTGTCGTCATCCAGCCACTGGGCGATCTGGTCGAGCGGCTTCTTGATACCCCCGTGCACCGGCACCAGGCAGCCCGGTTTGGGATAGCCCACCACCAGCAGGATCACGGGCTTCTCTGAAGCGGGACGACAGCAAATCTCGTTGAGAAAACCCATCGGACTGGGCGTGTGCGTTAGCGTGGCTAGCCCAGCGTGGTGCAGCGCCGCGATCAGGAAGCCCGCTGCGATGCCCACCGACTCGGGCACGTAGTAATGAGACAGGCGCGAACCGTCGGGCTTGACTCCGTATTTCTGTGCAAAGATGGCAATCAGCACCGGAGCTTCCTCGAGAAAGGGCTTATTCGGGTCGGTGCCCAGTGGCGCCAGCGCGTCCAGCCACTCCTGCGGCGCCTTGCCGCCATAGAACTCGCGCTCTTCCTTCTCGGCCGCCTCACGGATGCGTTGCTTGCGTGCCGGGTCAGTGATGATGCTGAAGAACCAGGGCTGCTGGTTCGCGCCCGAAGGTGCAGTGCCGGCTGCCATGAGACAGCTTTCGATGACTTCGCGCGGTACCGGACGCATATCGAAGTCGCGCACCGTGCGTCGCCGCGCGATGTCTTGGTAGAACTCTGCGGCGCGCTCCCGCATGCGCTCCGGGCTGTATTCGCGGTAGCTGGGCAGTGGTTCCTGCAGGAAGGTCGTCGCTGTGGCGGCATCGTCGGCCATGAACATCTCCGGATGGGACTCGTGGATCGGCTTGCGGTTCTCCGCGTACTCTTTCAGGGTGCGGCCTCGTGGTGCGCAAGGGGCTCCAGTGCAGCCAGCGTCTGTGCGGCGATCCAACCGAAGGTCATGGCTGGCCCGAGCGTGATGCCGCCCGCGGGATAGGTGCCGCCGAACAGGCTGGCCGCGTCGTTGCCCGCGACGCAGAGGCCGGTGATCGGTTCTCCGTCATCCCGCAGCACATGGGCGTTGGCGTCGCTGGCCAGCCCGGCCAGCGAGCCGATGTCGCCGGTGTAAAGGCGCACCGCGTAGAAGGGCGGTGTTTCCAGCGGGCCCAGGTTGGGATGCGGCCGGCTCTCAGGGTCGCCATAGGCCCGATCGATGGCGCTGGATCCGCGGCCGAAGACTGGGTCGTGCCCTTGGCTCGCGTGAAGGTTGAACGCCGCCACCGTGGCCGACAGCGTGTCGGCATCGAGCCTTGTGCGTGCGGCCAGGGTGGGAATATCGGTAGCCTCGATCAGATAGCCAGACCGGAGCCAGGGTCCGATGCCCAGAGGGAAGGGGGGAACTGCACCCAGGCCGTGGCGTCGCAACGCTGGCCGGTCTGCTACCAGCCAGCACACAGGTTCGCGGCCCTGCGCATCGGCCAGCATGGCTTGCACGAAGAGCGAATAGTTCGTCGCCTCATTGACAAAGCGCCGTCCCTGGGCGTTGACTGCGATGAAGCCGGGCTTCTGCCGTTCCATGAAGTGCGGGAAGCCTTCGACGCCATCGCCCACTGACACCTGCGATGTAGGCGCCCATGAGGCGGTGCTAGGCCCGACCACGATGCGAGCGCCCAGGGATTCGGCCAACGCAAGCCCGTCGCCTTCGATGCTCTCGGGCACGATGCGCACGTGGGCCTCGCCCTGAGCACCGGCCGGAAAGAAGCGCCGCCGCATCGTGGCGCTGCCGCTGAATCCGCCGCCAGCGAGCACCACGCCGAGCCGCGTGGCGATCTCCAGCGCGCCTTGCGTAGCTGCGGCAGTTGCTCCGCAGATGCGCCCATCAGCAAGATGCAGGGCCGTGAGCCGCGTCCCGGTGAGCATGCGCACGCCACGCGCCCAGCCCGCTGACGCCAGCGCCGCCACCAGTCCATTGCCGTTGGCGATGCGCGTGCCGCGAGCGTGACCGCCCGCCCTGTCCAACGCGTGCCGGGCCAGCAGGCCCGCAGCGTGCCAGGCCGCCACCGGCGAGCGGTGTGCTTGCCGCATGATCGACAACTCGCCGCTGGGGATGGTCATCCCACCAAACACCATGGTGCTCGCGAGTGGCCGCCTCAAAGTGCTGAAACGACCGCCCAGCTGTCGGGCATCAAAGACCCCAGGGATGAGCGAACGGGCGCCTCGCGATGCACCGGGCCAGTCGGGGTGATAGTCCATCGAGCCAGAGGCCAGCGTGAACCGCGGCCCGCCCGCTTCCTCCACGAAGGTCAGCATGCGCGGAGCTGCATCGAGGAATGCTCGTGCACGTTCGGGCCCGAACAGAGGGCCGGCGGCTTTTTCGATATAGAGAAGCGCATCATCGGCCGTGTCCCGCACGCCGGCCTCGCGAGCCTGGCGGCTGCACGGTACCCAGACCATGCCTTCGCTGAGGGCAGTGGTGCCGCCCCAGAGCGAGGACTTCTCGATCACAGTCACCGACAGGCCTTTGGCAGCCGCCGCCAGAGCTGCAGTCAGGCCCGCTGCACCGCTGCCGACCACCAGCATGTCGCAGACCAGGCGTTCGGTCGCGAGGCCAGGGGTGCTCACGGCGCTTCCAGGCCCTGCCGCAAGCCACCGATATAGGCGAGCCCCGTGGCCAGCAGACCACCGTCGACCACGATGGTCTGGCCGGTCATCCACGTCGCCTGCGCCAGGTAGCGCACCGCGCGCAAGATGTCCTCGGCGCGGCCGAATCGGCCCATCGGCGTCCGCTCCAGGTCATGCCGCAACACCTCGGGGTCGGCCCGCGTGCCCACCATTGACACGCTGTTCACTTCCAGGGGCCCGGGTGCGATGGCGTTGACCTGGATGTTGAAGGGCGCCAGTTCAATGGCCATGGCCTGTGTCAGCGAGGCCTGGGCGCCCTTGGTGACGCAGTAGACCGGCTCGGTCGCCCAGGCCGTGCTGGCAGCCACCGAGGTGATGTGCACGATGCGCCCGCCACCCGCTGCCCGCATACGGCGGCCGACCTGCTGCCCACACAAGATCATGCCGCGCACGTTGATCGCAAGCTGCGCGTCGATATCGGCCACAGGTGCGTCGAGGAAATGGCCCGACCGCGAGATCGAGGCGCAGGCTACGAAGAGCTCGGGCGACCGACCCTGCCAGAGCCCGTCGACCTGTTCGAAAGCGGACTCGATCTGGACGGGATCGGCTAGGTCGGCGAGCACGCCACGGAACCGAGAGCCGGCCGCGGCGGCTGTTGCGCCTCCTGGGCTGCGGTCCAGGCCTATCACCTCCGCGCCATCGGCACAGAACGCAACGGCACAAGCCTGGCCGATACCGCTGGAGGCGCCGGTAATGAGAACGCGTTGTCGCAATGCGTCTTCTTGGTTCGTGCTTAGCATTGGGTCCAATTGAAGGGTCCGCCTCTCAGACCATATAAGCGGATACAGCAGTCAATCTGTAGTCCAGACCCTAGAGAGTTGTGGGCTGGTGATTTCTCGTCACATGTCACCTTCATCAGGGGCACGCTGTGCGTGAAGTGGAAGCGAGGCGCCAACGTCGCGGTATGCAATTCGGCCACGGTGTCAGACGGCGGGTGGCACAGGGCTTGTATTCGACGATGGCGGGCCGCCTCAGCACGAAGCGTAAGTTCTCAGCCATGATTTCTCCGAGAACGACGGCAGATCTAACACGCGTAAAGCCGATAAGGATACGCACTGCTGGCTTTTCCTGAGACTGCGCCAAGCCGCCCGCTGCCGGTGAGCCGATGGATAGTGCCGCTTGCAGACGGCTCACACAGCATGCCATCGAGACGCTCCTTACTTAGATGAGAACTCGTGCTCGGTCACCACCAGACGGGCGAACCGACTGGTGTGAGCAAGGGTATCGCCGCGCGTAGGGCTCGGTCCCCCGTTGTACACGGCGTTGTAGGCGGCCTCGCTGGCAAACCACTGCTCGGCCACCCCGTCCCACTCGTGGTCGTCAGCGGGCTTGCCTCCGAGGCTGCTGTCGTCGCGACGCACATTCACCACATAGCGAAGCAGGTAAGGCGCCTGGTGGCGGGCGACGTCATGCGCATGATGGTTTAGCCACCAGTCGCGAAAGGCGTCCAGGCTCATGCCATCTGCGCGTTTGAGGAACCACATGACCTTGATCATTTAAGACTCTCCATGACCCGTAGCAGCGCCGACTGGATGCCGGGTTCGGTGCTGAAGTGGCCGGCCTGTGGAACCAGCTCTAGCTGAGCCTCTGGCCAGGCCTTCTTCAGCTCGAAGGCAGTCACGGGTGGGCACACGACATCCAACCGGCCATTGACGATGAAACCCTGGATGTGGCGGATTGCTGGGACCCCATCAAGGAGCTGATTGGGGGCCAGAAAGAAGTGGTGACGCCGGTAGTGGGCACCTATTCGCTGGTAAGGAATGCAGTACTCGGGCGTCAGTTCGGCGTCGATGGCGGCGAGGTCCTCCGCACTCGGATTGGCCGAGCAGCTCAACCACTCGTAGCGCGACTTCAGCACCGCCGCCGGGCCCGACACGGCCGGGTCGGCGTCCAGGATCCGGTCGTTCAGGCTTTCGAACCAATCGGCTGACTGGTCGGCCCGGAGGTGCCCCACCGTCTGCTCCCACACGTCTGGGTAGAAGTAGCGCAGGCCGCCCTCGAACCACTGCATCTCGGGGATCGACCCCAGCCAGATACCGCGCAAGACCAGCGCTTCACACCGCCTCGGATGTGCCTGTGCGTAGGCAAGTGCCAGCGTGCTGCCCCACGAGCCGCCGGAGACGATCCAACGGTCGATACCCAAGTGCTCACGCAGGCGCTCGATGTCATCCACCAGATGCTGCGTGGTGTTGTTTCGAAGTTCGCCGACCGGTGTCGACTTGCCGCAGCCCCGCTGGTCGAACATCACAAGCCGGTAGGCCTGCGGATCGTGCAACCGCCGCAGGCTGGGCTCCATGCCGGCACCAGGTCCGCCGTGCAGGTACACGACTGGACGCCCCAGTGGGTCACCCGACTCCTCGAAGTACATCGTATGCAGCTCGTCGAGCACCAGCCTTCCGGAGCGTACGGCAGCGGTCACCTGGTAGTCGTCTATTTGCATACACGAAGTCTACTTGAGCTTGGTGTAAAGTGGCAAACCTGCAAACCGTCTTTTGCTTGTTCGACCACAGCCCATTGCAGTGGCCGCACCGGTGAGCGAAGGACCGAGACTTGACCCCGTACCATGGTTGATTACATCGGCGTTTCCGACATGCAGCGCCTGTTGGGCGACATCGGCCCTGGTACCTTCATTCAGCGCCTGGCGCTGCAGATCGAGGACGACTATCGGCGCTGGGGCGAGTTCGAGAAATCTGTCCGCCTGGCCAGCCACTCGGCGTCTGGCGTGATCGAACTGATGCCCACCAGTGACGGGCACTTTTACTCGTTCAAGTACGTCAACGGCCATCCACGCAACACCGACTCAGGCCTGCTCACCGTCACCGCGTTCGGTGTTCTGGCCGACGTGGTGACTGGCTACCCGCTACTGCTATCAGAGTTAACGCTGTCGACCGCCTTGCGCACAGCAGCCATGTCGGCGTTGGCGGCACGCTGGATGGCTAGGCCCGACAGCCGGGTCATGGCTTTGATCGGCAACGGTGCGCAGAGCGAGTTTCAGGCCTTGGCCTTCCGCCAACTGCTGGCCATCGAGGAACTGCGCCTGTTCGACACCGACGGTTCGGCCACTTCAAAGCTTACGCAAAATCTTCGCCGTATGGACGGGATGGAAGACGTGCGGCTGCACCGCTGTGCGAGTGCCGCCGAGGCCTGCCTGGGCGCAGACATCGTCACCACTGTCACCGCCGACAAGCGCCAGGCCACCGTGCTGACCCTGGACATGGTCCGCTCCGGCATGCACATCAACGCCGTCGGGGGCGACTGCCCAGGCAAGACGGAACTGCATGCCGACATCCTGAGCCGACCCGATACGCGTGTAGTGGTGGAGTTCGAGCCTCAGTCGCGCATCGAGGGCGAAGTGCAGCAGATGCCTGCTGACTTTCCGGTGCTGGAATTTGCGGACGTCGTGAGGGGCCAAGCCGCCGGGCGCGTCCATGCAGGTGAGGTGACGATCTTTGATTCAGTTGGATTTGCGCTCGAGGACTACTCGACCCTGTGCCTTCTGCACCGGATGCTGCGCGAGCGGTCAGGATGGGCCCGGCAAATTGACCTGATTCCCAACCTCGACGACCCCAAGGACCTGTATGGCGGCGCCCTTCTTGGTCGTCGCCGGTTGCGGCGTGCCGCCTGACCTCGCATGTCCGCTACACCCCCGCGTCCGCGAATAAGCCTGATCGGTGCTCCGACTGACGTCGGGGCCGGCACGCGTGGCTCGAGCATGGGTCCCGAGGCGCTCCGGGTGGCGCACCTCGGGCCCACTCTTGAGAATCAAGGATTGGAGGTGGTCGATCTTGGCAACTTGACGGGACCGCCCAATCCCTGGCTGTCGCCTGTGAACGGCTATCGACACCTGCAAGAGGTCACGGATTGGAGCCGGTTGGTCCACCAAGCGGTATGGGATGAGTTGCAGCGTGACAGGCTGCCGATCCTGCTTGGCGGCGATCACTCACTTGCAATCGGCAGCATCAGCGCCGTGGCCCGGCATTGCCGCGCGACGGGCCGCAAGCTGCGCGTGCTGTGGCTGGACGCGCACGCTGACTTCAACACGAACCAGCTCACGCCTAGCGGGAATCTGCACGGCATGCCTCTGGCCTGCCTCTGCGGCCATGGCCCGTCCGATCTGGTCAACCTTGGCTTGGCGACGGATCAGCAGGCGTCGATCTCTGCGAGATGCGTGCGGCAGATCGGTATCCGATCAGTCGACGCCGGGGAAAAACGTTTCGTTCACGAGATGGGCCTCGAGGTCTTTGATATGCGCTTTATCGACGAACACGGCATGCGCCATGCCATGGAGCTGGCGCTGGCCACGCTTGACGTGCAGACGCATCTGCATGTGAGTTTTGATGTCGACTTTCTTGACCCGGGCATCGCACCGGGTGTGGGCACCACCGTACCCGGGGGGCCGACTTACCGCGAGGCGCAGTTATGCATGGAGATGATTGCCGACACCGGCCGCCTGGCCAGCCTGGATGTGATGGAACTGAACCCGGCGCTGGACGTGCGCAATCAGACGGCAGAGTTGGCTGTGGACCTGATCGAGAGCCTGTTTGGAAAGAGCACGCTGATGCGCCAAAGATGAGTTGGCCCGAATCAGATTGCCGCCTGCTGTTGGCCGTACCTCGGCTAGGCCCTGTGGTCATAGACCGCCTGCAGAGCGCTGGCATCCGGTCAATGGCCGATCTGCGGGCGGTGGGTGCCGAAGAAACGGTCGATAGGATCTGCCGTCAGCTGGGAAGCGCTGCGTGGCGCAACCGCCAGCAGGCGCTGGAGCACTTGCTGCGGTCTACAGGAGAGTGAAGATGGACTGAGCCGGTGTGCCACTAGGTGGTTCATGTAACGGCACATGCTCATGCTTGCCTTGATAGCGGGCCTGGCACGTCTCATATGACACGGCCGCGATTGAGAATGCCCCTGGGGTCGAGGTGCTGCTTGAGGCTCCGCATGAGGGCCATCTCCGGGGGTGAACGGGTCAACCCCAACCACGGCTTTTTCAGAGTTCCGATGCCGTGTTCGGCTGACACCGAACTGCCTGCAGGCAGGCTTTCGTACACGATCTTGTCTAGGGCCGGCGCATCTTCAGCCTTGCGCAAGGGGGTCATGAGATGAAGATTCCCGTCACCTAGGTGACCAAAGACAAAGATGCGGTCACCTCCCATCTCGCGCTGGAAGCGCTGTTCAACGGTCGTTGCGTATCGATCCATCTGCGTGATTGGCAGGGAGATGTCATGAGCGGCTGCTGGGGCGAGCCGCCCGAGCAGTTCTCCAGCACACTCGCGAATCCGCCAGAGCGACTTGGCTTCCGCCAGACTGTGAGCAACGATGGCGTCAGAGATCTGACCGCTTGAGAGTGCGTCTGCAAGGGTTCCTTCTACTGATGAACGGTCCACCTCTGGGTTCAACATCTCGACTTCTGCCAGAGCATAGAAGGCGTGGCGCTTCTGGAATGGCCTTTCAATCTTCTGGATGGCCAACGCGCACTCGAAGTAGCTGTCCCACATGGCTTCGAACGCCGAGAGTTGCGATCCCATTCGACGTCGAAAAAAGCGCAGCAGAGAGGTCAGGCTCTCGTAGGAGGGAAGGGCCGTAAGCAAGGTCAGTCTTTCGGGTGGTTCAGGGAACAGGCGAAGACTCGCACGTGTCACCACCCCCAGCGTGCCCTCCGTCCCAATGAACAGCTGCTTGATGTCATACCCCGCGTTGTCCTTGATGATGGTGTTCAGCGAAGACACGACCGTGCCGTCCGCAAGGACACCTTCCAGTCCCAGGACAAGCTGGCGAGTCATGCCGTAGCGGATCACCCGATTGCCCCCAGCATTGGTGGCCACGACGCCGCCTATCGTGCAGGTTCCTCGGGAGGCCAAATCCACAGGGAAGCACATCCCCTCGCCCAAAGCTCTTTCCTGAACGGCTGCAAGAGACGCTCCAGCGCTGGCGATGATGGTTGCAGACGTGAGGTCAGGCTCTCCGATTTCGTTAAGTCGCTCAAGAGAGAGGGCAAGCTCCCCTTGGCGTGGCGTGGCACCTCCAACCAGGCCTGTCATACCTCCTTGAACGACTACCGGCCACCTTCTTTCGTGGCAGTAGCGTAATACGGTTGCCACCTCTTGCGTAGAACGAGGACGGGCGACGGCAATTGGTGGGCACTTGTTCTTCTGTGTCCAGTCGCAGCTATACCGATCCAGCAATCCCTCTGCCCGCAACAGACCCGACTCGCCCAGCAGGGTATGCAGACCACTGAGGAACCTATCGGTCTCCGACTCATCGTGGGGTCGATTCATCATGAGAAAGTGCGTAGACCCACATCTCCGCAAGTGTTTGCATGCGAATAATGTACAACCTGTCGACGCAAAGTCATTCGAATTGATCTTTAGTTCGGTAGGCGCGATGGGACTGCATCTGTCCGGGTGAACTTCAGCTCAGGCAGGAGTCACCGGTATCCCATTTGGGCTGGTTGGCAGCACGTCTGGCGCAGCGGAGGGCGTCCACGCGGATCCACTCTGCCTACTGCCCGGCTGCGCGCTTGAGTAGAGACTGCAGTCCATGCTTCAACGTCTCCAGGTCACAGCGCTCTGCGCCATAACGCCTGCGCTGCCGCGTGGCACCAAGCCGTTGCCAACCCCTGAGTCGCGTTAGCGAACCGTGGGCGTCAGCTCTGGCGCTGAGGCCGGCCCTGAGCCCCAATTGGCACCACGTTCTGACCTGTCAGGAATCGACCCTCTTTAAGCGCTCAGGAGGCGCTCGTTCTATCATTTGAACTACGGCGACGGAAGCACAATCGAAGCACCCACCGGCGAGCCTGCACCTGCGCGCAACCGGTCCCAACGCGAGGGCCTGCCGTCATGCATCGGGATATTGATGTTTGGACGGCGGTCCATCCGGGCTAGTTGCTTCCTTGACATGTCGGTCCAGCCACGCCCGTGTCTCCGCCAGCACGTGCAGGACCGATTCACGGGCGACGTAGCGATGCCCCTCGTGCGGCAGCAGCACCAGGCGGGAGGTACTGCCGAGCGTACGCAGGGCCGCGAACATCCGCTCGCTTTGCATCGGAAAGGTGCCACTGTTGGTGTCGGCCATGCCATGGATCAGCAGCAAAGGCGCCTCGATCTGGTGGGCTTCATCGAAGGGTGATACGGCGCGATACATTTCGCGCGCCTGCCAGTAGTGGCGCTGCTCGGACTGGAAACCGAAGGGGGTGAGCGTGCGGTTGTAGGCCCCGCTGCGGGCGATGCCGGCCCGAAAGAGGCGGGTGTGCGCCAGCAGGTTGGCGGCCATGAAAGCGCCGAAGGAGTGGCCGCCAATGGCAATGCGGTGCCGCTCGGCTACGCCTTTTCGCACGACCTCTTCCACGGCGGCCTGTGCGCTATCCACTAATTGCCGTACGAAGGAATCGTTGCCCGGCTGGCCATCCCGGCTGATGATCGGCATCGAAGGGTGGTCCAGCACGGCATAGCCTGCGGCGACCATGGCGATTGGCCCCAGCGGATCCAGCGCTTGGAAGCGCCGCGGTGACCCCGTGACCTGACCGGCCACCGCCGCATCGACGTACTCCGTCGGATAGGCCCACATCAGTAGCGGCAAGGGCCCATGCTCCTGCGGATCGTGGCCGGGCGGCAGCCACAGCGTTCCGCCCAGTGGGACTCCGTCTGCACGCTCGTAGCGCAACATCATCGGCCTTAAGCCCCGCAACTGGGGTGTCGGGTGGGGCCAGTGCGTCAGGTCCCGTCCCTGTTGCCCGCCTAGCAGCGTAATAACCCGGTGCTGAGGCGGGCTGTCGGGCGTCTCGCGCGTCGTAAGCCACCGGCTCCCGGTCGCATCAAGCGCGGCCAGCGGCTCCTCATGGTGGGAGGCGGGCGACCAGAAGCAGCGCTGCCGTTGCCCGTTGCGCAGGTTCCATCTGTCGATGAAGGGGCGGTCGCCCTCGGGGGACGATCCGGAGCCGATCCACAGGGTCGTGTTGGGATCGATCGTAACGAGCCGCATCCGACCCCGGCAGTCGGCGCGCTGCACGGCCTGGCCCGGATCGGCATAGCGGTCTTCCAGCGATCCGGTGTGAAACCGCACGGAGACCTCATTGGGGACGTCCGGTGCGATGCACCAATACGCCTGGGTGCGGGACTGCCACCAACGCTCCATTACCACCGCCAGGCTACCGTGGCCCCAGGCTACCTGGCCGAAGCGCAGGGGCAAGCGCGCAATACAGCGGGGTGCTTCGGCAAAGGGCGCCGCCTGGACCCACAACGTGTCGCGACACGCATGTGGCTGTCCGTGGTCACCGTCGTCGGCAGCCTCGACCCAGGCGAGGCAGGCGTCCGCATCTGTGCGCCAATGCACCTCGCGTGGGCCGCCGGGTACGGCGTCGAAGGAGGCGGGCAGGCGCTCGGCAGCATCCAGCCTGGCCACCTGGTGCAGCCGCGCGCCTGTCGTATCGAGCACCTCGATCGTGCGCGCAAAGCGCTGTACCGGCACGCGGCGAGAAAATGGCCGCTCCAAGCGCTGTACAAGCACGTGGAGCGAGTCGGGCGAGGGGTCGGCCGACACATGCAGCCCGGGTGCTCCGAGCGTGCTAAGGCGTCCTTGCAAGTCGGTCCACGCCAGTTCGTTCAGAAGATGGTGCGCAAGCACTTGCTCATCGAGGTCGGTGCGCAGCAGGTCGGCGAAGGTTCGCGTGGCCCGTCCCGCATCTTGCGGCGTGCTGTCCTCGACCACCGGCCCCATGAGGGTGGGTGCATCATCAGGCTCGGGCCCTATTGACTCGGGACGCAGCATCACGAGTAGCCGCTGGCTGTCCGAGACCCAGGCGAAGCCGACCGAGGTGATGGCGTGCAAGGGTCTGTGCAGGACCTGGCGTGCGTGCCGGGCACGCACGTCGATGCACCACAACTGCACCTCGCCGGCGTGCTCATCACGGTGCGAGAAGGCCAGATGCCCGCCGTCTGGCGACCAGCTGCAGTCGGCCGCGTATAGCGGCCCCGGAAGACCGTCGATGGCATAGCAGCGGCCGTCCGACAGGTCCATGATGCTCAGCTCCCTCAGGAGGTCCTCGCGTGTGGCGGCCGCCAGCCGTGGGCTCCAGCGCAGGCCCGCAAGGCGCCGTTCCGGCTGGGCCAGCTGCGCGACCGATGGTCGGCCCTCGCGACGCAAGACGGCGGCGAGGCGTCCGTCGGGCGACGGCAGCAGCCGGGGCGGGGGCACTGCGTCAGACAAGGCACGCAGGCCCGCATCGGGCAGAAGGTAGCTCGGTCCGTCCGTGGCCCGTGATCCGCGAGTCTTGTTCATGCATCTCCTGTAGGGTTCTCGACGCGTCCGGCGACGAACGGCCAAGCCTGAAGAGATGCGCGAAAACGAGGATTCCGCCACCTTAGGCGACTGTGAATTCCCGAATTGCCCAAGCGGCGGCGAGCACGCGACACTCGTCTACGATGAGTTCCGGTTCTAATCCGCGCTGGCGTTGGCTGGCCGATCAAATCCTTCCCCACGAGCCCGCTCTTCGGTCGTGGCTGCGGCGCAAGAAGGATCTGCCTATCGAAGCGGATGACCTAGTGCAGGAAGCCTACGCCGTACTGGCCGAACTCGAGAGCGTGGACCACATCCACAACCCCAAGGCCTACCTGTTCCAGACGGCCTACTCGATCGCACTGCAACTGCTGCGGCGCGACCGCGTGGTATCGATCCTGGCAGTCGCAGATGTCGAGGAGCTGCAGATGTTCGCTGAGGCACCCGGCCCAGAGCAGCAGGTCGCCAGCCGCCAGGAACTGCGACGGGTGGCCGAAGCCATCGAGGCGCTTCCGGCCCAATGCGGGGAGGTGTTTCGATTGCGCAAGGTGGAAGGACTATCGCAGCGTGAAGTCGCCACTCGAATGAGCCTAGCAGAGAGCACGGTCGAGAAGCACATGGGCCGTGCGACACGGCTTCTGATGGACCACTTTGGGCGTGGCGGAAAATTCACCGGTCAGGCATCTACAGGCGTCGAAGACTCGAAATTGCACATGGAACATGGACAGCGGACGGGAGACCAGTAGCCGAATCGACAACGCCGCCGCTGCCTGGGCGGCACGCGTCGATCGCGGTCCGCTGACGGCTGCCGAGCAGGCTGCCTTAGAGGACTGGCAGGGCAGCGACCGGCGATGCCGAGGGGCCTACGCGCGGGCCCAGGCCGTGCTGGCCAGCATGGACCGTGCCCAGGCGCTGGGAACGCGCTGCGCCTTCAACCATGTGCCAGAAGTGTCTGCCTCTACCGCCGCATCTGCTGTGACCTCCTGGCGGCCCCGGCGTTCCTGGCGTGGGGCGGCTGCGCTAGTGGCGGGTGTCGCAGCCCTGGTCCTGGGGTGGCCAGCTGGGTGGTGGACCGATCCTGCCGTGACCACCGTCAAGGGGGAGTTGCGTCAGCTTCCCCTACCTGACGGGTCCTCGGTCACCTTGAACACGGCCACCGCCATTCAGACCCGCTTCGACGCCCGCCAGCGCTTTGTTGAGCTGGTTCGCGGAGAGGCCCTCTTCGACGTGGCAAAGGACCCGCAGCGACCGTTCAAGGTGCAAGCCGGCGAGCTGACCGTCAAGGCCATCGGCACCAGCTTCACGGTTCGTCGGATGCCAGGCCATGCCGTGCAGGTGACAGTGCGAGAAGGGGTGGTGGAGATCTTGCACCCCAGCGCCACCCGACCGCTGCGCGCGGCGCATAACCAGCTGGTGACGCTTTCGGCCGAGTCGGGCGCTGCGAGCAGGGTGCTGGTCAAGCAGTCCGTGAGCGCCCAGCAAGTGGCGCGCACGCTTCTGTGGCGTGAGGGGCTGGTGGCTTTCGAAGGCTCTACCCTGGCCCAGGCCGCGGCGGAGTTCGAGCGCTACAGCGATGGCCGGATCATCGTCGTCGAGCCCGAACTGGCTGGTCAGAGCATCACGGGGCTCTTTGCCATCAACAACCCGGCTGGCTTCGCACGCGCCGCCGCCGCGGCGGTCGGCGCGCGCGTCACCGAACACGGCAGCGAGTTGCGCATCAGCCGCCCTTGAGCATGGACTTCGCCGAGCTGCTGCATGGCCACCGGTCGATCCGGCGCTTCAAGGCCGACTCCATCGATCCCGAACTGGTCCAGCGCGTGTGCGCCGACGCCATCGCCGGGGCCTCGTCATCCGGCAATCTGAACAGCCTGTCGCTGGTGCTGACGCGTGACAAGGCCCGCAAGCAGCACCTATACGAGCTGCACGAACGCCAGGAGATGGTGCTCCAGGCGCCGCTTCTGGTCACGGTCTGCGCGGACTTCTTTCGTACGCGCCTGTGGCTCAAGGCCCGTGGTGCGCGAGACAACTTCAATAACCTCATCGGTTATCACATCGCAGCCTTCGACGCGATCATCGTGGCGCAGAACGTGTGTCTCGGCTTCGAGGCCAAAGGGCTCGGCATCTGCTACATGGGAACGACCCTGCACGCCATGGAGGCGATTGCGCGGTTCCTGCAACTGCCCCCCACGTGCCTGCCTGTGACCACGATCGTGGTCGGTCACCCCGACGAAGCGCCTCCCAAGCGCGACCGACTTCCAGCCACAGCGCTGATCCACGACGAGTTCTATGCCCCGCCCAGCGGTGTAGATCTGGACCGCATCTATTCCAAGCGTGAGGTGGATGGCTGGGAGCGCTATCTGTCGACCCCGCGCCTGAAGGCGCTGATCGAGGAGCATGGGATCCGCTCGCTGGCCGAGTTCTATACGAGCCGCGTCAAGTACGACCCCGAGTTGTTCGAGCGCGACTCGCGCCGCGTGATGGCGCTGATCGACAGACACTGGCTAGGGGATAACAAGCCGCCCGGGGCGTCCGCTTGAACGCCGTGGCCACGCAGCTGCGCGGCGCAGCGTGGACCGTTGGTCGCGGCTACTTAGGGTTTATCCGATGATGGAGGCACACGCTGCCAAGCATTGAACCCTGCTGAGTACGACGAATGGCATGGTCCGCAGCCGCGGTCTGCCTGAACAGCGGGAGATTTCGGAATGATTGGTCGACTTTCAGCCGTCGCGGCAGCCGTTGCGGGCATCTGCATGATGGCTGCGAATCTTGCGCAGGCGCAGACGCGAAGTTTCGATGTGCCGTCAGACGCCGCCGTGCGCTCCATCCCGCAGTTTTCGCGCCAGGCTGGCCTGCAAATCATGGCGCCGGCCGATGGCCTGAGCAGCGTAGTCACACCCGCCATTCGCGGCGAGCGCGATGTGCGGGCGGCCCTGCGCGAGTTGCTGGTCGGCACCGGTTTGGTGATCGCCTCTGACTCGGGTAACGTGATAGTGCTGCAGCGCGCAGCCCCAGCTGCTCGGGCTACGGCCGCCGGCGCGGCATCTGGGGCAACGGGCCTGGCCACGGCGACCACCTCCGCAGCGCCCGCAGAGCAGACGGCCGCGCCCGTGATCGTGACCGGATCGCGCCTGCGTCAATTGGACGGCGACTCCGCCACGCCAGTGGCCGTGGTGCCGGCCGAAGCGCTGGTGGGACGCAGCAGCAACACCTCGGTGGGCGACCAGCTGAGCGTGCTGCCGCAGTTCAGGGCCACGTTCACGCAGGCGGCTTCCACCGGGATCGGGCTGGGTGCGCCGGGCCAGGTCGGCCTGAACCTGCTGGACCTCAGAGGCATGGGCACGACACGCACCCTCGTGCTACAGAACGGTCGGCGTCTGGTTTCCAGCTCGCAGAGCGTGGCCCAGCCTGACACGAACACCATCCCCACAGCCTTGCTGCGGCGTGTGGAGGTTCTGACGGGCGGCGCCTCGGCAATCTACGGAGCCGATGCCATCGCGGGAGCGGTGAACTTCGTGCTTCAGGACAACTTCGACGGTCTGTCGTTGCGCGCGCAGCTGGGCAGCAGCGTCGAGAACGATGCAGGCACCAGCAGCGGCAGCGTCACAGTGGGCCGCAATTTCTCTGGTGGGCGCGGAAACGTGGCGGCGAGTTTCGAAACTTCCCGGCGCGAGGGACTGCGCTACTTCGAGCGCCCTTTCTCGGTGGGACAGGCGCAGTTCGTTCCCAACCCCAACGCGGGGCAGCCGGGCGAGCCAAGCCAGATCCAGGTCCAGGACCTGCGGCTGCTGAGCAACTCCACCGGCGGAACGCTGCCCTATGGACCCCCGTTCTATCGCTTTGCTTCCAATGGCACGCTCAACCCAGCCAACGTGGGTGCACGCGCCCTTCTCAACCTGGGCATCAGCGAGGGTGGCGATGGCCTGAGCACGGTGACTTTCAACTCGCTGCTCCCCAGCAACGAGCGAGTGTCGTTGAACGTGCTGGGCCGCTACGAGGTCGGCGCGGCCACCACGGCCTTTGCGCACGTGACCGCGATGACGCAGCGTTCGAAGGCCTTCGGCAATCCGGTCGTAAGCCAGCTCAACCTGAAGAAGTCCAACCCCCACCTGGACAGCCAGGCCTTGGGGGTGTTGAACGGCTATGGACCGACGGCGAATGCTCCGAGTTTTGTCGTGATCCGGGCGAGCGAAGACCTCGGCGTCCTGGCCGAAGCGGCGGATCGTGAGACGTTGCGCGGCCTGGTCGGCATCAAGGGAGCCCTGGCGCCGAACTGGAACTACGAGCTGTCGGCCACTTACGGCCGCGTCGGGCTGCGCGTGAGCACGCTGAACAACCAGTATCCGGACCGCGTGGCACGCGCCGCCGACGCCGTAGTGGACACGGCAGGCGTGCTGGGTACACGGGGTGCTATCGTCTGCGCGTCGCGCCTGGCCGCCGGCGGCGCGCCCACCGGCAACCCCGCGATCGACGAGTGCGTGCCCGGCAATTTCCTCGGTGCAGGCTCGGTCAGCGCGAACGTGCGCCGCTATGTCACGCTAGACACGCAGGCCACCGGCCGGATCGCGCAGCAACTGCTGACCGGCTTCGTCTCGGGCGACACTTCCGGCTGGCTGGCGCTGCCAGGCGGGCCCGTCTCGGTGGTGGCGGGCTTCGAGCACCGCAGTGACGAAACCCGCTACACGCCTGACGCGCGCGATGCGGGAGGCCTCACGGCATCCTCGGGGGCCGGAGCGGTGCAGGGCAAGGTCAACGTCAGCGAAGTGTTCAGTGAGGTCAAGCTTCCGCTCCTTGCCAAGCTTCCGATGGTGCGCAAGCTCGAGCTGACGGGATCGTTACGGGCCAGCGACTACAGCCTCGGCGGCGTGGGCCGCACGAACTCCTGGGGCGTTGGGCTGCTGTACCAGGTGAACCCGCAGATCACGCTGCGGAGTTCGACGCAGAACGCCGTGCGGGCCCCCAATGTCGCCGAGCTCTTCGAGCCCACGGCACCCACTCAGGTCGGCATCAATGATCCCTGCAGCGTGCAGAACCTGACGCTGGGCAGCGCTACGCGTGCCGCCAACTGCACGGCATTGGGCATGCCCGCGGGATTCCGCGCGAACACGCTGGGGCGTCCTACAGCTGCGACCTCTGGCGGCAACCCGAACCTGACGGTCGAGCTCGGCGAGACCCGAACGATCGGTCTCATGCTGGCGCCGGCCTTCGCGCCGGGCTTCGTGATGGCGATCGACTACTACCGGGTCGACCTGAAGAACGCCATCACCAAGCCCAACAGCAACGTGATCCTGACCACCTGCGTCGACAGCCTTTCGATCGACAACCCGTTCTGCCGTTTCATCACGCGCGGTACAGATTTCAACGTCACGCGGGTCGCGCAGCAGACGATGAACCTGACGCGCCAGCTGGCCGAGGGCGTGGATCTGGATGCGCGCCTGTCTCTGCGGATCGCGCCCGACGTGCGTGCCGACCTGCGTGCGCAATACACGCACGTGATCGCGCGCAACGACTACCTGCGCCCAACCGAGCCCAACTTCGCGACGCAGCAGGTCGAGCGCCCCTCGGATCCGCGCAACTCGCTGACCTTCGCGACCAACGTGGCCGTCGGTAGCTGGCAGCTGTCGCACAAGCTGCGTTGGTTCTCTGGCGTCTGGCGTGCCGATCCCGCCAACTTCGAGAGCGTGAACGGTCTGCCGCCTATCAACCCCACGCTGCTGCCCGAGTCCCTCAAGCGCACGCCTGCCGCGAGCTTTCACGACCTCCGCGTGGCCTATGTCTTCGGCAAGGGGCGCGAGCTCTACCTGGGCATCGACAACCTAAGCAACACCAAGCCGCCCCCGGGTATCTACGCAGCCGGCTTCGGCGGTGCGAACTACGACGCCGTCGGTCGGTCGTACTATGCCGGACTGCGCCATGATTTCTAGCGCGCGGGGTGTGGTGGCGATTGCAGGTGTCCTGACGGCCATCGGCACGACGACCGGGCACGCACAGGCGTCAGCCTCGCCGCCGGATTGGGCGGGGCACTGGCGCGGTGAGCTGGTGAACCTGCCGCTGCGTCTCGGGGCGTCTCCTGTGACCGTGCATGCGGAGATCGGGCCCTGGCCTAGTGTGGGTAGCTGCAGCACCTGGCGACGCCGCTTCGAGTCCCGGGACCATCCCATGGTGACCAAGGAATACCGCCTCTGCCACGGGCCCGCCGCTGGCGAGCTTGAGGTCGACGAGGGCAACGGGGTGCGGCTCGCCTCACGGCTGGTGGCCGACACCCTGGTCACGCCTTTTAAGTACGGTCAGCTGCTCCTGCTGAGCAGCACCCGGTTGCGTGGCGAGGTGCTGGAAGAGGAGATCGTCACTGTCGACGACAAGCCTGCTGTCGAAGGCCCGCTGTCGCTGCACGCACGCGGCATCCAGCGCATCACGCTGCGCCGCGTGTCGCGCTGACCCGTTGGCCTGCGCCGGACCCCCCTGACGATGTCCTGGGAGTTGGAGGAGGGCGAGACCGTCGTGGCGCCAGGTGCCACGGTGCACACGACAGGCGGTGCGGTCCGCGGATACCGCCGCGGAGGCGTCGAGATCTTCAAGGGCATCGCCTATGCCGGCCCCCCGACAGCCGAGCATCGCTTCAGGCGCGCCCCGCCGCTGTCCCCTTGGTCAGGCGTGCGCAATGCCTACAGCTACGGTCCGGTGTGCCCGCGCTGGACGGCATCGGATGACCTGGCTGCGAACGAGTGGGTCTTCCTGCTCCAGCGCGGGGCGGAGTCGGCTGCGCACGAGGACTGCCTGCGCATCAACGTCTGGACACGCCACACTCGGCCAGCCCGCTTGCGTGCGGTGATGGTGTGGCTCCACGGTCAGGGCTTCATGTCCGGGTCGAGCCAGGACTTCCTGGCCACCGACGGTGAGAATCTGGCGCGCAATCAGGACGTGGTGGTGATGTCCCTAAACCACCGCGTCGGCCCATTGGGGCTGTTGCACCTGGGTGAACTGCTGGGAAGCGAGCACGCGGACACCGGCAATCTGGGCATGCTCGACATCGTCGACGCGCTGCACTGGGTGCGGCGAAATGCCGAGCCGTTCGGTGGCGATCCGGACAACGTCACGCTTTTCGGGCAGTCGGGCGGGGGCTTCAAAATCAGCGTGCTGCTGGCGATGCCCGAGGCCCAGGGCCTGTTCCATAAAGCCATCATCCAGAGCGGCGCCCGGCTGCGCGTCCATACGCCTTCTTCGGCCACGGCGCTGGCCGAGCGAACCTTGCGCCGGCTTGGCCAGGGGCGCCCGAGCCTTGAATCCCTGCAGCAGGCGCCGGTGCAGCAGCTGCTGCAGGCGGCACAAGACGCGACGCTCGAAATGGCCCACGCGAGCACGGAAGGACGCGGCTTCCGCTCGCCACCGGCCTACTACTGGATGCCGGTGTCTGGGGTACCGACGCTGCCTTCGCAGCCTTTCGATCCTGATGCGCCCGAGTTGTCTCGCGCCGTCCCGTTGATCGTGGGCACCACGCTCCACGAGTTTTCGCCGAGCGTCAACGCCCCTGAAGCGCAGGCCTTGACCTGGGACGACCTGCCGGGCCGGCTGGCGCCTCAGCTGGGCGACAGGACCGGCGCGGCCATCGATGCAGCGCTGGCGCTCGAGCCGCAGGCCCGCCCTGTGGACCTGTGGGCCATGCTCGGTGGCCGGCGCTTTCGGCAGTCCGCGGTGGCCCTGTGCGACGCGCGCGCCCGCCAGAAGCATGGCGCCCCGCTCTTCAACTACATGTTCCGGTGGTGCACCGGTCAACTCGAGGGCCGTCCCGGTGCCTTCCACACCGCCTGCCTGCCCTTCGTGTTCGACAACACGGAACTCTGTTCCCACGCCACCGGCGGTGGTCGTCGAGCCCGGCTGCTGGCCGTTCGCATGAGCCATGCGTGGGCCGAGTTTGCGCGTACCGGGCTGCCATCCCACGACGGCCTGCCTGATTGGCCGGCCTACACGCTCGAAGAGCGACCTGTGATGCTGTTCGACGACGAGTGCCGCGTGGCCCGCAACCTCGACACCCGGCTGCTGTCGCTGCTGCCCGACGACTGAGCAATGCTGAGCCTACTCTTTCGCGGACTGTTGACCGGCCTCGTCGTGCTGCTGGCACAGGGCGCGTGCCGGGCCGACGACGGGCCCGGCTGGGCCCATGCCTGGGCCGGCTACGGCGAGCCGAGGTACCCGCGCGGCTTCGCGAACCTGGATTGGGTGAACCCGAATGCGCCCAAGGGCGGCACGCTGGTGCTGCGCAACCCGGACCGCCGGACCAGCTTCGACAAGTTCAACCCCTTCACGCCACGCGGAGCCGCACCCACCGGCGTGATGCTCTTCATGTTCGAGACGCTCGCCGTGATGTCTGGCGACGAGCCGCAGACCATGTACGGGCTGCTGGCCGAGTCGATCCGGGTGGCGCCGGACAAGTCGTCGGTGAGCTTCCGGCTGAACCAGCAGGCACGCTTCCACGACGGCTCGCCCGTGACTGCGGCCGACGTTAAGTACAGCTTCGAGATGCAGGCAGGGCCTGCAGCAGCGCCCGCGATGCGCATGTCCTGGCGCGGCATCGAGCGGGCCGTGATCGAGGACGATCTCACGGTGCGCTTCGACCTTCGCCAGCGCACCACCGACGCCGTGCTGGCCGCTGGTGGGGTGCGCGTGTTCTCCCGTCGCTGGGGAGCCGGTAAGCCCTTTGGCGAGGTGGTGGACGACCCACCGATTACCAGCGGGCCCTACTTGATCGGCAAGGTCGACATGGGGCGACAGCTCGAACTGCGGCGCAACCCGGACTACTGGGCACGGGATCTGGGCGTGCGGCGCGGAATGTTCAACTTCGACCGTGTGGTGTACCGCTACTACAAGGACAACGCGGTGGCCCGCGAGGCCTTCAAGGCGGGTCAGGTCGATCTTTTCGTGGAAGGCGACCCCGGTGCCTGGACCCGCCTGCACACGGGACGCAAGTGGGCGGATGGACGGATCAGGAAGGAGACCTTTGCCACCGAGATCGGCGTGCACATGGTGTCCTTCGCCTTCAACATGCGCCGCCCGGTCTTCCAGGACCGCCGCGTGCGCCAGGCCCTGGACCTGAGCTTCGACTTCGACACCCACAACCGGCACCGCATCTTCCTTCGCGCCCAAAGCCTGTTCAACAACTCCGAGTTCGCCGCGACGGGCCTGCCGTCGGCCGGCGAGCTGGCGCTGCTGGAGCCACACCGCTCGACCTTGCCGGATGCGGTGTTCGGCCTGCCCTATGCCGCACCCCGGACTCAGGGAGATCCGCGCCAGCTGCGGCGCAACCTGCTGCAGGCCCGTGCACTGCTCGAGCAGGCGGGCTGGACCCTCGACAGCGATGGCGTGCTGCGCAACGCTCAGGGCCAGCCCATGGTGCTGGAGTTCCTGACCACCGGCCCAGCTGGCCAACTGGGCCCGTGGCAGGCCGACCTGGAACGCCTGGGCATCCGTCTGGTCGAGCGCGTGGTGGACAGCGCGCTGATGGGCCGGCGGATGGAAAAGCGGGACTTCGACCTCTACCTCTCCACCGAAGGCACCTTCACGCTGCCACTGGCCCCACAGCTGGCAGGAGCCTACGGCAGCAGCCCGGACGGCAAGGGCGGCAGCCGCTACCGAGGCATCGAGCACCCGGCCGTCGATACGCTGCTGGGGGTGATGGCAGGAGCCTCGACGCTGCAGGAGCTGCGCAACGCGACCCGTGCGCTCGACCGCGTCGTGATGTGGCACCACTGGGGCGTCCCCTTCCGCTATTCGGCCGATGCCCGCGTCTCGTACTGGAACCGCTTCGGCCTGCCAGAGCGTCGGCCGCGCTTCTACACGGTCGAAAGCGTGTCCGCGAGCCTGCCGGCCTGGCCGTTGCTGGCCTGGTGGGCCCTGCCCGACAACCCGCGCTGAGGGCCCTCATGCTCGCCTACCTGCTCAAGCGCGTGCTGCTGATGGTGCCCACCCTGCTGGGTGCGCTGACGCTGACCTTCATCGTCATCCAGTTCGTCCCGGGCGGCCCGGTGGAGCTGCTGCTGGCCGAGGCCGGCGAGAGCTCGGGCGGGGGCAGCGACGGCTTCTACAGCGCGAGCCGGGACAGCGACCCCCAGCAGGTGCAGGCGCTGCGCAAGCTGTACGGTTTCGACAAGCCGCCGCTCGAACGCTACTTCGACATGCTGTGGCAGTTCGCGAAGCTCGATCTCGGTCGCAGCTTCCAGCACAACAAGACCGTGTGGGAGCTGATCCTGGAAAAGCTTCCGGTGTCCATCAGCCTGGGCCTGTGGTCGATGCTACTGTCCTACGCCATCTCGGTTCCGCTGGGCATCGCCAAGGCCGTGCGCGAGGGGCAGCGCTTCGACGTGGCGACCTCGCTGCTGGTGCTCATCGGCTACGCGATGCCAGGTTTCGTGCTGGGCGTGCTGCTTATTGTGCTGTTCGCTGGGGGCAGCTTCTGGGAGCTTTTCCCCCTGCGCGGCCTCACGTCCGACGGCTGGAGCGAGATGAGTTGGCCGCAGCGCATCGTCGACTACCTCTGGCACCTGACACTGCCGCTGGTGTGCATGACCGTGGGCGCTTTCGCGGTGACGACGATGCTCACGAAGAACACCTTCATCGAGGAGATCCGCAAGCAGTACGTGCTGGTGGCCCTGGCCAAGGGGCTGAGCGAGCGCACCGTGCTCTGGAGACATGTCCTTCGCAACGCGATGATTCCCCTGGTGACGGGCTTTCCGGCCGCCTTCATCGGCGCCCTCTTCGCCGGCTCTGTGCTGATCGAGACCCTCTTCTCGCTCGACGGGCTGGGCCTACTTGCCTACGAATCGGTGGTGCGGCGCGACTACCCGGTGGTGATGGGCTCGCTTTACCTGTTCACCCTCATCGGGCTGGCCGTCAAACTGGTGGCCGACGTGCTGTACACAGTGGTCGACCCGCGCGTGCAGTTCGGCGCGGTACAGCGCTAAGGACCCGGGAAACGCCATGACCAACAACCCGCTCGAAGAGCCGGCGCGCCTGCCAGAAGCGCAGTCGGCTGCCCTCGCGCACTCGCCCGGCAGGCGTGCCTGGGACCGGTTCCGGGCCAATCGCCTCGGATGGGGCTCGCTGTGCGTGTTCGCGGTGCTGCTGGCGCTGTGCTCGCTGGCCGAACTGGTGAGCAACGACCGTCCGCTGCTGGCCCGGCACGCGGGCTCCTGGTTCGTGCCCGTCCTGAGCAATCCCCCGGAAGTGAGCCTGGGTGGAGACTTCCACACCCCCGTGCGCTGGACGGATCCCCTCATCGCCGACGAATTCGCCAAGCCCGGCAACTGGGCGCTATTCACGCTGAACCGCCACTCGGCGCAGTCGACGAACCCGTTCTCGGATGCGCCCGTTCCGGGAGGCCCTAGCTCCGATCACTGGCTGGGCACCGACAGCCAGGGGCGCGACATGGTCGCACGGCTGATTTACGGCTTTCGGGTAAGCATCTGGTTTGCCATCGTGCTCACGGCAGTAGGCACAGTACTGGGCATCCTGGCCGGTGCAGTGCAAGGCTACTTCGGCGGGCGGCTCGACCTCTCGATGCAGCGCCTGATCGAAGTCTGGGGCGCGGTGCCGGAGCTGTACCTGCTGATCATCTTTGCCTCGATCTTCGAGCCGTCGCTGCTGCTGCTCCTGGTGCTCCTGTCGCTGTGGGGCTGGATCGGGCTGTCGGACTACGTACGCGCGGAGTTCCTGCGCAACCGCAGCCTCGAGTACGTAAAGGCGGCGCGCGCCCTTGGTCTGCCGCACACCGTGATCATGGCGCGACACGTGCTGCCAAACTCGCTGGCGCCCGTGATCACGTTCCTGCCCTTTCGCATGAGCGGCGCCATCCTGGCGCTGACTTCGTTGGACTTCCTGGGCCTGGGGGTGCCGGCCTCGACCCCCTCGCTTGGCGAGCTGCTGCGCCAGGGCAAGGACAACCTAGACGCCTGGTGGATCATCGGTCCGACCTTCCTGCTGCTGGTGGGCACGATGTTGCTGCTCACCTTCATCGGCGACGCTCTGCGCGACGCCTTCGACGCGCGCAAGGCATGAACGCGCAGGCAGAGTCGCTGCTGCGGCTGGAGTCGCTGGACGTGCGCTTCGGCGCTACGCATGCCGTGCGCGACCTGAGCCTGGACATCCACGGGGGTGAAAAGTTCGCCCTCGTGGGCGAGTCGGGTTCGGGCAAGTCGGTGACCGCGCTGGCGCTGCTGCGCCTGTTGCGAGGCGCCACCGTGAGCGGACGGATTCTCTTCGACGGGCGGGACCTGATGGGGCTCCCTGAGGAGGACATGCGGGCGATGCGGGGCTCGCGCATCGCGCTGGTCTTCCAGGAGCCGATGACGGCCCTCAACCCGCTGCATCCGGTGGGCAGGCAGATCGCCGAAGTGCTGCAGCTGCACGCAGGCCTGGACGCCGCGGCGGCGCGCGGCCGCGCCATCGAGTTGCTGGCGCGCACCGGGATTGCCAATGCAGCCCGCCGTGTCGATGACCATCCCCACCAGCTCTCCGGCGGCCAGCGCCAGCGTGTGGTGATTGCCATGGCCCTGGCCTGCAAGCCGCAGCTGATGGTGTGCGATGAGCCCACGACCGCCCTGGACGTGACCGTGCAGGCGCAGATCCTGGGCTTGCTCGACGAACTGCAGGCTGAGATGGGCATGGCGCTGCTGTTCATCACCCATGACCTGGCCCTGGTGCGACGCTTTACGCATAGGGTGGGCGTGATGGAGCGCGGGCGCCTCGTGGAGTCAGGAGCCACCGAGTCCGTGTTCCAGCGGCCCCAGCACCCCTACACCCGCAAGCTCCTGGCCAGCCGACCGCAACGCCGGCTGACGGCGGTGGTCGAGCCGGCGCAGCCGCTGCTGGCGGCAAGCGGCGTGCGCGTGGAGTACGCCCGCCCACGCGGGCTGTGGCGGCGCGAGACCCATGCCGCGGTCGAGGGCCTGAGCCTGGAGGTGCAACGCGGCGAGACGCTGGGCATCGTGGGCGAGTCGGGTTCGGGCAAGACCACGCTGGGCATGGCCTTGCTGGGCCTGCAGCCGCTGGCGCAAGGTCAGGTCTATCTGGGTGCGGAACGCGTCGACACCGCAGCAGGCGCCGTTCTGCGCGGCTTGCGCCGTCGCATGCAGGTGGTGTTCCAGGATCCCTTCGCCTCGCTCAGCCCGCGCCTGACAGTGGGCCAGATCGTGGGCGAGGGCCTGTCCTGGCACCGCCAGGACCTGACCGCCGCCCAGCGCCAGGAGGCCGTGCTGCAGGCCCTGGACGAAGTGGGGCTGTCCGATCGGCACGGCGTGGCCAGCGTCCTGAGCCGCTATCCGCACGAGTTTTCGGGCGGACAGCGTCAGCGTATTGCCATCGCGCGCGCGCTTGCTATCCGTCCGCAGTTGCTCGTGCTCGACGAACCCACTTCGTCGTTGGACGTGTCGGTGCAAAGACAGATCCTCGATCTGCTGACCGACCTGCAGCGACGCCATGGCCTGAGCTATGTCTTCATCAGCCACGATCTCGCAGTGATCCGTGCAATGGCCCACCGGGTCCTGGTGATGCAACGCGGCCGGGTGGTGGAGGAAGGCAAAGTCGAGGCCCTGTTCGCCGCTCCCGCGCAGGCCTACACGCGAGAGCTCCTGGCTGCCGCATGGCTCGACTGAGGGCTCCGGTCGCATGTCCGCCTTCGCCGAGCTTCCTCCCTACCCGCCGAGCCCGCGAGCCGAAACCGTCGAAGAGTTCCACGGGAAGCGCCTGGCCGACCCGTACCGCTGGCTGGAAGACCTCGACTCGCCGCAGGTGGCCCGGTGGATCCAGGCGCAAAACGTCTGCACCGAGAAGGCGCTGTCGGCGAGCCCCTGGCGGCCGGCCCTCAGGGATCGGCTGGCCCAGTTGCAGCGGTTCGAGCGCCGCGTGCCGGTGGCCTGCTCGAGCGGCACCCTTTATTACTGGCGCCAATCGGGCGAGCGGGCCCAGCCGACCCTGTGCGCCGAACCCCTGGCCGGCGGCGCCGAGCGCCAGGTGCTCGACGTCACCGAGCTGTCCGCTGACGGGACCGTAGCCGTGGCGGAGGTGTCGATCAGCCCGGACGGCCGATGGCTCGCCTATGCCGTGTCCGACGGCGGCTCCGACTGGCTGCAGTGGCGCGTGCGAAGCCTGCAGACGATGCGCGACGAGCCCGACCGGCTGGACCACGCGCGCTTCGGCACCGCCGTCTGGCTGCGCGAGGGCAGCGGCTTCGTCTACGGTTGCTACCCGGAGAAAGCGCCAGAGCGGCACGCTGCAGTGACCGGTCACACGCTGCGGCTGCATCGCCTGGGCACGGCGCAGCAGGCCGACGAGGTGGTCTATCGCCGCCCGGATCGACCCTATGAGGTCTACACCCCCCACATCAGCCCGTGTGGCCGCTGGCTGGTGGTGTGCACCTGGGACGGCAGTGCCCGCAACCGTGTGTGGCGGGTCGATCTGCAGGACCCCGCCAGGGCTACCGCGCCGCTGCTCGACGAGGGCGACGCTGCCTACACGTGGGTCGGCGGTGCCGATCGCGGCGAACTGCTGTTTCTCACGGATGCGCTGGGCGGCAACGGCGCCGTGGTCGCGATCCACCCTGAACGCCCCGGGCGCCCGCAGTGGCGTATCCTAGTGCCGCCTGGCGCCGAGCGCCTGGAGAGTGCGGCTCTCGCGGGCCGGCACCTGGTGTGGTGCACGCTGAGCGACGGCGCGAGCCGTCTGCACCGCATGGGCGTGGAGGGTGGCGCGGCACAGACGGTGCCCCTGCCGTCCCTGGGGACGGCCAGCGGTTTCGTGGCGGAGGACCGTGCGTCGCCACGGGCCGAGGCAGGTGCCACGCTGCACTTCAACTTCATGTCCTTCACGGTGGCACCGATGGTGATGCGCCTGTCCGGCCATGGCGACGAGCAGCCACGCGCCTGGTTCGATCCTCCGCGATCCTTCGACGGCAGCGCCTACGAGACGGTGCTCGAGTGGGCGCGCAGCGCCGATGGCACAGCCGTGCCGATCCACCTCACGCGTCGGCGCGGCCTGGCGCTGGACGGCCGCTCGCCTTGCCTGCTGCTAGGCTACGGCGGATTCGGGCTTTCGCAGCGCCCAAGCTTCGTGGCCTCGCGCATCGCTTGGCTGGAGATGGGCGGCGTGCTGGTGCAGGCCATGCTGCGCGGCGGTGGGGAGTACGGACGCGCCTGGCACGACGCAGCGCGGCTGCAGGACAAGCCCCGCACCTTCGAGGACTTCATCGGGGTGGCGGAGCACCTGATTCGCAGCGGCCACACGCAGCCGCGGTTGCTGGTGGCGCACGGTGCCAGCAACGGCGGCCTGACGGCGGCCGCCAGCGTGCTCGCCCGGCCCGATCTATTCGGGGCGCTGGTGGCGGCGGTGCCGATCCTCGACATGCTGCGCTACCACCGCTTCGGCATGGCGGCGGCATGGGCGGCCGACTACGGGCGCTCCGACGTGCCCGAGCACTTCGCGATGCTGGCGCGATACTCGCCCGTGCACACGGTACGGCCCGGTCAGGTCTATCCGGCCACGATGCTGCTGACGGCCGAGCGCGATGACCGGGTGCACCCGGCTCACGCCTTCAAGTTCGCGGCCGCGATGCAGCATGCCCAGCCCTCGGCAGCTGGCCAGGCAGGTGCCGTCCTGCTCCGCGTCGAGCCCCGCAGCGGCCATGGGCCGGGCAAGTCGCTGCAGGCCGATGTGCACGAGAAGGCCGACCTCTACACCTTCATCGCTGAGGCAATAGGAATGTCACGGGATGGAGCCGGTCCTCCCCCCATCTGGTCGCCTGGAGCGCTCGCGTGCACCCGGTCTTCGTCTACGGCACCCTGAAGCAGGGCTTTCGCAACCACGCCGTCAACCGGGGTGTGCGCCGACCGGGACGGTTCACGACCGTCCAGCCCCTGCCGCTTTACATCGTGGGCGAGCGCTTCCTGCCTTGGCTGCTGAACCGACCGGGTCAGGGCGGCCCTGTGAGAGGGGAGCTCTACGACTGCACTACGTCGGCACTGGGCGAGATGGACAGCCTGGAGGGTGTGGGCACGCCGGGGTGGTACGAGCGCCATCTGGTGTGGGTGCGCCTTGGCCCGGACCAGCCGGCCGGCGCCAATGCCCTGCTCGCGTGGGTCTACTTCGGCAGCGAACTGGGCTTTTCCCGAGCTCCCTGCCACGGCGGGCCGATACCCGAATACACACAGGCACATGAGCAGGCATTCCTGGCGAGGCCTTGAGTGGTGTCCCAGCCGACGGAGGCAAGGCTGGGCTACTCTGCCCCACGCCTTGTCCAGCAGCGCGACCCCTTGCTCAGCCTAGCCGGGGCCTTGTGGTGCGCGCAGCCCTGTCGCCTAAACACATCGTGCACCGTCATCGCCAGAGTGTTCCAGTGAAGCGGGTCACGCGTTATCTGGAGATCGATGAGGTTCTCGACTGCCGATGTGATCATTTCACCATCTTGGGGATTGCCAACCTCTGAGGGCGTCCAGCCGGGAGGCCTTGTAGCACCTGTCGATCTGTCAGCTGTGCCGATGATCCAGTTCGTCTCGCAACAACACGGCCAGCATCTCGGCCAGCGGCATCTGCGAGACCAGCGCCTGCTGCAGCCGAGTCTGCAGAGTGTTTCGTGCGCCGGACAGGCGGCGCCAGGACCGGCCATCCGTGAGCGGGCTTCGCCGTCGGAAGCTTTCGGACATCGCTGACGTTTGAGTTCACAAACCGAACGTCGCACATCAGTCTAGGGCCGACCTTCAGTCGGTGACAGGCAGTTCTGCAGCGTAATGGAGAGCTCTCCATTACGCTGCGGAGCGGTCGTTCTCTCAGTTGTGGTGGCAGCAACCACTGCTGCAGGGCGTCTACACATCCATCGACGCGATGGCTGCGGCCGAGGCGATCAACAGCACATGCATCAGCTGGGTGATGCACCTGGCCTGCCTGGTATGCGAAATCACCGAGGCGATCCTGGAGGGCAAGCACCTGGCCCACCTCGCCGCCAAAGAACTGCCGGCGGCCCACCCTCTGTACTGGGCGGCGCAGCGGGTGCATTTCAAGCGTGCATGTAGCCCCACCGCTGGCTCAGCCCCTACCTGATCACCATCTCGAGTACCAGCGCCATAAGCGCCATCCAGAGCACGCCACGCCAGGACTTGCTGCGTTACGTGTACGCGCCGATCGAACTCTGACCCACTGGTCAAGGTTCAGTCGGCGCCAACAGTAATGAACCTACAACGGACCTGATCGAGCTAGGCTGCCGCGACGTAGGGCATCTGGTGCCAATTCCGCTCTCACAGAGAACCGCCTTCGCCTTGATGGCGCCGCTGAGCGCTATCCGGCGCTGGCTCAAGGGTACGGAGGGGCAGGTGACAGGCTTCACCCCTAAGCGACTGAGGGTCGCAGCCCCGGTGGGCTTGATGAAAAGTTCAAAACTCGTTGAAAGGAATTCGGAACTCACTGAGAACCGACAATCGCCTCTGTCTGTTCTCATTCAATGCTGAACCTGCGGATCGTACTTTTCGTACTGATGGATGCGCCTTAGCCTGAGTGGCTCTCATCTTGCGCCGGGGAGACGATGCTCTATCCATGACATTATGTACCGAATGTCACACATAGCAATCGAGAGTGAAGGTAGTTGCAGCACTGCTGCATTTACAGTAAGCTGCATTCATGGACTTTGAAGCCAGCCACCGGCCTTCGCTGCCGCGATCCTCGCCGCGTGGACCTATCCCGCGCTTCTGGCGGCTGCACGATCAAGGCCGAAGCGCAGCGCTGGACATCTGCAGCGAAACGGGCGAGATTTGTATCGCCTCGATATCTG
>Ga0315903_10001011_pt1 | contig 42465 bp, 37 predicted proteins | sample LakEriMetagenome_7_FD_203524 | JGI IMG/M metagenome (GOLD analysis project Ga0315903, IMG submission 203524) | Freshwater fungal communities from buoy surface, Lake Erie, Ohio, United States - Buoy 2 MA119 | ecosystem: Environmental > Aquatic > Freshwater > Lake | place: USA: Lake Erie, Ohio... | reverse complement strand
AGGCGTTTGCGGGGTGATTTTTCTCTCACCCGCAGGGTGAGCCGAAATCATCGACACGGATGCTTCCATGTCCCTGATACAAGCGGGTTTATGGCGTTATGACCAGATTCCCATTTTCCTTTTTAGGGTAACCCATCCGGTGGAGCATGGAGCGCAGCGCGAGTTCGGGTTTCGTATCACGCCCGCGGATGCGCGACATCACTTCCGAGCGTTTTTCCGGAGTGAAGATGTCGGTCATGGCGGCGGATCTAACGGTTTGGCGCGTCGAGCCCCGGCAGGGGAAACCGGTCGTTCGGCACGCGGGCGCGGTCGGTCATTTCCAACAACTCCGCCAGCTTGTCGGGATGCTTTCCGGCGAGGTCATTGGATTCGGAAACATCGTCGCGGATCTGATAGAGTTCGGGTTTGCCGAAGGCTCCGGGCTGGAGGCCGTATTGCACGAGTTTCCAGTCACCGGCGATGAGCGCGCGGCGTCCGTCGAGTTCGTGGAACTCCCAGTAGAGGGATGCATGTTGCTTTTGCGCGGAGGTTTTGCCGGCAAGCAAGGGCGCGAAGGAGAGTCCCTCGATTCCATCGGGGATGGGAATGCCGGCGAGTTCGCAGAAGGTCGGAAGATAGTCCCAGAACGCGCAGGAGTGGTCGGTCACGCGTCCGCCGGGGCAGCCCTTCGGCCAGCGGGCGATGAGCGGCACGCGGATGCCGCCTTCGTAAAGGTCGCGCTTGCCGCCGCGCAGCGGGGCGTTGGAGGCGAGCATCGAGTGGTGGTAGCCGCCTTCCGAGTGGGAGCCGTTGTCGCTGGTGAAGAGCAGCAGCGTGTTGTCATCAAGGCCCTTCGCCCGGAGTTGAGTCAGGAGTTCGCCGATGATGTCGTCCACCAGCGTGACCATCGCGGCGTAGGTGGCCTTCACTTCCTTGGTCCCGCCGTAGTGGGCGCGCTTGGCGGATTTCTCGTTGGTGATCCCGCCGCGGACGCGGGCGAGGGCGCTCTCCGGCGCGTCGAGCGAGGCGTGCGGCACCGGCAGCGAGAGGATCAGGAAAAACGGCTTTTCACCGCGGCCGCCGATCCATTTCGCGGCCTCCCTGCGGTAGAGGTCGAGGTCGTAGTGCGGACCCTGATAGAGCGTGTTGCCTTCGAGTTCCACCCGCTCGCTGTTCTGATAGATGAACTTCGGATAGCGGAAGTGCGCGTCCTTGTGGTCGGTGGTGCCGCAGAAGTGATCGAAACCCTTCGCGCGCAATGTTTCGGGCGTCTGGGTGTTGCCGGTGACGCAGGATTTGCCGATCAGCGCGGTGTCGTAGCCGGCCTCGCGCAGCATCGTGGCGATGGTGCGGTCCTGCGGGTCCGGGCGCAGTGCGAAGGGGCCGTTGCCACGGATGGAGGCGTGGCCGCCATCGCGCCCGGTCATCAGCGAGCAGCGGGCGGGCGCGCAAACGGTGGCACCCGAGTAGTGCCGGGTGAAACGCAGGCCCTCGGCGGCCAGCCGGTCGAGATGCGGCGTTTTGAAATGTTTCTGCCCGTAGCAGGAGAGGTCGCCGTAGCCAAGGTCATCGGTGATCACCACGACGATGTTCGGCTTGGAGGCCGCGGAGCAAACGCAAGCGAAGAGGAACGGGAGCAGCCATTTCATGACGGCAAGGTGATGCCACGGAACAAGGCGGGCGGCAACCGAGTTTGCAAGAAGCCCGGCGTGCGTCCAATGACTCATGCTCAAACCAAACGACCGATGGCCCGTTCCCTTTCGAGAAATTGACCGGGAGTCAATATGGCCAATCCGTAAACCTCGCGTCCCAGCAATGAATGGAAATCCGCCCGATCCAAGGTGAGGAGTACATCCGCCCATGCCAGTGCACCGAAGAGAATCGGTTTGTCCTTCGGGATCGGGAATACCACCGGCAAGGTCAGCGTCAGGATGTCATCCATTATCACCAATTGCCCCCGAATTGAGGCCCAATCCGCCGTTGCCGAGATCGGTAGATCGGGCAAATGCCGCATCACTTCGTCAATCGCGTAAGGAGTTGTGACCGGATGCCAACCATTGGAAGGCGCACGGCGGAAGACCTCGCGTGAGGCGCCCGTGTGTGAGGCGCAGGCGGAGAGCATCACGCTGGTGTCCAGAAACAGGCGCATTCACTCCCCTTTCTGAAACCGTCGCATATCAGCCTCATCCTCGGCGATCCAGCCCGAGATCTGTTCCTTCGTAAACCTTCGGGGCGGCGGCGGATCGTTCGTCTGCCCGCGGAGGCGGGCCGCCAAAAAAACCAGCAGTTGGTTCTGTTCTTCGGGCGGCAAGGATCCGGCAGCAGCTTCAATCTCGGCTAGTGTGCCCATACCCCGACTATCCGTTTCTCCTATCGACCTGTCAACCTGGGACAAGGGGCACCGACAACCCCGCGATACTCCCAAACATCAATCCTCCCCACATCCTTTCCATCACTTCGTTGTTCCGAAACGAAGCGCATGCTGTGTGATCGGTCACGGCGCGAGCGCCTTCTCGATGGCGGAGGTCACCTCGGCGCTGTCGGGGGTCTGTTTCGGTTCGAAGCGGGCTAGCGCCTTGCCATCCTTGCCGATGAGGAACTTGCCGAAGTTCCATTTCACCTCGCCGGGAAACGCGCCGCCCTCACCTGTTAGGGCGGTGTAGAGCGGATGACGGTCGGGCCCCTTGACGTGGATCTTCTCCATCAGCGGGAAGCTCACGGAGTAAGTGGTTTTGCAGAACGTCTGGATTTCCTCGGCCGTTCCGGGCTCCTGCTTGCCGAAATCGTTGCAGGGGAAAGCGATCACGGTGAAGCCCTTGTCCGCATACTTCTTCTGCAGGCCCTCAAGCGCCTCGTATTGTTTGGTGAGCCCGCATTTCGAGGCGGTGTTCACCACCAGCACCACCTTGCCCTTGTAATCCGCCAGCGAAGTGTCCTTGCCGGTGATGGTCTTGAAGGGGATGGATGACAAATCGGAGGCATGGGCGGAAACCAGACCGACGATCGCGGAAACAAGGAATGCGGACTTCATGCAGTGCAGCCTATCCCTGGCCGCCGCGCCCGCAAGCGGGGAGAATTTTCGCAAAAAACGAATTTTCCCAGACAAGCTGGCACGGCCAGTGCTTTTCTATCGATGTCGCGACGCTTCAGAGGCGGTCCGACTGAGATGCCGCCGGGTTAATGGGTTTTCCCTGTGGATGATCAGTCGGGCCGCCTTCTGTTTTTCTCGCCACGGGCGTTTGTAGCCGCACCATGACGGTGCCTCATGTGTCAACCACCTGGTCGAGCCATCGATGGACCGGCGGCTTGAGCCCATGCGCCGTTCCTGCCTTTTTCCTGGCGGAGGGAGCGGCTTGTCGCGCTGTTTCATGTGCGGGCTTGCGGGTGGGGGGCGGGGGTGGTTTGCTGCGGGCAGGAATGCATCTGCGCTTATCAGATCAGGAGCTTGCGACGCTGGTGGAGATGGTGAGTCTCGCGGCGAATGTGGCGTCGTGGAACCAGAAGGAGGGTTCGAACGAGCGGGTGGGGGCGTTTGAGGATTTGGAGAGCAAAATCCTGGAGAAGGCCGGGCACTCCGGGTTGGGGGATTGGATTGAGTTTGACGAGGAGAGCCAGCGTTTCCGGGTGAAGTCGGAGGTGGAGGAGCGCTTGTTCTACCACGAGTGCTACGACGAATTCCGCAACGAGAGTTTCTGGGACGAGTTGGCGGTGCGGCTGGCGGATCGCGACCTGGCGCGGGCGATCGGTTTCGAGGCGTGGGAAAAGATGGAAGAGGAAGAGCGCCGGAAGCGCACGGCGGCGTGGGAGAAGCGTTATTGGGAGGAGTTCACCAAACACGGGGTGGACCGGGTGGTGGTGGTGACACCGCCGGGCGAGGGCTGAGGTTTCCGGTTGTTAGAAACGGTGGCGCCTGCATGGCGCATGCCCCACGTTGACAGGCCGGAGCGGCGGAAGTAAGTATGCGTCATGATTCGTTTCGGCATGGTGATGACGCTGCTGGCGGCGGCATTTTCCTCCGGTTGTTTCCAAATGGCCGGGCAGAACACCTGGAAGGGCGCGGTGGATCATCAGGCGGGTCAGCTTGGCTACCGGAACTGGATCATCGTCGCCGAGGCCTCGTTTCCGGCGCACAACCGCCCGGGCATCCGGCAGGTGAACGCGCCGGTGGAGATTCCCGAAGCGGTGGACTACGTGCTTCACGCCTTGGAGCAGACCGAAAACGTGCGTCCGCGGGTGTATCTGACGCGCGAGATGCGGTCGGTGGAGAACGACTTCGCGCCGGGGATCGACGAGATGCGCAAGCGGATCAACGACTCGCTGCACGGTCACGAGGCGACGGAGCTGGACCAGCAATCGCTGCTGACGCTGATGGAGGATGCGAACCGGAGTTTCGACGTGCTGGTGATCCGGACGCCGACGGCCTTGCCCTACACCTCGGTGTTTCTGGAGCTGCAACCGGGCTATTGGGACGCGACTTCGGAATCGCGGCTGCGGGAACGGATCGAGCAGGAGCGCATGCAAAGGCTTGTGCGGCCGTTTCCGTGATGCGCATGCTGGCGGCGGATGAGCCGCAGGGACGAGGAAATGAAAGAGGAGCGCGAGTGCGCCTGGGTGGGTGATGCCGTGTTGGCGCTGTTCGCGCGGCAGTATGTGCTGCGCGAGCGTGGATCGATGGACGGCGAGTGGTTCACACGCCTGACCTCGAATGATTTCCTGAGCGCCTTCGGCAATCCGACGCGGGTGGAGGCGTCCATCGGCAGGCTCTATCTGGAAGGCGGACTGGAACCGGCCTTCGCCTGGATGGAGGAGAACCTATTGCCCTTGTTCCGCAAGCAGGTGGCGAACAAGCGCTGAGGGTCCCGGTTTTTTCCCGGATTGTCATCGTCGGGGAAACCCGGTGGAATCCGCGACGTGCCGAGGGAACCGGGCCAGTGGAGCTTGCAGGATGTGGTGGACTTCGAAACGGAGGCTGCGGCGGGACATCGGGCGCCCGTAGAGGTGGCCGAGTCTGTTAGAAAGGCGGCGGGAGGCCTGGATGGCGCGGCGGCGCGGCGGGCGGGCTTGCGGGTGTGGCTGGAGGCCGTGGGGCGTTCGGGTAACGGGGCGGCGTTTGTTTCCGCGCTGGGGATGGTGGCGGCTTTGCTGGCGGCGGCGGCGTTTCTCACCGGCACCGGGGTGGTGTCCGGCCTGCGGGATGGGGAGAAGGGCGGGGTGCATGTGACGTTGTTTCTCGCGGTGATCATCGGCGGGCAGTGGGTGCTGCTTGTGGCGGCGGGAGGCGCGTGGCTGGCGCGGGGTCGCGCGGCGGGTGGACTCGGAGTGGCGCGCGGGCTGATCGCGCGGTTGGCGCGGCGTTTCGCGGGACCGGCGGCGGACGGGTGGTGGAGTCGCCTGGTGGCGGAGGGTGGGGTCGGCGGAGCTGCGATGCTGTGGCGGATCGGGAGAATCGCACAAATGGCCGGGGTGTTTTTCAACCTCGGGGTGCTGGCCGGGCTGGGTGGTTTGGTGCTGCTGAGGCACATCGGGTTTTTCTGGGAAACGACCACCGAGGTGGCGATGCATTCGTTGCTCGAGCGGGTCTGCGGGTTTTTGGCGGTGCCATGGGCGGCGTGGTGGCCGGAGGCGGTGCCGGATGCCGCGGTGATCGGGGCCTCGCGGTGGCTGCCGGGCCGCGAGTCGAGTCCGGGGCCTGCGGAGTGGTGGAGGTTTCTGCTGATGGCCACGCTGGTGTGGGGCTTGTTGCCGAGAGTGGTGCTGTGGCTGGTGGCATGGCGGGGCGAGCGGGCGGCGCTGGCGGATCTGGATTTTCAGGGCAGGCATCACCGGGCACTATGGCGCGAGCTGACTGCGACCGGCCGGGTGGACGCGGACGAGCTGCCGCCGGATGGCGTACTGGTGCTGGATGTCGGAGGCAGCGGCTTGTCGATGGAGGCACTGCGGCCATTTCTCCTGCGGCGGATGCGGGTAAACCCGACGGCATGGCACTCGGTGGCGGTGCTCGACGAGGGCGAGGAGAAGGCGGCGTCAGTGGCACTCGCAAAGGCTCCGGCCGGGTTGGTGTTTCTGGCGGAGGGCTGGGCGCTGTCGCCCGCACGGATGGCCGCGTTGCACGCGAAGGCGCGTGAGAACGTCGGCCCGCGGCTGCCGATCCGGTTTTTGGTGGTGAATGCCGGGGCGGACGGGCTCCCGGAGTCCCCCACGGCGGAGGAGTGGCGGGAATGGGAACGTTTCACCGACGGCCTCCGCGATCCGGAGACGGAAGTGGTCCGCTACGAGGCGGACGAGCCGGCGGTGTAGGGTTCGGCGAAAACCATCAGACCGCTGGTGGTTTGCAGCGTGCTGACGACGACCACGTCCGCCGTCGTGCCGAGCCTGGCGACGGAGTGGTTGACAACGATCATGGTCCCGTCCGGGAGATAGCCGACGGCCTGGTGGTCCTCCTTGCCGGTGCGAACCAGCGCGATGCGAAGGCGTTGGCCGACGGCGACGGCGGGTTTGAGGGCGTCATCGAGTTCGTGGATGTTGAGCACGTCCACGCCTTGCAAGCGGGCGACCTTGGCGAGGTTTTCATCCACGGTCAGGAGCCTTGCACCGAGCAGGCGGGTGGTTTCGATGAGCCGGGAGTTCGGCGTTTCCCCCTCGCGCGGGGGCGGGGTGTCATGGATGGAAACCTGGATGTCGCCGGCCTGCTGCATGCGTTCGAGGTGATCGAGCCCCCGTTGGGCGCGCTGGCGGGTGCCACCCGGGCCGGAGTCGGTCATCGTCTGCAGTTCATCGAGCACGAAACGCGGCACGATGAGCCGCCCATGAAGGAAACCGGAGCGCAGGATGCCGATCACCCGGCCATCGATCACGGCTTCGGAGTCAAGCACCACAGGCTGGCCGGTGGAGGCGTCCTGGCGGAACCGGACGTAGGGGATGATGAAGGCGAAGTCGTCGCGGTTTCCGCGTAGCGAAAGGACGGCCCCCAGGAAGCCGAGGCTGGCGAAGAGGGTGACATCGATGGCCAGGCGCAGGGAATTGATGAGCGCGTCACTGTTTTCGCGGGACTCCAGTTGCTCGCGGAAAGCGAGTTCCAGCAGGTTCGAAACCTGCACCCTGGTGAGCAGCCAGGCGCAGAAAAGGCCGACGCCTAGCCCGAAAGTGGCCGTCGAGAATCCCCGCAGGGTGAAGCCTTTCATCAGAGTCTCCACCCAGATGAACAACGCCGCCACGCCAAGGCCGCCGAGCAGTCCGGTGGACATCGGCACCTCGATCGGGGTGCCCTTGGTGCTCAGGGCGATGGCCACCCCTGCGGCCTCACAGACCAGCAGGTAGGTGAGGCGGGCGACATTGACGGACGGAGGCGAACCCATTGTTTTCGGATACGGCCGATTCTCCGCCATCTTCCGGCGGGCCGGCAAGGCGGAATTGGCGGGTGGTCAGGCTCTCGCGAGGATTTGGAAAAACGTGCGCGAAGGGGCGATCCGAAGTGCGCGGAAAAGCGGATTTATCGGGGGGTGAACCGTCGTCGTTCCACCGTCCGGAGTCCGCCAAGGCGCTTGACATCAAGCCCGAATGCGCCTTGAACAAAGCGCGCCGGGCGTTGGCCTCATCCGGAAGCCGCCTATCGACGCCATCCCGCAACATCCCGTATCGCACATGACCCTGGACCGGCCTCTTTTTCTCCTGCTCGGCTCAATCGTTCTGACTTCCGCACTGACCTCGTGCGGCCTGATTTCAGACGCCGGCCCCCTCAAGGGGACCATCAAGCGAACCGGAGAGGAAATCCCCTACCAGTTGGTCGAAGTAAAATCCAGGGCCGACATCCCCACCGGAGGGCGCTCTTACGGGAGGGCCGAGGTTCCGCCACACGTGAAGGGCCAGGGCTACACCGACAAGGTTCGAGCACGGGACTCACTGCTGTTCGTCATCACCGACCTCTCCGAGCAAAGCCCCTTCTTCTCGCGTGGCGATACGTTCAAATACGGTCCCATCGAAGTCCCCGAAGACGGCCGGATCAGTGTTCCCTACTCCGGGGAGATTCAGGTGAACGACCGCTCCCTTTCCGAGATCTCAAGCGATATGGCCGAGAAAATCGAGCGGGTCTCGAACACCGCCGAGGTCAACGTGGCCCGCAGCGACCGTATCCCGCGCACCGCCAACGTGATTGGTGAGGTCAAGGAAGCCGGTCCGGTGCAACTCGAGCGCAGCGGTATCACCTCGCTGGACATCCTCGCTGCGGCAGGCGGCCCCAAGGATGCGGAACACCTCTACCGCTACACCTTGCGCCGCAACGGCAAGGACTACCACTTCGACTACGTCGGCTTCAGGAGCAACCCCTTCATTGTCGAGGAAGGGGACCTGCTCACCGTGACGACCGACTCGGACAACCGCTTCCATGTCATGGGCGCGATCACCAAGCCGACGACCGTCGAGTTCCCCAACCCCGCGCCGACCTTGGCGGACGCGCTTGGTGCCGCCACCGGTTTCGATGAACGGCGCTCGGATCCCGCTGGCGTGTTCGTTTTCCGCAAGGGTGAACCGGACATGGTCTATACCTTCAACCTTCGCGATCCCTCGATCATGGCGCTTGTCCAGCGCTTCCCGATGAAGGGAGAGGACATCATCTACGTCACCGAGGCCCCGCTTGCCCGTTGGAACCGCCTGATCACCCAGATCCTGCCGATCTCCGTTTCGCAGGCCGCCAACTCCGCGGCGCGCTATTCCAACTGATTCCTCCAGCGACTCCATGCCCGGCAAACGGACGATTCCACTGGTCATGGCGGCGCTGCTGCCCGCCAGTTGCGTGATGCCGGTTGAAAGTCCTTATGCGGGGATGTCCCGCTCATCGCATCCGGTTGCCGCCCACAGCCGGCCGGCCGTTCCCGACCTCAAGCGTCTGCCGAACGGCCGTTACCGCGTGCGCAAACCATGGACCGTCCACCTCAACGGCCGCCGATGGGTGGTCCAGAAGGGTTATACCTGCAACGGCATCACCGCCCCGGACTCGATCAAGAAACGCCTTGGTGACGGTGTCGAGCACCCGGAAACCTGGGCCGCCGTTTTCCACGACTGGCTCTTCACCCAGCCCGGAGTCTCCCGCTCCGCCGCAGACCGCCTGTTTCTCGACCTCATGCTGGCATACGGGGTGCCTCAGGACAAAGCCCGGCTGATGCACGCCTCCGTATCCGCCTACTCGCTCACCAAAGCCCTCCGTTGACGGGCCGCCGCCATGTCCAAGTCTGTCCCCATCCCGCTGCCAAAGCATCCTCCATGGAAAACCCAGATCCTGGTGATCCGGGCCCTCATGGTGCGGGAAATGGCCACACGCTTCGGACAATACAAGCTCGGTTTCTTCTGGATGTTGCTCGAGCCGCTGCTGGGCGTGATCGTCATCGGCATCATTATCGGCGCACTCGCCGAGCGCAGTGTGCCGGAGATCCCCTATCCGTTTTTCCTGCTGAACGGCATGCTGCTGCTCAAACTTTTCACCGGCCCGATGAACTCCGCCATCAACGCCATCGGAGCCAACCAGGGACTGCTCGTCTATCCCTCCGTCAAACCACTGGACCCCTTCCTCGCGCGCTTCCTCTTCGATCTCGTCACCGCCGCCTTCTCCTTCGTTCTCTTCTGCTCCGTCAGCATGTGGATTGGCGTGGATGTCTCGCTCGGCAGGCTCCATCTCCTCGCCACCGGTTATCTGCTCACCTGGCTGACCGGCTGCGGCTTCGGGCTGATCTTCGGCGTTGCCGCCGCCTACTACGCCGAAGTGGAGAAAATCGTCGGCGTGCTCCAGCGGCCGCTGCTCTTCATCTCCGCCGTGCTGTTTCCCACATCGGCCCTGCCTGTTAGCACTCAGGAGTTGTTATATTACAATCCGCTGGTGCATAACATCGAACTTTGCCGCAAGGCGCTCTTTCCCTACTATGCGGTGGACGGGGCGAACTTCCTCTACCCCTTCGTCTTCGCGGTGATCTCCCTCGCCATGGGGGCCACTCTCTTCCACAACCACCGCAACCACCTCACCAGGCGCTGAGGCGTGAACCCCGATGATCGAGCTGCGTAACGTCACCAAAACCTACCCCGTCAAAAACGGACTGCGCTACGTGCTCAGGAACGTCTCGCTGGTGCTGCCGGACCGCGCCAACATCGCCGTGCTGGGTCCCAATGGCGCCGGCAAATCCACTTTCCTGCGTCTCATCGGCGGCGCCGAGGCCGCGGACAGCGGCACCATCATCACCGATGCCGACATCTCCTGGCCGCTCGGCATCAGCTCCGGCTTCCAGGGCTCGCTCACCGGACGCGAGAACGTGCTCTTTGTCTGCCGCATCAACGGTCTCGCTCCACGACAGATCAAGAGTGTCATGGCCCATGTCAACGAATTCGCCGAGATCGGCGAATACTTCGACATGCCGGTCAACACCTATTCCTCCGGGATGCGCGCCCGTCTCGGCTTCGGCCTCTCCATGGCCTTCAGGTTCGATGTCTATCTCATCGACGAGCTCACCTCCGTGGGTGACGCGATCTTCCGCCAGAAGGCCAAGTTCGCATTCGAGAAAATCAGCTCCCGCGCCTCCCTGGTGTTCGTTTCCCACAACCTGAAAACCCTCCGGCAATCGTGCCAGTCCGCCCTGTTCCTGCGGGACGGCATGGCCGATTTCTATCAGAACATCGACGACGGGATCAGCGCGTATCAGGAATACATCCAGGAACACCGCCGCCAAGGAAAGATCATCAAGGGCATGCGCGGCCTCGGCAAGGCCGGCATCGCCAATCCCGCGGACCCCGCGCCACCACCGCAGCCGCAGCCATGAAACCATTTCACCTCATCCGATGACAGCCACTTACATCCACACCAAAAAGGAAAAGGGCAAAATGCTGCTTTTCCTCAGATTCCTCGCCGTCCTTTACGTCGCCGCAATCATCGCCGCCATCGCCTACCTCTGGACCTGCACCCAAGACCGCTACATCAGCCAGGCCGCCTTCAAGATCTCCCGTCAGGACGGCTCCAGCATCGACTCCGGCCTCGTCCAGCTCGCCCTGCCCGGACTCTCGGACTCCGGCACCATGGACTCGATGGTCGTCATCGGCTACATCGCATCGTCCGACCTGTTGCTCGAGGTTGAAAAGGAGTTCAACCTCATCAGCCACTACAGCGCGCCTGCGAAGGACTATGTCTTCCGTCTGGAAGCGGACGCCCTGCTGGAAGACCGCCTCGAGTTCTATCGCAAGCGCATTTACGCCCACTTCGACAAGGACACCGGCCTCACGATGCTCACCGTGGACACCTTCGATCCCAAGCTCGCCCATGACATCGCCAAGTCCGTCCTCGACAAGGCGGACGCCTACATCAACCGGCTCAACCACGAGATCGCCAACCAGCAGCTCGCTTTCGTCAACGCCGAGGTCGAGCGCACCAGCAAGATCGTCGCGGATCTCAACCGCCAGATGATCGATCTGCAAAACCGTCACAAACTCATCACCCCGGAAGAAGTCATCAACGCCAGCCTCAACGCCCTCAAGGAACTCCAAATGGAACTGCTTCGCGGCGAGGCGGAACTCGCCTCGATCCAGCGCGACTCGCCCGAGTCCCCGAAAATCGAACCCCTTCGCAGCGCGCTGCGCTCCCTGCAGGAGGTCATCGACATCGAGACCGCCAAACTCTCCGGCCCCGAGCGCGACCGCCTCAACCAGATCCTCGTCGAGTTCAAGGAACTCCAGCTCAAAATCGATTTCGCGATCCGCCTGCGCACCGGGGCCGAGATGATGCTTGAGAAAAACCGGATGGAAGCCGTCTCCCTCTCGCGCTTTTTCTCCGTCATCCAGCAACCATTCGTACCTGAGGAGCAGGCTTACCCGCGGCGCTGGTATGCCACAGCCACAATCATCGTCCTCGGCTTCCTTGTCTTTCTCGTCTTCCGGGCGTTGACTCATTCGGTTTTCGAAACATCCTGATCCGCAAGCCGTGTTCCGATTCCGATCCAAGCCGCCCAAGGATGCGAAAACCGAAGCCATTCGCGCGCAAATCCGCAAGGGCCACACGCCACGCTACGGTTTCCTCCACATCCCCAAAACCGGCGGCTCCGGCATCACCGTCTTCGCAAGGGAACTTGTGAAACGCGGCCATGCCCCTCCCTGCATCTTCGGTCACGGCTGGAAGGTCGGTGACATCGCCGGACGCTTCCCGGAGATGAAACTCTGCTTCATCCTGCGGGATCCGCTTGACCGGATGATCAGCGGCTTCAACTCCCGTCTGCGCCAGGGCCGCCCCACCTACAACAGCCCGTGGACTCCGGCCGAGGCCACCGCCTTCTCCATGCTGCCCTCCGCCGCGCACCTGCTTGACGCAATCGTCTCCGATGACGATTTCCATCGCTCCGCGCTCGACTTCGCCATGCGCCATATCCTCCATCTGCGCTGGAACTATACATTCTACTTCCAGGATCTCGCCGGCGTCGCGACGCACCGCGAACGCTTCGCGCACATCGGACAAATCTCCGCCGTCCCCGCGTTCATCGATGCCTTCACCGCGCTGTCCGGAGCACCGCCCGCCCTCGCGGCGGAACTCTACGAGAAACGCCACGAATCCGGATCTCACAGCCGCGACCCCCTTGCCGGACGCGCCCCGGAAGACGTCGCCCGGATCCGCAACTTCCTCCGTCGGGAATACCTCATCCACGGCGAGTTGCTCGCCCTTGCCGCCCACAGCCCCGGAAACCGTTAGATCCCATGGCAAACCACATCGTCCGCCACCTCGGTCTGCACAAGGCGGCCACCATCTCGCTGCAAGATTTCCCGACCAACACGTTTTCCAGCCTGCCGCGCCACGGTGTCCATTGCATTCCGCTTCAGCGCACGCGCGGGCGCTATGGTGAGGATCTCCGGAAATCCGGCTTCCATTTGCCCTGATCCACGCCACCCGAAACATCCGCTCAAGCCATCCCATCATGAAAATCATCACCAAGGACGAACCAAGCTGTTCACCACAACGCTGCGAAAAGCGTTTGAACGCCATCCGCCCGTATCTCGCTCCGGGCGGAGTGGGAGTCGAGTTGGGTGTCTTCAAAGGCGCGTTCAGCGAATACCTGCTCTCCACCAATCCCAGGAAACTCTTCTTGGTCGATCCTTGGTACAGGCTTTTCCCCGAGTGGAAATGGGCCAAGGGCGAACGATCCACCGTAGCCGCGTTTTCCACGATCCTCGGCGCATACCGCAAGGAGATCGAGCAAGGGCTTGTCGAGCCGGTGGTTGAATTCAGCGAGGTCTTCCTCGGCAATCTTCCCGACCGCTCCCTCGACTGGGTCTATATTGATACCTCACACAAGTATGAGCAAACCATGATGGAACTCGCCCGCTGCCTGACCAAGGTGAAACCATCCGGCTACATCATCGGCGATGATTTCTATGAGGATCCGAACAGCATCCACCATGGGGTTTGCCGCGCGGTGAGGGAATTGGAAAAGGCCGGCAAAATCAAGGTGGTCATGGCCGGTGTGGCTGACCAGTTCGTGGCGCAGATCATTTGACCTCAGCTGAGGGCGCGCGCCCTGACAGGCGTTGCCCGATACGCCGCGCTTCGCCATTTCCCCATCAGCGTGTCCCTGCGTCGTCGTGCTGCTCAAGCAACACCGGCCGTAGTTTTTCCCAGAACGGGAAAAATCCTCCGCTTGCGAGGGTGCGCGTTCCGAGGTCTTCGGTGCGATCCGCGAGGGCCAGCGCGATGCCTGCGGTCTCCAGGGTTTGTGCGATGTGCGGCAGATCGTCGTCCAAGGGGCCCACTTCGGGACGCAGGGTGAGGATGGCATCCAGGCGCTGCCGGCGCGCCCAGGCGAGCAGCCCGGCCGCGAGTTCGGCGGGATCCTCGCGGTGCGGATTGGCGGACCAATGATAGGCCGCCCTTTTCGCGGCATCATCGAGCGCTCCGCCAATCCACCGGATGCGGCGGTCCGCGTAACCGTGCCGCGCCCATGCGGCGGGATGTCCGGTAATCACGATCGCCTGCGGCCGATAGGCTCCGAGCGGCGACTGCTCCGCCAACAGGTCTTCCTCGTGAATCCAGATGCCCATGCGACCGCATGCCGGCAAGGGCCGGGCCGGAAGCTGTGGGCGCGTCACCGGCGGCCTCGTGAGATCCCCTGGCAGGCGCGGCTGCGGATTGTCAAACGCGGACAATCCATGGCGGATGTTTTCAAGGATCCCGGAGTCGAGATACTTTTCGATGTTGGAGCTGCGCGCGAGATAGGTTTTTCCGGGAGTCTGCAAACCGGCCACCCAACGCCATGACAGGGTGTTGGATGCCGGATCGCCATCTAACAAATGGCGCATGAAGAACGCCGCGCCCCACTCCCACGGCAGGCCGGCCTGATGCACCCACCACGCGGCGAACCACATGCGGGCGTGATTGTGCAGGTAGCCGGTATCCAGCAGTTCGCGCGCGAAGTGATCGATCACCGCATTGCCGGAGGCCGCGCGCATCACCTCACCCGCGAGCGCGGCCACGGCATCGTCGCCCGGAGTGCCCGCCACCGCTTCCCGCCACACCTGCGGCCGATGCGATAGCCAGGCTTTCCAGTAACGCCGCCAGTAAACCTCCTGCACGAACTTCTCGACGCGTCCGAAGCCATGCGCGGCGATGGCCGCCGCCGCGACCTCGCGCTCGGTGATCAGACGGTGCCGCAGTGCCGGCGACAGGAGCGACACCGCCGGATGCCCCGGACGCACGAAGTTCCGATCCCGCGCGTAAAGCGGAGCAACCGCCAGAAACGCATCGAGCCGTCCCAGACTGCCGTCGCGAGTGTTTGGAAAATCCATGCCGGACCATGTCCATGGAGTTTCTCCGTGCCAGCGGAAACTCCCGCTCGCGGAGCCTGCGGTCACTGGCGGATCACGCCATGATCCCGCCGATCAGTGCGAGGATCAGCACACCAGTGCCGAGCACTCCCATCACCAGCCCGAAGACCGCGCGGCCCATGCCGTGTTTCGGCCGGGGAGAGGCCGCGCTTTTCCGGAGGTCCCGGATCGCGATCACGGAAACGATCAGCGCGATGGGCGCAGGCAGGATGACCAGCGAGAACAACCCCAGATAGCCCGCGGCGATGGCCCAGCCGGAGCGTCCGACCGGCAACAGCATCCGCATGCCGAAGTCATCGCCAACGGCGGCGGGCGGAGGCGAAACGGGCGGAGCATACAAGGGTGGCGGCCCGCCGTTGCCATGGCCCAGCACCGTGCCCGCGGGAGCCCACGCCGCCATGCCCTCGCACCAGACCGGAGTGTCAGAGCCCAGCGCGCCTCCGGCCAACATGCCGCGCAGTTCGTGTTCCGGCACCGGGCCGTGCTGCACCTGGTCCCTGGCATAGAAGTAGGATTTCATGGCAAGCGGGATGGATCACGCGGGATCGATGGCTATCTATCAGATTCAACTCCCGGGCCCAAGGAGATTCGTGGTGAAGTCTATCTGATGTTCGCCAAGGAAAGCCGCGATGTTTTCACCGATCGACCTCTTGGCGTCCGTGCTTGCGAAGGACGCGAGTGAGACGCTCTGCCATGGCAATCTTCCCCAGTGCAGAACAAGGAGGTGACATGCTCCCCAGCCGCCGGAGTAAAGATGCAGTCGGATCGCCTTCGAGCGGGGGATTGCGATTCTCGGCCGGAAGGGCCTGAACGATCCGGTGATGGAGATGGAGTCTTCGGAGACTTCGATCATTTGCGTTCGGCCTTGGGAGGCGAGCGCGGCGGGGATGACGACAACAATCAGCGCACACCACGCCAGGACCAGTGGCCGCTCGGGGTCGTTTGGCAGCAACGCGCCTGTTAGGGCGGCGAATCCCAATGACAGATGAGCGGCCCAGACGATCGGATAAAGGCTCAACAGCTTCCAATCAGTCGGCGTGCCCTTGCCGCCGAAGGTGATGGTTTGTGGGATCGGTCGGGGCGGTGATGAAAGGAAACCGCACCCTCATTCCGCCGCATTCCCCTTGGCCTCCGGCTGTGGGGCGGGTTTCGCGGTTTCCTTCGGGCGCAGTCGCAGGATGATCTTCTCGCCGACTTCCGGGAGCTTCTCCCCATTCACCTGCCACATCAGCGCGCCGTTGGCGTTTTCGTGGAACCCGGGCAGGCACAGCAGCTCATCGCCAAAAGTGGAGATCGAGATCACGTTGCCGCTCTGGTCACAAAGATACTGCCGCGGCCCCTTGCCCTCGCCGACCAGCAGCGATCCCGCGAACACGAAGGGATCGCTCGTGAAGCGCTCGGCTTCCTCCACTTCCTCCACTTCCTCGCCCTCGACCACCGATCCGTCCTCATTCGCCCGGATCAGGAAATCACGGATCGGATGTTCCTTTTCCCGACCCTCCGCATCCTTCAACACCAGGAGAACCTCGACCGGACCTCCGTGTGGCGGTGTCGAAATGAACCGAGGCGAATCGCCCTCGATCATTCGCTGCATCGCGGGGCTGCCGGGTTTTGCTCCGAGGAGCAGCAGGGCGGTATGCACATGGCTCGGTTTGGCCTCGATCATGATGATCGACTCATGCTCCTTGGTATCCTTGGTGCAGGCGATCAGTTCAAGCAGGCCTTCCTTGAGGCAGACGCGGCTTTCGACATCCACGCACCAGCCGTCCAGATTGATTTTCACCCCGGGCAAAACCAGCTTTTCGATGGCGGCCCTCAGCTCGGGGGAGATCTTCCGCGCCGGGGCGGGTTTCGCCACAGGCGATGCCGGAGGCGGCGTCGGCCGGGCCGTCTCCTCTCCGGCCGAGACCGAGACGATGGCAAGCAGCAGGCAGAGGATGGTGCGGGGACTTCTCACGCTCGTTTTCTTCGCACGGAGGCGGGGCTGACACAAGCCAATGCCGCAAATAATCTCCATAATGGCGCATTTGGCATGGAGAATGCGCTTGAAATCCGAGATCCAAACCACACTGTCGGAAATACTTGGTAATTACACCGTTTGATATTAGCCGATATCTATGAAACTCATTCCCACAGATTCCCACCGATCCCGGGGATTTGCTCTGGCAGTCACGGTGTCGCTGATGGTGCTGCTCACGATCATCGCCGTGGGTCTGCTCAGCCTCTCGGCCGTTTCACTGCGCGGCAGTGCCCAGGGAAATGCCAGGGCCATGGCCGAAGCGAACGCCCGCCTCGCCCTGATGATCGCTGTCGGTGAACTCCAAAAGGAGATGGGCCCGGACTCCCGCATCAGCGCCGAAGCGGCGTTGTTCGACGGCAATACGGAAACCGAAAAGATGGACGGGCTGGCCCAGTCCCGCTGGCTGGCCTCCTACAACGCCTGGGGCGATTGGCTCAACTCGAACTATGCCCTGCCAGACGGCGGTGGGACACTGAAGATTTCGGATACCTACAACCCCCGACGCGACAAGATGTTCCGCCGCTGGCTGCTCTCCATGCCGCAGAACGCGGAAACCTCCATCACCGCGCCCGACACCTTGTCCTGGAATGATACCAACTCCGTGGTGCTGGTCGGCGAAGGCTCACTCGGCAAGTCGGCCACCACCAACCCCGATCAAGTGACCCGCGCCTGGCTCACCCCAATCGGGAAAACCGGCAAGCATGCCTGGTGGATCGGCCCGGAGAACCACCGGGCCCGCATCGACAAGGCCAAAGAGCCGCGAAACTTGTCCGCCGACGCCTGGCAAGTGGCACAGGGCAGCACCTCCGAGGTGGGCGTGGGTGGTTTGGACGGATTCAAGATCCTCGATGCGGATTCCGCGCTCGGCGACAAACTGATCACCCACCAGTCCCTGCGTCCGGCGAAGGTGGCCAAGGAGGATGTCGAGAAACGATTCTTCGATCTCACCGCCCAGAGCCGGGGGCTCCTCACCAGTGTGCGTACCGGACAGCTCAAGAAGGATCTGAGCCTGCTTTTCGAAATGGACGGATCCAAGTTGCCGGCGCCCTACAGGTTTAATCCGGGCAGAGACATCGTGGAGCCTTCGATCCGGCCCATGAGTCCGGACATCGCCAAAAGGGCGGAGCTCAAGAACCGCCATTTCCAATCATGGACCAACATGCGGCACTACTACCGCATGTATCGCTCCGGCAGTGATGCGACGATCGGCGGCACCGGAGGACCGGGAGTGGTCGGCTGGTCCGGCTCGAAGCCAAGAACCGAGGTGGTGTCCACCGCGGACCTGACCAATAACAATGCCTGGACCGGTTCCAACAACTATTGGCGCGTTCCCATCCTGGCCAAGATCACCTTCATCTACAGCCTGCTTGCCGAACCGGTCGGAACCTCCGGTCGATGGAGGTGCTATCATTTGTATAGCCCCGTATTCACCTTATGGAACCCTTACAACACCGAGTTGCGCATTCCCGACGGAGTGCACACCATGGCAAGCTCCGCATACCGCGTCTGGCCGAATGGCGGCAGCTTCTATCTGAACCGCGTGCTGAGACAGAATCCCTATGTCGACCAGAACAGCAACAGCAAGGACAGCTTCAATACCTTCGCCTACAGTCAGGGGATCAACTCGATGTCCGTGCTGAAATCCGGCGGGCGGGGTGACATCATTTTCAAGCCGGGAGAATTCCGGGTCTTCTCCCACAGGACCAGATATGACAGCGGGAATGCGGCCACTTCAGGCAGTGAAGCCCATCTGCTCCCGGGCTTTGATCCCCAGGCGGCGGCGGGCGAGAAAAAGGATTACAGGGAATTCAGCCCCAAGGGCAGGGACGATGGCACATTCTCCCCACAGGACAAACCGGGACTGACCGTCACCTTCTCCCACGGACTTTGGGGAGGCAACATCAACCGCGGCAATACGGGCGGCTCCTTGTGCTGGCAGGACTGGTGGGACAGGCCATCCCATCCGAATGGCATGCCGATGACCTATGCCAATGACTGGTTCAACAAGGCGCAGACCATGACTCCGATGACACCGGTTGGGGTCTCGAACGTGGCCGAATGGGTTTTTGACGGCAAACCCTTGCCGGTGGCGTTCTGCCAGCTGGTGCTCAAGGGGGCTTCCCAATACGACTACCAGAGCATCTCCTCACGGAATCCCGCGCCACACAACTGGGCGAAGGACTGGCGCTGCCGCAACTGGATCCAGTCGCCACCCTTCTATTTCGGTCATGGCATGTATTGTTCGGAAAACGAGACCACCGCCCATACCCAGCGGATTGACAATCCCTACCTCGTGTTCTTCGGGCCGACCTCGATGGCCGAGATGCCGAATGTGGTCGGACAGGTGGGACCCAATTCGTTCCTCGGCTCCGGCTCGAGCCCGTTTGAGAAAGTCTCCCAGGTGGCGGCGCTTGAGTTGCCCACCGCTCCGCCCGCCAGCCTGGCCTCCTTCTCCAACATGCGCATCAATCCCGGATGGACGCACCCGGACGCGATCGGCGTGGACAAGAGCGGACAGCAGGTTTTCTTCTCGGCCGGATACGGTGGCAGCGGACTTAACAGCACTGGCTCGGAGTCCCTTTATTGCGCCGAGACCAAACGGGTGGCGTACCAAAGCGGTGTCACGGGCCCCGGCATCGGCAACTCCTTCACCCATCCCATGCTGCCGGGAAATGATATCTACCGTTTCATCGACAATTCGAAGAGCGAGGATGTTCCGGACCGCAGTGACAACGCCTGGATGAACACCATCACCCGAGATTCCAAGGCCTACTGCGATTATTGGGACCATGTGTTCGTGCTCAACGACGCGCTGTGGGACGACTACTTCCTGTCCTCGCTGGCCGACCAGAAGCGTCCTGGTGCGAGCGCCTCGCAGACACTCAACAACAACATCGACCAGTTGGTCGCCGGCGGCGATCTCCCGAATGTCCGCTACCGCTACCACGACGGCGGCAAAACTCCGGATGCGGTGAAGCAGGATTTGAAGTCCGAAAACGGATATCTGATCGCGGCAAGCCACCTCATGGTGGACGGCATGTTCAACGTGAACAGCACCTCGGTGGCCGCATGGTATTCGCTCTTCGCTGGCATTCGGGAGCGGCAACTCGTGTTCAGGGGCGGTAATGGCGCGCTCAACAACATCACGGTGCCCAATAACAAGAGGATCGCCATCTCCCGCTTCGATACGGAAGTCTCCGACAGCGAAATGGATGATCCGGAATATGGCGTCAAGTCGCCGGACGGGCTTCCCGCGTGGAGCGGCGTCCGCTTCCTGGATGACGGGCAACTGATGAAACTGGCCGAAGAATGCGTGAAGCAGGTGAAACGGCGCGGGCCGTTCCTGAACTTCGCGGAGTTCATCAACCGCCGCCTTTCAACCGACGAACTGGGACGCATGGGGGCGCTGCAAAGCGCGATCGATTACGACGACCAGAGCCCGGACTCGAAGTCGATCAACTACCGGTTTAAAAACGGGCCTGACTTCATGTTGAAGAAGGCGGGTTTCGGCCGTACCGCCTTCAGCAATCCGGATGCCGCGGAAGGATCGCGCTTCGCAGGCATTCCGGGCTATGTGATCCAATCGGACCTGCTCAAGCCCATCGCCAACACGCTTGCGGTGCGCGATGACACGTTCCGGATCCGGGCTTATGGCGAGGCGCTCGACTCCACCGGCAAAGTGACCGCCCGCGCGTGGTGTGAGGCCATCGTGCAGCGCATGCCGGAGTATCTCGACCCCGCGAACCGGTCCGAGGTCCCGGCTCGCCAGCTTCGCGCCGACGGCACCTTCGAGGAGAACTCCCAACTCGTTGCGGTCAACCGTCGTTTCGGCCGCAAGTTCCAGATTGTGAACTTCCGCTGGCTCGGCTCGGACGAGGTCTAACCCATCATTCACCCAACATGAAGCTCCTGTTTTCCGTATTGGCCGTCGTTTCCATCGGTTTCCATCCGCTGTTCGCGCAGGAGGACTCCGGGGAGGCGGCGAAGAAAGCCAGCGCCGGGCGCATTGCCTGGTTCGTCGCCGCATCCATCCCGGAAAACCTGGAGAATCCCGTGAAGGTGATGACCGAAGGCAAGATCACCGAAATGTTCCTCTCCACCAGACAGTCGAGCGATCCGGTCAAGATCCCCGCGGACAATGTCATTAGCCTGGTGAAGGAAATCGAAGGGCCGAAGGATCCGTCGAAGCCACCCTACCATATCCTCGCCAAGGCTGCGATACCCGAGCAGTTCCAGAAAGTCCTGATCATCCTCGTGCCCACCGGCAAGGCGCCCGGGGAGGGTTTGGCGTTTCACACCAAAGTGCAGGACCTCTCCGGCTTCAAGGGCGGGGATTACTATTTCCTGAATCTCACCAAGGCGAATGTGGCGGTGAAGATGGGTCCGGAAAATCTCACGCTCAAGCCGGGGGAAACCTCGATTTCGAAAGCCTCCGCGCTGACTGAGTCGGTCAACACGCCGATCAGTTATCATTTCTTTCATCCGGTGAAGCAACAGTGGCTTCTGATCAGCGCCTCAACCGTGGTCCGCATGCCCAGCCGCAGGGAAATCTGTGTGTTCACCTGGGATGAACAATTCCAACGCATCAGCTACAAGGGCATCACTTTCCCGGTCACCCAGTGACCGTCGGTCCGGGTGGTGAGATGATATCATGCCCGCCCTTACTGCGGATCGCCATCGCCCGGCATGAATGCGGGCAGTGGTTTCACCAGATTGGTCGGCAGCGGAAACACCCGGTCGAAGATGCCGGGGGCGATTTCCTGTGACTCCTTGTAGGCCTCTCGGATCATCTCGAGTTTTGCGTCGAGGTTGTCGATGTAATGGAGGGCGAAGGCCTCGGGCGTGCGTGGCAGGACCGGCGAGCCGAACTGGTATTCGCCGTGATGGCTGCCGATGAGGTGGAGCAGGTGCAGGCGCGTGTCTTCGGCGGATGGCTTGAGCCCGTCCCATGCGGCGGCTTCCGGGAGTTCCGCGAGGTCGCGCCAGAGCTTGTTGACCAGCTCGATGCCGAGCGGAATGTGGCCCATCATTTCGCCGTGGACGCTCAGCGATTGGGTGAAACCGTGTTCCGGGTAGCTGTTTTCCCAGAGCTTGCCGCAGTCGTGAAACAACACGCCGGTGAGCAGGAGATCGCGGTTGAGTTCCGGATAGACCGGGCAAAGCGCGGCGGCCGAGCGCATCATCTGGCACACGTGCTCGACCAGCCCGCCGCGGCGTGCGTGGTGGTTGCGCTTCGCGGCGGCGGTGCGGCGGAAGCGGTCGCCAAGGGTTTCAAGGAAATGCAGGCATAGCCCGCGAAGGCGTGGATCGCCGATCGATTCGCAGAGGCGGACGATTTCCGCATGGTCGGCGTCCTGTTTCGCCTTGAGATCCGGATCACCGGCGTAGAACAGGTCGAGCGCCGTATCGTCGGGCTTGTGGAAGGTCAGCTCCTTGGCCTCCATCCCGTAGGGCCCTTGGGTCCAGCGCGCCTCGACCCGCTGGACGGCTTGCAGCGGCAGCGCGTCGACGGCCTGGTAAAACGGCGAGTCCGACCAGACTTTCAGCGAAAAATGGCCGGTCGAATCCGCCAGGGTGATTTCCAGATAGGGCTTCCCGTTTTTGGTGCTGCGGGTCGCACGTGCTTGGAGTTGGGCGAGGATGGCGGCGGAAAGCGGGGTTTCCCCGGCTTGCTCGCGGAGGGAGGCGATGGTGATGGTCGTCACACGGATACGATGGAAGTCCGGGGCTCCCGTGTCACGCCCGGAGCGGGTCTGGACTCAGGGTTTTCAGCAGCCATCGCCGGACGTGGCGGCCGGGTCGCATGAAATCAATCGTTCGCGCCACGGATCCCCGCTTTCCCGGGATGGTCGCCACCTGGCAAGTACCTGCCCGCAAAGTGGAGTTTTGGCCATTGGCTCCGGGTTCCTTGACCGTGGGCCCGAATAGCGGGATGAGTCACATTCTGTAACCCATGATCCGTCACGACTGTTCTCCAACTCCCGCGGGCGCCTGCCGCATGATTTTCCTGGCTGCGGCCTTACCATGCTTTACGGGCATCGTTTTGGCGGACCTCGATGCGGATAACAACCAACTCAGCGACGTCTGGCAGAAGAAACATGGAGTCGGCAATCTGAACGCCGCCAACGACTCGGACGGCGATGGCTTTTCCAACATGCAGGAGTGCCTCTTCGGCACTCACCCGCTCCGTGCGGATTCCCGCCCGGGCTTGGCTTTTGCAGTGCCGGACATGGAAACCGCCACGGCCACATGGCCCGGAGAACCCGGAAAGCGCTACGAGGTCCAACGTTCCTCCGCCCTCTCACAATGGCTCCGCCACGATACGGTCACTGGCAAGGGAAGCCCCATCGTTTCGCAGGTCCCAACCGACCCAGGCGTGCCGTTGTTTCTGCGCATCGCCGTTTCCGATATCGACTCCGATGGCGACGGACTGAACGATTGGGAGGAACACGTCTCCGGTTTCAACCCGGCAAGGAGATACACCGAGGGTATTGGCAGCACTTCCACCAGCAATCCCATCACCGACTACCAGCGCCTCAACACCGCGCTTAACGCGACCTCCAACACCATCACGGTCGTCGCCGCGGATCCTTCGATGTCCGAAGACTGGCCGGATCCCGGTCGCTTTGTCATCCGCCGCAGTGGCAACCTCAACGAAATCACCGTGGACTTCTCGATCGGCGGCACCGCCACATCGGGGAGTGATTATCAAACGCCCGCCACCTTCGTGAAAATCCCCTTCGGCAAGGACGAAGCCGAAGTCAACCTCTCCCCGCTCGCCGACTCGGAGTCAGAATCCACCGAAACCATCACCCTCACGCTGCTTCCCGGCACCGGATACACCCTCGGCACGACCACCACCGCCACGCTGAACCTCGCTGACGCCATTCCCGGCGAACTTTCCGCCAAACCCGCCGCCCGTTTCCTCACCCAATGCACTTTCGGCCCGGCTCCGCAGGAACTCGCCCGCGTCATGGACATCGGCTACAGCGCCTGGATCGACAACCAGTTCCTCCGCGGCCCGAACCTCCACCTGCCGATCGTCCAAACCTGGCAGACCGAACTGCAGACCAGCACCTTCACCACCAGCCCGCTCGTCAGTTCCGAACACCGCATCGAGGCATGGTGGCGGCAAACGATGCGCTCGGATCCGGACTCAGACCCGTTGCGCCAACGCATGGCCTTCGCCCTCAGCCAGATTTTCGTCATTTCCGACCGAATGGACTCTCTTGGTGCCGACCAGCGCGGCATGACGAGTTACTACGACACGCTGCTCACGCATTCCTTCGGCACCTACCGGGGACTGTTGGAGGCGGTCACCCGCCATCCGTGGATGGGCCTTTATCTGAGTGCGCTGAGAAACCGCAAAGCGAACCTCAGCCTCAACCGTTTCCCAGATGAAAACTATGCCCGGGAGGTGATGCAGCTCTTCAGCATCGGGCTCTGGCTGCTCAATCCGGACGGCACCCAGAAACTCTCGGACGGCACTGACCTCGGCCCCGATGGTGAAACCATTCCCGGCGGCGAGCCGATTCCGACCTATGGCCAGGACGATGTCAGCGAGATCGCGCGGGTCTTTACCGGGCTGAGCTACAGCAAGCGTTTCACCTCCGGCACCAACGCCGCCGAGATCGACGCCACTTCCTTTTCGCAAAGCAACAGCATCCCGTGGCAGCCGATGCGAATGTTCGATGGCGAACACGACATCGACGCGAAAACCATCAGCCTGCCCGGCGCGCCGACACTCAACCTGCCCGCGCGCACCGGTACCACCACCACCAGCCAGACCGGCGGCGACGCCGATCTCGCCGCCTTCCTCGACTACCTTGCCACTCATCCCAACACCGCGCCATTCATCTCCCGCCAACTCATCCAGCGTTTTGTCACCTCGAATCCCACACCCGCCTATGTCGCCCGGGTCTCATCGGTCTTCACCTCCAGCGGCGGAGACTTCAAGGAAGTCCTCCGCGCGATTTTGTTAGACAGCGAGGCGCGTGAATACGCGCAACTCTCCAATCCCGCCCACGGTCAGGTCCGCGAGCCCTACACCCGCTACGTGTCGATGGCCCGCGTGTTCGAGGCCGCACCCGCCGATCCCAGCGCCGGCGGAAGATACCGCGGATTCGGCAGTCTTGATGGCAACTTCCTCCAACGGCCGCTCAGCGCGCCCAGCGTCTTCAACTTTTACTCTCCGGAAAACAAACCGTCGGGCCCGCTGCGTGACAACGGCCTGGCCTCGCCTGAAATGCAGATCATCAACAGCGTGTCCTCCATCACCGGACCGAACGTCTATTCCGATCAACTCAGGGTCACGAGCACCACGCTCAACACCAGCACCCCGCCCACCAACGGGGGCTGGACCCAACTCAATCCCTCGACCCAGAACGACAACGCCACCACCCCGGATAACGAAAACTTCTGGAACACCCGCATCAACGAACAGGCATGGCTTGATCTCGCTACCACCAATCCAACCGCGCTCGCGCCTGATGCGATGGTCGCCAAACTCGACGAGCTGCTCTGTTATGGAAACATGAGCCAACCCACCTTCCGCGCCATCACCCGCGCGCTCAACCGCCAGGACGATCCATTGGCCGCTGGCATCACCACACTCGTCCGGGACCAGCGCATCCGCGCCCGCCTCCGCAATGCCATCCATCTCATCACCACCTCGGCGGATTACGCCGTCCTCAAATAACCCGCCATGTCCAAACCCGTCACCCGCCGCCAGTTTCTCGCCCAGTCGAGCTGCGCCTCCGTCGGTTCCCTCGGCCTACTCTCCACGCTGCTCAACCTGCGCATGGCAGGCTCCGCGGTTGGGCAAACGCTCCCGCCTGAGGGCGATGACCGTGCGCTCGTCTGCCTGTTTTTCGCCGGCGGCATCGATTCCTACAACCTGCTGATGCCTGTGAGCGGCAGCAGTGTTTACAACAACTACCTCAGCACCCGCGGGGGTCTCTACGACGCGGCAAACAACGCCGACGGCCTCGCCATCGACGGCCTGCCGCTCGCCGCCCACGGCACCGATCCCTTCGGCTTCGGCGTTCATCCGAAGTGTGGAGATCACAACAGCTTGCCCGGCATCCAGTCCCTCTACGCCTCGGGCAAACTCGCCTTCGTCAGCAACGTCGGAACGCTCGTGGACCGCATGACCAAGGCACAATACAATGCCAGCAGCGTTGCACGTCCCCGCGGACTCTACTCGCACGCCGACCAGGTCCGGCAATGGCACACCACCTCCACCACCCAGACCGGATCGCTCGGCTGGGCGGGTATGGCCGCAGACCTGCTCCACGCCGGAAACACCGGGGCCAAGGTCTCCATGAACATCTCTCTTGGCGGCAACAATGTCTGGCAAACCGGCAACAAACTTTTCGCCTACAGCATCGGCACCTCGGGCAGCACGTTGCCCAGCGATTACAACTCACCGTACGAAAATCCGGCGTTGCCGACCAGCACCACCAACACCCGCATCGCTCTGCGCACCGCCGCTATCGACAATCTCGTCCAACAGGAACACCAGAATCTGCTAGACCAGACCTACACCCAAAACCTTAAGGATTCCATCGAGGCGAGCGCCGCATTCCGCGACGCGTTCACCGACAATCCGATCACCACCTTGTTCCCCGGCGACAACGGCTACCTGCCTCCCGCGAACTACACGGCTCCCACGGCAAGCAGCCAAGGCAATGACCCCGCGCGGACACTCGGCCAGCAGTTGAAAGCCGTCGTGCGCTCCATCAAGGCGCGCCAGACGCTCGGCCTGCGCCGCCAGACCTTCTTCGTGAACTACGGCGGGTGGGACCACCACGACGAAGTCATCAACACCATGGAACGCATGGTTGATGTCGTGAACCGCTGCCTCATCTCCTATTGGCAGGCGCTCGGCGAGATCGGCATGCGGGAGAAAGTCACGCTCTACACCGCCTCCGACTTCGCCCGCACCCTCACCTCGAATGGCGCGGGCTCCGACCACGCATGGGGCGGCAACATGTTCGTGCTCGGCGGTGCGGTGAACGGCGGTCGTGTTTACGGCAGCTATCCGGACGTGGCGCTCACCGCCCCGAGCGTCGTCACCAGCCGCGGTGCCACCCTGCCGGGCCTCTCCGTGGACGAATACTTCGCCGAACTCGCGCTCTGGCTCGGAGTCGCGCCAGGCGACCTCTCCAGCGTGCTGCCGCGCATCACCACTTTCTACACTCCCGGCGGCGCACCGCCCGTCGGTTTCATGCAGGCATGAGAAAAGATGCCATCGTCTGGCCGGTCCTTGCCGCGATCCTGGCAGCCACTGTTTGGCTCGTCCTGCGTCCGGGAGATCCTCCGCCGGACGCAGCGCTTCCAGCCGTTCCCGCCAGGGCACCGCTCCCCACGGCACCGGAACTGTTAGAACCGCGCGCCGCCATCCCGGAGCATCCGATCGAATCTTGGGAACGCCTGCTCGCCCGCGACGGCTCGCCTCAGGAAGACCGCGACGCCCTTGCCGACCTCGTCACCAACTACCTCCAAGCCCTCCCGGACTCCCGCCGACCGGCACTGGGCACCAACGACGAGATCACGCGCGCCCTCACCGACAAGGACGCTCTCGGTGCCGCCGCCCTGCCCTCCAATCATCCCGGCATCATCAAGGGCCAGCTCGTGGACCGCTGGGGAAACCCATGGCATTTCCACCAACAATCCGCCGACCTCATCGAAGTCCGCAGCGCGGGACCGGATGGACGGTTGTTCACCGAAGACGACATCGCGCCACCAGTCGAACATCACAATACACAAGCCCGTTGAGACCGGATGCTGCGGGTAGTACCTCACAACACCATTTCAAGAAAGGCCCAGTCGTCTGCGGTCTTGTCGATCATCTTTGATAACGCGGTGCCAGCGCCGTGGCCGGCGCTGGTTTCGATGCGGATCAGGACCGGTGGTCCGTCTTTGATTTGGCATTCCTGCAAGCGTGCCGCGAACTTGAAACTGTGGGCGGGCACCACGCGGTCATCGTGATCGGCCGTGCTGACGAGTGTGGCCGGATAACGCGCGCCCTGTTTGAGCGCGTGATAGGGCGAATACTTCAGCAAGGCGCGGAATTCCTCCGGATTCTCCGGGCTGCCGTAATCCTTCTCCCAAGCCCAGCCGATGGTGAACTTGTGGAACCGCAGCATGTCCATCACGCCCACGGCGGGAAGCGTCGCGCCGAAAAGCTCCGGACGTTGGGTCATTGCGGCACCGACGAGCAGGCCACCGTTGCTGCCACCCTGGATGGCGAGCTTCGCCGGTGAGGTGTATTTCTCCCTCACCAGCCATTCGGCCGCGGCGATGAAGTCGTCGAAGGTGTTCTGCTTGCGCCGCCGCGTTCCCGCCTGGTGCCACTCGCTGCCGTACTCGCCGCCGCCGCGGAGATTGGCCACGGCGAGGATGCCACCGCGTTCCAGCCACACCGCGCGACCCACCGAGAACCCCGGCGTTTGGCTGATGTTGAATCCGCCATAGCCGTAAAGCAGCGTGCGGTGCGTGCCATCCTGCGCGATCCCCTTCCGGTGGACGATGAACATCGGCACTTTGGTGCCGTCCTTGCTGGTGACGAAAACCTGTTTGGTCTCATAGGCAGATCCATCGAAACCAACCTCCGGCCGCCTCCACAGCGTGCTTTTCCCCGATTCGAGATCATAGCGGAGAATCGCGCCGGGATCCGTAAAACTGGTGAAGCCATAATAGGTCTGCCGGTCATCCCTGCGTCCCGCGAAACCGCCCACGCTGCCGATTCCCGGGAGTTCGACATCGCGGATTTTCCTTCCCGACAAGTCATGCACGACCACCGCGCTTTGCGCGTCGCGCAGGTATTCCGCAATCAGTTGAGCCCCGACCATCGACACGCTTTGCAGCAGATCCTTTGTCTGCGGAATGATTTCCTTCCACGCTGCTCGCTCGGGTATCGCGATATCGATGGCGATCACTCTCTGCCTCGGCGCGTCGAGATTGGTGAGGAAGAAAAACCGCTCCCCGTCGTTGCCAAGGAATCGGTAACTGGCGTCGAAGTCATCTAACAGTGGAATCATCCGGGCGGCATCGACCGGGCGGTAATAGAAGCGGTTCTTCGGATCGGTCCCCTCGCGGATGCTCATGACGAGGAAGCGCCCGTCCTCTGTCACTCCGCCGCCGAATCCCCAGCGCGGGCGGTCCTTGCGTTCGTAAACCACCACGTCGGCGGACTGCGGAGTGCCCAGTTTGTGATAACAGAATTTCTGATACTCGTTGGTCTGGGTCATCGCCGCGCCGGCAACCGGCTCGTCATAACGGCTGTAGTAAAATCCGCTCCCGTTCTTCGACCACGAAATGCCGCTGAATTTCACCCACTTCAAATGGTCGCCGGTGTCCTTTCCGGTGGCCACGTCCCGCACGAAGATTTCCTTCCAATCGCTGCCACCGCGCGAGATCGCGTAAGCCAGCAGCTTGCCATCCTCGCTCGGTTGATGGTCCGCAAGCGCGACCGTTCCGTCGTTTGACAACGTGTTCGGGTCTAACAGAATACGGCCTCCACCGTCGGGCGAGTCCGAAACCATCAGCACCGACTGGTTCTGCAGGCCGCTGTTATGGGGGAAGAACCACCTGCCGCCATACTCCCGCGGGATGCCGGTCCGCTCGTAGTTCCACAGTTCGCCCAGCCGGCCATGAATTGCCTTCCGTGTGTCCGAACGTGCCAGAAATCCCGCGGTCACGCGGTTCTGCGCGACCACCCAAGCCTTGGTTTCCGCCGCGTTGTCGTCTTCCAGCCAGCGGTAGGGATCCGCCACCGTCACGCCATGGATTTCCTCGATCACCTCCGCCTTGCGCGTGGGCGGATACTCAGGCACAGCCAGACACAGCGTGGAAAACATCAGGGAGGAGAGTAGCAGTGATTTCATGAGCAACGGAGGAACCGGATGGATAACGCCGCCGTTGTCCGGATTTTTGCGTCCTCCTCGAAATTCACAACGGCCTTGCAGACCATCGCCGCCCGTAAAGCGCGAACGGAATGGCGCTTTGGAAGCGCCATGAATCGCAGGGGCGGCATCATGCCGCCCGTGCGGGAGACGGCCCTCCGGAGAGAGCCGCTCCATTGCACCGTCACGCGCCAAGGAACTTCTGCCAGTCGCGGACTCCGTGAAGGTTGCGGATCAACGCGCTTGCAGGCACCGACTTGGGCACCTGCGGTTTGCGCAGCAGACGCAGCCCTACTTCCTGGGGCAAACGCGCGCCTTTCTTCGAGTTCACGTCGCGGTGCGAGAGCACGCAGTTTTCCCACGAAGTCGCGCCGCCGCGCGAGCGGGGCACGATGTGGTCGATGTTGCCTTCGTGCGGCGCGAGCTGGCGGCCGGTGTATTGGCAAATGCCGCCGTCACGTTCCCAAATGCCGCGTGCACCGAGGCGCGGACGGCACAGCGGAACCTTCGCGTAGTTCGCGGCGACAATCACGGTGGGCATGCGCACGATGCCGCGCGGCGTGTGGACCGCCTGGTCCTCGTCGCGCACGGGAAGTTTCAACCAGTCGTCCCATTTCACCGGAACGATGGAATCATCACCCTGCACGTCGAGTCCGGTCGCGGCTCCGCTCGCCATCATGCAGAAGGCATCGGCCGGAGTCTTGGCATGGATCGCCTGCCAGTTGCGGTTCAGCACCAGCACGGTGGTTTTGTGGAGGAGGGCGGACATGGGAAGGTTGAGAGTTGATGGTTGAAAGTTGAGAGGGAAGAGGGAATGGGAAGAGCATGGCACTTCCCATTCCCTCTTCGTCTGGTCTCTGGTTTCTGGCTTCTGGTGTCTGACTAATCTTCAGCTTTCTCTCCCGCGGGAGCCATTTTCACGAGTTTCGGATCGAAGCGGCCGATCACTTCGACGAGATCGGTCTGCGCGGCCATGACGGTGTGGATGTCCTTGTAAACGCCCGGCACCTCGTCGAGGCCCGACGAAAGCAGGTCGACGCCGCGTTCCTTGAGCAGCTTCTTGGTCCCGCTCCAGGTGAACGATTCGAGCGCCTTCTTGCGGCTCATCACGCGGCCCGCGCCGTGCGACGCGCTGTTCAGCGAGGCGGGCTCGCCTCTTCCGCGCACCAGGAAACCCGGCGTCGCCATCGAACCGGGAATGATCCCCAACACACCTTCACCCGCCGGAGTGGCACCCTTGCGGTGGACGATGAGTTCTTTCTTCTCGCCGTTCACGACGTGGGTCTCCTTCCACGCGAAGTTGTGGTGGTTCTCGATGTCGAGGAGCACTTTGGCTCCGACTTTTTTGGCGATGTGTTTGTGGATCAGTTCGTGGTTGGCTGCGGCGTAGCGGCCCATGAGGTTCATGGCATGCCAGTATTCCTGGCCGTCCTCCTCATCGAGCGTGAGCCATGCGAGGTGCTTGAGTTCCTTCGGCAGGTTCGAGCGGCGTGCCATGGCGCGCTTGCTGTAGACATCACAAACCTGCGCGCCGGTTCCGCGCGATCCCGAATGGCTGAGCAGCGCGAGATACTCGCCGGGCGGAAACCCGAGCGAATCATCGGTCACGGTGAACGCGCCGAATTCGACGAAGTGGTTGCCGCTGCCGCTGGTACCAAGCTGTTTCCAAGCCTTGTCGCGCAGGTGTTTGGTCACCGGTGAAACGGTCCAGTCCTCGTCCATCACGTCGTGGTCGCGGCGTTCCTTGAACTCCGCGCCGATCCCGAAGCGGGTTTCGCTTTCGAGAATGTTCGCCAAACGGTCGCGCTGGCCGGGGATGATGTTCGCCTTGCGGTCATACACCGTAAGCTTCATGCGGCAGGCGATGTCAACCCCGACCGCATAGGGAATCACGGCGTTCTCCGTGGCAAGAACGCCACCGATCGGCAGACCGTAGCCCGGATGCGCGTCTGGCATCAGGGCACCGGCGACCGCGACGGGCAGCGCGCAGGCATTCGCCATCTGCTTGACCGCGTCGGCTTCGAGGTCATCTCCCCATTGACGCCATGGCGCGAGTTCCGCACGCGGCGTGAAGGCCGGCCGGTAAAGCACGCGAGCCAGCGGCGCGCGCACCGCATCGGCGAAGAACGACGACGGATCGGCGACGATGCGGAGAATGTCGTCCTCCACGGCCGCGCGGTCGCACCCTTGCGCGAACAGGCGGCGCATGTGCGCATGGGCGAGTTTCATGGCATCGCCTTCCGGCACGCCGAGATGAATGAGATCTTTGGTGTTCATGGATGGATACTTGTGGAATTATTGGAAATGGAAAGGGCGGCGTGGTGTTTGTTTTCATCGGATTCCGGTTGGGCCTCGCCGTCAAAGGTGGTGTGTGGCGGCCTCCCGTTCGGGAAACCGTCCGGCTGTGATGAGTCTTGAAACCTGCGGCTTGCGGATTGCGCGTTGATTCCTTGCACCGGGAGTTTTGATGTTCGGCATCGGAATCGGTTGCTCGCGTTTTCGAGACGCGTGGGACATTGGCAATGTCCAGGTCAGCCAGGTTTGGCGGCCTCGCGAAGAAGGTCCGCCACACACCGGATTCATTTCGTCATTTCGACGGAAGTTTGATGATTGAACTCATCGAGTTCATCCTGAAGCGCGGAGATCTCCGCCTCGAGTTCCGCCACCAGCGCATCGACTTCCGGTTTCTTCATCTGCGCGGTGTATTCGATGTCGTAGGCGGATTGTCCATATCCCCCGCCTTCCTTGAACAGGCCGTTGCGGACATCAAGTGACTTGAGCGTCGCGACAAGGCCTTTCAGTTCGGCGAGGCGGAAGATGCGCGGATAAAGCACGGTGTTCGCCACGGCGACCGCGGATTTGACGGCGACGAGCGAGTCGAGTTTCCCCCTCAGGTCCGCCAGCACCTGATTCGCGTCATAGTCGAATGGCACCGTGGACGGTCGGGAGTTCTGGGATGCAAGGCGGGACTTGAGTTCGGCGACTTCTCCCGCGAGTTGGTTCTTCAGTTTCAGTGCTTTGGTCAGTTTCATGGGATTGGGGTTGTTTGGTTGAAGTGGTGGACCCGCAGGGATGTGCGCCCCGCTCGGCCGGTTAAAAGCCGGCTGCTTCGCTGTCTAAGCTTCGGGTCCGTTGGAAAATGAAAAGGCAGGGACGGATCTCCGAGCCGTCCGTGTGCATGAGAGGCGAAAGAACAAGCGCACTCGCTCACCATGCACTCCGGACCGCCCGGAGGTCAGTCCCTGCCTGGAAATTGGCGGAACGCGGAGGACTTGCGCCTCATCCCGGGAGTCCGGGACGTATTCCTTAGCAGGGAAACCCGGCACGCTTGGCCGGTTCGCGTTCCATGGTCCCGGCGGCAGGACTTGCACCCGCACTGGACGAGGTCTGAGCTCGCTGCCTCTGCATTGGGCTACACCGGGATGTTGGCACATGGCGGCCCCGGACGGACTTGCACCGTCACCTTCCGGGTCAAAGCCGGATGCTCTCGCTGTTTGAGCTACAGGGCTGTTAGAGAGAAAGACGCGCATCCCGGACTTGCACCGGGTTTGTCGGATTTGCAGGCCGACGGTTCGTCTCTTCACCGTATGCGCGATTCTGAAAGTGGGTTGACCAACCGGACTTGCACCGGCACGGCCGCCTTCACAGGGCGGGATGCTACTGTTACAACATGGTCAACATTAACATTGGAAATGGTGCTCCCGCGAGGACTCGCACCCCGAACCTCCGCCTTCGCAAAGCGGCGTGCAGACTCTTACACTTCGGGAGCTTGGAAAGATTGGCACTCCATGCCGGTGCTGCCCCGGCTTCTGCGGCGTGAAAGACCGCTATGCTAGCTGATACACCAATGGAGCTTTGGAAAGTGGTGGCTGTGTCCGGTAGCGCGCCGGACTCTTCCCGGCTTCAACGGGACGCTGATCTGTCTCAGCTACACAGCCATGGCTCTCCAGCGTGGACTCGCACCACGACGATCCGGTTAACAGCCGGACATGCTTCTTTGACATTACTGGGGAATCTGGTCCCTCCGCGCGGTATCGCGCCGCGGTCTTCCGCTTATCGGGCGGATGCTCTGCTTTTGAGCTACGGAGGATGGTTGGAAATTGGTCGCGCGCCCCGGTGCTGCCCCGGGTTTCTCCTCGTCCCAAGCGAGGCGGGTTTGCTGACTCCCTCGCGCGCGATGTTGAAATTGGGATCGTAGATAGTGGATAGTAGATGGCGGATGGTTGAAGCGAATGAATCTCCGCGTCTCGAACATCCACCATCTCCGATCCAGAAAAGTGGTTGCGGAGGCCGGATTCGAACCGGCGATACGCGGCGTATGAGACCGCTGCCTTACCGCTTGGCTACTCCGCGGTTGATTTGGCAGGGACGCATCTCCGAGGCGTCCGTGCGGATGGAAAGCCGACGGTTCGATTGAAAACCATTCGTCGTCCTCCCAACCACGCGGACGCCTCGGAGATGCGTCCCTGCCTGTTTGAACCAATGAAAACAAACACCACTGCCAGTCCGGTTGGAGGACTCGCACCCGCTGGAATATTTCACGGCGGATCTTTCGGTGTTTCAGGCACACCTCCCGTGGCATATCATATGAATGCCAAGCCTCTGGTTTGTGATAAGTCATGACCAGGGCGTGGAACCGGACCGCATTCGTCCCGCGCGGGCCGTCGTGTGGACGGTCCGCTTGACAGTGCGCCTCCTGCGGGCGACCGTTTGCGCGGTCGTCCGGAAGCATGTGCCTCTCGCGGGGACTAGTTGAACGGGTGGCCGTTTCCGCCCCGCCGCCGGTTGCCGCCGGCGGCGGGGCCTTTCACGCCCGTGGGATCATGGATGGAAAATCATGGTATGGTGTTGGTTTGGATGGAATGGGTGGAGCGGCTCGAAACCGCTTGAAAACAAGGTTTTTTCGGGAAAACAAGAACCCCGCCGGCTTCGGAAGCGGGCGGGGTTCGAAAGGAATCCGATGAATGATTCGGTTCTTGAACTACCTGCCCGCGGCCATGGGATCGAAGCCCTTGCAAAGTCGGCTCGGGATCGCCTCGGGATTGCATCCGCTCGCGGAGCGCTCGATGCCCGCGACCAAGCGCATGCCCTGCGACCATGAGGTCGTATGGGAATGTTTGCGGTATATCGCGTTGCTCTTCATGTGCGTCGAATGTTCGGAAGGAGTTATAGGAAGCGAACCGGGACGTCAACGGGAAAATGATAATTCCCGGAAAAAAGTTTCACTTCGACTCACGCGGCCGACTTTCGTTTCATGACGAATGCGGCAAGCGCGACAAGGACGAGCACGGCAACCGTGATGATCAGGCGAGAGGGTCCGCCTGAACTACGAAGGTTATCGTACTTGCCTGATGGCGCGGGTTCGGTCGCGTCTGGCGCGGCCGCGGCAGGCGTGTTGGCCACGGGCGGAACAAGGTCCGAAGCGCGGAGTTTCGGTTTCCCCACCTCGCCGCGCAGGGCGGCGACTTCGGCCGGCGTGACGGCGGGCGCGGAGTTGCCGAAGCCATTTCGGATGTAGGTGAGGACCGCGGCGATCTGCTCGTCGTTCTGATAGGCGAGCGGTGCCATGCCACCGGGGACGTCATAGGTGACGCCCTTGACGGTGATGGGCCCTTCAAGGCCGCGAAGCTGGATGCGGATGAGGTTTTCCGCCGGGCCGGTCACCCACTCGGAGCCGGCAAGCGGCGGTCCGATGGGAGTGCCTTCGCCGTTCTGGCCGTGGCATGCGCCGCAAACGATGTATTGGATTTTGCCGAGAGCCATCACCTTGGCATCCACGTTGGATGGCGCCGCGTCGGCGGCGAGTGTGGAAGGATCGAAGGGTTCGGGTGCGATGGCCGCTCCGGTTCCCGGAGCCTGACCGGTGAGCGTGGCGAGCCATGCGACGAGGTCGCGGATCTCGGTCGGTTTGAGATGGGTGGCCATGGACGGCATGGCGGACACCGGTTCGCTGGCGGAGGCGATATCGGCGCGTTTCACCCGCACGCTGCGGCCGTTGTAGTCGAGGTCGATGTGCTCCGCGGTGGCGGCGGATTGCACGCCGGTGATGGAAGCGCCGTTGTGGAAGGTGATGCTCACCGTGCCGAAGCCGGGAGCTACGGAGGCGGCGGGGTTGACCAGCGATTCCAACAGGTATCTCCGGTCCTTGGCGCGGCTTGCCACACCGGAGAGGTTGGGCGCGGTGATTCCGCCGGTGTCGTGTCCGGCGCCGAGTTGGTGACAGCGCATGCATTCGCCGGCCGGGTGGGAAACGTAGAGCCGGTGGCCGGCTTCGGGATCGCCGCCTTCGAGCGCGGGGTGCCATTTGGTGAGGGGATCGGGATTTGATTCGAGCGATTCGAGCAATGTCTTTAGCGCCTGTGAGACGGCGGGCGATTTGCGCTGGCGGGCCGCGGCGATGCGTTCGAGTGCATCGGCACCGATGCCGTTGGCGGCGCGCAGTTCATCGAGTCCCTTGATGAGAAGCCGCTCGCTTTCCTCGCCCGGGGTTTTGGCGAGAAGCTTCCATGCCTCGCGCGCGAGCAGGGGGCGGCCGGATGAGAGCGCGGCGCGCAAGGCCGCGAGGTTGTCTCCGGCGGAAAGGCGGCGGAGTGCTGTTAGAGCGACGGCATCGGATGGATCGGCGAGAAGGGAATTGATGAGCTTGTCGGAATCGGCGGGGTTCCGGTCGATCAGCATATCAAGCGCGGCGGTGCGGGCTTCGACAGGGAGTTTCGCGTCAGTAACGAAAGCGTTCAGCGCTTTTTCATTGAGCGCGGGCATTTCGATCCGGTGGCGGCGGATGAGTTGCAGCGCGCCGGCGAGCGAGAGATCGCCGGACTGCAGGAGTGGTGGCAGACCTTCGCTCAATACGGGGATGAGAGTGGAAGGTTCGCGTTTTGGCATCGGCCGCCAGTGGCCGGTGAACTGGTCGGCGGGAAACGGTTCGAGCCATTCGCCTAACAGGCGGAACGCCTCCTCACGGAGATCGGCGGGACGGCTGGAGTCGGCGGCAAAGGCCAGTAGGCGTCTGGCGTTTTCGGAATCGCCGCAACGGAAGGAATTGTGCAGGAGGCGGCGCAGCATGATGGGTGACCATTCGCGCGCACCCAGATTGTCCATCAGGTTGGCAACGGACGGGCGTTGTGCGACGAGATCGAGATCGCAAATCGCGCGAATGGCCTCGTCGGTGACACGCGGATCGGCATCGAAAAGAAACTCGGCGAGATGTTCGCTCTTCATGCGGCGGAGAGCAATGACAGTGGCGAGCCGGACGGCGGCGGAGGGATGCGTGGTCATCACGCGCAGCATCGAGGAATCGGGGCTGATTTTTCCGAGGGCGTAGGCTCCGGCGTGACGCAGATAGGGATCACGGTCGGCGTTTTGTTCGATCAACGTGCAGATCTGGCTGAAGGATCCCTGGAGCGAGTGTTTGCCTGCGAGCATCGCGGCGAAGAAGCGAGCGCGCGGCGATGGATCGGCGAGGAGCTTGCCGAGCGGGACGGATGCGGAGATCTTGGGAATGTCCGCCAGCGCGCGCAGGACCTGGCTGCGGATTTCGGCGTCGCCATCTTCTAACAAAGAGATGAGTTTCTTCTCGGCGTTGGCTCCGGTCTGGGCGGAGGGCAGGGCGGCGAATTCGGAGAAGGGAAGGGCCGCCGCACCACGCCGGGCGAGAATGCCCAGGCCCCAGATGCCGTGGAGACGGACCGTGCGGTCGCTGGAGACCGCCGCTTCGGAGAGTTTGGCAAAGGCCTCGGGCTTGCGGGTGAGTGCGAGTTGGGCGCGGAGGCGGATGCGGGAATCCGGGTGGCGCAGCAGGAAGACCAGTTCGGCCGCGCCACGATGTTCGAAACCCTGCGCGATCAGCCGCGCGACTCCCTTGGCATCGGCGGCACGCCATGACTTGTCGCCGGCGGAGAGCGAGAGCAATCGTCCGCCGCCGTGTGACCTCCAGCCGCCGCCGAAGTCGGTGACAAAGAGCCGTCCGTCCCAGGAAAACTCGGCGTCGGTGGCGGCGACACCGAGCAGGATCTGGCGGGGGTTTTCGGGTTTCATGCCCGCGCCGTCGGGGACCATGCCGAACGACCAGAGGCCGGAGACCGCGGCGGAGCCGCGATAATCGCAGATGATGAAACGCCCGGCCTCGCTTTCGAGGAAACCGGTGCCCGGATGATAGGTGAGACCGGACGGGCCTTTGGTGAGGTTGGCGCAGGGAGGGATGATGAACGCGGGTTGTTGCGGATTCTCGGGTTCCCACATGCGCTCGCCCATCCACCGGGCGGGCGGGAGTTTCTCCAATCCGATCTGGCGGTGAAACGAGAACATCGTCTGGTGTTCCATCTCCCAACCGGAGTCGCCGCCTTCTATCAGATAGACGATACGCGCCTGGTCGCCCTGGTCGGAGTTGTTATCCACCGTGAAGGGGTTTCCGAGATCATCGAAGGCGATTTCCTTGGGATTGCGCAGACCGGTGTGGAAGACCTCAAGACCTGAGCCATCCGGATCGAAGCGCAGGACGGCGCCCTGGTTCGGATAGTCGAGCTTCACGCCCTCGCGGGTGGTGACGCTGAAGCCGCGGTCGCCAATGGTGGCGTAGATCCGGCCGTCCGGTCCGAGGGCGAAACCGTTGAGATCATGGCCGGAAAGCGAGACGCGGACGCCGAAGCCGTCGGCAATCGCATCACGCTTGTCGGCCGTTCCATCGCCATCGGTGTCGCGCAGCATCAGGAGCTTGGGAATGCAGGCGAGATAAACGGTGCCTTCATATTCGAAGACCCCGGCCATGGTGCCATCGAGCGGTTCGTTGAAACCCTCGGCGAAAAGGTTAGATCGGTCGGGCGAACCGTCGCCATCGGCATCGGTGAGCAGCTTGACGAGGTCCGACTTGGCGGTCAGCCGTTCGAGCGGGAGGCGTTTGCTCCACTTCTCGTGGAGAGCGAGGCGGTCGGCGGTGGTTTTGGCGGCGAGGTCGTCGAGATACCACTCGGGATACTCGCGATTATCGACCACGGCGTTTCCGAAACGGTGGGTTTCGGTGACGAGGATGTGGCCCTGCGCATCGAACGCGAGCGCGGTGGGCGACACCACCGGCACCTGCGGGCTGGACTCCACCTTGAGGGTGAGTTCAGGCAAAGTGGAGACTCCGGGGACGGCGGGAGAGAACGCGAGGGGAGTCTCCTGCGGCTCGGCGGAGTGCAGGGTCTGGGCGAGAATGAGCGGAGTGAAAACGCGGCGGAGCATGGCGAGATGGGCGGCGGACTATCGCGGCAGGCGACAAGACTGCCAACAGGAAACAGGCCGCCGCGTGGAACCGCATCACCGGCCGATAGCGCAGCGGGCGCGATGGAAACGAGCGCTCGCCACCTGCGGGGTGCCGTGCAAGCCTGCCAGCGTGAACAAGGTCCGGACGGTCATCAATCTGGAGGAAACCATCGGCAAGCAGGTCGGTCGGCGCAGGCCGCCTGCGGATCCGCTGCTTGCAGCCAGCGAACTCAACAAACTGGCAACCGGCTTGCTGGCCGCATCGGGGCACAAGCTGCCCCGGCGGGGTGTTTTCCGGTTTCATAGTCACGAGGAAGCGGACCAATGGATGATGACCAACAGACCGAGGCCGAGGAGCTGATCTCCCGCGCACCCACGCAGGAAGACTTCGTGAGGTTGTGTGCCCGGCTCAACGAATTGGGTGCCCGCTACATCGTGATCGGCGGCCTTGCCATCATCTCTGCGGGATATGCCGGATCGACGATGGATCTTGATTGCGTGACTGACACATCTTCGGAAAACGAACCACCGGATTCGCTTTTCCGGTGGCAGCATGATGGGGGCAACATTATCGATGGGGACTGATTGTCGCGGGTCTCAAGGAAGGGACCGCCCACCATGGGGAAAGCCCGGGGCGGCGGACCGTCCCGGGCTTTGAAACAACCCAATACTCCAGAGAAAACGGGCTTAGAACTTCCAAATGAGATCCACCGTGATGCGGTCGTCCCACAGGCTGTTCTCGTCGTCGGTCAGCGGGATTTCATAGGCCGCGCCGATGTCCACGCTATCGGTGATGCGCGAACGGAAACCGATGGCCGCGGTGACGAGATCGCGGTTTTCATGGGCGTTGGCGGCACCGGTGTTGAAGAAATCATTGCCTTCGAACTCGATGATGTTCGAAACCGGCGAGTAGAGGTTGCCACCGTCACCGGCGTCCCACACGTGGAACCAGTTCAGTTCGACAAGCGGGATGAACCACTTGCTGACCTCGTAGCTGGCGTGCGCGCTGACGAATGACGAGGTGGATTGCTCGTGTGAGAACGGGACATGTGCGCCGACGGCACCGGCGAACTGCCATTGGTCGACGAGCTTGAGGCCATTGAGGATGAGGTTGACGGCTCCGTCGCCCTCGCCCTGGAACACATCATCGTCTCCGATCGGGAGTTCGAAGGTGGCGGTTCCGCTCACGCAGGTGCCGGAGGCGGGATCGAGGACAAACGCATACTTGAGACCGGCGCCGAGGTTGGCCCAGCCGTCGCTGTTTCCGAGAGTGGAGTCCGGGTTCATGTCCACGTAGCCATCCTTGACGGCGACGATGGAGAGGCGCTCGTTGAGGGCGATCTCGAACTGGAGCGCGTAAACCTGAACGTCGCCACCGAGCGCGACGTCTCCAAGGGTGGTGTTCAGATTGTCGGGCAGGTTGTGATAGATGAAAATCGGATGGACGTTGGTGCCGGGCAGCGCGAGGTCGAACAGAGTCGGATTGCTGATCGGGCGGCGGGCCTGGGCGAAGCCGTCACTGGAAGCGGTCGGCGTGGTGGTGGTGGTGTCCGTGACGACCGTGCCGGCCATGACGATGGAGCTGAGGAATCCGAGGGTTCCGAGGGTGGTGATGGATTGTTTCATCGATGGTGTTTGGTTGGGTTCGGGTAACGGGCGCAGTATTTTCCGACGGCCATGCGCGGGCTACCCGTATCCTGCCCACCACTGCGCGTATCCTGCTGGCAGGGTTGGCTGTTCGAAACGAATGATCCGACAAAACGCGACCGGGCTGCCGTTGCCGGCAGCCCGATTCTGTGTGGCGGGTTGGTTTGCGTTAGGTTCAGAACAGTTGGCGGGTGCCAGTGCTTGCGAGGGTGAAGTTCTGCACGCCAGTGTTGAAGCTGGCGATCGTTTTGCTGACCCGATGGGTTCCGAGAAGGAACACATCGGCTTCGGCGAAGATGTCGAGACCTCCACTCAGACCGCCGAAGGAGGCGACCACCGCGGCGTTGAGGTTCATGCCGACATTTCCTGAGGGCCGTTGGACCGGGGTCAGCGTGGAGTTGGCCTTCAGGGCGACGGAAACGAGGGTCAGCCTGCCCGAAGCTCCAGCTCTGACTGCGGCCACGCCATCGATTCCAACTCCCACGCTGGCCTCTGCCGTGGCGGCGGCGCTCGCTTCCGGTCCGACTGAAAGCGCAATCTGGGGCAGGCCAAGGTTGGTTGGAGTGACGGTCGCGGTTGCCACGAAACGGGCGCTGACGCTGGACTTGACCTTGGTGCTGATGTTGATGGGCACCGGCAGCACCGGAATGGCGATCGGGATCGAAGCGGTTGCGGAGACTTCCTTAACCACTCGTGGCAACTGGACACTGCCGAGGTTTCGGGGATCCCTTACATCCAAAACGGTGATACCGGCCACCCTTAGGTTACCGAAGAAGGTCGGGTTTCCGTTGGTTCGGACACGAACCGACCCGGTGCCTTGGGCGGCCGTGAAGTTTCTGGAGAGCGCTCTTCCGGTAACCGTGCCGGTGCCAGTAACCGTATAGGCTCCGGGTGCGGTCGGGGTGGGCAATGCGAAACTATCAGAAGCGCCGAGTGTCGCAGAGGCGCCGAACGCGCTTGTGGCGAAGTTCGGCGAGCTGAACGTGCGGCTCACATTGAATGTGCGGATCTGCGCATGTCCCAATTGGCTCAGGAGGATGGCGGAGGCGAACAGGGCGGAGGCGGTCTTGATGGCGGATGGTGTTTTCATGGTCGTTGGTTTTCTGGTTGGTGTTTGGTTTGGTCTGGTTTGGTTTGGTTTGGTTTGGTTTGGTCTGGTTTGGTTTGGTCTGGTTTGGTTTGGTCTGGTTTGGTTTGGTCTGGTTTGGTTTGGTTTGGTCTGGTTTGGTCTGGTTTGGTCTGGTTTGGTCTGGTTTGGTCTGGTTTGGTCTGGTTTGGTCTGGTTTGGTCTGGTTTGGTCTGGTTTGGTCTGGTTTGGTCTGTTGTTTTTTGTTGTTGGTCTTTGGTTTGGAGTGTCACCGGTGTTGGTTTGGTTGGTGACATCCTATTCTTGGTCCATCGCTTCGCGGAGGTAACACATCGGCGAAAAAAATTTTGGTTTTCGCGGATTCCCGTTTGAGGCTTCAAAACAAGTTGTTTTTGGCGAATCCCGGCCGGCGGGTTTCTAACGGAATCGGAAGATGCCGCCCTGGCGGACAACCGGAATGGGGGCTGGAGAAACCGATGCCCGTTTCTAACAATGACGGGCGGCGGAGTTGTGGCGGTGTTTGGCCAATGCCATGGCCAAGGCAGAACGACAGGAACGGTCCGGTCTTCAGCAGGGTTTCCGGGAGGCGGGGCATGGCGGATGTCATCCGCCGCCAGTGCGTGCGCACATACATGAAATCAACAGGTGAAAGTCCGAGTCATCCCGAGACGAGCAACGGGAGAGCAGCCGGAGGCAACTGCGTCGTCGTGAGACGGGGTGGGGAGCAGCCCGAGGCGGACCTGCGGTCC
>Ga0315903_10001010_pt1 | contig 42466 bp, 65 predicted proteins | sample LakEriMetagenome_7_FD_203524 | JGI IMG/M metagenome (GOLD analysis project Ga0315903, IMG submission 203524) | Freshwater fungal communities from buoy surface, Lake Erie, Ohio, United States - Buoy 2 MA119 | ecosystem: Environmental > Aquatic > Freshwater > Lake | place: USA: Lake Erie, Ohio... | reverse complement strand
AGGAAAGGCTCTACTGTAGCCATTTCGTAAATGGTTCCTCTTCCTGCTCTAGCCCCTGCAGTCTCTTTATAAATAATATCATCATTGGCACTTCTTATGTTTGTAACTAGAATATTTGTAATAGCGTTTTCAGAATTTGTAGATGATATTCTTGGATCATTTTTTGTTCTGGCAATTAGTTTATTTTCATACTGTAAAAATGTTTCAGGCTTAATATCTTCTGTTCCTGCACCACCAACATTTGTTGCGTTGCATATAATTGTTCTGTCAAATACCCAATCTTTTGTAGCCTGACCATATTGGGTTTGTTTAATTATTGGGTAGTAGATATCAGCCTTCATCGGGTACATGAAATCTGTTTCTGGACAGCATTCCATTATAAGACTCCTGGACGGATAATCGTTTCTACGTATTTATCTAATATCTTGTCAACCAGAATATTGCCAGTGCCGTCTATCATTCTCTTATCGTATTCAATCTTAAACTGGTCTGTGCTATAGTTTTTAATATATCTCTTATAGTAGTCAAGTTTTCCACATTTGATATCTTCAATTAACATTTTTACTGCATCTGTAATATCTGATGGGACTACCTTATATCCAGTTTCTAACAAAAAGATATAGTCAGTTCCTTCTGGAAACGCTACGGCTGGGACTATAGTCTGAACATTGCCACTATCCTCTGTATCAAAAAGACTAATTGAGTCTGAAGGCGCTACAGGAATACTTGGGTATTTTCTTTCTGCACGGTTCATAGCATCTGTTGTTTCAATTGGGTCTTTTGTAATAGCAGACTTATCTTTAGTAATTATATAGTTATAAGATTTTAAGGCTGGACCATTAACTGTATCGCTAAGGTCATAAACTAACTCTGCATTTTCGTATGCCTTTAAAATCTTATGTGTTCTTTTCCAAAGTGGTACATAGTCTGTACCTTGACCGACAACCTCTAGATATGTTCTATCATAATAGAAACCACCAGTTATTGCGTCAATGATTGCTCTTGCAAGGCTTTCATATTCTGTGTATGCAGCAATATCTGTTGCTGTTCCAGAAGTGGCTAATGTAGTTGGGTTTACATATGGTCTAGCAACATCTAAGTTATCTTCAACTACAATATCTCCACGCTCTCCATCAACATCCTCATAGATGCTAAGGGCATAGGATTTATCATACTTCACAAAGTCTCCAGTTAAAGAATATGTAAGTTGAGAATTTGCATTAGAGGTTATGAACTCCTCTACTTCTGTTTGTTCTGCAACATCCTCAATAACCAAAATATAGTCAGCGTTATTATCTGGAACTGTATAAGTAACTGAAAGTGGGTATGGTGGAATTCTTAAAATATTCATGCTTGTTTACCGTAGTATGAGGCTACTTCTTCAGGAGATGCTATTCGCACTAACCTGTGAGTGAGCCACTTTTCCGATGCCTCCTTTGAGACGATGTTATAGCCTACAGTTATAGGCTTAAGGTTATCCATATGTAGGTTTTTATCTGAGTAAATTGCAACCTTCTCTTTTGGATCTTCTGGCTTAACTTCAACGCCATCTATTGTTGGTGGGAAGAATGATGCAATAACTTCTAGAATTTCTAATTTAGTATTTGACCCATATAGATCAATGCCGTTCTTTTTGGCATAGGACTTTAGTTCCATAACGGTTTGCTTTGATAATTGTTCCATTGTTGGTTTCATAAAATCTCCTATGCTTATTTGTAATTATACCAGAAAAGAATAAGGAGGGTAGTTTTTACGCTACCCTCCCTATAAGTGATTGGTTAAATCTTAGGAATCAGCACTATCTGAGTCGACATAAGCGACTGCATCTAGTTCTTCCCATTGGATACCAAAACGTACGAATACTGTGTATTCGATTGTGTCCTTCTTTGCAACGTACTCACGATTTACTGTGATATCACGTTGGAAGCCCCATACACGGTTCTGAGGGAATGTCAAGTCGACATAACCTGCAGGGTAGTAAGGAACCTCAAGAACATCTACACCAAGTACACGAGTTGTACGTGAATTACCAAGTGTTTGTGCAGTTCCATCAAGGAATTCTTGACGGTTTGCCTGTGTGCTACCAATGCGATCTGAGAACGCTGATGAAATAGCATCTGCTAGTGTACCGTTGTTACGAACAATACCAGCAAAAGCGTCAGTACCTGCATAGAACTTAAGGTTTGACTTAAGTGCACGGTACTTGCGTGGCATTGCTAGAAGCAAGCCCTGCATTACTGATGTTGTGTAGTTGTTGTCTGAAACGGTTGCTGCGTACTCGTGTGCGTCGTTTCCGACTGTTCCACGGGTCTGCTTGATAAAGCCAGGCATGATGGAAAGGAAGGCATCTGCGCCTGTTCCTGTACCATTAATTGCAAGGTCTTCGATATCGTTAGCAAATGCATTAGTCATCAAGCGAACTAGATGATCTTCAAGTGCACCGCCTTCAATATTGTCTTCTAGTGCTTCAGTAGAGACTTCCCAATCAAGACGAATCTTCTTGGTTGTCAATTCTACCTTAGTAAAAGTAGCGCCTGCGTTTGTGTAGTCTGGTGCTCCTTGAGCAGCAGCACGGATTACACGTTCTCCAACGTTGACCTTTTCGATCTCCATTGTGTTAGCACGCATTGTAACTCTACGACCATCTTTGGCGAGAACTGTTGCATCCCACACGTAGTCGATGAAGCGACGAGCCTGCTCTGGTGCTAGAATACCACCTGCAGCGCCAGTTGGGTTTACTGCGTTTGGTCCAGATGTTGATCCGAATGCTGCTGTTGCAGTGTTACCGAGTTGTGATCCTACAGATGATCCTGCAGAGTCTAAACCAGTTGCACTACCAACACCACCAGATACGAAACCGCCCTGAGAGTTAATCTCATTGCCTGCTCCGCCTGATCCAGGGTAGTTCTTTTCTAGATTGTTATTTTGTTCCGACATATTGTTCACCTCCTAGTGATTTTTACCTTAGTTAAATAGGTCGGTTGATGTGAGGAAACGACCGCCCCATAGGGATTTTTGAACCTTGGTAGGCTCAAACTGCACGACCTCGCCTAGATCGCCAGACTTGCGGAAAGCGGTATCTTGCTCTACGGCATCTACTCGCTTGCCAAACTCATTAAAAACTCCCTTGACATTTTTTACCTCATCAGATACGGTCTTAACCTCACCTGATACGGTGTCAAGAGATTTGTGTAGTGCAACAATTTGCTCGTTAAGAGACTTAATAGTTGTTGCAAGATCGCCAAAGGCATTTGTAAGAGAATTCTTGATTTCTGCAACTGCCTCAACAATTGCTTCATCAGACTTTGCTACAACAGTTTCTGTTGCAACAACTTCTCCCTCTTCTGTTTTTTCGACAGAAGAATCTGCACTACCATCATCTGACTTGGCAACTGCAAGTTCTTCAACTGCTGGTGCTTCGTCAACGACTGCAGGAGTTTCTACAACTTCTGCTGGCTGTGCCTCTGGAGCGACCTGAACTTCTTCAACTGCAGCATCAACTGCTGTTTCTGTTGTTTCATTCATAGGACTAACCTCCTTTGTAATCTTAATTGTACTAATGCCTTTAGCACTATCAACTAAGAACTTTATCATTTCTGCTTTTTCATTATCATTCTTTTCAACAAAACCAATGTTTTTCATTTGCTTTTCAGTAACTGGGTGTGAAACTGTTTCTGCATCTGATAGGATAACCATTCCTGATTCTTGATCATAAAAAATATTTTCTGTATCTACCTTTGAAATCAAACCACCAAGAACATTGTGACCATCTTGTTTTTCAATTGATACAATATTTGCAAACTGATTTGCAGGGGAGTCAACTAATGAGAGTTCAAAAAGATCATATTCCTTGATAACACGAATTGTCTTATCCATCTCTTCATTAAATGCATCATCCCAGGTCTTGATGTTTCCACCAATAGAGAATCCTGTGTAAGTTCCATCTAGAACTTTCTCCCAGGCATCCTGTGCACCCTTTGAAACATACGCTGAAACGTATACTCCACTATAAAACTTTTTTGTACTTGGATCGAAGTAACGATCTTCTTTAAAAGAAACAATCTTACCAACTGCTGAAGGCTGGTGCATCTCACGTAGATTTCCACGGAAGTTCTTAAATGCATTTATACTAGACTCTGTGGTTACAATGTCGCCCTGCTTGTCAATATTATCAAGAGTGGCAAAACCTGACACCATACGGCGCTCAACATCAACTTTTCCAATAGGCATTGATAGACGAACATTGTCGCCATCAGTCACCCAATGAGCCTTATTTATTAACATATCGATACCATTATACCAAACATTTTCAACGTTATCTCAATTATTGAGATGCTCTACCTTCTCCTTGTGGATTGCGTCCAGCCACCGTTGTAGTAGAGTCTGAATTGTTATTAGTTCTCTCAGCATCTCTTTCACGGTTCCCTGCCAGATTTGCTCTGGAGTCAGTTGCTTGACGTGGTGACATTACAAATGGTTCATCGCCATCTGCCCTTTGTGGCAAGTCCAACTTCTCACGAGCCTCGTTTGGAGTCATAACCTGTGTCTTTACATATCTTTCAATAATCTGTGATTGTGCAATTTCATCAGTCAAGGTAAGTTCATTAAACTTAAGTTCAAGTATATCTGTTTTTTCTTTAATAATCTTATTGACAACCTTTTCCAAGTGCTTTTGGGCTGGGCGTGAAACCTGCTCCTTAAAAGTTCTATCCTGTGAAAGTGCTGCAGCAATGCCTGAATCTGCTCCACCTAACTTAGAGATTGGAACTTGATGGGCAATGAGAATGTCATCACGGTTCTGTTTACGATACTCTTTAAATGAGCCATCTTGAATGCCGTTTTCAACAGCCTCCATTTTAAACTCAACCTTGTTTTGATCAGTATCTCCAGGAAGCGGGATATAAAGAGTTCTGTGTGACTGAGACTTAAGTCCAGTCTGCAAGAATCTAAACATCTTGTCTTCTCCCTCAGCAGATAATTTTGCACCCTTTAAGGTAACAACATATCTAGGAACAGCCTTATTCTCAAAGTAGTCAATATTGTATTGTGATGCAAGTTGATCTCCAATAAGAGATGGCAATGCAGCAACAATATCTGGAATACCATAGTATGTGTTTAGAGGAGAGTATTCCTTATAATGAATAATCTCATTTGGTCTTGTGTCAGCAGTCATTGGGTTTTGATTGTTAGCCCCAAAATTACGGAAGTAAACTACGGAATTTCCAATAATTTGAACATATCCATCACGAAGACGGCGGACACGAACAGTTGTTGCTGGAATATGACCAACATATCCAATCTCTCCAGTTACGGTACGACCAATTTCTAGGAAGCCGTTACCTGTAGCCTGAACATCTGTATAAAACTTTTCCATTGTCTTTGTAAAAGAATCATCATCATTAAGGTTTTCTAGCCAATCCTTTAATTCTAACTTCATTCTTTCAATACGGCGACGAGCACGGTCAACTGCTCCTTGATCATCATTCATTTCAAACCTTAACATTGTTCTATCTGCTACCTCAAAGTAGTATCCAAGACCAACAACGTTTTCTACCTTTGCATCAATAGCAGCGTGATTAGCAAATGAAGTATCATAAAAGTTAGCCAACTCATACATGTTATATGGTGGAGTAATTACATCAAATAGACCATAACCATTACGATATACAGTTCCAGGATTGATTGCCTTTGATGATGCATCTACACCAGATGGTGTTGCATTTGCTGCATCTAGATATGCTGCTGTTGGAGTAATAACTGCCTTTGCAACATTCCGTGAAGTTTTTCTACGAAAGTTTTGATTTAAACCATTATAGTCTTTAAGGTTTTCCCAAGACTTATTAAAAGGATCTTGTTCCTTAAATGGGCTATCTTCTTTTGGCTGGGTGTTTAACCCAACTCTTATATAATCATCAGTCATCGCTACCATACTTATCATAGGTTTGTCGTGCTGCTACCCAAGCACCGTGGTCATTCATAGAAGGAATCAAACCGTTCTTCATTCTATCCATTTGCTCAGAATACTCTTCTTCGCTAATTCTTGTTAGCCCAGGAACAAAAACGGGCTTTCCTTCACCATCATCGCCATAGTGCATAGCGGCTTTTCTTAATTCTGCAATCTTTGAGATATCTCCACGCTCTGAAGGTATGTTTAAAACACTACCGCTTCCGTCAGTAAACCAATTGCCATCTGACTTTTTGTACACGTATAGACCCCAATTGTAGTCTTTTTCTATTACTTTGCGTCGGACATTGCCAACTTTTTCAAGAATTTTGTCATCCATAACCACAAGTATAGCATACTATACTGGAATCTTGACCGTGGTCTGCCAATCTGTATCGGAATACAGTCTCAACTTTTCAGCATCAAATATCATGCCTTCAGAGTCATCAATGATAATCTTATTAGTTCCAAGGTAGGTTTTATAAACATCTGCAGGGTTAACTCCGTATAGGTCTGAAGCCTCAACTACCAATACACCTTCCCAAGTAAAGTTATTTAGCCAGTACTGCCACTGGTAGTTTGTAACTCCATCAGTCTTAACCCTAAGCCAAGGTCTAGTAATAGTACTCTGTACCTGCTGTAGATTATTAGCCTGGTAGTAGGCTATATTATTAAATAGCATTGGTCCTGTTAGATTAATACCGCCAAGGTATGCATCAAAGTTTAGGGCTGTTCCAAATGCAATTCCTAGTACACCCCACTCTTTAACTGTTAAGACTGGCTCTCTAACCAATATTCCATTCCAGTAATAGGCTAGTCCATTAAATGGTAAACCAGAGGCTAGGCTTTTTGCATATATCTTTGCCCTTGTTCCCTTTTCACTATCGGCAACCATATAAAACTTAATTGTGTCACCTTTATAGTCAATTTCAAACAACTCTGTTGGAATAATTGGGAACTGCTCATCATCATATCTCATCCAAATTTGAGCAGCACTTACACGATAGTTTGCTGCTTGCTCTTGGTTGATTGGAACAGCAATACCACGATTAACCTGCTGATCAAATTCTCCACGAACCTGTATTCCAGTTTTTCTATTTAGGTATAGATATGGCGTGCTTCCCTTATAAATGCTAAATGGGTTCTTTGATTTATAGTCATAGTAAATGCCAGAGCGCTTGTATGGAAATACGTTAAGACCAAATCTGGTTCCAATTGGGTTAAACGAGTTATTGTTCAATGCCTGTGATGCAAATTCTAGCCTGCTTAGTTTTATAGGCTTTGTTAAAATATTTCTAAGTTTAAACTCTAAATGAAAAACAATAGCCAAGTCATTAAAGTCTACAGTCTTTGTTGGGTAAATAAGGGTATTGTCAACAACCTCAAACTTTGTTGTTGCCCAAGATGGATGCTGATCTATATCAATTATCTTATCACTCTTTGGAGTCTCTACAATAGTAAAAGAATCTTGCAAAGCGTTTGCACCTTCGGCAATATACTGGAAGGTTATATAACTTCTTATAGAAGCGCTTGACGTATCATACTCATAAAACTTTGCAGACTTTTCTAGCATATCTTGATAGTTAGCCCACCCAGTGTGAAGTATATTATCTAACTGTGCGTAAGTATGCTGAAATGGGTTCTTATATTCTTCTTTTAGATCGCCGTAGGTCCAACTTTCTAGTACCGTCTCAGTTTCTGAAAGTTTATCTGGTGATGGATATCCTATATTAAACTGTAAAAAATCTAAATCATAAAATTGGTTGCCAACATCATTAGTTACAAATTGAGCAAAATATGATAGTGGAAGATAGTCTTGCCAATATCCAGAAACACCAATATCTAAGAAGAACTTGTCATAAGCCTCTGTTGGCAATAATGTATAACTTGCTGTATGGGCTATTAGAGCAATAGCATTTTCTTCTTCCAGCACTCCGCTAATTGATAGGTCATCAAATATTGCTATTCCAGTAGACAAAAAGTAATCAGAAATACTAGAAGCATTAAATCCAGTACATAGACCAAACGAATAAATTTTACCAGTAAAAGTATTTAGTGGTTCTTCATCTCCGCCGATGTATGTTTGTAGCCCATTTTGATTACCAAAAAATGCTGAAACATTTTCTCCAAAATTATTTGAAATATCATCTAGGTTAATTCCAACAGAAAACAACTGATCAGACTCTAAAGATGCTGTTGTGTATAACTCTTCATCTGTTCCATTATAGTTAAGAACATATTTAATAACATCTTCTTCTTGCTTAATTATAAAGTAATCTCCAGTTAATGTGCTATATATCTTGATTAGTGTTTGTGGCTGTACGGTTGGTCCCGACTCTGGTCCTATGTCTGATGTACTGAATACTCCATATATAGCCTTTACCTGATCATTTAATATATTAAACCTTGGGAAGTTAAAATAGCATTGTTCTGAATTCCATCCAACATTAGGTCTAAATGTAATGAATTTATAAGGTTCAATTGGTCCAGACTCTACTGTTTGAACTGCCTGACAATCATCATATAGGTCTTGTAGTGTTTTTGAATCTAAAAATATTTCTGGAAGTTCATATTCTGGAGTTGTCAAAGATGTTGAAGTTGTAGTTAAGTTATCAAAACTACCCTGCTGCCATTGTGCAAAATCTGGGTAAGTATAGTTAGAAGTATAATCGGCAAATGGATAATCTATAAAAGCAGATGTTCCACCGTAGGCTGAGTTAATACCTTCTGGAGACAAAACACCTTGACCGTATACCCATCTACGCTTTGCAACAGTAATTGGAATTTGATATGAATATATTGCAACACAGTCAATTTCTACTGGAGTAACATCTGAGTAGGCATAAAAGCCAAGCCAGTCTTGTGAATCTCCATTTAGTGTTTCTTCTGGCAAAGCAATAGTTGCAGTATCTATTGCCATAGATATAACCTCTTCACCATTTAATAATACTGTTGCTGAGTTTCTAATTAAACGAACCTGGATAAGCATTGGTCTAACCCATTCACCAACAAAGTGTGAAGCAAAGTTATCTCCTATTACAAGAGTTAAAAATCCACCCTCAACATAAAGACCATTAGATCCAGCAATAGGACCAAATATTCTTTTTGGTGTTGATGCACTTGAGTTAATTCTTGCCCAAAACTCTACAGTATATTCTTTATATCTTCCTACCTCATTTAAAAATCCTTTTCCTGGGACTATCAAAGAAGGTCTTCCTGAATCATTTGGAATTAATCTAGTAACACCTGATGCTCCATAAACAAGAGGGATGCTTGTATTTTTAGCAAGCAAAGCATTATTATTTACAATGTAGTAGCCCTGGTTTCCAGATAAACCGTATGCTGCTGCTGGAACAACTTTGTCTGTTGTAGTAATTGCTATAGTTGATGGAAAAGTCTGGGGTGTAATTCCTAAAGACGTTGTGTTAAACTCTTCAGACCATTGACCAACACTTATTCCGTTTAAATAAAATTGATAGGCTTCTGGGGTTGGTCCACCACTTACTGTGGCAATTTTTACAACTGCACGAAGATTAGTAAACTCATTAGGGATTTCAAATGTTCCAGATATAAAACCCCATTTTTGGAAAAGATTTGTATCAAAAGTTTCTAGTTTTTGCACTGTCAAAGATGTTGTAGTATCTGTATATTCGTATCCAATTGAAACTGAATCTAAATAGGCGCTGTTTGAATAAAAGTACCCACCAACAGAAAATGTACCAAGATCAGAGTTTAAGTCTTGAAAATTTACTAAATCTGGACTAATACAAATAATATCATTAGTGGCTCCAGTTGGGACATCTCCTTGAAGTTCTACAGTTATGCTATCTTTAAATGGCTCATCTGTTGTTGTTCCTTCTGAAGCAGTACCGCCAGTTACTGACCACTCATTCTCAACATCACGTTGAGCCTCAGTAATTAGGGTTATGTAATCAGCCTGATCATCTAACGCCCAAAGAACTAGCGGATGTTCGCTGTATATCTTTTCTGCATATAAATTGGAAGGGTTAGACATTTTTCTCCTATCCCCTTATTATAGCAGGCTAGAGACTAATAAAGTTTGATCTCACAAGCATCTGTAGAACAATACTTTTCAGACTCGGCATCTAGATTATCCTTGCCATCATAAATAGCAGACCAGTCAATCTTGCCAATTGTTCCTACGTAAGCATTATATTCTTCTCGTGTGATCTCTGTATAAGGCTGTTGCGGATAAGTCTTATTTCCCATTGGAAGGAATGAGACTGCCTTGAGTTGTCCCTCGTACATGTTGAGTGCTGGAGCAACAAACTTTTTCTCTTCTTCCTTATCAAATGATAGTGTTACAGAAACACCATTATCTGACCAGTACTTCTGAGCAGTTGCTGCCAAACCAATTTTTTCAAATAGGCTAACCTGCTTCTCAGAACGCTTATGTCCTGACGCAACTGGGAAATATACAACTTGTGTATTTGCTGATACAAGATCTGCTTCAATCTTATACCCTGCTGCTTTAAATAAATGAAGCATTGGATCTTGATCTCCAAAACGAATAGCACGAAGATAGAATTCTCCGCCAGGTCCCCAGTGAACTCCAGGTGTAGCACCAGAGAGAAGTGAGACAGATCCTGAAGGCTTAACAGTTGTTACACGAACTGATTCACGAACACATAGCCACTCGGAATAGGAATGATCGTATTTACGAATTGTATTATATCCTTCATCCATCCATTCACGAATAACTGGAAGACCGTGCTCATCAGCAAATGCAGCAATACCTGTAAGAGATGTACCAATACGGCGGTTACGTTGCATAATACCGTTTGTCTGTTGCCAATGCGTTGGCATAAGAGTAACAGTCTTACCATACAAATATGCAAACTTCAATGTCTTTAGAAAGTCTTCTTTAGATTCATGACGGTTTAAGTGCACTTCTACAAGTGTACAAAGTTCATATGATTCCAATGGCTGCTCTGCACAAGGATTAAAACCCATAATTCTAGAATCTTTTCCATCTGCAGGATCTGCAAGACGACCAAAGTTTCTAGCAACATCAAGCCAAATAAAACCTGGCTCACCATTATCTGCAATTAGGTCAACATAGTCTTCATACTTTGTTCCTACTTCTGCAGCAATAGAGTTATTACTCATCCATGCCCAACCTGGTTTTTCTGGATCATATGAGTTGCGTTCTGGAAATACCTCTGGATTTTTAAGATTAATAAAACCTTCATCTCCAGGAGAGCCCAAAGCAAGAGTTGCTGAGCGACGAACATTGCCAGATACTACACATGTCCCAATAAGATTTACAATGTCGACAATAGCACGAGAATCAAGAACTTCTCCCGCTCTAGAGCCAATTACATTACGAATCCGTGTATGGAGATCAATAAGTGGTGCTGGACCGCTTGCAACGCCTCCAAAGCCTTTAATAGGGGCTCCTAGAGGACGGATAAGGTCATAGTTGAACTCTTGGATAGGTTGATTTTGGCGCAGGAAGGAGTTAATTAAGAGACGAACTGATTCTACCCAACCTTCACGGGTGTCTGGGATTTCATAGATTGAGGCTGGTTCTGTAGGAGCATAGATAGGCATCTGCTTATCCTGACCAATGGTATCAAACCCTACACCTATACCTAACATCAATGCATCCATTACCCAAGCGAACAAGGCTCCTGGATCATTACGATCAATATCACGAGTGGATACCATAGCACAGTTTTGAAGGGAAGCAGAGTTACGCTTCTCCATAGTCATAGGTGTGCCAAATGCCCAGAGTCCACGACCTGGTGGTGTCCACTTTAACTCAAACATTCTTTGAAAGGCTTCTTGTGCAGACTTCTGTGCTTTGTTATCGTTCCATGGTAGGCGATTATCTTTAGCATGGTTCTTTTGTACTGAATACATACCCTCGATTACACGACGGCAAACCTCATGCCAGCGTTCCTTTGTACCGTCTTCTTTAACACGAGAATATGTACGAATAAATGTAATTTCTCCTAACGAGTTTGAGCCTGCGTCTGAAAAGCCAAACGGTGCTGGCACATTATTATATTTATTTACAAAATCCTCCGACAAACGGAATGAGAAAACATCTGACATTTATTTACCTTTCATAGAAAATTAATAGAGTACTTCACAAATTCGGAAGTAGTCCTAGTATATCACAAATTTATAAAAAGAAAATACGCATAAATTAGACAGTAAATGTTTAGTTTAGAGTTAAGTACTTTTGTTATAATAAAGTACTAGCAACCAATTAGCATAAGTTCGCTAAATGCTGCACCTGCTGCAGGAGTTGACCAAGAAAGTGTACCTGATCCATTTGTAGACAATGTTTGTCCACTTGTTCCATCTGCGCTTGGAAGTGTCCAGATTCTATTTGTGGTAACTGTACCAGGAGACTTAAAGCCAACATAATGTGTTGAGTCTGTGTCTGCTAATCTAAGTTCTGCTGTAGCATTAAGTGTAAATGCTGTTGTAGCAACAGCGCTTGAAAGTGTTTTGTTTGTTAGTGTATCTGTTGATGATGTTGTTACAACATTTACACCCTCAATTGCCACCACGCCAGCAGACACTCTAGAGATGGTTGTATCTGTAGCATGACCTAACTCAATGCTTCCAAGACCTAATGCTGCTGAAGTTGAAGATGTAATACCACTAACAGGAAGACCAGTAGCATTAGTTAATGTACCGCTGGAAGGAGTTCCTAGTGCACCACCTGAAGTAAGTAGTGTTGCTGATGAAGGAATGGTTGTTGAGTTAATAGTTAAACCATCAATATTTGTTACAGTAGATCCTGATCCTATAGACGTTGACCCAAGCGTTGGAGCAGAGTATGAAGATACTGTTCCCCAAGAAGCAGTAGTTCCATCTGTGGTTAAATATTTTCCTGAGTTCCCAGTTTGTGAAGGAAGGCTTATAGGCGCTGCTGCCCATTCAATTCCATTTGTTGCAGATGAATTAGCGGTAAGGATATATCCGTTTGTACCTACCCCAAGTTTTGCTGGAGTATTATCTGCAGAAGCAACTAAAAGATCTCCTTTAGCATCAAACAACGATTCATCTACTTTTCCATCTAATTGTGTTTGAATTGCTGAAGTAACTCCATTGAGATAGCCAATCTCTGTATCATCAACATTTTCAACTCTAAGTTGTACAGTTCCTGTAGCATCTGGAAGAGTAATAGTTCTATCAACAGTAGGATCTGTAACTGTTAAAGTAGTTTCAAATGCGTCTGCTGTTGTACCTTCAAAAACAAAAGCATTTTGAATATTAACAGTTGTTGAGTTTACTGTTGTAGTGGTTCCATTGACAGTTAGATTACCAGATAGGGTTAAATCTGCTGCATTAACAGTTCCAGTAAATGTTGGGTTTGCTAAAGTAGCATATGAAGAAAGATCTGTTGTTAATGCTACTGTTCCTGTAGCGTTGGGAAATGTAATGGTTCTGTCAGCAGTTGGGTCTGTTACTACTAAAGTGGTTTCATGAGCATCTTCTGTACCTTCAAAAACAATACCCGCTGGAGCAAGAATGTTTTTACTTGCATCAAGTTCTGCAACACCATTGACTGCACTTTTTTCACTATCTGGAATATAAGAACCAAGACTAGTATCTAACGAAGATGAACTTACAATATAGTCTAATCCAGACCAGTTAGTAACACCATCGCCGACTTTAATTTGACCAAGGGTGCTGTTATAGCCGATTTCACCTTCAGTAAGGGTTGGATTTGCAGTATTCCACTCGGAGGTAGTACCTCTACGAACTTGAATCCTAGTTGCCATTTATTAATCCTCCAACGTTTATTATATCAGAATTGTTCACTTGGACTACCACCATCTGCTGAAGGTAAAGCGTTTGTAAAAGTAGTGTTTGGAGCACCACCGTTTAGTGTAGCAAATAATGTTGGATAGGTCATACCATTTCCATCATATTCATATTGAGCATCAAGATATGTTGCTATTGGGTTCCACTCACCATTTAAGTAATAGTAAATTCTTTCTGTAACAGTATATAAAAATAATTGACCATTAGAGGGGCTTACTGGAAATGTACTTCCAACCGTAAGGGCTGCGGTATTTTGTACAGTATTATCAGGAAAAGTAACTCCAGTAGCGACCTTAATACCTTGTTTTACAACAAAGTCTTTATTATTAGTTGCCACTGAAGTTCACTGTCCCTTCAGCCCACATTACGCTTCGATAAGCGTCTTGTGAACCTTTACTGTTGTACCATTTGATGCTGTAACCTTTAGGCGAACATTTCCACCTGAATAGTCTGCATCTGTTGTACCAATCTGTGCATTACTCTGAACATCCGCATATTCAGTTAGATAAACATTGTTTTCTCCATTAACAGTTACTAGAACTTCTAGAACTTCAATGTCATTACCGTTAACCATTTGTACAAGATACTTTGCTGAACGGTATGCAGTTGCTGACCAAGAGTCTATAACAGTTGCATTTCCATCAGTAAGTGCCTGTGTTGCTGTTCCAATAAGAGCATCAGCAAGAGTAATTGAACCTGTTAATGCAAGGCTTGTACCTGATGCAGCACCAATGTTTGGTGTTGTAAATGATGGAGATACTAACGCAGCCTTTGTATCAAGTTGTGCTTGAATGCCTGAAGTAACACCGTTAAGATATCCAATTTCTGTATCTGAAACATCTGCCACTCTTAACTGAACAACTGTAGAATCTACTGTGATTGCAGGTGTTGCATCTGCGTATGTAAGACCAGATCCAAGAATTCCACCCACTGCATCTTGTGCTCTTTCGTCAGTGAAATACTTGTTTGTAGATCCTTCAGCAATATCATCAGATCCTAATGTACGAGTTCCGCCAAGTGATGTGGACGTACCATTAATTGTAATTGCTGAGTTTGACAAAGCATTGTTTGGAATATTTGTTAGTGTATTTGCTGAACCACTAATTGACTTATTTGTTAATGTTTGCGCTGTAGATAAATCTGCAGTAATTGTTGTATTAATGGTAAATGTATTACCAGTTAATGTTAAACCATTACCTGCTAGGTATGTACCAGAACCTGAGAACTGAGTAAATACGATTGCGTCTGTTCCAATTGTTGCTGGCTTGTTTGTTTGTACCCATCCAGTGCTGGCATTAACTGTACCTGCATATACGAATATGAAGTCACCAGAATCAACCTCAGTAGCAGTATCAAAGTCTGTAGCACGAGTTGGCTGACCAGAAGCCTGAACTACGTAAATACCGTTTTCAGATTGTGTTGTCTGGTTCTTAACAAGAACACGATCTCCTGTTGCAAGGGTTACTCCGTCAAGAGTATCTCCATTTTCAAGAGCATTTGCTAGGTTAACGTTTGCTGTTGTTGCTGCACGAGCAGACTCATGAATATGTAGACCTTCTGTAACTGAGTCTACATAAGCCTTTGTAGCAGCATCTGTCGAATCAGTTGGTGTTCCAAGACTTGTAATCTTGTAAGTTGCTAGACTAACATTTCCAGTTGGTGCTCCAACTGCGCTTAGTGCAAACTCTGAAGGGTCTACAGAAATTGCTCCTGAAGAATCATCATAATCAAGACCATTGCCTACAGAATTTCCAACAGCGTCTTGTGCTCTTTCGTCTGTGAAGTAAAGGTTTGTTCCTTCTGAAATATTTGATGTTGAAGCATTTGCTGTTGCAAACTTTGCATCTAGTTGTGTCTGAATAGCAGAAGTTACACCATTAAGGTATCCAATTTCAGTATCGGAAACATCTGCAACTCTTGCCTGGATTGTACTTGTATTTACAGAAATTGCTCCAGTGCTGTCATCATATGAAAGTCCGTTGCCAACTGCATTACCTACAGCATCTTGCGCTCTTTCATCTGTAAAGTATTTATTTGTTGAACCTTCTGCAATATCGTCAGAACCTAATGTACGTGAACCACCAAGAGATGTTGATGTACCGTTAATAGTAATTGCTGAATTTGAAAGTTTATCATTTGCAATTGATCCTGCAAGCATTGCATTTGTTACAGTTGCCGTATCGCCAGTTGTTACAACAGTACCTGTTACGTCAGGAAGTGTAATTGTACGATCTGCTGTTGGGTCAGTTACCTGAAGAGTTGTTTCAAAAGAATCGGCTGTTGCACCTTCAAAAACAATTGAGGTTTCAAATGATCCGACTGCTGGGGCTGCTGCCCATTTTAGTCCTTTTGCTTCGTTTGAGTCTGCTGTTAAAACATATCCGTTTGTTCCAGCAGTTAAAATATCTGTTGTGTTATCTGCAGTACCAACAATTAAATCACCTTTTGCATTTATGATTGATTTTGTAAGTACATCGTGTCCATTGACGGTAGCAGTACTACCCTCAACAACTAAGCCATTTTTGATTCTAAAGGCTTTGTCTACTGTTGCCATGTGGTGCTCCTTTGGGTCATGCCTTCAAACCAGTTCGATAGTACCGAATGGTCATCGGCGATAGTACGGGTGTTACCGTCATACTGATTATACCAGAATTTAAATTAGCAGTGATATTTCCAATAGCATTTGCCGTATTGGATACCGTGCCAAACTCTGTTATATTTTGATTTGTTCCATCAAAAACTATGTTTATCTCTGTACTCTTATATACACTTGTAGATGGGTGTGAAACCTGAATAAGATACTTTATGGTTCTCCAGACACTGGTATCAATAGTGTCAAATACTGTTGCTGTTTCAATACCTGTTATTGTTGATGAATTGTTGCCATCTCCACCTAATGCTTCTGCACGGTATGAGGTAGTATCAATTAAGTCTGCAAAGTCTTGTCCAGTAGGTCTATCTCCAGACTCAAACTTTGTCTTTAGCGTGGTTATTGGTACTATAGCCATATATGTGATTATATCATAAAATGTAGAAGGTACTACCGATGACTGCTATGCCAATTCCTGGAGTTGTGTTTGTTGAAAAACCAGGATAACCAATATCTTTAAACCTAACCTTGAATGGGTATATTCCCTGAACCTCTGCAAGAGTGGTTCCTATTCTTGTTATGTTTACATCTGTATATTCAGTTGGCTTTACCGATACCTTCGCAATTTCAAGGGTAGTAATTTTTTCAACTGGCATAATTAACTCTCAGCAGAAGTTACATCTTCAATTACTGTTATAGTACCCTTGCAGATTGTCCATGTGCGGGTAGCGTCAGATAATTGAATGTCAAAAATATCACCAGTCTCAAGATCTTCTGATTCACCAGAAGTAAGTGAAACAGTAAACTCACCATCGTCATCTTGTAGAGTTACTTCTGGAGAAAGTGAAACAATTAATGTATTGCTAGTTGATGGTCTAACAATATCCATCGAGATAGTCCACTCGCTAATGGTTAGTGGATTACGATTTTCATCTGTTACATAAACTCTAAATGCTGCTGTGTCTCCACGAACTACTGTCCAAAGAACATTTGGTGGGGCTGCTCCAATAGAAAAAGAATCTGATCCTTGCCCTCTGTATGTAGCCATTATAGTAAGCCTTCCTTAAGTGCTCCCCAAGTTGCTGCCCTTGATCGTGGGGATGAAACAATAATAACACCACTTGTTGAATTAGATTTTGCAACAACTCCAACAGTGACAACATTTGATGCTGGCTTAGTTGCTGTAAGCCCTCCACCAGATGCTACATATAAAACATCTCCTGCTGTATATGAAGCGGTATTAATATCAGTAAAAACACCAGAGATAACAATAATGCCATCTGAGTTATTTCCAATTGCAGACTGCGCCAAACCAACTACTGGAAATGTACCAATTGTTGCAATATCTGATTTTGCTACTGTTGGTTTAGTTGAATATCCTGTTATGTATACTGGATCTCCTTTTGCAATTGATACCCCGCTAACATTGCGAATTTCAAGGGTATGAAATGGAAGACCAATTGTAGGTAATACGGCATCTATTGCTTCTGCTAATGATTGAATATCCCCAGCAACATCTACAGGATCTGTGTTTGTTGGGTAGGGTAAATCATAAATAGTTGTTTCAGCCATTCAATTATTATACCACTTCCAAGCATAACATTTATAATAAAATAAAAAAATATTGTTAAAACTTGTTTTTTAAAGCAAATTCGTGCTACAATTAGATTAAGGCTACCGTGAGGTAGCAATTTTGCTCTAGGAGGTAATATACAATGAGAGACAAGAATAAAGGGGTTTGGTTAGGTTTAATAGCACTGGTTGGGTTGTTTGCACCTTTTAGCAACGCCGCTAATGCTCTTGAAACTAAAACTCTAATAAAAACTACAGTGGAAAAGGAATCAGCCCTCAAAGGGGCTTTTTTGGTTTCTAAGGAGAAAATGTTAGAGAAGTACGAAAATGCTCATAACTTAACTGATGGGCAGTTGGTTGAACTATTAAAGACAGTAGGTTTCAAAGGAAAGGCTTTACGATCTGCTTGTGCAATCGCCAAGGCTGAGTCTAATGGTCGCCCACTTGCTTTTAATGGCAACCTAAAAACTGGAGATAGTTCATACGGAATGTTTCAAATAAACATGATCGGTGAATTGGGTCCAGATCGCAGGGAGAAGTTTGACTTAAGTTCAAACGCTGAGTTATTTAACCCAGTTACAAATGCACAGGTGGCGCTTCACATGACAAAGAGCGGAACAGATTGGTCATCATGGTCGTCCCTAAATGGGGCACGGTATCAGGAATGGTACAACAAATATCCATGTAAAGCATAAAATTTAATAAAAAAGACCCCATTAGACATTTTGTCTTTTGGGGTTTTTTATTGTTTAAATTTTATGAAAGTGGATAACGGATAATAATTAAGCCTGAACCACCTGCGCCACCAACAATAGTTCCACCAGTACCTCCACCTCCTCCACCTCCGCCAGTGTTTGCTGTTCCAGCAGTTCCTGTCGTTGGTGTTCCAGCGCCTCCAGCACCGCCACCGCCATAACCACCCCTTGATTGAGTACTATTAGTAAAGGCACCGCCTCCGCCGCCACCTGCATAGTAGTAAACTCCACCTACTAATTCACCAGTACCAGTTACTGACCCCCAAGAATTAAAAATAAGACCATTACCACCATTACCTGCAGTCGTTGCGGTTCCATTTGTTCCAATCTGACCTGCACCACCGCCACCGCCAGCACCACCATTGATTACTGAACCGATTCCGCCTGCATATCCTTGACCTACTGTTGGAGTGCCACCAGCATTACTGCCGTAAGCACCTCCTCCACCACCTGAACCTCCTGATGCTCCAGCCACACCACCGTTACCTCCACCACCACCGCCAACTGTAGTAAAAGTAGAAAATATAGAAGACGAGCCTCGAACTCCATTAGTACCCGCTGTAGCACCACCTGAACCTACTAATGCAGTATAAACAGTTCCTGAATTAAGAGTTTGTGAAACAGGATTAAGTAGTCCTCCAGCACCTCCACCACCAGCCTCATTTATACTTCCTCCACCGCCGCCTGCAATAACTAAATATTCAGCACCAGTAATTTTCTGGGAAGGTATAAAAGATCCAGTACTAGTAAATGTATGATAAGCATAACCACCAGCAACTGTGAGTGTTCCACCTGTTGCTTTTACACCATTAGATATTCCATATAATGTAAATGTTGAACCTGACAACAAAGTTCTTGGAGTATTATATCCATCTATGGTTATTGAAGTTATTGGGTTGGTGTCGCTACAAGAGTTTGAAGTAAATCCTACTTGCGAACTGGTAGCATTGTTCTCTGCAGTTCCGTCAGAACTCCATAATTTTCTAGTATTAGAAGTATAATTAGAGAAATAAAACTCAGTATTAGAGTAAACTCCTGCTGTTGCTGTAGTAGCAGTACTTATTCCTGAATAGGCATATGTCAGTCCAGTAGCGCTTCCACCGTCAGCACCTGTTGAACTTCCAGTACCGTACATTCTTCTATTTGCATAAGTTGCAGCAGTATTACCATTAATAGTAATTCTTAAGTCATCTGCATAACTATCTCTTCCAGATCTTGCAGAGCAAACAATCTTCAAATCAGTATAATTTTGCGGAATATTAGAAAAAACTATAGATGTAACATCTGAAGTAAGTGTATAAGTCTGAATAGGAATAATTGTATTTGGCATTAGACTGGATACCTCACAATAACTAGACCCGAACCACCATTTTTTGGGTCACCAGTTGCGTCGCCACCACCGCCGCCGCCAGTGTTTGCTGTTCCTGCTGTGCCAGTTGATATAAAGCGGGCACCACCATTTCCGCCACCACCTGCACCACCTGTTCCTGCATAGTAACTTTGACCGCCATCATATGAGCCGCCTCCACCGCCACCTGCAATATAACCGCTAACACCTGTGCCAGTAGCATTAAGCCAAGAAGATAAAGTATTTAGACCAGGACCACCATTTCCAGCATTTTGTCCTGAAGCATTACCACCTGTGTTGCCAGCACCACCACCGCCGCCGCCATGAGCATACCCAGTACTTCCTGACCCGCCATTTCCACCAGCATAGCCTTGCACTGGAGAAGTGGAAGGTGTATTTCCAGCACCACCTGCGCCACCGATGTAACCGCCACCACCACCGCCTGAGCCGCCGCTATTACCAGCCTTAAAAGAATCGTATGAACCTCCAGTGCCACCACCCGCAGATGTAGTTACCGCAAAAACTGAGTCCGAACCATTTGGATTTTTATAGGTTGTAGCAGCACCTGTGCCACCAGCACCAATTATTACGGGATAACCTTGTGGTGTTACAGAGTAAGAAGTAGAAGTTCTATAACCACCAGCGCCGCCACCACCGCCGCCAACACCGCCCGCAACTCCACCACCACCTCCACCTGCAACTACTAAATAGTCAACAGACATTGCAGTTTTTACATCAAGAATACCTGAGTTTTTAAATGCGTGGTACCAATAAGTACCATCTGTAGTAATAACATCTCCACCAGTTGCTTTAGGAACAGGAGCGGCTGCTTTGATTCCATAAAGAGTAAATGAACAACCAGAATTAAGATTACCATTTCCATATAAAGTTATAGATGTAATTGGTGAAGTATTTCTCCAAAGGTGCCCAAGAAGTTGTGTACTGGCAGTTGGATATCCACATCTGCTTATTGATGTTTTAAAAGTTGTTGCATTGGAATAATTCATTATGTGTGAAATACCACTTGTTGGATTTGTTGTATCTGTATCTCCAATAATGTATATTACTGATCCAGAATTTCTTCCTGATGTGACTGAAGTTATTCCTGTTAAATAAGTATTTGAATAATTAGATCCAGAGTCACCGTTAAATCTTAAAGAAACAAAGCCTGAACCACTTGACGTTGTTATGTTAGTTGATACAATTACCAAATCTGTATAAGTAGTTGGAATATTAGAAAATGTAATAGAAGAAACTGCTCCTGATAAGGTTTGTGCATAAATTGGGGTATAAGTACTAAACTCTCCTTGAGGACCACCACTGGGTGTAGTTGTTATAGGCATTATGCTACCTTGATTCCATATAACGCAGCAGTTGTTCCTGAAGCCCAGGTGGAACCATTTACTGGAGACAAAGAGATTGTACTAATAGCATTTGCAGAATTTCTCCAGTTTCCAGAACTAAGATCTACCTCTCCTGAGCCATTTTGGTCATTACCTGTAATTGCACGAAAACTTTTAGTTTTAGATGTACTTGAGTAATCTACAATATCTATAATGCTTACCCCAAAAATAGATGCAGAAGCATTTGCTGCTGTAATAGCAAAAGTTCTTCCATAGGTAGCACTACCACCTGTTAATGCTCCAGAACCTACTGAACTGCCATTACCCCACAAATCGTGGTTTGAGTAGTTAGCAGTAGTATCACTATTAAATACTAATTTAATTCCATCTTGTGTACTTGCAGTAGTTGATCTAGCCATCATTCTAATCTGCAAATGTGTATAATTTGCAGGTATATCACTAAAAACAATACTAGAAGCCGTACTAGTCAAAGTAACTGTAGCCAAAGCAAACATGCCACTCTGGAAGGTCGTCTGATCCCAAAGTTTAGACGACTTACCATTAGTCTGAATACTTGAGGTAGATAACCTTCTGAGTGCCACGGTTTATTGCTCCTAAAATTAGATTACGAGTACTGCTGCTTCTTCTTCTGTCAAAGGTGTTCCAGCAATTAGTTTTGCTCTTGCTGATGCTTTGAGTTCCGCCAATGCTTCGGCTGCTGCTACACGCTCTGCTTCTGCTTCTAGAGCGGCTGCTGCATCTTGATCACGCTGTGCAATTTCTGCAGCAGTCAAGGGAACAATCTTTTGTTCTCCACTGGCGCAATCAACTACGATCTTTGTTAATGCTTCAGACATTATTCAACTTCCTTCCATGAGGTTGTATCTTCATCCCATGTGAAGAATTTTCCTTCTTCAACAGGCATAGGTGTTGGGGCTTCCCAAAGACATGTGTCTTCGTTAAGGTTCCATGAATCAAATGGCTTAGGTGGTATGAAAGCATCTCTGCCTGCATCATACTTAAAGCCAATACCCGCATAATTCTTGCGGTATGGAGTTCCACCATTTGAGTGTACTCCTCCGACGGTATTGTAAGAAGTTTTCTTCCATGTACCGCCAAGTCCTAGATCATCTGCCAAAAATTCTTGACCACGATCTTCTTGTGCATCTGCAACTACTAAAACACGAAGGACTGTGCCCTCTGCGTCAATTTCTGCAAAATGTGCCATTACTTACCTCCTTGTTTGTATAACTTATTATAGCATTAAAAATTTTTGTTATGCTTTGTATCTGATAATTACTATACCAGAACCACCAGAACCACCTTCATAGTAGTTAGAAGAAGTAGGTGAACTTCCACCTGCACCGCCGCCACCGCCAGTGTTACGGTCTCCGTTATTTCCTGCTCCTTCATCATTTGCTTTGCCGTTTCCTCCGCCGCCTATGCCTCCAGAACCAGCAGTTGTTCCTCTTGCTCCAGCACCGCCACCACCAGCAAAGTAAGTTGTAGTTCCGTTATACCAAATTCCTACACCAGCGCCACCATTTCCTGAAGTTGCACCTGAAACACCTGCAGCGCCTGCGCCACCGCCGCCACCGCCACGAGTGCCGCTACCTGCACCACCTGCATTACCCTGAGAAGAAGGAGAAACGGAGCCACCTGATCCAGAAGAACCAGCGCCACCACCACCAGAGGCTCCTGAAGTACCTGTAAATCCACTACTTCCATTATCACGACCACCACCGCCACCACCTGCAGGGGCAAGAGTAAATGAACCAAACCCAAAGGTTGTTGTGTTTCCATTAGTTCCATTAGTTCCAAAACCTGAGCCTGCTGCATTAACTCCTGGTCCTGCTGCGCCACCTGCGCCAATTGTAATAGTTCCTGATGCTCCAGAAGGAAAAGATGTTAAAGAAGTTAGGTAACCTCCTGCACCACCACCTCCTGCACCATTACCTCCACCTTGAGCACTTCCTGCACCTCCACCACCAGCAAAAGCAAAGACATCTGCGGCTGGAATTGGTGCGGTAGTTGAAAAGGTTCCCGAAGAAGTAAAGGTATGGTAAACATAAGTACCATCAAATACTATATTTCCACCAGTTGCTTTGATTGAGTTACCTGCAGTTTTTGCAGCGTTTTTAATTCCATAAAGAGTAAAAGTTGAATTCTCTGAAATTGTTCCAGCGGATGAAGATATATCAATACTTGTTATAGGATCAGGGTTTGACCAAAGACCTGAGGCAATTATTAAATAGGCAATAGTTTGGTTTGCTTCAGTGGTGCAATCAACAGTGTAAGTTTTGTAAACATAACCCGTATAGTTTGGTATATTAATTTCTGTATTTGAAAATACGTTATCTGTTACAGGAGAGTTTACTCCTGGAAATCTTCCTATATCACCAGCAGTAGTTGCGCCAGTTCCAGTAGCAACGCTATCCCCACGTCCTTGAGCGTAGACGGAAGAGTAGCCTGTTGTGCTTCCATTAAACTTTAATCTTGCAATAGTTCCAGTATTTCCATCACTAGTTCTTGCAGAAATAAGTATTTTTAAATCTGTGTAATTTTGAGAAATATTAGAAAAAGTAACAGTTGATGTACCGCCTACCCCAACAGTAGTTGAACTAAGTTTTGTCATTGTCTCTAAACTCATACTGGATACCTCACAATTACAATACCTGAAGCACCATTAGATCCCTGGCGAGAGTTTACGCTAGTATACGATCCTCCACCACCGCCGCCGCCGCCATTAACTGTTGGACTTGTTGGATTTACGTTTCCACTTGAACTTTGTTGTCCACCAGTTCCAGCATTTGTACCAGCAGTTCCTGCTGTACCAGTACTACCATTGACGTAAATACCTCCAGAACCTCCAGAACCAAAATGTGTTAAGCCTGAAATAGTTAGTCCAGAAAATATATTTGATAAGGCATATCCCTGTCCACCAGCACCTGAAACACGAGTAGATGTATTGGCTGCTCCACCAGCAGAGGTTGCACCTCCACCTCCACCACCAGCATATCGCTCAGGTCCGCTACCTACTGCAAAACCTGCACCACCAATATTTGTATTAGAACCTGAAGCACCTCCACCACTAGAACCTAGAGCACCACCGCCACCTGAACCACCAGTTTGTCCAGCCTGTAAACCAGCAGATGCATCACCAGTTCCACCGCCACCTCCACCTAATGAGGTTGTGTCAGAGGCAAAACTTGTAGTTGCACCATTTGCACCTGCAGATGAAGTGCTGGTTGCTGTAGCGCCACCGCCACCAATAGTAACTGTTTTGGTAACTCCAGAAGCAATTGACAAGTTATTAAGAATGTCTACTTCGCCTCCACCGCCACCACCTGCGTTATTCCATCCTCCTCCGCCTCCACCGCCAACAGACAAAACATCGCAAGTTAGTGCTTGGTTTGTAACAAATGATTGAGTTTGGTTAAATACGTGATACCAGTAATTTCCGTCGGTAAATAATAGACCACCAGTAGCCTTTGGAGTACCTGATTTAATACCGTATAGAGAAAAAGTAGTTCCTGTTTGAAAAAGATTTGTTCCGCCAGTGCCACATTCAATTGATGTAATTGCTGCAGTACTACGCCATAAACCAATAGATGCTTTTACTCCACTTGTTGTATAATTACTGCGTGAAAGCGCAGTTTTAAAAGTTGTAGAGTTTGAGTAGTTATTAATGTGAGTAATTATATTTGACTGGGTAGCGATAATACTTCCATTATAAATATAAGTCTGATTTGTATTTCTATTTGTTGATGTTGCACTACCATTTCCATCTATTTCAGTATTTGAATATAAAGAAGTTGTGTTACCATTAAAACGCAATGTAAAATAAGAACCTGTATTTGCAGTTCCATCTACAACAATAGTTAAGTGTGTGTAATCCTGTGGAATTCCAGAAAAAACTACTGAAGTTGTAGTTGAAGTTAAAACTACCGACTGTAATGGTTTATAAGTAGGCATTCTATTTTACTCCAAATAAAGAAAAAAGTGAATTTGCAGCAAAATTTCCTGTATTTGGAAATATTGTTATTGTATTAATTGCTGCTAACATACGCCAGTTACCTGAAGTAATCTGTAAAGCGCCACCTGTACCGTTTCTATCAAACCCACCAATACTACGGGCAGCCTTATACTTAGTTGTATTAGCATAGTCTAATATGTCTGTTACTGACATTGCTGGATATGTGCTATCTCCAGCATTGAAACCAAGATAGAAAAAAGGTTGATTTGCTCCACCGCTTGATGACGTAGCGCCGCCACCACCAGCGCCATAAAAATAATGTTGAGAATAATTGCTACCATCTCCATTAAATGTTACTTGTATGTCAGAGTTGGCATTAGGTGACAAAACAAAAGAACGCAATTGTAAATGTGTGTAGGTAGCAGGAATAGACGAAAAAGTTACAGAAGAGGCGGTACCAGTTAAAAGAACAGATCCTAAAGAATCAAAAGCCGAAGTAGCAGTAAAGCCATCCCAAATATCATTATACTTTGGCAAGCCATCTTGAATAGATGAGTCCGATGCTCTACTAATTGCCACTTACGTGACCCCCTTTAAGAAATTTCAGAGCCGAAGGCAGAAAATGACATTGTAGCAGCAGAAGCATAAACAGTAATAATATCTGTTGTACCTAGCGTGATACCAAGCGTAAGTGCTGTTGTATCATTTGCTGCAATTGGAACATCATAAGCAACATAGTGTTGTGTTGCAATTGACGCACCTGAAGGGCGAACTGCAATACGGAATGTTCCTGCTGTTGATGCTTGATTACATACAGTAATTGTTGAAACAACTGTTGAAGTTGCTGAAGGGACTGTATAAAGATTTGTATTTGTAGTAGCAGCCAAAGTTGCAGATCCATTACCTGATGAACCAGATGAACCTGTCTGTGCTAGTACCTTATATGCTGTTGGCATTGTTTATCTCCTTGTGATTATATTGTACCATATTTACATACCGCCAAGTAAAAAGATATCTGGCAAAGATGCAGATCCGCCACCACCACTTGGTGCAGACCAGGCAGGGATTCCAGAAGAAACAGTGAGTACCTGTCCTTCACTTCCAATGCCTAATCTTGCTGGGGTATTAGAACCTGATGCATAAATAATATCACCAGTGGTACTAGTTAATGTATTATTTATTACCTGACTCAATAGGGCTACTGTGCCTGATGTGTCAGGAAATGTAATTGTTCTGTCTGCCGTTGGATCTGTGACAGTAAGAGTAGTTTCAAAATCGTTTGCTGTTGATCCCTCAAAAACAATGCTTGAATCATTTAATGTTAAACCAGTAACGACTGGAGACACTAGAGTGCTTGTCCACTGTAACCCAGTAGCGGTTGCACTATTAGCAATTAAAAATTGATTATTTGATCCCACTGCTAATTCTGCTGGTGTGCTTGCTGCAGAGGCTGAGATAAGTGAGCCTTTGGCTGTTAGAACATCTTCATCAACATAGTCATCACCAAAAGTTGTGATTTGAGATTGAAGGTTGTTTATTGTGTAGGCAATAGAAGGGTTAATAAGGTTTGCTGGGTTTGTTTCGCTGGTGTCAAAACTATATGAGCCATAGTGATATGCTCTTAGAGCAGCCTGGATATCTGCGGCATCCGCATATCCTGGAATCTTTGTTGGGACTAATACACCAATACTTTCAACTGCCATATATCACCTCACTAGAATTATATCATAAAGTATACAATTTAAGACTCTTCGTCTGCTGCAACTATTGATATAAATAAATGTGTTGTCACCTCTCCTGTCAAAAGTGCCCAGTCTCCATATGGACCAGAGTCTATATCGCTTCTATGTTCTACTGCCTTAAAGTTAATTACAAGGTCATCTCCTGCACCTGCAAGTGCTGGAATAGACATTGATGAGGCAATTGGATTGTCATGAGCAATGCTGTATTGAACGTTAAAATTAGCGGCAGTTAAAGGAGTTCCAGTAACAGTAACAATATCTGCAATAGGAATAACTACTTGACCTTCTCCTGCTGCATATGTTGTTAAGTGATTCTCTGAATAAATAGTTGGGTTAATTTCAAGAATTTGAATCCATGTGTCTCCACCAGGCTCTGATACATATTGGTATAAATATCCATAGTCTGTTCCTGGAGATGTATTAATATAAAGATCGTTTAGAAGTGGAGTCTGACCAATTTCTACAATATTTGGATCTCCAACGCCAACGAATACTTGACTACCACGAGTTCCAGATGGTCCAATATCTACAAGAACCTCTACCGTGCTTGGTGGACCTAAAACTGTTACATCGTCATTAGACAATAAAACTTCAGGCATTAGACAGCACCTGTAATATCATCAGTAACTGTAATTGAACCAGTCAATACTGTTAAAATAACATCTGGTGTTGGTGTTGTATCTGTAATCTGAACGTCATAAACATATGTACCTGCTGCAAGCGTTCTTCCAACTGCAGGAGTAATTGTACAGGTAATAATATCTGTTGTTGCATTTACTGTTGCAGTTCCAACATACTGTGTACCAGTTGAACCACGACGATTTGCAATTGTAAAAGTTGCACTATAGTTTGTCAAGTCATATGCAGAACCATTTGAAGTTTTTGGACGAATTACAAACTCTGCTGTGTCACCACGATAGTAACTAAAATTGTATGTTCCTGGAAATGCCATTATAACTCCTGTACCTTATAAGTAACGTCATCAACCTTTACGATAGGTGGCAGGGTATCAGTTTTAGATGTAATAGCAATTACAATATCTGTTGGAATACTCATAGACTACCTCCTGGAGAAACATCTCCTATAACAGTAATTGTACCAATAATCGGAGTCCAAACAGTATCTTCTCCAGCACCACTACCTGCTTCAATAATAACCTGTAAATCAAAAGGTAGTTCTGCTACCACAGATTTGTATGATGATCCCCAGTTAAGTGTGAGTGAGGCTGGAGCCTTAATAATTACCGAATGACCCTCAGACTCTGTTATAAGTTCATCTAGAACATCCCCGTTGACATCATAGGCTGTAGCCTTGTAGGTCCATCCAGTGCAGTCAAATCCTGTGGTCTCATCTAATTCAAAAAAGTCGACAAATAGTTGGGCTGTGTCTCCACGGACAACGTTCCATTTTACGCTTATCGGGTTAGCGCCATATTTTTGGATTGTAGAGGTACACATAATAATTGATTATACCATAAAAAAGGATTAATCCCTAGGCGCAGTGGGGTGGGGTAGAGAGCAACCTAGGGACTAATCTGTTTAGATTATATCATTGATATTATAAAAATATATGAGGTTTATAACAAATTGTTATCATCCAGGTATATAAAGAATTGTTACCTAATTGTTATAATTCAAATGTCCGATTTATACTATAAGTTCACATATGCCAGAGTATTGATGGTGTATACTTAAATATATATAAAGAAAAGAATATCTTTAAACTTAGTTTTTAGAATATATATTATATATAGAAGAAATTAATCTTTAGTTTTTGCTCTAGGCTTTTTAGCATTTTGACTAGCAATGAAGTCAATTAAAATATCATACATATGATCTATTTTACGATTCATGTCTTTACGTAATGCGTCTGCTTCGTTTTGTCTAGCCTCTAGTCGATTGACTGCATCTTTTAGACTGGATCCAGAATTTGGCTTAAGTTCGTTTAGATAATGTTTTACGAGCCATTTAATTCCTCCAGCAAAAATGCCTAGGATTGATAAAATTGAAAGTGTTAGGGCTGCCCAATCTTGTGGAGTCATGAGATTTATTATATCATTATTTGAGACAATTATTCACAAATATATGAGAATGACATGTGAAATCTATCATCAGTATCAATGTTTACTGGGCTATCATGATCAAATGGTTGATCTGCAGCACTACTACCAATTGCCCATAGCGTAAATGTTGTTGATCCATTAGATAAATGACCTTTAAGGCTATAATGATCAATTCCTTGATTTACAACTTTATGTAGTGAGCCACCATAAACATCTGTGTGATACTTTGAGTTAAATGGTAGGGTCAAAGAATATTGACCAGTTCCAAAGTTACTAACTGTTGTAAATGCAACATCAATCTGCACTATGATTATATTCCCAATTTTCATATATGTAGCAGTTGCTGGTGTTCCAGTAAAGGCAAGTCCAGTTCCAGACCATACTGGAGCATATGAGTTAATAGTTGTTGTAAGTCCACCTGCATCGCCAAAAGCAGGATGAGTAAACCGTGCCACTTATGGTTCCAAACTAATTTGAATCATAGCCACATTCATAGCGTCAACTGAAGAAAGCGCATATAAAGCGTCGGGCGATGAGAGTTCGAAAGAAATTGAGTGGTTTGGCAAAATCCTAAAGCCATAGTTTGAAGATGTAACTCCTTCGCCGCCAATATAGATGTAGCCAGTAGCATTAACATTTTGAAGAGTAATGTCCATACCACCGTGAGCACCTGGAGGAGTCATACGAGTTGCTGTAGTGTTACTAAGAACAGTTAGTGAGTGCTGAGTCATGTGTAAAGTATAACATCATTAATTCGGCGGGATACGAGTAAAGCCGAAAATAGAGATAACAAACCTCCCCCTAGACAATCTATGGGACACACTCCCAAACATGTCTACAATGGCTTCCAAACCTCTATATGGGCTATAATAGATAACGTGGATAGTGGCGTATTGGGAATGTTTTCATATGCTCAGTTTGTTGTTGGTTTGTTTGTTTTAGTTTATATAAGTTGGAGTTAGTATGGCTGATAAAGATGATGTTAGACCTTGGGATTTAATTAATGGTTCGCCAAGAACGCCAGATGAATTGGCTGCATACCGTCTCGAAATCTGTAAAGGCTGTGACTGGTTTAGACCAAAGACTCAGACTTGTAAGAAGTGTGGATGTTTTATGAAACTTAAGACTACCTTGGAGAAAGCAAAGTGCCCAATTGGTAAGTGGTGAAAAACCTCAAACCCACAAGTTCATGAACAAAGAATGGTTATCAAACCAATATATCCAGCAAAACCGATCTGTTCTGGATATAGCCAGAGAGTGTAATGCTCATCCTGATTTAATAAGGTTTTATATGGATAGGTTTGAGATTTACCGTACCCTGCCAAAATGCAAACATGGGATGTTGGTTTGTCAGAAGTGCCAAACCTTAGATTAGAAATATAAAGGCTGCCATGCCTATAATGAATATAGACCAGAGAAACCTTTGTTTAAGTTCAGACATTAGATTGACCACCATTGGCTAGTATTGTAGAAGTATCCTACTCTTTGTCTATATTCCAGATATAGTCTATAGACTTCTTTCCAATTTGGATCATGAGTTTCATACCCGCATTTATTGCATGGACCTGGGTTTGAGTACTCATAGACATGGCTGCAATATGACATAGTTTATTATACCCCAAATCTGAAAAAAATTATAAATAATCAATCATCTTTTGTAACAAAACTTTATCATCATTTACTTGACCTAAAACTCTATTGCAATTAGAGCATAGCAAGCCCCTAATGCATTTTCCACAAGATCCGTATCCAGGACAGCATGAGTGGTCGTGATCTACTGATAGACGTTTTTTGTATTTTTCTGGTTCCCCGCAAATTTTACAAACCCCGTTTTGGGATTTCTCCATATCTACATAGTCATCTCTTGTCAAACCATATTTTTTAAGGTTTCCTAAATGACCAACAAGATTATCGCATTCCAGACAATATGTGTAGGTTATGTATTTGCCATTTTTTCTTAATTTAGGAAATTTAGTTTTATCTAAGTATTGTTCGCATTTACGACAGTGTATTTTTGTACCCTGAATTTTTCTAGGCATAACTCGTTTTAAATCACCTTCTGCTAAATCATATTCCCTTACACAGACTTTACAAAAGTGTTTATATCCATCTGGTGATTTTGCATATTTATGAAAATCTGAAAATAATTTAAAATTCTTACATTTAGTGCATTGTTTCTTATCTGCCAAAACTATTGGATGCTCATGTTGTTTTCTCATATAACTATTATACCATAATTTCAGATTATATTCAGATTTTATTTTCATTGATCCTGAAAATGTTGTTCAGATGTACGATACACAAATTGAAAAAATAAATGCAAAAAAAATAGTGAGCACACTAGAGGGGTTAGCCCCTAGCGTGATCCTTGTAGATATCCGTTAATGCCTAGCAAATCACAAGTAACCTTGACTCTTTGATTTTCATGTAATGTAGATTTAAATAATTCTATAAAATCTAAAACCTCTTGCTTGGTCATGAGATTGATATCTCTTGTGTTACCTTGCATTGTTGTTAGTGTTACTTTCATTTATTCCATCCAATCTAAAGTTAATCCATCATTTGCATTAGCCACACACTCGCATGGCTCTATATTGTAATCATGGTTATCACCTATAAAGATAATGCCATGACCATAGCATGTATTGCATGGGATACTTAATACTGAGTTAATCATTTAATTACCCCCGCTTTCATTAGAGAGATATATCGCTTAGCGATACGCACACCCATAGGGTTGAGGATAACTTTTCTACCCTCATAGGTAGGTGGATATTTATCGTTAATGCGTTGAGCAATTCGGATAGGTAATTCATACTTAGGGCGTGGAGCATATCCACCAGCCTCTAAGCCAAACTCCTTAGCAATATCGCTACGGATTTCGTTATAGTAGTTATTTAATGTAGTCATTTTGACCACCTTTCTTTTTTAATTCTTATACTAGTATCCTATCAGATACCACTGACATTTTGAGGTCTTATTTGCTTAGGCTCACTGTGATTTATCTCACATTTATTTGCTAAGGCTCATACCTTGCTTCTTTATTTAATTTTTCTTATAGTAGAATACTACCATAGAAATGTCAAAAAGTCAAGTCCTAACACGGCGTGTCGCATGTGATTTACCTCACAAAGCCCGGCAAAATGTGGTGCACATCACTTTTATACCCCCTTATAAAACCCCTGCTCAGAGCCTTAATTCCCCTATTTCTGGAGATGTGGTGTAAGTCACAAAACAAAATGTCCGATTTGTCATAGTTACTTATCAGTAGATGTCAGACCCCCCTGTTATACTTACAGTATCAAAAGAAAATAAAAGTTTAGATAAAAAAAGAAAGGAGTTCCAAATGAACTCACTATATGAAAATAGAAACTCACTAGAAAGTAGAGAGCAACTACTAGCCCGACTAGGAGACGCTATATGCTCCGAGTGTGGATGGCTTGCTATCCATATGGATAACTGCTCAAGAAAGGAGTATAAGTAATGACTACTTATACACTAAATACTCTCCCTGCGGAATACGCTAACAAAATTGTATGCGCTTTCTGCTCACAATACGCTGATGAATATTGCGTATCTTGTAATGAATACAAGGGTCTAATGACTCTTGCAGAATTTATGTCCCACTATGAAATAAGTGAGTGGGTTGCTGATGAGGCAGATGAATTATCTGCTAAGTTAGATTCACTAATTGAGAAAGGAGTGTATGCCTAATGAGTATTGAAATCTTTAGAATGAATGAATCTGGCGCTGGCTGGGTAGATATTGAATCTGCCACTACCGCTGAATTGTTAGACCTTGAATTAGCAATAACATTCAATGCACCTATGCAAATGCTATGTTTCAAATGTCATACACCAATTCCAAAAGGTAATGTGTGTATAAATCATAAAAATGTAAAAGGAGGAATTTATTTTGAATAAAGATATTTTTGGATTTGCAGATGCAATTAAAATTGATCATTTAACAAATGAAGAAATAAAAACTTTAGAAGAAATTTTTAAAGACTTCAAATAAAAAACCCGGCACGTTCGGGCGTGTCGCAAGTTATCCACATGATATACGTCACACTTTATTTTACGCTCAAGTTATCCACATGACGTACATCACATTTCCAAATGTCCGATTTGATACGATTACTGGCTAGTAGATGTCAGACCCCTATGGTAAACTTCTATGTATAGAAGGTTGAAAAAGAAGTAAGCCCCCTAAAGAAAGGAAGTCCAAATGACTTCACTAAATACAATGTGTAAAACACATATTCCATTCGTTCCTGCTATCTCATCAGTAAATGATGACCAATTTACATTCTGCATGGAATGTGAACAAAATATTGAGCGTTGGTATAACGATACCGACCCTGAGCGTCTACCAATGTGGACTGATTGGAAGGTATCTAAATAATGAACCTTGATGAATATAAAAAATTCGTAAATGATAAGCGTGTATTCTCACGCATTGACGCTATGGCAATTCTTGCTAATGCTGCAAAACAAAATGAACTTATCCACTCTCAAAAAGAAAATGGTGAAAACAATGGATAAAGAAATGATAACCTTGTCATGTCAAATCTGCGAGGAGCCAGCCGTTGAGGTTGCTCTCGAAGATTCTAAATATCTAACTGCTACTTGCTCAGAATGTTGGGGTTAATATATAATGGATTCCTATGATGACTACTATGAAAACCCTGCGCCAGTATATGCTGGTTGCTACTGCAAATTAAATTACCTATGTTCAGAATGTAAAAGGAGTTATAACTAATGAGTATTGAACTTCAAGATGTACTAAAAGTATGCCGTCAAATTCGTGGAAACGATAGAGATTCAGGCACTCACTATTTGCTTGGTTATCTTTGGGCTAACACTCCAGAGAAAGAGCAAATTAGAATTGCAAAATTATTTAATAAAGATTTAGAAGAAATGGAAAATAATAAATGAATAACTTTTATCAAACATTTTTTGTAAGTGGTAATGCATTGTTTTGGTTTTCAATGATTACTTTTATTTATGGAAGTTATTTATTTATAAAAGAATAATCTTAAAAATAATTTAACTTTCAACTAAAATGCCCGGCGCACTCGGGCGTGTCGTGTGGTTAAGATCACATAAAATAATTTCCAGAATTACGGCGTGTCGTCTTGACTTTTTGAGATTTATCTGGTAGTATTCTCTTATACAATTAAATAAATAGCAAAAACGATGTGATGTAATTCACATTCAATTTGTCTGATATGTCCGATTTTCAATTTGATAATGTCAGCCAAAACTGCTAGACTTACTATGTAAGAAAATGAAAGTCTCTTGAAAGGAGAACTCAATGTCCGCAAATGTCTATTCAATAGAAAACCTACTTGTAGGAAAAAACTACTACTCACGCACCTTGCAAGGTGAAATCGTATCTGCAGAAATTCACCCTAAAGGTATTTGGTATGAAGGTTGCGAAACTTATCTTGTAGAGGTTGCACCTAATAGTGGCTACAATAATTTTGGTCGCAGAACTTACCGAACTGTAGCCGTAAAAACTGAAAATAACTAAGAAAGGAAAACTGAAATATGTATAATGTAAAACTAGAAACCTTTAATGGTTCAGTAAAAACTATCAGCCTGCCCTCAAAAGGTGCGGTTGCTCAATTCATATCAACATACCCAACACAATTACCCGTTGGCGTATCCGTAAAAATCGCTTGCGATACTCTTGGAATTACTGGCACACTTCGTGGAAAGGCTACACTATAATGAAAAAAATCTATCACTCACTACAATTCGTCACCGAACTAGACGAAACTCACCCAGTAGCACAACGCCTGCTAACACTTTCAGAAATTGAACAAGTGCAAATGCTTGAAGGTATGCTAAAAGAATTACTTGCACCTATGATTCAACCAACACTTGATGAACTCAACGAGGGCAATTCTTATGCAACGCTAAAGGTGGCAAAATAAATGATGACACGCAAAGACTATGTAGCCGTTGCAGAAATTCTTTCATCTTATAAAGATTTAATAGGTGATGAATTTTTATTTGAAGATTTGGTAGAAGATTTTTCTTCATTCTTTGCAGAGGATAATCCAAATTTTAAATTTGATAAATTCAGAGAGGCGTGCATGAAATGATTCTAGATACTGGAACACTAATCGGAATAACAATTGCACTTGCTGGATCTCTTTTTGTAATGGGTATGTTTTGGAAACAAAATATTGCACAACAAAAAGAAATTCGCAGATTGCAAATTGCGTTGAGAAGTGAACGACTAAAAAAATAAATAAAAAATCCTGAGCAAGATTTAAAACTGCTCAAAAATTTCCGGCGTGTCGTCCACAGGTTATCCACAGACCTTTACGTGTGATATTAAACACACCCCGAAATGACCTTATGAACTGGAAAATGTCAGTCCAGTCTGATAGGCTTGATTTATCAAGACGAAAGGAAAACTAATGGGAAACTTATTTGATAAAATAGGAACTTGCTACACTTGCTATGATGAGGGCGTTATCTTTACTGATATGGATAGCGATGGATTTATAAATGATTTCTGCGCTGATTGTGAAAAAGGGCAGGGATTTGCTAATGAGTATGCCGTATGGTATGCTGAAAATGAAATGAACGAATATGCTAAGGAGAACGCATAATGGAATATAACTACTCACTTACTACTTCATATGATGGAGAACTTGTAAATACCCTGCGTGTTAGCGATATGCTAGAGGCAGTAAACGCTTGGACTAAATGTGTAGACTTTGGCGACGCTAAAGAATACGCAACCTATAACTTGTCAGACCCTACTGGCAAAATGTATACTAAGACCTTCTACCGCAACGGAAATGTGAGTGTAAAATAATATGGGTTCAGTAACCGCACTAGGAATTCAAGATACAGTATTAGACTTGGAGACTCAGATTCTCTATCACTTGAAGGGTAATCACTATCCTCCAGTACCCGCAGAAATGGTACAACCTTGCATTGAGGCTATTGACGCTTACTATGATGAGGACTATGACCGAATGATTGATATGCCAAAAGTTGGTGACTTTCAGATTTTATATCGTGGCTCAACGCAAGCACCTGCAAGGGCTATCGTAGACCAGCACCACTTATCATTCTGGCTACCTGAAGAGGAATACTAAAATGACTGCTACAATAACAAATATGAAATTTGTGTATGCAGACTTACTTACACCTAGCCAGTTAATGGAAGGTGACTTGATCAATATTGATAATGATATTGTGGAAGTTATTTCAGTAGTTGATGACGCTACTGGAGATAACTATACAATTACTCATAAGAATGAATATGATGAAGTAGAAGAAACTCTTTGCACCTATGAAGATATGTTTAAGTTGTATGTCTTTATAGATGATGATGAATAAAAATTCATAACACTGCATAAAAACCCCGGCGTGTCCGTTTTGTCCAGAACCTCCTGATTATGGGGAGTTGATATTTTTCCCAATTTCTGCTAAGATTAAGTATGAAAAAAACACCAGAGGAATTACGCAGGCTTATGGAATTACGCCGTAGCAATGCTGCCTCATCGGTCCCTAATAAAAAGAAATACAACCGCAAGAAATGTCAGTCCCTAATGCTAGAATTAAAGAAAGAAAGTGAGTAATCCACCATGTCAAAATTACTTAGAAGCAAAGATAGGAAAGTAGCAAATGCCGTCACCCCAAATGGAAAACAAGCAAGTATCGCAAATACATTCGGATTACCTGCAGGAAAAAACTATTCATGTCCTGGCGCTACGAGTGTCTGCGAGAGTGTTTGCTATGCAGGCAAATTGGAAAAGGTATTCCCAACAGTAAAGAAAAACTTATTGCATAACTGGGAATTACTACGTAATGCTGATCGTGTTGAGATGTACACACTAATTTCAGAAATGATTGCAGAGTTTAAAACAGATTGTGTTAGACGCAATGCCCCTATGCTATTTCGCATTCACTGGGATGGCGATTTCTTTAACGATGAGTACGCACAAGCATGGCGTTCAGTAATCGAAGAGCAACCTGATATTCAATTCTGGGTATACACTAGAGTTAAGTCTGCAGCGCTTATCCTAAAAGACATTCCTAATCTATCTTTATATTATTCTACAGATAGCGAGAATAAGAGTGTAGGCGTTGACCTAAAGAGTAATCATGGTATTAGACTTGCATACCTTGCCAAAAATTTTGCTATCGGTCAAGGGGATATGAAAGAGTTATTCAATAAGCCTGGTGCTAAGTGCCCTGAGAATAATAAGTCTATTCCACTTATCTCACAGAAAGGCTCGGCTTGCGTTTCTTGCGGATTGTGTGTATACTCGAAGGCAGACATAGTTTTTTCCGCAACTAAAAAGTGAGATACCAACAATGGATAACAGTATAATCTTATATATTCTGCTATGGCTATTTCTAATGTTTCTTACCCAATAGTCCGTAATGTCCGATATGTCCAGATGTGATTTATATCACAATCAAAAATGTATCAAATAGTGAGATTTTTACCCTTCCGACTTGCATTTTGTCAGTAGGTAGTAGTAAAATAATAATATCAACCTAACGAAAGGAAATACAATGTCAGTAGCAACCGCAACTTACAAAGTAGGAGATACCTACACAACACAGAAGTCCAAAGTCACAGGAGTAATCAAGGAGATTATTCCACAGGCTAACGGAAATGTCCGTGTTGCGCTAGATGTAGAGGGAAAGACCCGATACACAACTTGGACAGCCAAGTAAAATAAAATAACGAAACAGGGGCAGTTTAGGAGAGTATCTAGCCCAATGTCGTAAGTAAGAACTCTCCCCCCTTCGGGGGAAATGTCAGACCCACCCCCTACAATAGAAACTAACCACCAAAGAAAAGGAAACCAATGTCAAGAGGAAAAGCAATCTCAGTAAAAATCGCAACACCAAAGGTAATCAAGGCACTAGAACAGGCACTAAATAAACTAGAACTTGATTGGACTTCACAAGAAGCCAATGAAGCAAAGTATGAGAAGGCAAGAGAGAAGTGGCGTAAAGAAGTTCAAGAATACGCTATTGCTAACATCAAGAAGGCAACCAACTTCCGCACTTCATATCGTTCATACAACAACACGCTAAACATTGACTACGATATTATCGTAGCAAAAGAAAGCGATATGCCAGTAGAACCAAATCGTGATTTCGTAGTGCTACACACTCACGAATATCAAAGTCAGAAAGAGGAAATTGCAAATGCAATTCGTATCCTAAAGATGACAGATGAGGAAGTTGTAAATACTTCTACATATAATGCGGTAGCACGCTACCTATAATTCCTACTAAGGAAAAGTCCTGAGTATGACTACTAAAACTGCTCACCAACTCTAAACACCACAACAGAAAGGCAAGACCCAAAATGACACTAGGCGGATACACTTACCAAATTGGTGATTTATTCACAACAAGCAAAACAGGAATTACAGGTCGTATTAGCAACTTTACACCTATCAATTCTAAACTTACTAGAGTTTCATTACAGTTAGCAAATGGCGCACACCGATTTGCTATGGTAAAAACATCTAAGTAAAAAGAATTCGCCAGGCTGATTAGGGCGATAATAGAAATACTATAGAGCCACCTTATTGGGCAGGTGCAAGAACCCATACATCCTGAGCATGATGGAAAAAGGCTCAAAAATTTTGCCGGGCTCGTGTGATCAACATCACATCTCATTATATGAGATAGTTACGATTCCCATTTGTACTTGTCAGTCCTCATATGTATACTTATATTAAACCACAAAGAAGGAGACCCCTATGATAGCAACAGCGATAGCAATCCAAGATGCAACTGCCTCAGCCGTTCACGATAATATGATTATGGATATGGCTGGACATTTATACCACGCAAGAAACGAAATGACAGACGAAGAGTTTGTTCAGTTCTTATTTAAATACTCAGCCAGTTTGTCAGCCCTAACTGCTACATTGGTTACATCAGTTTGTTTGACAGAAAGTCAGATGAACGATATGGTAGATACCATTAAAGAATTCGACCAACTAGAACAAGAAATGGAATAACCCCTATGTCAACTAATATACTTGAAGCGGTAACAGAAGATAAGTTAACCGTCGCATACAACCCGCACTTACTGGTTACTTATAAGGCAATTCCAGATACATATGCTGCACCTGAAGTGCCTACATTCTTAACAAGCAAGGTTACCGATATTGAATGGGACCTACACGTATCACGCAATAATACTAAGAGACTTGATAAGTTAGAGAATCTTATCAATGGACTAGATGAGCAAGTTATTGAATGGACTAATCCTAACTATGAAAAGGATGAGGTTCTTGCTGGAATCTGTGAATACTTTGGTATTAATCCTACCAAGGAAATTGAAGTACAAGGAACTGTAACATTTACAGGAACAGTGCGTGTACCAATTGCAGAAGCAGAAGACTTTGACTTAAGTAATGTTTCAGTCGATGTTGATTTAAATTCATATGACTATGATGCAGACTTTTGTGTTGACGAAGTATCTCTTGAGGAGCACTACTAAGTTTCATAGGGGGCTATGAAAAAGGGACCTGAGCAGTGTCCATGTAAACGGCTCACCAATATTCCCACTTATTAGAGTGGTAGTGTGTTGAGTAAGTGGGTGCTTATCTCGTAAGAATAAGAATACCTGGAGTTCATCAGAAGGATGATCTATAAGCAACAGGGCACACTACCACTTGTAAATTCCGGCACGCCCAGCCTGGTTTGTCAAGTTACGATTATGTGAGATTCCCCACATTCCCAAAATGTCCGATTTACCCCTATTTAACTATCCTGATTTGCATTTGTCGGTGGCTAGGTGTATGATTAGATTAACAACAAAAGAAAGAAGGAAATCGTGGCTCACGACTTAGAAACACAAAATGGTAAAACCTCATTCGCCTCATTCAGAGAACCTGCTTGGCACGGATTGGGTACTGTATTTACCGAAGAAAAAACAACCGCAGAAATGCTAGAGGCTGCAAATCTTAATGGGTGGAATGTTCGCCTTGAAGATATGCAAACACCCGCACACCTAACAAGCGACAAGGCTTACCAATATGTCTTGCGTACTAATCCTACTGATAACACCCAGACTGATATTCTTGGTGTTGTTGGTGAGCGTTATCACGTATTGCAGAATGAAGATTTATTCTCATTCGGTGATAATATCCTAGACGGCGGAGGTCGTTGGGAAACTGCTGGCTCAATCAAGGGTGGGCGTGTTGTATTCGGTGCATTAGCACTAGAGCGTGAAACAATCCTAGACCCTAGCGGTGTTGCAGATAAGGTAAAGACTTATTTACTTATCAACACATCACACGATGGCTCAATCGCTATTCAAGCAAGCATAACACCTGTTCGTGTTGTGTGCGCTAATACTCTTAACCTTGCTCTTGGTGGCGTAGGTCGCAAGAAGAACAAGGGTATCAAGCAATCTTTCAAGATTCGCCACACACAAACTGCAAATGGTAAAGTGCAGATTGCTCGTGAAACTCTTGGTCTTGCTAATGCTTATATGGACGAATTTGATGTTATGGCTAAGGCTATGATTGAAAAAGAAGTTTCTGCTAAGGATTTCAATGACATCATTCTTGCTGCATATGCTAAGCCAGAAAAAGATTCTAAGGGTTCAATGAAGAAGTGGGAAAATAAAGTTGATGTTATCAACGATATTTACACTGGTGAATTCAATGGAATGATTGCTGGTAATGCGTGGGGTGCGTTCAATGCACTTACTGAGCGTCTTGACTGGTATCGTTCTGCTCGTGGTGGTTCTAACGAATCTATCCTTGCAAGCGCAAGCGGATTTGACCCTGCTATCAACGCAGAAAAAAATCGTCTGCTAAAAGTTGTGCAAAATGTTATGCAATTAGCATAAGCAAACGAAAGAAAATTCCTGAGCAAGAATCAAAACTGCTCACACGCTCCGTTAGATTAGCGGTTAAATCATCACACTGTCACTGTGAAGATCACGAGTTCAAATCTCGTACGGGGCGCAATGCAAAAAGCGGTGCCGGATTTTTGTTTATTTTATTAGCATTGCATTACGGAGACTTGATTTATTTCCCATTTTCGGGTAAAATTAATATATACCTACTAACCAAAGGAAACACCATGAGTGAAAGATCAAAAGGATATATTGGTCAAATAGTTGACGGTAAGAAGTTAGCAACAATAGCAAATGATATCTATCGTCTACAGTATAGCAATGACTTTAGTGAATGTACAGTAGATAATTTGTTATTTGTTACCCTTGAAGAAAAGAATGTATTTGGCGACAATAAGTATGCCTTGGTTTGCTCAGAAGGAGTAGGCTGGGAGCAGGACACTTATGGATGTCTAGAAGTACCAACTAACATTGGTCAAATGGGTCTATGGAATGGTAGAGTGTTTATCTCTGTAGATACTGTTAAAGAATGTCTAACAGAACAAACAGAGGATATCGCAGACTACATCCGTGTCTTTGGTGATAGATTAGATAGAAACTGTTCCCTATGGCAATCTAAGATGTCAGTGCCTAGCGATATGATATTATCATGACCACAACATACAAACCATACACAATATCAGAACTCGTAAATGAGATTTATGAGGACAACCTATCGCACTTTGAATTTGAGGAAAACATGGGGGGAGACCCATGTGATTGCCACTTACATATTACCATGAACACCATTGTCAAGTATTGGGGAGAATAATGTTAGGCTATACTAAGGAAGATTTAGATAATATGACTGATGCCGTGGCTTCTGCCATAACTACCGTGAATCCTGACGATGACCCTTGGTTACACGGGAGCCTATCGAAGACTCAAGAATTCCTTGAAGGTTTGTGGGCAGAGGGGTACTTTGACTAATGTGGGGTAAGTATACTTTTACATGTGATCCCGAAGAGTGTGACGCTCTTGTTGAGTTTACTGCCAGGGATGGATTTGGCTTTCCCCTGGGAGTTGTCGAGATGATGTGCCCATGTGGTAGGAAGTTAAACTATATTAGTTACGAAGAGTTAGGGGAGTCTGAGACTTTCCTGTGCTCCCGTTGCAATGAGGTATTAGATAAAGAGTCAGAGCACTGTGATCATTATCTCACCGTGTGTAATTATTGTTGCGACTGTGGATGTAGCCAAACGTGATGAAGGTCACACCCCAAAACCCTATTACGACCTTGCAATTATAATCCCCAAACCCTATAATTGTTATTACGACCATAGAAAGGAAATCCCAAAATGCCAACATATGATGTAAAAGTAATCGTTGAATACAATTACGAAGTAGAAGCAGACAACGACCAAGAGGCAGAAGAACAAGGCTGGCACTACGAAGACTACGGATACACC
>Ga0315903_10001008_pt1 | contig 42541 bp, 68 predicted proteins | sample LakEriMetagenome_7_FD_203524 | JGI IMG/M metagenome (GOLD analysis project Ga0315903, IMG submission 203524) | Freshwater fungal communities from buoy surface, Lake Erie, Ohio, United States - Buoy 2 MA119 | ecosystem: Environmental > Aquatic > Freshwater > Lake | place: USA: Lake Erie, Ohio... | reverse complement strand
GTCAATAATGTGTTCTCAGTTAGTTTTACGGAGTAAAACGAAATGAATACAGAAAAAACCCCTTATTGTTCGAAGATCGTTTGTTAGTTGTCGATGCTACGGAAATAGAGTCACCTACGGTCCTCAACCGAAAAAAAAGAACTGCCATTCGTGAAATTCGAGATGCGCGTAGGATCAAGACCGCTAGTGAAGCAATCGAGCCTCTGACTACAGAAAACGAACTCGTCGGCTTCACGAAAGGTCAATTCAGTCTAATTGATTTGCTTAAAGCGTGCGTCGAAAAAATCGGACCATCATATCTAACTCTTTCAACATGGACAGCAAATGGGCCGGAAATAAGCATGATTGCCGATTGGCAACATGCTGGAAAGCTGATCGAGTCAAGATTTTTGATAGACGCTTCATTCGCTCGTCGAGATCCTCAGGCCGCCGATATGCTGCGTAAACGGTTCGGTCTATCGAATGTTCGCGTGAGCCAGTGTCATGCAAAGTTCGCAACTTTCAGAAATGATAATTGGAAGCTAGTATTGCGGACTTCGATGAATTTGAACATGAACCCTCGGTTTGAGGACTTCACAATTGCAAACGACCCGGAGCTATATGATTTCACCGAAACTATTATGAACGAATTGTTCGCACGACAAAAAGAAGGAATTACAATGGCACCAGGGGACCGAAGCAATGTCGGCAGAACTTTCCGAGAAAATCTCTAACACTCAACCCGCTGTCGAGCAAGTATTCAAATGGGTAATTGCCGGCAACTCGGAGGCCGACATTCGGGAAGCAATCGCGGAGAAGTTCCCAACCGAACGACCAGAACAGCTATTGTCGGCTGTTATGTTCAGATTGCGATTCGCTGCGGAAGCGGAATCGGATGTTGTCTTTGGATGGTGCGTCGAAACAACCAGAGATTTATATAGGCGAATGGTTGAAATAGGAGACTTTTCAGGGGCGCTGCGTGCGGTTAAACAGATGGCCGAATTAGTGAGCAAGCATGTTCAAAACAGGCGAACCGGCGAAGAAGAAACCGAAACCGAGATCGCGGAAACAATCTAATCCAACCACCTACGATTCTTATCGTGAGTCGCAGGCGGAGATCAACCGCAAGCGGAGCGAGGCGGGGCGCGACATCTCGCCGATGCCAGCGGTGGAGAACCCGGAGCGTCGGGGGGCTTGCCGGCTCAGTCTGCGCCTGTTCTGTGAAACCTACCTGTCCGGGTGGTTCCCTCTCGAATGGTCTCCGGACCATCTGAAGGCGATTGAGAAGTTAGAGGGATGCGTCCTTCGAGGGGACCGCTATTGTTTCGCCATGCCGCGTGGCGGGGGCAAAACTTCGCTCTGTCGCGCGGCGGCAATGTGGGCCGTGTTCTACGGCCATCGGTTTTATGTGATGCTTGTCGCGGCGGCCGACGACCTTGCTCAAGGTCAACTCCTTGACAAGATCAAAGACCAGATCGAGACGAACGATTTGTTTCTGGAAGACTTCCCAGAGGTCTGCTATCCGGTTCGCCGGCTGGAGCGGATTACGCATCGCTGCCGTGGGCAGACACTGGACGGCGAATCAACGCTTATTAAGTGGGGCGAGAATGAAATTGTCATAGCCACGGTTCCAGGCTCGGTTGCGTCTGGATCGGTGATTCGTTCGGCTGGCATCACGGGCAGCAAGCTTCGCGGCCCCTCGGCAACCAGGGCGGATCGGACGATCATTCGCCCGGACCTGGCCTTGATTGACGACCCATCTACCGATGAATCGGCAACGAGCGTCATGCAGAACGGAACGCGCGAACGGCTCATCAACGGAACCGTCCTCGGCATGGCCGGGCCGAAACGCAAGATTGCGGCAATGATGGCCTGCACGGTCATTGCTCCCGGCGACCTAGCCGAGCGTTTTCTTGACCGCGACCGATCCCCAACGTGGCAGGGCGACAAGTCGAAGATGATTTACACGTTCCCCGTCAACGAAAAGCTCTGGGAGGAATACCGGCGGATTCGCAAAGAGGCGCTAGTCGATGGTCGTGGTTATGCCGAGTCGAATCAGTTCTACATCGACAACCGCGAGTCCATGGATGAAGGGTGCGTAGTTGGCTGGCCTCAGCGGTTCGAGGATACGGACGTTTCGGCCGTGCAGACGGCGATGAACAAATGGATTGACTCTCCGCGCATCTTTGCGGCCGAGTACCAAAATGAACCGATCGCCGACGGCAGCGAATCGCAGATTATCGAGATCGACGCGGACGCATTGTGCAAGAAGCTGAACAACGTCGCAAAGTGGGAAGTTCCGCGCGAGTGCTCTCGGTTGACGGCGGGCATCGACGTTCAAGGCGGAATCATCTTCTTTCTTGTCATGTCCTGGAATGAGAAGTTCGGGGGCTCAGTTGTTTCGTATGGCACGTTCCCGGAGCAATCGAGGGACCACTTCACGGCGGCGGACGCGCGGCCGTCATTGGCCGAAGTGTTCCCCGGCATGGTCGAAGACGCGCAGATATATCAAGGCGTTTTCGCGTTGGCGAATCGACTGGCTGAAAAGGCATTTGTCCAGCAGGAAACCGGAGCCGTGCTGCGCATTGAGCGGATCCTGATAGACTCAGGCTGGAAGCCTGACATTGTTTACAAGGCTTGCCGAGAGTCGCCATACGCTTCGATCATGACTCCCAGCAAGGGATACGGCATCACGGCGGCTAAAGTTCCAGTTGCGGAGTGGCCAAAGCGGAGTGGCGAGCGTGAAGGCTGGAATTGGCGAATGTCGGCGCCGGAACGCGGGCGTGGCCGGCTGGTGAAGATTGATACGTATCTATGGAAATCGTTCGTGGCGGAACGTCTGTTAGCGCCTAAGATGACTCCGGGCTGCATCGACCTATTCGGATCGCAACCGTACATTCACCAGCTATTCGCGGACCACTGCACGGCGGAATTCCGGGTCAGAACCACGGGGCGCGGGCGTGTGCTCGACGAGTGGCAGAATCGACCGGGCCGGAATGAAAATCACTGGTGGGACTGCCTGATCCTGGCAAGCGTGGCCGCCTCGGTCCAGGGGCTCAAATGGAGCTTGACGGGTGGGCAGCCGCAACCGGCGAAACCGAAGCGGAAACTGAACATCGAAGACCTTTATCAGAGAGCAGGAGCATAGCATCCCTGGAATAACTTGTTCCAACCCGAAGTGCTCATCTGACCGCTTGCCGGTGCTCTACACTCGCAAGCGGCTCAACAAGATCGTCCGCGTACGCAAGTGCCGAGAATGTGGAATGCGAGCGTACACGGTCGAAGTCGTGCAGACGTATTTCAAAATCAAACCTAAACCAGAGAGGTCAAATTCATGACGACCGAAGAAGCATTCGAGATTTTTTCCGAACGCAACACTACTCTGAAATTTGAACGGCTGGACAGCGGTATGAACACCGTGACATGCACTTATGATGATGATGGGGTTGAATTCGGCAAATGCGCCGAAGAAGTCCCATGCGGACACCTCGTCGTTATCCTGCAAATGTTCGCTCGATCCATACAGATCGAGAAACTGTCCAGAAATAGACTTACTTAATTTACACACTTCCAACAAAGACCCGTATCGTATAACCTCGTACTAGACAACCAGAAACCCGGCGACATCGGAGCCTAATTAACTCCCATGAATCGCCAACAAAAGGCCATGCGGGGCCGCAATCCCCGCGTGGCCTTTTTGTTTCTGGCTCGCCGGGTTTCTGGTTTTCTCAATCGAGGGAACCGCAATGGCTCTTCCTGATCCGACAACCCTAATCACGCAAGCCCTCGAAGACCCGCAAAGCGTGTCGGCTGACGGGCTCTCCGTGTCCGCACGTTCGATGAACGACGTGATTAAGGGCTACCTATTCGGCGCGCAAGTGGCCGCGCTCGCTTCCCGGCGTGTTGGCATCCGACGAACGCAATTGATTCCGCAAGGGCCGTTTGTCGGTTCGGTCACCGCTGAACCGGGTGGCATCGTTCCTTACTTCGGGTGGTGATGTTCCAAGGATTGCGAAACTGGTTTGGCGGCGGAACGCCTGTTCCCAAACAGACGCGGGCTCAGACTGCGGCAACTCTTGCGATCCAGGCCAGATATGACAACGCAATTCCGACGCCGGAGAACATCCGCAATTGGATCAACGTCGATTACTACAGCGCGAAGACTGCAAACAACTACATTGCTCGCCGACAATTGCGTATCAGGTCACGCTATGAAGTTGCCAACAATCCATTCCTGTTCGGCATCACTACTTCAAACGCTTCCGACCTTATTGGGACCGGGCCGACCCTACAGATCCTTACTCGCGACAACCGCTACAACGACGAAGTTGAACAGGCTTGGAAAAGCTGGTGTGATTGCGTTGGATTCGTCGGCAAGCTCAACACCATCAAGCTCGCCAAAACCGTTGACGGAGAAGGGTTCATAGTTTTCAAAACCTATGAAGGACTTGATAATCCGGTCAAGCTCTACCCATGCGACATCGAGGCCGATCAGGTTACAACCCCAATGCCTGCCAACTTGCAGGAGTATTGGGTGGACGGGATGCAGCTTGACCCGGTGACGGGGCAGCCGACGAAATACGCGGTGCTCGCTCAACATCCCGGCGATATGTATTTCGAAAGCCCGCTCGATTTCAAGTGGGTGGATAAACAATTCGTCTGCCAGTGGTTCGTCAAGTTTCGACCCGGCCAGGTTCGCGGCATCCCGGTTTTCACGTCTTCGCTTGACCTGTTCAACGACATGCGCGGATTCCGCAATTCGGTCATGCAGAATGCTAAGCTGGTCGCGCAGCATACGGTCATGCTGGAGACAGAAGCGCCGGCCGATACGGGTGATGAAGACCTAGAGTATGAGCCGTTCAAACGGGTCCCAATCAATAACGGGATGCAGACTGTTTTGCCCGCTGGCATGAAGGCCAGCACGCTTGACCCGAAACAGCCTGGCACATCTTATCAGATGTTCCAGATCCAGTGCATCACCGAGGCTTGCCGACCGCTTTCTTACCCGGTCAATCTTGCTCTCGGAACGTCTCAGGACTTCAATTTCTCCTCTGCAAAATTGGATCATATCAACTATCGGCATTCGCTCACCGTGGAGCGAGAGGACTGCAATAAAACCATCCTGGCTCGCTCGTTTCAAGCATGGTACACCGAGGCCGTTTTATGCGGAGCGATCCGAGCCTATGACGGGATGAAGTTACCGCCGCTTGAATGGCACTGGCCAGGGTTCGAGCCGCTTGACGCACAGGCCGACGCGGACGCCGATCATTCGCGGCTCAGCAACGGCACTCTGACATGGCGGGAGTTTTGGGCTAAACGCGGGTTTGACTGGCGCGACGTGATGGCTCAGCAACAACGCGAACGCGAAGAGATTGATACGCTCGGTTTGCAGTTCGGCGAACCGACCAAACAATCAGTAAGCGAAAAGGACGATGACGGCGAACCGCTGGGGGCCAGCAAGCCCGAACGCATCAAAGCGGCTGGCGAGTTCCGCGAAGAGGATCACCCGCGCGGTGATGACGGCAAGTTCGGTGAAGGTGGCGGCGGAAGCGGCAAGCCGACGCGCGAAGAATTCGACAAGATTCAAGAGGATGCTGAATCGTATGAGGTAAGCACGGATGGCATTGATGATGTTCTGAACGAGATGATTGATAGCGGGGACTCCTCTAATCTTCCTGATGCTGTTGACGCAGTTAAGAAATCAATCTTCGATAAGTTTTCAGCGGTGGCTAAGGAATACGAGAAATCTGGGGCAACCGACGACGAGATTGAACTGATTGAGAAAGCGATTGAAAAGGGCAAGAAAGAAATCGACGCGGCGTCCAAGGTTGTTGAGGAAGCAAGTTCCGCGGTGTCGGACGCCATCGAGAATTACGAATCGGCTAAGGCTGATATCGAGTCATTGGAAGACCCGGATGAGCCGGAAGAACCCGAACCGGAAAAGTACCCAGACGAGCCGGAAGAAGAGGGGAACGAAGATTACGAGCAGGAACATGCCGAATGGGAAGAGGCGTGTAAGGAAGTTGACAAATTCAACGAGGAAGCATCTGAAAGGCATGACGAGGCAGTTGCTCAGTACGAGGCCGAAATTGAGGACAACGAAAAGCAACGTGCCGAATGGAAGAAAGAAAAGCCGAAGCTGAAAAAGAAAATCAAAGAAGCAAAGACCGCTCTTGAAAAGGCCCATGACGATCTTGGCGAAGCGGTAACTGATGCGGCTTTTAATTGCCAGCAGGCCGCCGGGGAAGTGTGGGAAAAGGTAGATAGTCGATTCGACAAGTCTAAGGAATCGAAATCGTCTCGACGTGCGAGAATCCGCGCGTTCGACGAAAGCAAAGTCAAACGCGACGATGACGGTAAATTCGGTGAGGGTGGCGGTTCATCATCCTCAAGCAAGGCCGAAGCGAAGACGCAAAAGAAGCTGAACAAGCTCACGTCGCGTGCCAAAGAGCTACCGGCAAAGGTGGTTCGAAAGGCGGTGGGATTCGTCAAGAACACCTACGCCAAGCTGGAAAAGAAGTACGGAAAGACCGGGGCGCGGCTCGTCATGCTCGGCATGATTGCCGTATCGCCGGTTCCCGTTCCAGGCACGTCTTTACTCCCGATCGCACTAGCGGAAGGTGTGAAGCAGATTCGCAAGCTGCTCAATCTGTCGGCGGAAGAGGGCGAGACGCTCGACGCCGAAACTCTGGCCGCGCTTATCCGAGAACACCTCGAAGAGTTCTACGCGGACAACGATGAAGACATGCCAGAGATCGACGACGACGAACTGTTGAAGGTGGCTGAATCGCTGGTAGAGGAGGCCGCTAATGTCTCGTAAACGACGCAGGCACCAACCGAAAATTATCGCCAGCAAACCAAGGCCGAAAAGCCCTGATTCTGCTCGCGAGTTCACCATATCCGCGGCGGGCGTGGCGTGTGCGATCCAAGCAGAGATCGGCGTTGGCACCGAGAAGAAGTTGGCACGCTTCGAGGGTAACGCTTACACCGGCGCACCGATGACGCCAGAGGGCTGGAAAATGCCCGTGGTGGTCGATCTGGACGGCGTGATTATTCCGTCCCAGCATCGGCCAGCACTTCGCCAACACGATCACAACCAGATTGTCGGGCACACGGACACCGTGAGCGTTGACGCTTCCGGAATCAAAGTCGGCGGCGTGTTCAGCGGCGAGAAATCGCATTCGAACAAAGTCACCGAGCCGGCCGCCAACGGGTTTAAGTGGCAGTTGTCAATTGGTGCAACCCCCAACGACGACAAGATGGAATTTCTGCCGAGTGGTGAAGAGGCGGAAGTCAACGGGCGCACGGTGCGCGGGCCGCTCAATATCAGTCGTGAAACAGTGATTGGCGAGATCAGTTTTGTTCCTCTGGGCGCGGATGGGATGACCTCCGCAACCGTTTCCGCTTCCCAACGAAAGGCTACGAAAATGAACGTGAAGAAAATGCTGCTCGCATCGGGCAAGTACTCCGATGAAGACATCGAAAAGATGGACGAGAGCGAGGCGAAGGCCGCGCTGAAAAAGTGCATGGCCGCCTCCGACGATGAGCCGGACGGCGACGAGGAGAAGAAGAAAGCTGAGGCTGCCGAAGACGATGACTTGGAGATGGAAGACGAAAAGGAAAAGAAGAAGGCCGAAGCCGCTCGCAAGAGTCGAATTGCGGCCAATCGTCGCGCCGAGGCCGACGATCTGCGCCGGGCCGATAGCATCCGCGAAGTGGTGCGGAACTACGGCATCACGACGACCGAGATCACGGCAAGCGGAAAAACGCTAACCGTGAATCTGGCCGCTCACGCCATCGAAAACGGCTGGAGCAAGGAGAAGACCGAACTCGTCGCACTGAAGGCCGCGCGGCCGGGCGCCGGCGTTGGCGTTCCGGGTGGGCTGGCCTATTCGACCAGCAACCCGCAACTCACGGACGCCGTGCTGGAGGCCGCTCTGCTCGAAGCGTGCGGCAACTTCCGCCTGGACGATTCCGATTTCTACGCCAAGGGCGACGACGGCCAACGTCGAACGACCGCCCGCGAAGAAAAGCGCATCCGGGCTGAACTTGACGCTCGCTACACGGACAAAGTGCGCCAGACGGCTCACACACTGTTCAAAGGCCGAATCGGCTTCCAGCAGGCCTTGACCACGATTGCCGCCGCGAACGGATACCGCGGAAGGGAAGTGATTAGCGACCCGGCAAGCTGGGGTGAAGTGGCTTCCGCACTTCAAGCCTCTTCGCAGATCCGTGCCGACGCCAGCACGGTGACGATCAACAACGTGCTTGCGAACGTGCAAAACAAGTTCATCCTGCAAGGCTATCTCTACACCGAGCAATCGTTCATGGAGATTGCCCAGATTCTTCCGGTGAAGGATTTCAAGCCGACAAAGAGCGTTTCGTTGTTCGGCGACTTTGTGTTCAAGGAACTCGCGCCATCCGGCGAGATCCAGAACGCGACGATGGGCGACCAGGCGTTCGCGAATCAGGCCGGGCTTGTGGCTCGAATGCTGACAATGCCGCTGCAATACATCATCAACGATGACCTCGGAATCCTCGGTCAAGTTCCAGCCATGTTGGGCCGTGGTTGGGGGCTCAAGGTCAACAGCATCGTGTGGACGCCGTTCATGAGCACGGCGAGCAAAGACGACGGCGGCTCGACCGCTTTCTGGGCCGCAACTCACACGGTTACCGGCCAGCAGGGTAACAGCAACTACAGCAGCGGGGCGGGCTCCGCGCTGGGATCGGCTGGCCTTCAGGCCGCGAAACTCCTGTTTGATAACCAGGTTGACCCGGCTGGACAACCCCTCGGAGTCGAGCCGGAAATTCTTCTTTACCCGCCGGCGTTGGATGTGACCGCGATGGAATTGATGAAGTCGCGGGACATCATCATGGGCGGGCTGGCTTCGACCAGTTCGGCCAGCAAGCAACCCTCGACAAACATCTGGGGCAATCGGTTCAAGCCGGTCATGAGCCGCTACCTGTCAAATTCGACTTTCACCGGCTACTCGGCGACAGCGTGGTACTTGCTCGCCAATCCGTCGATTCTTCCCACGGTGCAGATCGCGGCATGGAACGGCAATATGGTTCCGACCGTGCAAACGGCCGGCCAGGACTGGCAGTTCAACACGCTCGGAATCTCCATGCGTGGATTCGGCGGCGTGGGCGCGACAGTCCAGAACTATCGCGGTGGCGTCAAGTCGGCCGGCTCGTAAGGCTGACCGTCGCCCCGTTCGCCACTTAATACATTCAGGCGGTGTGATTTTCCAACATTCGCGGCCATGCCGCTTTTCAGGAGTTTCAAGAAATGGCTCAGACCCCAGCGAATTACGTCTTCCCGGGAGCAAGTCTCCCGTACACCGGAGCGGGGACCGAAGTTCCCGGCCAGGTGATTGAAGTCGGCACGGTTCCGATGATTGTGGAAACCGTTGACCCCAACGCGGCGACCGCGATGAATCTGTCATCGGGCGGCGTTTGGAACGTCCCTAAGGACACCAGCACATTTTCCGCCGGCGATGCGGTCTATTGGGACAGCAACGGTTCTCCCGTGACTGGCACGGCATCCAGTGGCGCGGCAACCAGCACGGCCAGCGGAAACAATCTGATGGGGCTTGTGACCCCTCTTGGCGCGGCATTGACCGGGGATTCCTACGTTCAGGTGCTGCTCACGGCCGCGAAGCGTACGACGACGATTGCCGGCAGCGTGACGGCGGATGATATCACGGGCTCGGATAGCTCGCTCGGCATCGCGGGCAAGGCTGGCAACAACGGTGCGGGTGGCGCTATCGTCATCGCTGGTGGTGCGGGCAATAACGCATCGGCCGGCGGTGCCTTGACGCTTCGCGGTGGCGCTGGTGACGGAGCGGCTGATGGTGCTATCGCCATTGGCGATGCCAACACGGTCAGCGTCACGTTCGGAGTCAATCCCCGTATCCCGGTTGCTGCCGTGGTTCCCGGTGGTACTGCCATCGGAAACGCCAATGCTCTGAGCGAGGGGTTCAACCTCGTGACGGGTGCGGACAACACGGCGGCCGTTATCCTTCCGGCAAGCGTGGCCGGCAAGGTGGTGCATGTGAAATCGAACACGTCTGGAAAAATCCTGATCGTGTTCCCGCCAGTGTCGAGTGCCATCAACGGGGCGTCAGCCAACGCCGCTTACAATCACGCGAATTTGGCAATCAGGACTTACTACTGCTACAACTCGACGTTGTGGCTCACCGATCCGGAAACACCGACCTAATGCAAACGACAATCGAACGAAATGCCGCGCGACGTAAAGCCGTCGCGTCGGCTCTGACAATCGACGGCTGGCTCTCGGAGCGTGAGGCTTGCGAGCTTTACGATCTCGCGCGAGACGCTAAGGGGCCGATTATTGAAATCGGCTCATGGAAAGGCCGGTCAACGGCTGCGCTTGCTCTCGGTTCGATGGACGGCGGGAAACATCCCGTCTATGCCATTGACTCGTTTGGAGGCGTTGGCGTTGCTCGATTTACCGATGGCGGTGAAAAGCCGACCAAACCGACGACCCCCGAGCAACTTCGAGCCAACCTTGACGCGGTGGGAGTCAACGGGCTCGTGAAGATCATTCCGTTCCCATCACGGGAAGCGGTTGACAAAGTTCCAAATTGTTCTGTGCTATTCGTGGACGGCGACCATTCTTATGAAGGAGCCGCGGGAGATATTGACGCATACTTCCCGAAGGTGCTACCTGGTGGAACGATCATGCTCCATGACGTTACCGAGGGCGACCCCGGCGTTGTGCAAGCCGTCGATGAAAAGATCATGACCCGGCCGCACGAATACAGCGTCAAGCGTCGGGTTGACTCGGCAATCGTTGTCAAGAAACAGGCCAGTCAGAAGCTCGAAATTGTTCTTGGATTCCCTGGCCGACCGAGTGAATTTGGAGCGGTTCGCGGGTTGCTCCATGCGAGCGTTGGCATTCATTCCGTCCATGTGCTCAACTCCCGCAATGGCTGGGATGACTTCAATTTTCTCTGGGCCGAGGCGTTGAATCTGATGGAGCAAGGGCGAGCTACTCATTTCGCCATGCTCCATACGGACATTTGCCCAGCGCCAGGATGGATTGATACGCTTGTTGAGGAAATGGATACGCACGGTGCGGACCTCGTTTCAACCATCATGCCAATCAAGGATACGCGGGGCGTGACATCGACCGGAATCGGTGACGCTCGCGATCCGTGGAAAGCATTTCGACGCTACACCGTTCGCGAAGTTTTGGCGATGCCTGACACATTCAGCATTGCCGACACGGAATACGCGAACGACGCCACGAAACACATGCTGCACAATACCGGGTGCTGGGTCACTGACCTACGCAACCCGGCATTCAGGGCGGTTGATGAAAATGGTTTTCTTCGATGCTGGTTTGATTTCCCGACTCGGATTGCCCGCAACGCTGAAGGGAAATGGCAGAATGCCCGCGAATCAGAGGACTGGTTTTTCTCCAGAAAGATTGCGGAATTCGGCTTGAAGACGTTCGCAACCCGCAAGGTTACGGCTACCCATGTAGGCGATGCTCACTACACGAATTTCACCGAGTGGGGAGATTACAAGAACGGCGACGAGGACACCGCGCCGATCTGGAGGCCAAAGGGTTGAGCAACCTACACGCTCGCGGCCGCGCGTTTCTCGAAAGGGTATCATGGGCCGCGATTGTTACCGAAACCGTTACGCTCTCCATTCGTGGGGCAAACGATAAATCGTTTACCACGATTGAAGGCGTGACGGCGTTTCGGCGCGTGCTTGACAACGAAACGGCAGCGGTATTTGGCGGCCATCTGGAACAGCAAGAAATTGTGTTCCACTTGCGAGTATCCACGATTACGGCCGGCGTGGTCGTTTCGCCTGGCTGCAAGATCACAGACGCGGCTGGGGTGGTTTACATCATCCCGCCGGATACGCCGGGTGCGGTGCAGTTGCAGCAGTGGGCCGATCGGTGGAAGTGCGTTTGCGTTAAGGCGGTCAGCTGATGGCGTCGATTCCGATCCTGATTTTGAACGACGTGAAGGCGCTGATTGCCGCCACAGCGCCACGGTTGACGATCAAGATTCGGAAGTCGCTTGAACTTCTGGAAGGTGACGCGGGATGGCTGCCGGTTTGCTTGCTGATTCCGAATGCTCAGGTGAATGAGGATGAGGGATTCGAGGGAGCGTTAATTCGCGAGTACATCATTCAGATAGCGATCATCTGGGCCGGCAACATGCAGATAGATAGCGACCTGGAAGACATGACGGCGGCGCTGAGCAACATCCCGAAGGCGCTGAACGTGACATCGTTGACGACCGCTACAACCGTGTTTGATTCGACGGTGAACTTTAGCCCGACATATGACGCGGCGGCCATCCCCAGAATGTACGATCATTCGGTTATCGACGTTACCTACCTGTCATCGGAGCTCAGGAACTAATGGCAATCACACAAGGGCAGGTAAGTATCTCGCTATCGTCGAAAGTCTCGATAGGGAAATCGCGGACTCCGCTGAACGCGACTACGGACGATCAAAGCTACAACACGACGCTGAGCATGGGCTCAATTGGCGCGGGATCCGGGGCGTTCGACCAAGTTTACACCGATGTGCGGACATTGGCAGGCGGTGCGAGCGAGACGCTCGACCTTTACGGAAGTCTCGTCAACGCGTTCAACGAAACGATTAACTTTGCACGCATCAAGAGTATCAGTGTCGAATTGCTCACGACGACGCTCGCCACGTCCATCACGGTGGGCAATGCCGCTTCCGATCCGTGGACCGGGCCCCTCGGCGGAACGACGCCAACGGTGACGATTCGCAATGGCGGGTTCTTCGCGGTTGGTTGCACGGATGCCACGGGCATCGGGACCGTGACGAATGCCAGCGCCGACAAGCTGAAGATTTTGAACAACGATGGGGCAGTGACGGCCACTTACCGAATCACTATCATCGGCGCGACAACATAAGGGGAACCGCATGGCATTGACACCACTGGCCGGCAAGGCGGCGCGATTGCAAACCGTTATCAGCGCAGTGACCGTAAACCACGAATTCGAGGATTGGGGTTTGAGCCTCAAAACCGAACTGATCGAGGTCAACGGGTTCGAGAAAACCGCTGACGCGGACGGCAACTATTGGAATGCTTACTTGCAAGGTCTCAACAGCGGGCAGGCCGATTTTGGCGGCAAGTACAACTCGTCGAAGACGTTCACCACGTCTTTCAAACCCGGCGTTTCCCTAACGTATACGTCGCTCTATTGCGGGCTCACGACCGCCATCGGTTTCACCCTCACGGGCAAATGCGAGTCCATCAACGTGACCACGGCGGTTAAGGGCGCTGGTCAGGTCAAGGGCGTGTTCCAAGTCGAAGGCGTGACAACTTACCCGACGTAAACGAGGCCAGAATGGGCGTTCCGAAGTTTGTTCAAGAGTTTTGCGCAAAGGCAATCGGCCTTCCGGTTGCGTTCATTTCGCCGATTGCGTCATTTGATGGCGTCGTTCAGGCGGCGTGGGTGGAAGGCAAGCGAATCAAGTACGAAATCAAGGAAACCAACGGCCGCATTCGATTGGCGTTTGCGGATCAGTGTTCCCATCTAACTCCAAAGGTGACTGTCAGTGGATGAACAGCAGTCTCTCGGCGTGCCCTACTCGTTCGAGTGGCGCGGGCGAACGATCCGATTTTCCGGCATTACGCAGGCGGTCAAAGCCGCTTGTGTGTCCGCTGGGAAGATGACCGCGATTCAAGAGGCGGAAGAGTACGCCAAAATTCGCTGGTCGGAACCGACGCCGGAGAATGCCGCGGCGAAAAAAGAGTTTTTTGAACGACTGGAAAACCAGATCACGGCAGGCGATTTCCGATGGGGCTCGGCGCGGCAGGAGGCATGGCGAAAAGGGCCTGATGGAATGGCTTGTCTAAGTATGGCCATGCTCGCCGGCGGCGGCAATCCGATGACCCGAGACGAACTGGAAGAGATGGCACGGGAAAAGCAAAAGGAATTCGCGGCGGTGATTGTGCTGGCCTTGTGGGACTGTAACAACCCAAAAGTGGAGCGGCCAGCGGAAGTGGCGAAGCTGGCCGCGCTGATCCACCAGACACCGCCGCCGTATACTCCGCGCTCGTCGGCGAGCCCTATTGGCTTAGCCTCACCGACATTGGAAAGCTCACAGACCGGCAAATTGTAGACGTATATTTTGCCAAGCGTGGCGAGCAGACCGAGACGACGCCTATACCCGACCCGCAGACCGAGGATGATGTTCGCGCGTGGTGCTTGAGTGTGGCGGCCACGTTTGGGATCACGACGGAAGAGCTTGAATCGTGGACAGAGAAATGTCTGATTGAGTGGCGGAAAGAGAAGGGAGGCGGAGCAAATGGCTAAGAAAACAGACCCGTTTGCCGCCATCTCTCAAAGCCTTGACAAGCTCGGTGAGCTATTTGAAAAGTCGCTTACGGCACCGTTGGCGGTGGCAACGCAACAAGTACACCAGTTAAGCGATAGTATTTCTAGTGGTTTGGCTAACGCGATAGGGACAGTAGCTACTGGAGCTATGAGATCTCTTGCAGGCGCTACAAATGTCTTTAGCGCGGCCGCCGGTCAAGCTGTTCAGCAGATGCTGGCGTTCGTCACGAAGGCCGATCCGGGCGCGGCGTTCAAGTTCAATCTGGCACTGAACGACCTGGCTGGAACGATGGGTCAAATTCTCGTTCCTGTTTTGGAATCGGTTACTGAATTCGTTCGCGAGTATGCCGATGTTTTGCAAAGTCTCAAGCCAATTCTGACAACAGTCATGGGCGCGCTGGCTGGCGTGGTCAAGTCGCTTGTTGGTCTAATTGACCCTTTAGCTAAGGCGTTCGCTCCCGTTCTGCAATTGCTCGGAAGCCTTTTGCAGCAGGTTGTTTTGCCGATCCTGCAAACCATCACTTCCCTAATTTCATCCGGCCTTGCGATTTTGACGCCGATACTGGAAGTTCTAGGAGCAGTCCTAAACAACACCGTTGTTCCGGCGGTTGCATTACTCGCCGATGGGCTAAAGCTGCTCGCGGATATGATTAAATACGTCACCGATCTTATCCCCGATCTTGGATTGACCGACAAGGGCGAAAAGGGCGGCTCGATGGGCGCGGCCGTTCGACCGGCCGCCTATGGGAAGATTGAGGACATCGGCAAGAGAACGACGCTGGCGGCTCTCAACACTGGCCGGAATGCCGGATTGACTGAGGACGGAAAAGCAGTCACTGGAAGGCTCGACAAAATTTCTAACAGTCTCAGCGAAATCGCTAATGATCTTGGCAAGCGAATGGGCGCGGCCGCGAACTGGGCCGAGAAGACTTACAACGACCTGTTTTAAGGACATCGGATGCCTGACTACGCTACACCGTGCAAAGTTCCAACCGGGTTCGACCTCGGCAAAGATGAGCCTACAGGCTCATCGTATTGGGTGGAAAAGATTGACAACGAATCGCCAGCATCTGGCGAGTGGTCGAATCGGTACGCACGCACGACGCTATACGCATGGATTCCTGATAGCGAAGTCGGTATGTACAACTTTACCAATGCGGTTCTTGGATACACCTACACAACAGCAGATCGAAAGCTGCGGCGTGTCAATCCAATTGCTCACCCTAAATATAACGGGTTATACGCTCAGAAAATCACCTCATGTACGGGCATTTCTTACGAGCAAAAAGCAGACGGAAGCCCTCCGCCGGCTCAGGCGAATAGCTTGCGGAAGTTCGCACAATACCGCAAGAATCTGGTGAGCGTCGATTTTGCTCCGCCACGGTACAACATCCGCGAAGATACTGACCCGCAGATTAGCGGTACTGGCTCGTCGATCGGCGAATTTCAGCGAAACGTCGATTATGACACGACGAGCAATATTTATGACGTGACGATTCAAACCGGCCAATTTGGTTTCGCTGAAGGTGCGGCAGGTGCGCCGGGGCCGCCGAACGCAAAGACTTTTCCGGGCGAACTGAATTTCTTCGAGGTCAAAACCACGTTCTCGCTTCGCTGGCGGTTGCTCCCTCAGGATTTTGTTTATGATACGCTCAACTATCCAGTGTTCCCGTACCCCACCAAAGTCGGCGGCGCGGTCGGGCGTGTGAATTCGGCGGATATTTGGGGATACTCGAAGGGCACGCTACTTTTGCTCGAACCCGAGATCGACAGATACGTTTCTGGGACGCTTCGAAACTCGGATGGACGGACACCGCTTTTTATGTGCGACGTTACCTATCCGATCATTCATTTTAATCCGCCGAGCTACGGCAGCACTTACAAAGGGCACAACCTCAAACCGTGGTGGAAGACCGGCGATACAACGATTACTTACTATTTGGTGACGAGCGACAAGACGACGACGGGAATTCGCATTTACGGCGAATACGATTTCAGCAAACTCTTTACCCATTGGAGTCTGTAAGCAATGCGGCCGGGCGTTCGCGTTAAACCTGGAGTTGTCACGGTTCAAGCTGCCGAAGCCATCAACGATGCGCTGAGGCGGCTCGCTGAACTCGAAAGCATGCTCGCGCCGAAATCAAATGGCCCGCCAGTTTACGAGAAGCTGGTTGCCAAGATCACGGCCGTTTCCGCCGGGGCTTATTCGTGGACGGAGCAATTCTACACGTCCACGGGCGTCTATGAAGACTTGTTGAATGGCAGGGTAGGCACGCCAACGAACATGCCGGCCTATGAGCGGAATTCTCTGGTTGCAACGTCGTTCCCGTTCTACGCGGAATTGACGCGGCGAGTGGTGGTCGATGGCTCGCCGGTTTATGAGTTCACGGCGACAGCGCCGGCCGTGCAACCTGTTTTCAAGGACGACAAGGGCGGAAGTGTAACGTCAGGGACCCACAAGATAAACAATTCGACTGTGGTCGATACCGCAGGCGTTGCAGTAACAACGATTGATGACGCAGCGGCTGCCGCTCCCGGAATCATTTCTCTTTCCGCGCAGACACTTGGCGACGGTGACAAGTCTTTCAAAAAGTCCGTCCTCGTCAACATCGACGAAGCAACTGACAAATGGTTGAAGGCTACTAATCGTTCGTTCATCAAGTTCTTGAACACGGTAAGCTATTTCGGCATCGCGAACAGCACGACGACGGCGACGGTTGCGACCGATCCGGAGAGCATCGTTGGCAAGATGTTTCTTGTGTATCCGTTCACGGCGGACAGCACGCGGGCGCAGCTATGGATCAACGGGCTCGGGCGGTTTTTCAACGATGCGTCTAGCGGGGCGAACGAGGACTTCTTGAACCGAAACGGCGTCAACGCCAGTATGTACAAGCTGGTTGATGCGCCGACATCGGATGATTTTTATGATGCGTGTGTGACAATCGGAGATGCGGATTCGTGGTTTAATTATTACTCTGGGACAGACCCAGGCGCATGGGAGGTGCGCGGGCTTGCTAATGACACTGGATCACCTGCTAAGTTCTCTGGCTTCAATTTGGCGCGCGGCGGGTTTTACGTTGGCGGGGAATCTGGTGATGCTGGCATTGCTTATGTCCAACAAGACGGCGACGGCGGATCGAGGCCAACAATCGCGTCAATTTGGACTACCGAATGGAAAACAAGCCCGTCCGGATACCAGTACCATTACATGGGGCCATCACTGGCTAACCCGCCAAGTGGGACCAATTGCTACATCAATTGGGGCGCTGGCTGTTTCGGCATCTCGACAACGTATCAATCGCATTTCGGTACTGTTGCTGCAAATCAGTACAAGGCGGAATTTGTAGCTTTTGACTTGACTCCTGGATTTGAACTTGAGCGCCACGGCATCTGGCAGGATTACACATTCCCCGGCGTCAAAGTCGCGGGCGGCATCGTCTATGACAGGGGGCCGGTTCCGTCGAACGGTGATATCTGGTACGCCGACACGGTCGGCGGCAATCTACAAGTTCAGAAGCTGGCAATCGGCACGACCGGGCAAGTTCTGGAAGTGGCTGCCGGGCTCCCGGCGTGGGTGACGAAAAAACAACAGCGATCAGGTGTGCAGGCCGTGACCGTGATTGGCGGCACGACTTACACGGTTACATTCTCTTCCGCCATGCCGAGTGCGAATTACTCAGTGACATTCGGGACGGACTTTTTCACGACCACGTCCGAGCCGAAGTACACGAACAAGACGACGACCACGTTCGACATCGTTTTGACCGTTGCCGTTGCTGGCAATGTGGATTGGTTTGTTTCCGAGTACATTTGATACAATAGGCGTCAACAATTGGAGGCTGACATGGCATCGGCGTTAACATCATACACGCAAACCGTTCGGACTGGCGGTGACGCTCCTTCCAACCAGGCTGAAATTGCGGTAGGCACGTTGGCAACTCCCGCACAGGGGTTCATGCTCACGACAGACGGCCAATTCAACTACACGACCCTCGGCGACCAGGTGGTGACGGACGCGGCTGGGACGTGGGCAGTCGGCGTGCAATACGCGATGGGCATCAAGTCGATTGATGCTTCGACAACGGCAGTGGGCAAACTGTTCTGGTAAGGGGTCAGTTATGCCACTAAATCTCAAGCTGGGTTTGTCACCGGGCGGAACGTATAACGCCACCCCCTCCACCTGCAACCTCGCCGCCAGTCTCACCTCTGGCGTGGCCAAAGCTGTCGCGAGCGTGACCGCGTACTGGCTCAAATATACAGTTCCGGCAAACGGTCTGGTTTACATCCTGCCATCACTGAGCGGGTCACCGACTTACGCGGTCTATAAAAACGGGTCATGTTCCTCACTCCCAGCGGCATCAACGACGGCTATCGGCGGGTATTGGCTTAGCGTATCGGCGGGCGACGTAATCCGAATTAGCATCACAGGCATATCAACTGGCACTTTAACACTGACTGATTATGCGATTGGCAGCCCCGATGGTGTCTACATTCGCTCACCGCAATTCTGTTTTACCGACGCCGGAGCAACAACGCCATGCGGAGTTGGCGATTCGGTTTACACATGGGTTGACGCGACGGCTAATGCTCGCACTCTCACGCAAGCAACCAGTAGTTTGCGTCCAACCTATCAGGCTGATGGAGTGTTTTTTGATGCAACCGATGATCGAATGCTGTCAGCGTCCGGTGCGTTCCCAACGCCGACAGCAATGCAACATGCGGTGTTCGTTAAGATTAAGATGGCTGGGTCGCCTGTCAACAACGGGGGCATTGCCACACTAAAAGGCGCAACGACTGCTGGCGGGTGGACGATGCTCGAAAAGGCTGGATCAGCTAGCCCCAATTGGGGCACTTACGACAGTGCTGGCAGTGCTAACCGACCGGCGAACACGGCGCTGGCGTCCGGCAGCACTTATACGCTTGGCATGAACGGCGGCACGTACCGCCTCAACGGCGCGAACGACGGCACTTATCCGGGAAGTTTTTCTGACCAACCGCTGGTTGGGCAACTTCAAGTCGGGAGGGAGAATGTCGGCCGCGTTTGCAACGGTTACGTATCGGGGATTTTAGTGTACTCGGCCCCGGTTGATTCGACGGTGCAATCGGCGGCGGAATCTTTGCTGGGGGCACTATAATGAAGCACCGCATCCACCTGATCGCGTTTGAGAGCGACCCAACTGCCCGGCCTTGGGTGATTGGGCTGTTCCAGCAATTTGGCACCGGCGGGAAAGCTGAGATGCTGAACTGTAATGAGCCAATTGCTAGTGCGGTAGATGCTGCTGGGCCAGTAATTGCTAAGTGCTGCTCGTTCGTTGTCGGTGACACAACGATGACGCGATTGCTCGATTTGGTTGCCGCAAATCAGGTTCCGGCCGGGATCACTTACGTTGTTTGCGACGAAATCGGCAAAGAGTACGGCGTTGTCAAAAAAACAAATTGGCCAGATTCTTCGGTGGTCGGAATGGAGTTCGACCTGGCTGGAGCGATGAATCGCGTGGGAGTGCGGTATCTGACGGAACAGCGTGACATCGCCAAGTAGGGAACGCCTCCCATGCTCCCGCTATTAGCCCTGACAATCTTTGTCGCGGTGTTCCTGCTGGGCGTTGGGATTGAGAGGAAGCGGCCATGAACCGGCGCCTATTCATGCTGAGCATCGCGGCAGCGGCGGTCGGGTCCGAATACCCGGCACCAATGCCGCCAGCGACCGAGATTCAACTGCCGGGAACGTGGGAACTCGATTGGGGCGGCACAATACAGACGTGCTATTTCTCCCGTGACGGCAAATACGATTCGTGTCGGTTCGGTGGTGGCAAATGGTACAGCGAAATTCAGCCTGACGGGTCGATTAGCGTTCGGTTTAACGAAGGGGCTGCGCAGTATCAAATGGATTTTGACAGAGATGGTTTCGGGCACGGCGTCCGATTGTACTTTCTCGAAGATGGCGAAGTCAAGTACGGAGAGCCGGTCACTGTGCGGATGCGGCGAACTGGCAACGGGGAAAAACGGCCATGAGCAATTTTGAACTAGCTGGCGTGGCATACGTTGCATTGTGCATCGCTTCATTCGTGTTTCTGGTGTGGCAGTTCCGGCGAGAGAGCAGAGGTGAGCCATGATCGCGATCTTAGCAGCGCTGTTGCTCTACCCTGCCCCAAAAGAAGAGTGGCAGGAACTACAAGAGCATGAAGTACGAGACGGAGACAAGGTATACATGGTGTACGAATGGAGCGCCCGCCCAATTCTATGCACTGTCTTCGCCAATGACAGGAACGGGTTTCGCCGATTCCGCAGCAACTACGGGCTTGAATGGCCCGATGAATTTGAAGGTGGTACAAATTGGACCGCTTGGGACTATGGCGTTAAGGTCTACAAAAGGAGGTGAATCGGCCATGAGCGATATCGTGTTCTGGGTCTTCAGCGTGATGCTCTTGCTTAACTTCCTAGCCTACGTTCATACGGCGCGACTGGCTCGAAAATACCGGCGCGAATGTGAGCAGTACAACGAGCGGCGAGAGATCGAGCTTGATGCGTTTTCAGAGGCGATCCTGGAAGAAATCAATAACAAAGTTGGGAAGAAAACAACCCCTTGGCAATAACCATGAGCGACTTCTTTATTCTCTTCATCGTGTTTTGGGTGGCAATCGCGTTACTGGTTGCATGGATAGTCAGGAGCGCACCAATTAAGGCAGCGATACCGAAATGCTCATGTGGCCGTAAAATGGTAGTCGTTGGCCTGTTGCCCGATGACTCGCAAGGCCCGCAACGAGTTTTCCAAGTGTGGGTGTGTCCAACGATGGAACACGCGGGCCAAGCAGTTACTGAGGCGGGCACGGTCAAACCAGACGAATGGGAAAGAAAGAGGGACCAATGGCAGCAATAAAAGAGATTAAAGCGGCGGTATGGACTGTGCGATTTTCACACAAGGCCAATATGCCGAACGGGCACGCATATCGTACCAATGTTGCCGCCCATGTTCTCACAAACTGCCCCCATAAAGCGATATTGTTGGCCACGGATGGCAAGGACGATGTACTCGTAACAAACGTGACCAGACAAACGGCAGCGAACTGCGCTCTGATTGACCAAGACTTATTTGTTGAAAGGGACCAATGAAAAAAGTATTGATTGCATTGCTGTTGTTCGCCGGTCTGGCGAGCGGTCAAACGCTCCCACTGGAGATTTCAGGCGGTAACGCCAAAGTCGTCCAGGTTGATCGGGTGGTCATCGTCAAGGACGACGTGACGCTCGTCTCCAGCTTTCCGTTCACCGTCAAGGCGCCTCCAGGTGGGGCAATCTATTCGTGGCAGTTCCCGTCAACGGTGACCGCTACCGACATGGGCGAAACGCTTGAAGTCACGGACGCGCCAAAGGGTGGCCTGACGATCAGCGTCAAAATTGTGGTCGTCGATTTCAAGGCCCAGAAGTTGACTACGAAATTCGGCAAGGTGTCATTCGCCGTGGGCGATGTTCCACCGGGGCCGGGGCCGGGGCCGAAGCCGCCCGAACCGAAGCCTCCCGAACCGAAGCCGCCTGAACCGGACATTCCTTCTACAGCACCGATTCCGGCACCAGGATTCCGGTTCATAGTGTTCTACGAATCCGACCCGATGGACATGGCTCATCAACGATTGACGCCTCAGCAATTGTCAATCACTACTTCCGCTTTGATTCGTGATTGGGCGGATGCGAACTGCGCAAAAGGTCCAGACGGCAAGACCCCGGAAGGGCGATGTTGGGACTGGGATGTGGACACGACGAGCGTGAGTGAGCTATGGCGGAATGCCGTGACCCGAAGCCAGCTAAAGAGCGGCGGCAACAAGCAACCGTGGATTCTCATTTCCAACGGTGACAAGAAAACAGGCTACGAGGGGCCGCTACCGGCCAACGTCGCGGACACGCTCGACCTACTCAAGAAGTACAAGGGGAACTGACATGGCGCTGGATTACTACAAGGGCACGATCCCGATTCTCGACGACAACCCGGCGAACGAAGCTGCGGTGATGGCGTTGGCCTTCCCTGGCGCAAAGGGGCAATACGGCCATCGCGATGTTGGGTTCGGAGCCATTCCGCGAGATTACGGTATCACCCCGCAACAGACTTTCGGCTCCCCTCCGAGTGGCATCAAGCTGTATGATCCCAGCGAGTACGATGCCCTCTACGATGAAGAGGAGGCCACGTTATCGAGCTTGGAGCATCTATACCTCCGTGGCGGCAAACCGGCATTCGTCAACCTTGACCAGAACGGACACGGTGACTGCTGGGCGTTCTCGACTGGTCAAGCGATCATGTTTGACCGGCTCAAGCAGGGGCTTCCGCTTGTCCGCCTGAATCCTCATGCGACAGCGGTTATCCTCAACCAACTCAACGGTGGTTGGTGTGGGTTGAGCGCCAAGTCGGCTCGCGAACTCGGCATGGCGGAAGACGGCTCCGGCGAAGGCCAGTGGCCGGGGCACTCTCGCAGCCGGTCTTATGATACTCCTGCCCTTCGTGCTTCGATGGCGAAATACAAGGTGCAAGAGGAATGGGTGGACCTTACCAAACAGGTCTACGATCAGAACCTCACCAACGCGATGCTGGCCACCTGTCACTTCCTGAAGATTCCGACGCCTACCGATTACAGTTGGTGGGGGCATTCGGTCGTGTCCATCCGCCACGTTCGCATTGAGAAGGGCCGTTGGGGTCGGTTGATTCTCAACTCATGGGCGAATTGGGGACGCTTCGGATTGTCCGTCATCGAAGGCTCGAAGCTCAACACGATGGGAGCCCTGGCCATCCGTATGACGAAGGCCGCGTAACAAACCATTCGCCCGTTTAACCTGGAGATTGAAATGGCATTGCGAGAAAGACCAACCGAGATTGCCCCGGAAGCGTGGGGCATCGTTACCAAAGTGGTGCGTGGGAACATCGGCGACATTGACCGGAACTACGCGATCCACGTCGGCGAAGAGTGTGCCAGCTTTGCAGCGGGCCAAGCGTTCCCCGATCCGAAAGACGGCTCCATCCCCGTTATGAGCGATGCCACGCTGTGCTCGGACCTGAGCAACGAAGAGTTCCTTCAGTGCTGCGACGACTTAGCGGTGGGCAAAGTCAAGGGTCTGATCCCGTGGGCCACCATCGCCAAGAAGATTCTTGAAGCGTTGCTCCCGCTACTCATCAAGTAACCTCGACGACGAGACTAAAAAACCTGGGCACGGATGCCCCTTTCTTTCAAGGAGTCCCTATGCGTGCGTTCCTTTCCTGTCTGGCGTGCCTGCTGCTTGTGGGCCAATCGTCCGCCGCGATCAATGACCCGCCGCCGTCTCCGTTCCCGCCAGCGCCTGCCGAAAAAACAATCACGCTGATGGTGGGCTGTGAGTCCGGCAAATGCACTCCGGTCAAGGTGCCGGTGGGTTCGCTGCTCACGACGAGCGGCGGAATCATTGTTCCGTTGCGAACCGAGAACGGCGTAACGATCTACCGCGACCACGAAACCTACAAGGGGACCGGCATCTGCCAGGGCCGCAATTGTGCCGGGGCCGCGACATGCGGAGCTGGTGGCAATTGTGCGTCCTGCTTGTCGTGTGCCGGGGCTCAGCAATCGGCTGGAAGCGTTCGGTATCAGCGGATGCCGGTAGGCTCGGTTCAAAGCTCATGCCCGACATGCCCGAAGTGACAAAGGAGGGATGCGAAGATGAGTCCCGCCGAAGGAGCCTACCATGATTTTGTTAGCCGACGTTACGCTGACGTGGCAAGAAGCCGTTTTGGTCCTGCTGGCAACGCTCGGGGCGGGGACGTTTCCGAGCTTGAACGAATGGCGCAAGAAGCTATTCGGCACGGTTTGGCAGCGGCTGGCAGCGATTGTATTTCAGTTGCTGGGGCACGAGAAGCGAATATCTCTGATCGAAGAGGCGATGAAAATTTGGCTCGAGATGATGCCGCCGGAACAGAAGCAGCGCGTCGAGGCGTTGTTGAATCAAGCGGCACAACGTGGCGAAATGTCGGCAGAGGATACGTTAGACCGTGCCCTGATCGAGCTGGCGAAAAAACATCCACCGCCCGAACAATCTGGGAAGCAATCATGAAGCTGGCGTATCAACCGCGAATTGCGTCAATCGTTTGTGCGGCCTCGATCTGGACCGCCCTTCTCTGGGCGGCGGCACTGGTGGCGATGGATAAATTGAAATGACAATCCCCCGCAATGCGAACCGGGTGTCAATCTCCACCGTGGGCGTGGGGAGCGAGTACACCGACGAGGAAGCCGAATTCCTCCGGGCCGCGGAACGCTACCGGGTGCGGACGCATAAGCGGTTTCTGAACGCGGTGGACTATTTCCGGATCGCACGGGAGTTGGGGTGGAAACGCGAATGAGCCGCTACCCATCGCTCACATGGGAGAATCTGGCCACGGCCGCGCTGATTTCGCGGCCTGGCCGTTGATACTCGCCCATTGGCTGCTTAACCGAGGGGAGGTGATGCCACGTGTCGAATAAAATGCGTGAGCCTCTGACCGAGGCGGTGATCCACTAATCGAAGCGGCCGGCGAGCAATCGCTGGCCGCTTTTGTTTGTTGCCTTGACTATACTAGGGAAGTGTGGCTATATTGGTTGCAAGGAGCAAAACAAAATGCCGCGTACCCGCAACCGTTCCCAACTTAACGTCGATGTGCCGCCCGATGTGCGGCAATCGCTCACCCAGCGAGCCGAACAGGAAAACCGCTCGCTGACCGCTACCCTGATCCGGGCCATCCGTGTCTACCTTTCTCGCCCGGTCGAGGGCGAATTAGACCTGACCGAGCAAAAAACGACCAAAGCCAAACGCTAGGAATTGCTGGGAAAACGAACAATTTCCACTATTTTTCTGTTTCTCCCTTGCAATGTCTAGGGACTAGGGGTAGAATCTTATTAGTGAAGAACGGAAACGAAACCCAAACACGGAGAACTGAACATGAAAACTATCAACAGCCTGATTAACTTTTCTATCAAAGCCGCCCTAGCCTTTGCTGATGGGTTTGCGGTTGGGGCCGCCCGTGCCGAGACCCGCAAGGCACGCTAACCCACACCCGCCCGGCGCGACGTGCGCCGGGCGGTATCCGAGACACCGAATTGAAAGGGGCTGACCATGACCGCGACCAGCCAACGCGACCCGGAATTGTCGGTTGAAGGGAAAACCCTGAAGGACATTTACAAAAAGCTGTGCCGGATGCTTTCCGTATCAGGTCCGCGAGTACTGAAAGTTGAGACTGAGCACGGAGCCGTCATCTGTACATCGCTTTACGACGGAGACTCGTTCATCAAGGACAAAAACGGCCGAATGATCTACTCGTCATAATCACGACGACCTTTAGCCCGGCGCACGTCGCGCCGGGCTTCCTGGAACGAACACGGAGCATGAACATGAAAAAGTGGAACTATAAAGTAGTCAAGACGCAGCGCGGGTCACAGGGCCAATGGTTCCGCTACCCGGCAGCGGCCACGTTCGCGACCAAATCAGAGGCCGAAGACTACGCCCGCAACTTTGCCGCCCAGCAGCGTGGCGTCGCTGGCACGCGCGTTCTGGTTGTCGCCCGCAAGGGTGGCGAGACGCTTAGTTTTGCCGTTGCCGAGTAGCCCTCACACCGCCCGGCGCACGTCGCGCCGGGCAACTGAACGAGGAGATGGCCATGAAAACTCTGCACCGCCGCAAACCGCTGTACGCTCGCCTAGCTGACGGCTTCTGCGCCGCCCTACCGGGAGCGTGGGCAACGTCCGCTCTAGTCGCGATTGCCGCGAACGTCGGCGAGCACAACCGCAACCTGGCCGCGTTCGCCGCGGTTGGCGCGTTTATCGCGGCCGCCGCAACTGTCGCGTGCGGGCTCGTCGCCATGTTCGATGGCGAGGACACGATTTAGACCACCAGACCACGGCAGGCGCTCGCAAGAGCACGGTGTGGCGTGCGGGCCGACATGGGCCGGTTCTCGCCTGTCCGACATCCACAGCACGCGGATGCGGGCCTGCCATTTATTCACAATCAAAAACAGGAACATGAGGAAAACATGAGCGATCGCAATTGCAACAAGACGGCACCGGCATCAATCCCATTCGTTGTAATAACGCAAGGGTTTGACGTAAAAAAGCCTGGAATTGCTCGCGTCGTAGTTACCCCGGAACAGGCCGCAAAGTGGCTTGCAATTAACGACGGCAATAGGCGGGTTCGGCCTGGTCTTGTCAAATACTTATCTAGTCAGATTAGTTCGGGTGAATGGATGCCCGATCACCCGCAACCAATAGCGTTTTCCGATGCTGGGAGATTAATTGACGGGCAACATCGACTTCATGCAATCATTGTGGCCGGAGTCTCGGTAGAGGCCAGAATAGAGTTTGGAGTTCCTGACAAGATGCGCGAATACCTGGACACCGGAATCAGTCGTGGATTGGAAGATCGAGTCTGTCTTATTGAGGATCACCGTTACAACAAAGTTGCTTCACAAATAGTGAACTATTTGTTCACTTCGATGACTTCATCGACAACAAGACCCTCACCAGAACAAGCACGCGAAATATTCGAGAGTCATCGAGATTCGATCACATGGATTTCACAGCACAAAAAAAACGACCAGGGAATCGGCCGCGTTTCCGTTGTGGTTGCGGCTATGGAATACTACGAACGGGACCGGGAAAAAGCAGCCGACTTTTACAGCTCTCTAGTGATTCCAGATGGTCCGGTTCAGCAGTCCAGGATTCTACGAGACTATCTCTTACAAGCAAACCGCATAACAGGAGGAAGCACCGGCAGGGTTCAGGTTTATGGCCGATGCGTCGGCGCTATGAAGGCGCACCTAGAGGATAGAGAAATTAAAATTATTCGAGTTGCTAACTGGAACCGATAGCCCAGATCGAGAAAATTGCGAACGGGCCGCTCGATGGCGACACCAATTTAACCACGAAGGAAGCGACCATGAACGACCTTAACGAAAAACTGACGGCGGCGGCTACGACGATGGATATGGTTGTTTCGGACCTGGAGGCAGCGATGCGGATAATGAGCAAGCCGACGCCGCAAGGGCCGAGCGCCACCGAGCGGATGAGCATGATGTTCCTCAAGAAAAAGCTGGACGAAGCAAAGGCGTTGCGGTTCGACTTATTTACAGTAGTGGGGTAAACATGACATTCGCAAACCATCACCCGGAACTGCTGCCAGTCTCGCCACTGGCCCCCGATGACCGGGACGCGCAGCTTGTCGCCCGCGGAGTCGAGTACATCGCCGAAGACATTTACCAAAGTGCAATGGCTCATTTGCGTGCGGCGATCGGCGGCGATGCTGACCGGCTTGACCGTGCGATTGAAGAACTGACGTTCGCCCGCATGGTCGGGCGCGTGCCGGGTGCCGAAACCGTTGACTGGATGTAATGCTCTAACCACGAAAGGATTCTCCGATGCTTGTGTTAGCAAGAAAAACTGGCGAGAAAGTGATGCTCCGCGACTGTGACGGCAAACTGATCTGCGAAGTGTCAGTTACGGAAATTGACGGGCGCGTTATTCGGCTCGGGTTCGAGGCCGACAAGAGCGTACAGATTTTCCGCGGTGAGGTAGACGAGCGGTTGTACCCAGCGGCGGCCACGATTCCGCTTGACACTGCCCTCGCACTGGAATAGATTGCTCATGCCGTTCGCACGGCATCTATCTATCAGAGGGATCATCCTAACATTATTTCTCGGCCTTCGGCCGCTTCCCGTGAGTTGCTGACGCCTACCTCTGGGGATCACCAACTGCGAGCACGGGGAGCGATCGAGGGCCAACGTACAATCCGGCACGATGTCGGAACGGACGGGCAGGATGCCCCATTTCTTCTATCGCAGAGACTACACATGGAAGACGAGACCGAATTCATGACCCCGCCGCCAACTTCGGAGCGGTTGGCAATCAATCTGGGGAACGCGATCAATAACGCGGAGATCAGGGACGCACACGACCGATTCCCGCCGGCAATCGACGTGCCCGCCATGCTCTCGCTGTGGGTGTTCCCGCGTGGCGACGACGATCGCGAGGGCGGGCATCCGCAACCGGCCTACATGCTCGCCGATACTCTGGTCTGCCTGGATCAACCGGTGAGCAAGTTTACCGGCGTGAAGGTCCAGTTCACGGACCCGATCGACCGCGACGAGGCCGAGCGCGTGGCTCGGTGGTTCCGATTGAACGGGTGGAAGCGAGCCGAGGCGAAAGCGGATTTCGAACGGTTGGAGATTGGGGAGGCGGGAGCGTGAAGTATTCAGAATTTTTAGCTCGGAAATCACAAGTAATCGGGATGAGCGGTTTTGAACCGCTATGGATGCCGAGTTTCCTGAAACCGTTTCAGTCGTCCCTCGTTGAGTGGTCGATTCGAAAAGGCCGAGCGGCACTGTTTGAAGGCTGCGGGCTTGGCAAAACTCCCCAATCGCTTGTATGGGGAGAAAACGTCATCCGGCACACAAACAAGCCTGTCCTATTGATTGCTCCGCTTGGCGTGACCGCCCAAACATTGCAGGAAGCCAACAAGTTCGGCATTGACGCGGAGCGTTCTAAAGATGGAACGTGGAAGCAAAAGCGGATCGTAATCACGAACTACGAAAGCCTGTCTAAATTCAATTGGACAGAATTCGGCGGGGCGATATGCGACGAATCGCAAGCAACAAAAAACGCCGACGCAAAACGCACGGCTGAAATCACTGAGTTCATGAGACAACTGCCATTTCGGCTTTTCTGCTCAGCGACGCCGGCACCGAACGATTACGTTGAACTCGGAAATTCGTCGGAAGCCTTGGGGGAACTTGGATTCCAAGACATGATTACTCGATTCTTCAAGAAGGGAACGAGCAAGGATCATTTGGGGTGGGGTCGGACAACCTACCGAATGATGGCGCATGCCGAGCATGATTTCTGGCGATGGGTTTGCTCGTGGGCGAGAGCGTGCCGCAAGCCATCCGACCTTGGATTCGATGACGCCGAATACATCTTGCCAAAGTTGATCATGAAGCAAACGACGGTATCGGCTCGGACGAAAAAGCCCGGATGCCTTTTCGACATGCCGGCGGACACACTGGAAGAGCAACGCGAAGAACGTCGCCGGACCATGCCGGAACGCTGCGAAGCGGCTGCCGCTCTTGTTGCCGACACTGGCAAGCCCGCTCTTGTCTGGTGTCATCTCAATCCAGAGGGTGACCTGTTGACTCGCCTGATTCCGGGAGCGGTTCAAGTGTCTGGCAAAGATTCGGACGACGCGAAGGAAGAGGCATTCCTTGCGTTTTGTTCCGGACAGATTCAAAAGCTGGTAACGAAACCATCGTTGGGGGCGTTGGGTTTGAATTTCCAACATTGTGCTCACCAGACGTTTTTCCCGTCGCACTCGTTCGAGCTGTTCTATCAAGGCGTTCGTCGGTCGTGGCGGTTCGGGCAAATGAAAGATGTTGTCATTGACATCGTGACGAGCGAAGGCGAGTCAAAGGTTCTCGCCAACTTGCAACGAAAAAACGACCAGGCCGAGATCATGATGGAACGACTTGTTGCCTTGATGAACGATCATCTCGACGTGAAACGGAACGATAATTTCCCGAACCCCACCGAGGCTCCATCATGGCTGAGCGGTTCTATTTCGTCTGTAAGTGTGAAGCCAAATGGTTCAGCAAAACGAAAGAAAGCCGCTGTCCAAGATGCGGCCGCTGTTTAGTGTCAAACGAACGAATCAATCCACCGTGGGAGAAAGACAATGGCGGTTATCAATCAAGTGGTGACGGACAGATACGCGATTTACAATTCGGATTGTCTGGAAGTGCTTCCAACGATCCCGGATAAGTCGGTTCACCTGTCGGTATATTCGCCTCCGTTTTGCGGGCTGTACCAATACTCGTCCTCTACTCGCGACATGAGCAACTGCCGCAGCTACGCGGAGTTCTTCGAGCATTATGAGTTCCTTGTGGGCGAGATTGCCCGCGTGACGATGCCGGGCCGCATTTCTGCCGTGCATTGCATGGACGTTCCGAACGACGGGGCGAACGCTGGGGCTGGGCTCACAGATTTCCCAGGCGACATCATCCGCCTGCATCAGAAGCTCGGATGGCAATACATCGCTCGCCATTGTGTTTGGAAAGAACCGTTGGGCGTTAGAAATCGAACGATGGCGAAAGGGCTCACACACAAAACGGTTATTGATGACTCGTCATTGTGTGACGTGGCGAGTGCGGATTATTTGTTGCTGTTTCGCAACAAGGGAAAGAACCCGGTTCCAATTCATCATCCAACTGGGCTCATGCGATACGCCGGTGAGCGGTCGATTCCGAGCGACATCATGAAATACCGCGGATGGCAAGGCAATCAAATTCAGAACCGTTACAGTCAGTGGATTTGGCGTCAGTACGCTTCCGCGTTCTGGGATGACGTTCGCATCGGTCGTGTGTTGCCCTACAAGGAAAGTCGCGAACCGGAGGACGAGAAACACATGCACCCTCTTCAGCTCGATGTAATCGAGCGAGTAGTCGTTCTACGATCCAATCCAGGAGAGGTCGTGTTGACCCCGTTCCTTGGAGTTGGCAGCGAAGCATACGGAGCAGTTGTTAACGACCGAAAGGCGATCGGGATCGAGTTGAAACCGAGCTACTACAATCAAGCCGTTAAAAACATGGAAGCCGCCGCGTTACCAATCAACGAACAACCCGACTTATTCGCCGTGGTCGATGACGAAATGGACGATCAGTACGAGGAAGTGGCTTGACTGCATCGGCTGATCATGGCGATGGGTGAGAAAATCTACATCATGTCGCAGCATTTGACGCGACTAGCCGAAAGGAAGAATGCGTGATCTGTCGGCACAAGGTTTACATCAACGGCAAGGACAAGCGAGCCGGCGTTCGCAATTGCCGCAACGCGGCGAGCATAACGGCCAGGCTCGATGGCTGCAAGCGTGCGGCGTGGCGTTGCCGGCGTCATGCGGGCATGGAATTGGAAAAGACGATACTGACTAAGCGGAAGTCACAACACCAGGAGTAATCATTGACCGCGAGCACCAATCTATGCGAATCGTGCCATCGCTCGCTTAGCGGCCAGATGTGGCATCGCCTCGACGACATGACCATTTGCGGTCCTTGCTATCGCGAGGCGTCCAGCATCGGCCTTCCCGTGACGTGCCAGCATTGCGGCTGGCATGGCGTGACCAACGGCACGCGGGAAACCAATGAGGACATGATCGAGCATGACGCTTGCGCCGATTGCATCTGGTGGTTCCGGCTCGCCGGCGAAAGTGACTTGCCTGATTCGATCCGGATCGGTGGCGAGCATTACACACTGACCGAGAACCCGATGGCACGCTGTGGCGGCCGGGTGCGGATGCTCAATGGGCTTGACCTCGGGCCGGTCAATCTGTGGAGCAATGGGACGATCCCGGAAAGGTGGCGAGAGTTGCTGCCTGACAATGCGAAGTGGATCACGTAAAGTTGGCCATGCAAAGTGAATTGATAACCACTATGGAGTTTACACCATGTATTTCGTGCAGAAGAAGACAGAGCCGATGATTATGACCAACACGGACGGTAGTAATCCAGTGTACGTCAATCGGTGCGTCAACAACTGTGTCAACAGGTTCGGGTCATACACGCTCGTCGTGCAGAGCGCTGATCAGGCGAGCAATGGCACGCGTCCATTCTGCGAGCGTTGCATGATCGCACGGGAGCGAAGGAATTAACGGAAGCACGTTTCGGCGTGTGTGATGTCACCGCGGTTAGTCTCGCTTGGTGAATCACTTTAGCGAGTGTGTTACTCGCGCCCTCGGCCGGTTGGTTTGATGATACGGCCGGCCGGGGGATTTTGATACTTGACTTTCAAAGCGTGATTGATTACATTGATTTTGCCGCTGATATCGGCACCATTCGAATCGAGAGGATCAAGCGAAACTAACGGCTCTTTACCCCTCCCGCGGGCTCAGGAAAACGCATTCTCGGTGGCGTTGCCTGGATATCAACCGCGGGAGGGTTAAGGGGCCGATTACGTCCATTGTTATCAGTGGAGAACCTCACATGAACGACATCGCCATAACGGAAATGACCAACGGCATCCGCCTGATCGTGCTGGCGTTCGCGCTGCGGTGCGACGACCTGGCCGGGTTCGCGGAAGATATTGCCGACGAGACAGCGGAGGCGTTTGCCGAGGCCGTGAGCGTGGCGCGGGCGCCGTTGCCTACGCCGGATGTAGAGATTGAGTTCTAGCCGCTAGTGGTTTGGTTGGGTTCGACTCCCAGCAAGCGGAAGGTGTGATTTTGTGACCAATTGAACTTTGTGGAGATTTTGACATGAGCAAGTGGAAACAGGCAGCAACCAAGGGGCAGGGCGATTTTGAGAAGCCGCCACAAGGCAATCACCAAGCCGTTCTCGTGGCACTCATTGACATGGGCATGCAGGAGAACACATTCCAGGGTGAGACGAAGATTCAGCATCGTGTCTATCTTGTGTGGGAACTGACCAGCGAGAAAGACAGCAAGGGCAACAATTTCGTTGCCGGAATTGACATGACCTTTTCAATGAATGAGAAAGCCAAACTGCGTCAGTGGGTCGAGTCGTGGCGCGGCAAGAAACTCGCCGAAGGTGAAGAGTTCGATTTCTCCGTTCTCCCTGGCAAGAAGTGCCTGCTCAGCATCACCGAGAAAAACGGATACAACGTGGTCTCGGGCGTGGCCGGACTGCCCAAGGGGATGGTTGTTCCCGATCCGACGCACAAGCCTTTTCTGTGGTCGCCGGACGACATCGGCGAAGACGGCGAGATCAAGCTGCCCGATTGGATTCCCTGGCTGTTCGGCAAGAGCGTCAAGGAACACATCGAAAACCGAGTCGAGGAAAATGTTGGTGGCGATGCTCGCGAGCCAAGCCGAAGTGAACAAGGGAAGACGTTGCAGCAAGAAGCCGCCGAAATGTTTTGAGCCATTGATTCGCCCAGACTCTTTTCAACAAACCGAGTGGACAGCATGACGTACAAGCCATCATGGAAGATCCGGGCAACCAGCTCGACATCGGGCGGGATGATCGCAGACCGAGCAGAACTGGAGCGAGGTCTGCGACTTCTCGCCGATCCCAAATCTGGCTGTGAAATCATGGCGCTGCCGTCCGGAAGATTTACCAATCTTGCCAGCACGGACATTGAAGGGCTGATAACCGCTGTCGATGGGATGCCGAATGGAATTGGGGTCTATGTTCGCATCAACCCGGTTCCGGTTGGGCTGGGCCGTTGCGCCAAGAAAGCGGACATCAATAACCGGCGATGGCTTTACATCGACATCGACCCACTGAAACCAGAGACGGAGAAGGACAACCCGGCAACGGACGAAGAAAAGGAAGGCGCTAGGCAAGTTGGCGCGTCCGTCAATGAATACCTGTTGTCGTTGGGCTGGCCTGCACCACTGGTGTTCGACAGCGGCAACGGCTGCGCGATGCTTTACCGAGTGGAGCTTGAGGCGACATCGGCGATTCAATCACTGTACCGCAAGTTCCTGTTGTCGCTTCAAAACAGATTTGCCGATCAACCAGGCAGCATCGACGGCTCGGTACACGACGCCCCGCGGCTTATCAAGCTGCCGGGCACATGGGCAAAGAAAGGCCAATGCTCCGACGATCGACCGTATCGACCGTGCAAGATTGTATTTGCCCCGACTGAGCAAGTCATCATCACGGCCAACATGATAGCGGCAGTGTGTGAAGAGAAGACCGAGGCAGGCGGGAAGCAATCGGACGGGTTCACGCTTCGGGCGACGAATAGCGGGCCAGGCGGTTACGGTCGGGCGGCGCTCAATTCCGAGTGCGCCCGGTTCGCGATGGCTCGACCAGGTGAACGCAACAACGCTCTGAACCGGGCGGCGTTCTGCTTGGGGCAGCTTGTCGCCGGCGGAGAAGTTGACGGCGCTGAAGTCGAGACGCGACTGACGGAAACGGCGGCATCGTTGGGCCTTGAACAACCAGAGATTGCCAACACGATCCGCAGCGGCATGACGGCTGGCATGAAGGAACCACGGAAGGCACCGGAAGGCAAAGCACAAGAGCGGGAGAAGTGGAAGCCGCCGAGCAAGGACGAGAAGAACAAAGCGCCTGAAAAGGTGATGTATACGCTCACTGAACTTTTGGATCTGGAACTGCCAGAACCGAAATGGGCCATCCCTGGCTTGCTCAGCGAGGGGCTTACTCTCCTTTGCGGCAAGCCGAAGCTGGGCAAGTCGTGGATGGCCTTGAATCTGGCCATGACCGTGGCGGCCGGCGGGATGGCGCTAGGGGCTATTCGGGTCCAACCGGGAAACGTGCTCTATCTGGCGCTTGAGGATCGGCTGCGCCGGGTGCAGGACCGAGCACGCAAAGTTATGAAGGGGCTGGGCAGCACGGCAAACGATCGGCTCAACTTCGCGGTTGCATGGCCTCGACAAAATCAGGGCGGCGTTGAGGAGTTGGCGAATTGGGCGGAATCAGTCGAGCGGCCGACGCTTATCATCATCGACGTTTGGGCCAAGTTCAGAACGCCATCGAAGACGAACGGCAACGCATACGAGCAGGACTACGAGCAAGTATCAGAGGTTAAGTCGTGCGCCGACTATTACGGTGCATCGGCCCTGCTGGTGCATCACACGCGAAAGGGTGATGCCGAGGACGACTTCGATAAGGTGAGCGGCACGCAAGGGCTGGCAGGGGGGGCTGATGGCACGTTGGTCCTGTCCCGGTCACGCAACCAGAACGAAGGCACGTTGGCCATGACGGGCCGGGACATCGAAGAGCAGATACTTTCAGTCGAGTTCGACCCGGCGACGTTTACCTGGAAGTCGCACGGATCGAGCGACGACCGGATGCAGGGGCAATTGCAGGCGAAGATTATCTCCTACTTGAAGCTACTTAACGGCTCTTCCGCGTTCACGGCCGACATTGCCGCCCATGTTGAATCGACTGCTGACAGCGTTCGCCGCGTTCTTCACCGAATGCTTGAAAAACGGGTCGTGCGCAAGGTCGGAAATGCTTGGTCCTACCCAGCGGAAACCGACCCCGATTTGATCTAAGTGTCACGGGTTGTCACGGTTGTCACGGTTTCATTTAAGTGATTGACCTGAAACAACTTAACCCCGTGACAAGCCTCTGTCACGGTATGTCACGGTGTCACGGTTGTAAGCGTGACACCGTGACGCCGTGACAGAGGCGTGACAAGCCTATGTCACGGGTCTAATGTGTGAATCTTTAAGGACTTAGGTTCAGACCGTGACAGCGTGACACAGCGTGACGAAGGACGCGAAATGAGATACCTCGTTACCGTTCGCCCTGGCGGGGAAAAGAAATGGGTGACGCTCTCGGAGCACGCGGATTACTCGAGCGCCAGGCGGGCATGGTTCGGCTGGATGACAATACTTCACACGAACCATAACGCATGGTTCATCGACAGTAAGAAGGGCAACGTCATGGGCAGGCCATTCCGACCGGAGAAGGCAAAGCAGAAGGGCGGCAACCCGTTCAACGTGCCGGACGACGGTCGCAACCCCAAGGCTATCCTTGAGGCGCTCGAGTCCCGCGGTGTGACGCTCTTGATCGACGGGCACAACTTGCGTAAGGGTTCTGGCGACATCACCCTGGCCGACCGGGAAGACATCACGGCTTGCAAAACTGAAATCATGATGATTCTGAAGGCACGGCAGGATAGAGAGTTGGCGAGGCAGGAATGGGACGGATCACGCGCCGCCAATTACATCCGCGAAGCTCAAGCGACATTCAAGCAGTTATGGGACGTTCTACACGATCCAGCCAACTTGGGATTGGCAGCGGCAGCGTTTGCCGTGCTCACGGATTCAATCGGGATGCTCTCCGAGGCGGTGACGGCCCAGGACTTGACGGAGGTTCAAAAGAAGTCGGCCTATGTGGGCTGGCTCTGCGACACCGTTCGCCAACGCATCAACGAAGCGAACGCCAAGGGAATGGCATTTAACCAACGACCGAAATAGAGGGCTAGAGCGTGGGCAAAGCATCCGCCATCGACGCATTGATCGCCAAAGCGCGAGCCAACGGCGCCGCCGTGACCGTCTACGGCGTCCAGATGCCCACGGAGCCAGCCGAGCCATTGAGTGAAAAGGAGTTTCAATCCGCGGTGGTCAAAGAGGCCAAGCGGCTTGGATGGCGTGTGTATCACACGCATGACAGCCGAAAGAGCGAAGCCGGTTTCCCCGACCTTGTGCTCTTGCGAGGCCCGCGAATCATGGTGGCTGAACTGAAGGTTGGCAGTAACAAACCTTCTGCCGATCAACTGAATTGGATCGAGTATTTTGGCGATGCCGGCGTAGAGAACCACGTTTGGTATCCGACCGATTGGCCGAAGATCATGGAGCGATTGGCGTGAATCAACAATTGGAGGTAGTTCAATGATTTCATTGCTGAACACGTGCAACAATTGCCGCGGCGAGTCCCTGTTCATCGTTGGCCGTGGCCTGTGTTCGAAGTGCTACCGGAACAAAAAGATCAGGGCACAATACCCGGCGGTCGTCATCCGTGACAGCAATCGCTCGACCGCGGCAGCGAACGGTACAGTCCCCAGCGATTGGCTCGAAAATTATCTTTTACTCGATCGTGAGATGCAAATTGAAGAAATCGAGCCCGGCACACTGCCCTGCATCGCCTGTGATGCCACGGTCAAGGTAGATGACTTCGACCGTGAAACGGCCATTCGGGTGCGTTGCCCATGGTCGATTTGTAAGGCGTGCAAGGAACGAAAGGGGAAAGCGTGAAAGAGCGAACACCAGATACGCAAGTTTCAGCGTGGAAAAAAGCGAGGCTCATTGTCCGGCTCGCCGACTGCAAAGCCATGTTGTCGCTCAACGGATTCCTGACTGAAGCCGAGACACGGCGAGTCCACAAGCGGCTCATGAAATTCATCGACACTCGAAAACTACCGCCGTTGCGGTGAGTAAGGGGAAAGCGTGATGGAAACAATCTTCAAATCAGAGCATGGCGAGGTATGGAAAAGCCCGACTGGCTACGGCACGTACACAGCAGGCCATATGCTCTGCGTCGATCTTGCCAAGGAGATCGAGCGGCTGCGCAAGCTCATCGCCGATTGGGAAAACGCATCGCAATGCGGGCATCCATCGCCATGCACGCTCGGGCCACTCTGCCCCTACTGCGAGATCGAGCGGCTACGGGCCGAGTTGGCAGAACTCAAACGCAAGGATCCATAGGCATGATCTGCAAGAAGTGCAACGGCGCTGGCACGATTACCGTGTTAGCAGATTACGGAGAGTCCTACACATACGACTGCCCGCGATGCAAGGGCAGCGGCTTCGAGCCGCCGGAGCCGGGAGTGTTCGGCGAAACGGATAATACGAAAGGCGGTGGGGCATGAAACCAACGATTGACGAACTGCGAGCGATGGCCGAGCGTGTTGCCAAAGTGCGAGCGGCGGACATGGTGAGCTTTGATGAAATGCTACGAGTTCACCGCGAAATGTACGGGAAAGGCGACGGCTACGGGGCGATGGTCGCTGACGAGGCCGACCTGGTAGACTTCGCCTGCGAGACGCTGTTGAAAGGCGGTGAGTGATGACCGATCAGGCGGTTGAAGACGAGATTCGTGAACTCGCCTTCATGTCTCTGAGACAGTACCCGATATACTCGGCACTGCTTCGCCAAATCGACGCCGCACGCAAGGAGCGCGACGAGGCGATTGAGGCGTTGCGGCCTTTCAGTAACACATTCCACCAAACTGATCGCAGACGTGATGAGGCGAGGCGAAACGCCTCCGAGATCGTCAGGCGACACGACGAACGCAAGAAAGGAAGTGAGTGATGAGCGACGGCGCATTTTGTCACTACTGCCGACGTGCGGCCTGCGAGTGCCCGGAGCCGATCTCTCTCGGAATGCTGGCAGGCGACCGGCTATTGGAATGGTGGTTCGGACGAGAAGGATCACCAGTCAAGCCTCGTGACGAGGACATTTACGTTGTCGTGCGTGAGATGCAACGCCTCACCAGTGAGAATGCCGCGATGAAATCCATGTTGGAATCACGCGGGTTTACAGTGGTCAATGGGAAGTGGGCACGAACGGAGGAGACTGTATGAAATGGTTATGGTTGTATTTGGTCAATAGGGAAGAGCCGCTCAAATTCAAGGCGGCGAGGGTTGAATCGTCTAACGTCGTTCTGTCGATAAAAGACGATCAAGACGACATCGTTGCCGTGTTCTCTTGGCACGCCATCGCTGGGTATATATGGGAGTCAAGCAAATGACAGGCGACGACAAACGTCCAACGGAACCGCCGCAATTCAACTGGAATGAATCGACCCATGCGGCGATCAAGGGCGCTAAGGAATTCAGTGGGCCACTGCTAAACGATCATGTCGAACTGAACCGTCGCCTGAAGGCGAGCAAATACATCCTGCAATTTGAGGACGGCTATTGGTATTTCTGTCCAGACCCAACGCGCGGAGCATTTCAGCCTCACGAACTTCGGGACATCGCCGACGAGCTTGACCTGCTGAACGCGGCGGAGGACAGGGTTAACATGAACGCAATTGAAGCCATGATTCACTGCCTGCAAAACATCAAGCCAGAAGCTGAAGACGGCGAGATTTCGACCGTCCGAGTCTGGGATCGAGACGGCGAACCGCATTGGATTGCATGGGAGGAATTTGATGGCGATGGGGCAACGCCAAAATGCAAAAGCCAATCCTCTATGCCATTCTCCAAATGGGGCGAACCGTACCGAAAGGACGCACTATGACACGCGACGAGATCAACCAGGCCAACGCCGACACGATCAACCGTCTGGCGGCGACCGAGATCATGGGGTGGAAGTCGGGCCGATCAAATATTAACGGCGGGGCGTTATGGCTGAACGGTGGCAAATCGGCATCGCAATTGCAATCGCAATGGAACCCGTCAACCGACGCCAACGACGCCGCGACATGCCTCCGCAAGATCGAAGAGCGGGGGCTGGAAGAGAAATTCGTTGACGAGATTCCCGACGTAGTTGGAACGGCCAGAGTGTACGACCTTTGCGGCGACGACATCTGGTTGATTGCCAAAGCAACCCCGGAGCAGACTACGCGGGCGTGCCTGCTGGCGGTGTGTGGGGAGTGAACAACGGAAGCAGGCGGGGCGCGGCGAAAGAATCTTTTAATATCTCTCTGGCAACATGCGGCGCGAATCGGTAAGGTAAGGCTAGAGTGGAATATCCAAGTCTGGAGCAACAATGGAACGCAACGAAATTTCGATACATGAGGCCCGCGTTTATAAGGCGTTCGTTGATAATGGCGAGCGGTGGGTAACGAGTAAGGAGCTTTCCGTCATTGCTCAGGTTGCCGAGCGAACCGCGCGGGCGCACGCAAGGAAGCTGACGCTGCTCGGCATCGTCGATCTTGCGGAGGTCTTCCCGGCGCATCGGTACAGACTTTCGAGCAAGGCCAGCAAGCGGAATAAGGGATACGCTCAGCGGCTGGCTGCTGCGTGCGAAGTCATGGGGGTGTGATAAAGGAGACGAGACGATGGCTAACGGGTCATCCAGAGATGAGCGAAGACTATTCACATGGCGGCAAAAGTTGTCCCTGTTGCGGATAGCTAATTTCAAATGCCAAAGATGCGGTGCGAGCGTCGTCGATTCTAAGTGGCATGCGCACCATAAGAATCACCATTCTGACGGCGGGCAAACCGAAATTTGCAACGGGGAAATCGTTTGCGAGTCGTGTCACAAGGAGATGCACAATGGCGTTCCAACTTCGTGATTGGCAAAATGAGGCGCTGCTGAAATGCAAGGCGTTATCAAGGAGTGTTGTCGAGGCTTGCCCTGGCTCCGGGAAAAGCGCCTTTAGCGGGGCGCTTGCAAAGCACTGGCTCGATTCTGGCGAATGCGATCATGTTCTTGCTGTCGCTCCCAGTGTCAGCATCAAGCGCAGCATCATGAGGCAATGGCAGGACAATTTCGGGCTAAGGGTTCGCGGTAACTTGATTCGCCGTTCAGGCGATGGTCTGAAAGTCCCTGTCAAATTTGACGCGACAGTCATTACTTATCATGAACTCAGAAATGAGCAATGCGAGGATATGCTGCGTCTGTGGAAAAGTCAAACGTGGTCCTTTGGCGTTGTCTTCGATGAAATTCATCACGCGGCGAGCAATCAGACATGGGGAGGACGCGTCAGGACTATTGGTCACGATTTGGCGTCCCGTGTCTGTATTATGACTGGCACGCCGTTTCGTTCCGACGGGCAACCAATCGAGTTAATGGACTATGTTCTCCACGACGGGGAACATGTTGCTGAACCGGATTTTCGGTATGTGTACCGGCAAGCTGTCAATGATGACATTTGCCGGCCAGTGACATGTCGATGGATCGAAGGGGAAATCTTTTTCGTCCACGAGTCAAAGGGCCAGTACACACGTTCAATTAAGAACGTCTTGCCGCACGAGATGCGCGCCGCGATGGGTCAATTCTTCGACCCGTCGGGCGAAATCATGAAAAACTTAGTGTCTCTCGTTCATTCGGATTTGATGCGATTGCGCCAGAACGATGCTTACAAGGACGCTGCCGCCTTATTCGTTTGTCGTCCGGCCGCGAACAACGAAACGGCTGATGGCCAATCAGATAAGCATGTCCGTGAAATGGCCAAATTGATCGAGAGGCTTACGGGGCAGGAAGTCGTGGTAGTCACTCACGATCAAGACGATGGGGCCGACAGGATCGAATCATTCAAGACAGGGAAGTCCCCGTACATCGTTGCCGTCAACATGGTTTCGGAAGGCGTGGACATCCCCAGGCTTCGCAAGGTTGCATTTTGCCGTTACACGGATAGCGAAATGCTATTCAGGCAGATCGTAGGTCGTGTGGTTCGCAGGACAGCTCCAAATGATCCGGTAGCATCTGAAGTTTACGTTCCTGGCTTCCCGAAGATGGTTGAATTCGGTCAGCGGCTGTGGGACGAAGCTTCCGCTGGTCTGAAGGAAAGAATTGCGGTTGAGGCACAACCAGGCGTCGGCATCGTTGGCGGTGATGAGCCGGAATTTCCCAAGTCGCCAAAACTAATTGCTGTCGATGCCAGTGGCGGGGCAGGCGCTGGCCAGTTCGATCAGACAGAAGTCGAGACGAACTGGATCGGTGCGGCGGAACGAGTCATCAATACACACACATCATATAGGCACTGGAATCAAGTTCATCTTGGCGCAGCGTTGAAGGCGTTCAGCGAATTGAATCAATTCGGCGAGCCGTCATCGACGGACGATCAGCGTCGCAGCAATTTGTTTGATCGTCTGCGCCGCCGTGTTAATGTCCTGGCAAGGCTTGCTTGGAATGGAGAGTACGGAGTCGCGTGGAGTGTCGAAGTGTTCGAGAAACACAATGTTCAAAGTATGGACGACATTAGAGCGTTGTGGCCCTATGATCGAATCAACAATCTGATTGGGGCTCTTGACTCTCGAATTGAGGCGGTTGTTTGCAAGAAGGGGGCGAGCCATGCCGTTTGATAAGACTGACCATCTTCGGAAGATGATCGCTACTTGCGCCATGCGATCCGGCCATGAATTCAAGCGGAGTATGCCGTCTCTTATCCGTGAAGCCTATAAGACCGAATGCTGGCGGGAAGTTGTCCGGGCGAACGGTTTGCCGTTCGACTCATTCGCCGACTGGCTAATCACTCCCCCGCCAATCGGCTGCGGTCTCGGCTGCACTCGCGACGCCTTCACCTACGACGAGCTACTCGAAGTCTGCGAGTCCAGCGCTCCCGACGTGGCCAAAATCTTGGCACAAGAGCGGCCGAAGGGGAAAAGGGGCGGCGACAAGAAAAGCAAGACGGTAGCGGATCAAAGTGGTGCGCACCACTTTGAATTCAGAAACAGCGGAACGACCCGCCAGACATTGACGGCCAGATTGCAACGCGAAAAGCCGGCCCACTATCAGGCGTTCCTGGACGGCAAGCACGCGAGCATACGGGCGGCGGCGGAAGCGTGCGGGCTCGTCAAGCCGGGACATGATCCGGTGATGCGGGCTAAAGCCTACGCCAAGAAAATGACAAAAGAGCAACGCAAGGAATTCTTGGAATGGCTGAAGGCGGAATGGCGCGGCAAGAGTTAGGCATGGGTGCCAATGGCACACAAGGGAGAATGGCATGAGGTTGATTCACCTGACACGAACTGAATGTGTAAGAAATTCAGACAGTGAAGTGGTGATAGGGGTGCATAGTGTCGGAATTCCGTACGCTTTTGGGTCCTCCAGGGGCCGGGTGTAGGGGAAGAGC